>BNJU01002510.1_pt1 | contig 78001 bp, 112 predicted proteins | sample 8539281 | NCBI WGS metagenome assembly BNJU01 (sample SAMD00202456, study PRJDB9452) | human saliva metagenome | isolation source: human saliva | place: Japan
ATTTGGAATCAATATCAAGAGTGTACTTGAAAGAACGATTGCAATGATGAAGTGATAAACACGAGAGTGATACACTCGAAGAGCGTAGTCCATCAATTTTGAAAGAATAATAAGAGTGGCAGCAGCCCCAATTCCTATTGGAAGAAAGGTACCAAATAAATCAAAAGTTTTAAATCCAGTTAACATTGGAGTATAAAGTCCTAAGATCAAAAGAAGATTTGAGGGGCTTAATCCTGGAACCAAGATACCTAGAGCAAGCAGAGCACCAGCTAGGATAAAACTTGTGAAACTTGCGCTGAGTGAACCAACAACAAAGTTTAAAGCATAAAGACCAATTCCAGAAACAATAAAGGTCACCCAAAACCAGATAAGATCGACTTTGTCTCTTTCTGAATCTTGAGTAGCCTCCCTTACAAGGCTTGGGACTGTACCAATAATGGCACCCGCAAAACTCCATAAAACATAAACCTGATAGTGCTCAAGGAGGTACTCAATTGGATAAGAAAACAGCCCAATACCTAGTAACATCCCAATAGCAACAGGTAAGAAATAAAGAATATCTTCTTTTAGGTTTTTGAATGGATGGGCAAGGAAACGAATCATTCTCTCATAGATACCCAAAATAGCTGCCAGAACACCACCAGATATACCAGGTAATATAAATCCTAGCGCAATAACAATTCCTTTAATCATTTTTGAAATCCAAGATAACATAAACTCTCTCCATATTTATTCTCTAAAATTCTCTTCTTGTATTATATCACAAAGTAAGAGAATAAAAAGCAAGCAGAAGGAATATCTGCTTGCTGATTGAAATTAAGGTTTTAAGAATAGTTTTCTAAACGTTTCTTCCTTATCTTTTGATAAAGAAATAAGATTTAAGTCTAGATGATGTTCAAATCCAACCAGGTTCCCTTTTGATGTATATTGATGAAGATCAAAGTCAAGGTCTGTATTTGGTGAACTTTCAAAATAGCCCGAATCTACACCATAGGAAGGAATCCAAATAGCTGAAAACTTATCTGTACTAATGCTATGCTCCTCCATGAAGTAAACACCGATGTAGATACCGATGTTTTTAGCACCTAGAGATTCTAGTTTAGCACGGAAAGCTTCAACCCCTTTATTCATGTCTGACATGGTTTTTTCTTCGACATCTAACCAATAGTAGCTAGGGTTGTATGGGGAAGCTGAATTGTAGAATGCTTCAGCAGCCTTTTCCATTTCCTCTACACTTTTTCCAGATACATATGCATAGACAGCAACTGGAATATTCCTTTTTTGGAATTCTGTGATATGACTTTTATAAGCTTTATCTGTTCCATTCGTATAAGATGCATCGTTCTCAGTAGTGATCTGGTTTCCTCCGTGGACTCGAACAATAGCACCAGAGATGTTTTTAGATAAAATATCATAGTTGATCTCTGACGGTCTTTGCCAACCAGAGATATCGATGATAGGCTTATCCAAGTTATGTAGAGCTTGTGTTTCTATTTGAACTGGATTTTGTTTGGTTTTTACAGGATGTTCTTCGAATCGTGGACGATTGAGAATCAAGAGTCCTATAAAAGCAGCAAATATAATAACTATAAAAGCTGGATGAATTTTTTTTCTCATACCTCTATAGTTTATCGTAAATAATGAAAAAAATCAAAAATATTTACTCAAAAATTGAGTAATGACAGTCTTTTGAGTGGTATTGAGTTCATCAAATTTGTGTATCGTGAACTAAAATGTGGTATAATAATAAAGAATTTCTATAGAAAAGAGAAAAATATGGCAAATTATGCAATTATTTTAGCAGCGGGTAAGGGTACCCGTATGAAATCAGATTTACCGAAGGTTATGCACAAGGTTGCGGGAATTTCAATGCTTGAGCATGTTTTTCGTAGTGTAGGTGCAATTAACCCACAAAAAACTGTTACAGTTGTTGGGCATAAGGCAGAGCTAGTTGAACAAGTTTTAGCCGGACAAACTGATTTTGTGAGACAGTCTGAGCAATTGGGAACTGGTCATGCAGTAATGATGGCTGAGCCAATTCTTGAAGGTCTTTCTGGACAAACATTGGTTATAGCTGGAGATACACCTTTAATCACTGGTGAAAGCTTAAAGAACTTGATTGATTTCCATGTAAACCACAAGAATGTAGCTACAATCTTAACTGCAGAAGCTGATGACCCATTTGGTTATGGACGTATTGTTCGTAATGACAACGCTGAAGTGCTCCGTATTGTTGAACAAAAAAAGACGCGACTGACTTTTGAGAAACAAATCAAAGAAATCAATACAGGAACTTATGTTTTTTTGATAATGCTCGTCTGTTTGAGGCTCTTAAGAATATCAATACCAACAACGCTCAAGGTGAATACTATATCACAGATGTGATTGGTATTTTTCCGTGAAGCTGGTGAGAAAGTTAGAGCTTATACTTTGAAAGACTTTGATGAGAGTCTCGGTGTAAATGACCGTGTCGCACTTGCTACAGCTGAAGCTGTAATGCGTCGTCGTATTAATCAAGTACATATGGTCAATGGGGTAAGTTTTGTAAATCCAGATGCGACTTATATTGATGTGGATGTCGAAATTGCTCCCTGACGTTCAAATTGATGCGAATGTAACCCTCAAAGGTTCTAGTAAGATTGGTGCAGAAACTATTTTTGACCAACGGAACTTATATCGTTGATAGTACGGTAGGTTCTGGTGCTGTAATTACCAAACTCAATGATTGAAGAAAGCACAGTAGCAGATGGCGTTACAGTTGGACCTTACGCTCATATTCGTCCTGGATCTAGCTTAGCTAAGGATGTTCATATCGGAAACTTTGTTGAGGTGAAAGGTTCTTTTATTGGCGAAAATACCAAAGCGGGTCATTTGACATACATTGGTAACTGTGAAGTTGGCAGTGACGTCAACTTTGGTGCTGGTACTATAACAGTCAACTATGATGGGAAAAATAAATACAAGACAGTTATCGGTAACAATGTTTTTGTTGGTTCTAATTCAACCATCATTGCTCCTGTAGAACTAGGAGATAACTCTCTTGTTGGCGCAGGTTCAACCATTACAAAAGATGTACCTGCAGATGCTATTGCCATCGGTCGTGGCCGCCAGGTTAACAAAGACGAATATGCGACTCATCTACCACATCATCCTAAAAACAAATAGGAGCTAAGCATGGAATTTGAAGAGAAAACACTCAGCCGTAAAGAAATCTATAAAGGTCCTATTTTCCAATTGGTACAAGACCAGGTCAAACTTCCTAATGGAAAAGGGACAGCTCAACGTGATTTGATTTTCCATAATGGTGCAGTATGTGTTCTTGCAGTTACTCCAGAAAATAAGATTGTTCTAGTCAAGCAATATCGCAAGGCGATTGAAAAAGTTTCTGTTGAAATTCCTGCAGGAAAACTAGAAATTGGAGAAAACGCTGATCCTGAAGCAGCAGCCCTTCGTGAATTGGAAGAAGAAGCTGCCTACACTGGGAAACTGACTCTTTTGTATGATTTCTATTCTGCTATTGGTTTCTGTAATGAGCGATTAAAACTTTATTTGGCAAGTGATTTGACAAAGGTTAATAATCCACGTCCACAGGATGAAGATGAAACTTTAGAATTACTTGAAGTTAGTCTTGAAGAAGCTAAACAACTAATCCAGTCTGGTGATATTTGTGATGCCAAGACTATCATGGCTATCCAGTACTGGGAATTACAAGAAAAATAGGGGAGGAACCCTATGGGAAAACCTTTATTAACAGACGAAATAATCGAGCGTGCAAATCGTGGTGAAGATATCTCTGGTCCCACTTTAGTGGATGATCAAGAGACAAAGATATTATCTACTTCATCCCAACATTATAGAGCTTCACGTTCAAGTGATCATGGATTTAGTCAAGATACCCTAACGATTGAGGTTGAACCGCAAATCCATAAAAAGTCGTCGAATTGAAAAATACTAAGAGAAATGTCTTTAACTCAAAACTGAATAAGATTCTATTTGCTGTTATTCTTCTCTTGATTTTTGCTAGTTTTAGCAATGAGATTTATTTAAGGGGAATGTCATGAAAAATTGGAATTATAGCAGCTATGCCTGAAGAGCTAGTTTACCTGGTTCAACATTTAGAAAACGCTCAAGAAGAGACGGTATTAGGAAATCACTATCATACAGGCAATATTGGTTCAATCGAGCTTGTCTTGGTCGAGAGTGGAATTGGTAAAGTCATGGCTGCCATGAGTGTCGCAATCTTAGCTGATCACTTTAGAGTGGATGCTGTCATCAATACAGGTTCGGCCGGTGCTCTTGCTGAAGGTATCTCAGTAGGAGATGTCGTGATTGCTGAAAAACTAGCCTACCACGATGTTGATGTGACAGCTTTTGGTTATGAATACGGTCAAATGGCTCAACAACCACTCTACTTTGAAACAGATAAAAAGTTTGTTAGCTTGATTCAAGAAACTTTGTCTAAACTTAACCAAAAATGGCATTTAGGTTTGATTGCGACCGGTGATAGTTTTATTGCGGGTGAAGATAAGATTAAAGCTATAAAAGAACATTTTCCTCAGGTGCTTGCGGTTGAGATGGAAGGAGCGGCTATCGCTCAAGCAGCTCACGCGCTGAATCTACCTTTCTTAGTTGTCCGTGCCATGAGTGATAATGCGAATCACGAAGCTTCTATTTCATTTGATGAATTTATCGTAGAAGCTGGACGTCGCTCAGCACAAGCCCTTCTAACTCTCCTAGAAACAATTCATAATTAAAATCTAAAGAACACTAGCAAGTGTTCTTTTTATTGGAAAATAGAAGCTTGTCTCAGTTAAAGTTATTTTTTTGTCTTTTTTTGATATAATAGAAACATTGATTTGTAGAATAGGAAGAGAAAATGAACGAATTATTAAAGGGAATGAATGACCGTCAAGCCGAGGCTGTTCAAACTACAGAAGGACCTTTGCTGATCATGGCAGGGGCCGGTTCTGGAAAAACACGAGTTTTAACCCATCGTATTGCCTACTTAATTGATGAAAAGATGGTCAATCCATGGAATATTTTAGCCATTACCTTTACCAATAAAGCAGCGCGTGAAATGAAGGAACGTGCTTATGGGCTCAATCCAGCTACCCAGGATTGTTTGATAGCGACTTTTCACTCTATGTGTGTTCGTATTTTACGTCGTGATGCAGACCATATCGGCTATAATCGTAACTTTACCATCATCGATCCAGGTGAGCAGCGAACATTGATGAAACGAATTCTCAAAGCAGTTAAACTTGGATCCTAAAAAAATGGAATGAACGCTCTATTTTGGGGAACCATTTCTAATGCTAAGAATGATTTGATAGATGATGAGGCTTACGCTTCTCAAGCAGGAGACTTGTATACAGATATTGTAGCTAAAGTGTTATACGGCCTATCAGAAAGAACTTCGTCAGTCAGAATCTGTTGACTTTGATGATTTGATTATGTTGACCTTGCGTCTCTTTGATCAAAAATCCTGATGTCTTGACCTATTACCAGCAAAAAGGTTCCAATATATCCATGTTGATGAGTACCAAGATACCAACCACGCTCAATATCAACTCGTTAAACTTTTGGCTTCACGCTTTCACAAAAATATCTGTGTGGTTGGGGATGCTGACCAGTCTATTTACGGATGGCGTGGCGCTGATATGCAGAATATCCTCGATTTTTGAAAAAGATTATCCAGAGGCCAAGGTTGTTTTACTGGAGGAAAATTACCGTTCTACCAAAACCATCCTCCAAGCAGCTAATGACGTCATTAAAAACAATAAAAATCGTCGTCCAAAAAATCTATGGACTCAAAATGCCGATGGGGAGCAGATTATTTACTATCGTGCAAACGACGAACAGGATGAGGCTGTCTTTGTAGCCAAAACCATTGATGAACTTGGTCGCACTCATAACTTCCTTCATAAAGACTTTGCAGTCCTTTACCGTACCAATGCCCAGTCACGTACGATTGAGGAAGCTCTGCTCAAGTCTAATATTCCTTATACCATGGTTGGTGGAACAAAATTCTACAGCCGAAAAGAAATCCGTGATATCATAGCTTATCTCAATCTCATTGCCAACCTAAGTGATAATATCAGTTTTGAGCGTATCATCAATGAACCCAAGCGTGGTATTGGACCAGGAACTGTTGAGAAAATTCGTGACTTTGCTAATATGCAAGAGATGTCTATGCTGGATGCTTCAGCCAATATCATGCTGTCTGGCATCAAAGGAAAAGCAGCCCAATCTATCTGGGATTTTGCCAATATGATTCTTGATTTGCGTGAACAACTGGACCGATTGACAATCACTGAGTTGGTAGAAGCAGTATTAGAAAAAACAGGCTACGTTGATATTCTGAATGCCCAAGCAACCTTGGAGAGCAAGGCCCGGGTTGAAAATATCGAGGAGTTCCTTTCTGTCACAAAAAACTTCGATGATAATCCTGAAAGTGACGAAGAGGAAACAGGACTAGATAAACTTAGTCGATTCCTGAACGACTTGGCTTTGATAGCAGATACGGACTCAGGTAGTCAGGAGACATCTGAAGTAACCTTGATGACTCTTCACGCTGCCAAAGGGCTTGAGTTTCCTGTTGTCTTTATCATCGGGATGGAGGAGAATGTCTTTCCGCTTAGTCGTGCCTCTGAAGATCCAGATGAATTAGAAGAAGAACGTCGTCTCGCCTATGTAGGAATCACGCGCGCCGAGAAAATTCTTTATCTGACTAATGCTAACTCACGTTTGCTTTTTGGGCGTACTAGTTATAATCGTCCGACCCGTTTTATCAACGAAATTAGTTCAGATTTGTTGACTTATCAAGGATTAGCACGTCCTACTAATACAAGTTTTAAAGCGTCTTATAGTGGCAGAGGAACAGCATTTGGTAAGGGAATGAGTCTAGCTCAGGCGCTTCAAGAACGAAAACGGAATGCTGCTCCTACATCGATCCAATCAAGTGGTTTACCATTTGGACAATTTGCATCTAATAGTAAATCGTCATCTAGTGAAACTAGCTGGTCTATCGGAGATATTGCTCTTCATAAAAAATGGGGTGAAGGAACTGTCCTTGAGGTATCAGGTAGCGGCTCAACACAGGAATTGAAAATCAATTTCCCAGAAGTCGGTCTGAAAAAACTTTTAGCTAGTGTAGCACCGATTGAGAAAAAGTAAGTTTCTAAACGAATAAAATATCCTCTTGAAATAGCAAGAGGGTATTTTTTTGATTCTCTTATCACAAGATTGTGATAGTTTACAAGTTTTTTTAACAAATAGCTTTTTTTAAACTTCACCATCTAAAAAAATAGTGTATAATTGAAAATGTTTTTTGAAAGGAGAAGAAAATGACTGAAAAAAACAAATGAAAACATTTAGGGTTGGATTGCAACCTTTATGTCTGTTATGATGTATATCTCATATATTCCACAAATTATGAACAACCTTGCGGGTCAAAAAGGAAACTTTTATCCAGCCAGCAGTAGCTGCAATTAACTGCAGTCTTTGGGTTTACTACGGACTCTTTTAAAAAAAGAACGTGATATTCCTTTGGCGCAGCCCAATGCACCAGGTATCGTTTTTTTGGGATTATCACAGCTTTGACAGCTTTATTCTAAAAATAAAAAGCAACTAGCAGAATGTTCTGCTGGTTGCTTTTATTTGTTTACAAAATATATTTCTCAATGGCGCGTGCAACGCCCTCTTCTTCATTACTAGTAGTTACAGCATCTGCAAGTGATTTGACATGGTTGCTGGCATTTCCCATAGCAATCCCTAACCCTGCAAACTCCAACATCTCAATGTCGTTATTGGCATCACCCATTGCCATGATTTCAGAAGGTTGGATATCCAAAATCTCAGCCAAACGAGAAAGAGCAGAAGCCTTGGTTGTGCCAAGTGGCATTGCTTCATAGATAACAGGTTGAGAACGAACACCGCTAAAACGTTGACAAAGTTCTTCAGCAAACCGTTGTTCAAAGTCATCCGTTTGTTCTTTTGTGCCTAAGAACATGCCTTGGAACATACGATATTTACCGCTAGTAGCTTCTTCCAGTGAGATTTCAGTCAGATTAGCAAAGACAAGTGTCGCATCATATTGAACGATAGGATTCGGTTTACCTCCGAGAACGAAGTAGTGTTCCTCGTCAAAGAGAGTCAACTGAACCTCACTCTTTTCAGCAAGGTCATTCAGGTATTCAATATCAGATTTGCTAAGTTCTCTCCAATCAACTAGTCCCCAATCACTAGTTTGGTGGGTCGAACATCCATTGTTGACAATAACGTATTCATTTTGCAAATCAAGACCGAGTTTTTTGTAGTAGGGAAGAACTCCAAAGAGAGGACGACCAGTACAAAGAACAAGTTTGACGCCTTTGTCGATAGCCTTATGAATGGCATCAATATGAGCCTGAGGAATCTCCTTGGCTTCGTTGAGTAGAGTTCCATCCATATCTAGGGCAAGTAGTTTAATCATAGTATTTTCCCTTTTCTCGTGTTTTTGCCTATATTATAGCATATTTTGAGAATCAGAGACAGAATCTTCTTTTTAAATCATGGTATAATAAAAGGTAATGAAAAAAACAAACGAGGCAGAGATGAAACTACTTTTATACAGATACTCGGACTTCTTTGACAGAAATCCTAACCAAGGAGGCTCAAGGACTAGTTAACCAAGGAAAACGAGTCTTTTATATCGCCCCTAACTCTCTTTCTTTTTGAAAAAGGAACGCGCCGTGCTGGAGTGCTTGAGTCAGCAGGCTTCTTTTGCGATCACAGTCACGCGCTTTGCTCAAATGGCTCGTTATCTGGTTTTAAACGATATACCAGCAAAGTCTAGTCTTGATGATATTGGTCTTGGCATGGCTTTTTTTATAAATGTCTGTCTGAGATAGACGCTAAGGATTTACGTGTTTACGGGGCTATTAAGCAAGATCCGCAATTTATCCAGCAATTGATTGAAATTTATCACGAAATGACAACTGCGAAGATGAGCTTTTTTTGGATTTAGAAAGTCTGGCTGACGTTGATAAACGTTCTGATTTACTCTTGATTTTTGAAAAGGTAACAGCTTATCTGAATCAAGGTCAAGTTTCGCAAGGGAGTCAATTATCATATCTGATCAATGCTATCGAAGAAAATAAAGTAAGTAGTGATTTTAGTCAGATTGCCCTAGTCATTGATGGTTTTACCCGATTTTTCTGCAGAAGAAGAACACCTAGTGGATCTACTTTATCGTAAGGGTGTTGAAATTGTTATCGGGGCTTATGCGACTAAAAAAAGCTTATACAAGTCCGTTTACTGAAGGGAATCTCTATCAAGCTAGTGTTGAGTTTCTACGCCATTTAGCTTTTTAAATATCAGACCAAGGCAGAAAATGCATGTCAAGAACACGGAAATCTTGATGCCTTTGCTAAAGCCTCAAGACTTCTCGAAAGTGCCTATGATTATTCTGAAATCAGTTTAGAAGTGACTGATGAGGATAGAGAAGATTTACAAATCTGGTCCTGTTTGACCCAAAAAGAAGAGTTGGAGTTAGTTGCTCGTAGTATTCGTCAGAAATTGCACCAAGAGCCAAAACTTAGTTATAAGAATTTTCGTATCCTGCTAGGAGATGTAGAGTCTTATAAACTGTCTTTGCAGACAATATTTAATCAGTATCAGATTCCATTTTATCTGGGCAAGAGTGAGTCCATGGCTCATCATCCTTTAACGCAATTTGTAGAATCCATTGGACGTTTGAAACGATACAATTTTCGTCAGGAAGATTTGATTAATCTCCTACGCACTGGTTTGTATACTGACCTTAGTCAAGAGGAAATTGATAGCTTTTGAACAATATATCCGTTATTTAGGAATTGATGGTCTGTCTAACTTTAAACAAGAATTTACTAAAAAAATCAGCGTGAAAAAAATTTGATTTAGAAAAAGTTAAACAAGCTTCGTGTTTGTGTTCTAAGACCACTAGAAACTCTATTATCCAGTCGCAAGCAAAAGGCAGAGAATATCCTCGAAAAATGGAAGAATTTTTTGAAGGATTCCTTTGTGACCAAGCAACTTCAAATCTTATCTGCAACAATGGAAGTGGCGGAACAAGAAAGACAAGAGGAGGTCTGGAAAGCATTTTGCCACGTAATGGAGCAATTTGCAACTGTATTTGAAAGTTCTCAGGTCACTTTGGATGATTTCTTGGCTCTTCTTCATTCAGGAATGTCCTTATCAAATTATCGTACGATCCCAGCAACGGTAGATACTGTTCTGGTGCAAAGTTATGATTTGATTGCGCCTTTGACAGCTGATTACATCTATGCACTTGGCTTAACTCAAGATCACTTGCCTAAAATTGCTCAAAACACTAGTTTGTTGAGCGATGAAGAAAGGGAAGTGCTGAACCGAGCAACCCAAGAAGGTTCTCAATTACTGATTGCAAGTCAAGAAAACCTCAAGAAAAATCGCTACACCATGCTTTCTTTGGTCAACTCTGCTAAGAAGCAATTAGTCTTATCAGCGCCAAGTTTACTCAATGAAAATGAGAGTAAAGAGTCGGTTTATTTGAAAGAATTACAGGATTTTTGGTTTTAGCAAGATTGAAAAGAGAATTGATCGAAAAAAACCTATCAAAGGATGATATTGGTTCTTATCACAGTCTTTTTGTCTAGTCTTGTTGCCTATCATCAGCAAGGTGAGATGGAGACAAGTGAACAAGACTTAACCTTTGTTAAAGTTTTTAGCTCGTGTTATGGGGAGAAAGTTGGAAGACCAAGGTTTAGAAAATCCAGTCCTGCCTACAAGTCCACGAAGTAAGACTTTAGCAGAGATACTTTGGATGCCTTGTATCCTCAAAACCAAGATTTTTTTATCTATCAACTTCGGGATTAACGGAGTTTTATCGAAATGAATATAGTTATTACCTTCGTTATGTCTTAGGCTTGCAGGAAGAATTGCGTCTCCGTCCTGATGCACGAAGTCACGGGAATTTCTTGCATCGTATTTTTTTGAACGAGCAATGAAACTTCCGACTAATGAATCCTTTGACCGACGTTTAGAACAAGCCATTTCTGAAACTAGTCAGGAACGAGAGTTTCAAGCTATTTATCAGGAAAGCTTAGAAGCTCAATTCACCAAGGAAGTTCTTTTTGGATGTTGCGCGTGCAACTGGTCACATCCTTCGTCACAATTCTGAAATTGAAACAATTCAGGAAGAAGCTGTCTTTGGTGGCAAGGAACAAGCTTTTTGTACAGTTAGATAATGGTCGTAATATTTATGTTCGTGGGAAGGTCGATCGTATTGACCGTTTGAAAAACATCAGATGCTATTGGTGTTGTAGACTACAAATCTTCTCTAACTCAATTTAACTTTCCTCTCTTTTTTAACGGTCTAAACTCACAATTGCCAACATACTTGGCTGCTCTTAAGAAAGAAGGAAATAAAGACTTCTTTGGAGCTATGTACTTAGAAATGGCTGAACCAACTCAGTCATTACAAACTGTTAAAACTCTTTCAAAGGCAGTAACTGAAACCAATAAGAGTATGAAATACCAAGGACTATTTCTTGAAAAAAAGAGATAAAGAATCTTGGTGAACTATATAATAAAAACAAGACCTATCAGTTGTCTGATGAGGAATTCCAGTTATTACTGGACTACAACGCCCTTATCTACAAAAAAGCGGCAGAGAAGATTTTATCTGGTAGATTTGCTATCAATCCATATACAGAAAACGGTAGAAGCATTGCGCCCTATGTTCAGCAATATCAGTCTATTACAGGTTTTGAAGCTAATTATCATCTAGGTCAGGCTAGATTGTTAGATAAGGTAGCTAAGAGTAATGACAAGGAAGCTTGGTTTAATAAAATTAGAGAGGAGTTGGAACGATGAAATTTTTTTATCCCAAGAAGAGGTTGAAGAGTTGCAAGTAGCAGAAGCTCATTCTGACAAGAAACCAAAGAAAACCGCTGAGCAAATTCAAGCTATCTACAGTTCTGGTAAAAACATTCTGGTTTCAGCATCAGCTGGCTCAGGAAAAACCTTTGTCATGGCTGAACGAATTCTTGATCAACTAGCGCGTGGAGTAGAAATTCGCCAACTCTTTATTTCAACCTTTACGGTAAAGGCAGCCACCGAGTTAAAAGAACGCTTGGAAAAGAAAATCAGCCAACAAATCCAAGAGACTCAAAATTTGGAGCTAAAAAAACATCTTGGAAGACAATTAGCTGATTTACCAAACGCCGCCATCGGAACTATGGACTCTTTTACTCAGAAGTTCCTGGCTAAACATGGTTATCTGATTGACCTCGCCCCAAACTTTCGGATTCTTGAGAATGAAAGTGAGCAACTCCTCTTAAAGAATGATGTGTTTCGGCAGGTTTTTGAAAGTCACTACCAAGACCAGGATAAAGATAATTTTAGTCGATTGGTTAAGAACTTTGCAGGAAGAAGCAAGGACGCTCGTGGACTGCGTGAACAAGTCTATATGATTTATGACTTTTTGCAATCTACAAGTAATCCTCAGGCTTGGCTACAGGATTCATTCCTAAAAGGTTTTGAAAAGGCTGATTTTACCGTTGCTAAAGAAAACCTTGCAGACAATATAAAGGAGAAACTCTGGGATTTAGAAAGCTTTTTCCGCCATCATTTGGATAATGATGCAAAGGAATTTGGTAAAGCAGCGTATTTAGAGGCTGTTCAACAAGTTCTTGATGAAATCGGTGCTTTAAACCATGAATCAAGCTCTAATCACTATCAAGAAGTTCTAGAGCGAGTTGTGAATATTTCTAAGGATAAGGGTGGCCGTGCTCTCACAAATGCTAGTCGCAAGGCTGAACTCCTAGAACTGAAAGAAGCGTACAACCAAGAGAGAAAAGACAAGTTTGAAAAGCTGAACGCATTAAATGACCAAATTACTTTATTGAAATTCCAGGAAGAGTATCATCAAGAGTCTTGGGATTTGGCAAAGACTTTCCAGGTGTTCATGAGTGATTTTTGTTGATGCTTATCGACAACGGAAGCGCGAAGAAAATGCCTTTGAATTTGCGGATATTAGTCACTATACCATTGAGATATTGGAAAACTACCCTCAGGTTCGTCAAGAGTATCAGGAACGTTTCCACGAAGTCATGGTCGATGAGTACCAAGATACCAACCATATCCAGGAGAGGATGTTAGAACTCCTCTCTAACGGCTATAACCGTTTTATGGTGGGAGATATCAAGCAGTCTATTTATCGTTTTTAGACAGGCAGATCCCCAAATTTTCAACGAAAAAAATTTCATAGATTTTGCTCAAGATGACAAAGAAGGTCAGTTAATTCTGCTTAAGGAAAACTTCCGGAGCGGTTCAGAGGTTCTTGATGCTACGAACGATGTCTTTAAACACCTCATGGACGAGGAAGTTGAGAGATATCTTATGACGGTATGCATCAACTTGTTTTTGGAAATACTGATATTCAATCAAATCCAGAAAACAAGGCAGAAGTTCTCTTGTACGATAAGGATGATGATAGCGATTCTGATGATGAGGAGGAACTTGCAACTAATAAAATGACTGGTGAAATGCGAATGGTCATTAAGGAGATATTGCATCTTCATAATGATAAAGGGGTTCCTTTCAATGACATTGCTCTCTTGACTGCCAGCAGAAGTCGGAATGACCTGGTATTACTTGCTTTGTCGGAATATGGGATCCCAGTTAAAACTGATGGTGCTCTAAACAATTATTTGCAATCCCTAGAAGTGCAGGTTATGTTGGATACTCTTCGTGTCATCCACAACCCTCTTCAAGACTTTGCTTTGGTTGCTCTAATGAAATCTCCGATGTTTAGCTTCGATGAGGATGAATTGGCTCGTCTCGCTCTCCAAAAATCTGAGGATAAAGTTCAAGAGAACTTTTATGAGAAACTAGTCAATGCTCAATCGAAAACTAGTCTTCATAAGGATTTAATTAAGTCTGAACTCCATAAAAAATTAGAATTTTTCATGGAAACAGTCCAGGCTTGGCGCTTGTATTCCAAAACACATTCTCTTTATGACCTAATTTGGAAAATCTATAGCGACCGCTTTTACTATGACTATGTCGGTGCGTTGCCAAATGGTCAGGCTAGACAGGCCAACCTCTATGCCCTAGCACTACGAGCTGACCAGTTTGAAAAGAGTAATTTTAAAGGCTTATCACGTTTCATAACTATGATTGATCAAGTCTTGGAAGCCAAGCACGACCTTGCTAGTGTCACTGTAACTCCACCTAAAGATGCTGTGGAGCTTATGAGTATTCATAAGAGTAAGGGACTTGAGTTCCCTTATGTCTTTATTCTCAATATTGATCAGCAATTTAACAAGCAAGATTCCATGTCTGAAGTCATCCTAAGTCGAAAAAATGGCCTAGGTCTTAAGTATGTAGCTAGAGTAGCTACAAATGCAAAAGAGGAATATCTCCCATCATCGATTAAGTTATCCATACCAAGTTTAACTTACACGCAAAACGAAGAAGAGCTGCAATTAGCAAGCTATTCTGAGTTGATGCGTTTACTGTATGTAGCCATGACGCGTGCTGAGAAAAAACTTTATCTAGTTGGAAAAGGTTCTCGTGAAAAGTTAGAATCTAAAGAATATCCGACAAATGGAAAAGGTATTTTGACTCGAGAAACGAGACTAGATGCTACTAATTTCCAAGATTGGATTTGGGCCATCTATCAAGCATTTTCTAAAGAGGATTTACACTTTAGTGTGCGCTTTGAAGGTGAAGAAGACCTAACCAAAGAAGCTATCGGAGAATTGGAACATAAAAGTCAACTTCAAGACCTATCCCAAGCAGACAACCGTCAGTCAGAAACCATCAAGGAAGCTTTGCAAATGCTGAAAGAAGTGGAAGTATACAATGAAATCCACAGAGCAGCAATTAGTCTTCCAAGTGTTCAGACCCCGAGTCAGATTAAGAAGTTTTATGAACCAGTCATGGATATGGAAGGTGTAGTAGTAGCTGGTCAAAGTAAACCAAAAGAAAATAGTATTCTGTTTGAACTTCCAGACTTCTCCAAGACAGAAAAAGTCACTGGAGCTGAAATTGGTAGTGCTACCCATGAACTCATGCAGCGAATCAATCTCGATAAAGAACCTACTTTGGAAACCTTGACAGAGGCCTTGGCGCAAGTTCACACTAGCACAGCTGTTAAAGATAAAGTTAACCTAGAAAAAATCTTGTCTTTCTTTGATACAGTTCTTGGTCAAGAGATTCTTAAAAATCAAGATAAACTTTATCGAGAACAACCCTTCTCTATGTTAAAAAGAGATGCTAAGAGTCAGGAAGACTTTGTTGTCCGTGGAATTTTAGATGGTTATCTCCTCTATGAGGATAAAATTGTTCTCTTTGACTACAAAACAGATCATTATGAATATCCAAGTCAACTGATTGAACGTTATCGAGGGCAATTAGACCTCTATGCAGAAGCCTTATCCCGTTCTTATCAGATAGACAAGGTTGAAAAATATCTGATTTTGCTTGGCAAAGATATGGTTGAAGTGGTCGAGGTGAACTAATCTTGTAAAAACTATTGTCATACTTGACAGTAGTTTTTATTTATTTTCAGTTATGGTATACTAGTTTCAGAAAAAGGATGTAAAAGAATCTATGCCAAAAAGAAATCGATATCGAATACTATCACCAATTAGCTTTACAAAAGCAAAAAGAGCATCGTAAGTTTCTTGGAAATCTGAAAAAGAAAGCTCCTAAAAATTTAGATAAGATTGCTCTAGAGATTCACCAAGAAGTGTTTTCAGAAATTGATTGTACAGCCTGTGCCAACTGCTGCAAGAGCCTTGGACCGGACTTTAAAGAAGCAGATATCACACGCATTGCCAAGTACTTTAAAATGAAATTACCTGCTTTCGAAGACGAATTTCTACAGGTGGATGAAGACGGTGATAAGGTATTTAAATCTATGCCTTGTCCCTTCTTAGGTGGCGATAATCTCTGTTCCATCTATGATGTTCGTCCTAAGGCTTGTAGAGAATTTCCACATACCGACCGAAAAAAGATTTATCAAATCAATAATCTGACTATCAAAAACACTTTAACCTGTCCTGCGGCCTATCTCTTCGTTGAGAAATTAAGAGAAAAAACCGAATGAAGGAGTCTTAATTAGGTAATTGCTTGTAAACTAAGCGCTTACATAGTATAATGTATGTGATAAAATTATCAATCTATCGGATTTTGCTAATGCATGATCCCTTTCATATAAGGAGAAAAAGTGTATGAAAAAACTCACTAAATTTGGCATTATCACAATGTCTGTTTTTGTTCTAAATCTGGTATCACAGTCAGTGGTTCAAGCTGATGAAACTAATAGCGAACCAGCAAATGTTTCAGTGACACCAGGTATTACTAATTCAACTGATGCTGAGAACACTTCTTCAGTAGACAATATGGTTGCACCAGACCCTACTAGTGACACCTCACTAAAATCAGACGAAGAGGGTGCCAATGCTTCCTCACCAAAAACTATGGTTGCACCAGACCCTACTAGTGACACCTCACTAAAATCAGACGAAGAGGGTGCCAATGCTTCCTCACCAAAAACTGAAGAAATCTCAACTAATAGCGAAGCTACAACTGGCGGGAAAGAAGATTCAACCTCTCCTTCTGGGACTTCAACAGGCTCTGTCCCAGGCGCTAGTTGGGAACCAGATGGTAGCAATATCATTGATGAAGGTGGTTACGTCAATGTTGAAGGACTTCCAGCACATTTTAGTGAAGATGGTAAAAGTGTAGTCTACAATTACACTGTAGTATATAAAGCCATGCATTCAAGTGATCATGGACAGTCAGTAAGCGACCTTCAAATTCGCTTTCCAAATATACCAAATGCTAAAGTTGATTTCACCTTAGTAGGAACTCGAGATAAAAAAGAAAATCCCGTCTCTGTAAATGCTCCAATGAAAAAAATCAATTATGATGATGAGAATAGACCATATCCTACTGTTATACCTAGAGCAGAAGAATTGGCAGCAGGAAGAACACCTTTCGTAGTAGGATATGAGGGGAGCCCTGGACTCGTTGGAATCGAGTTTGATAAAGTTACAACATACACTATTTATACTTTGTTTACTAAAAGTCAGGCAGTTAGGGTAAGTATCACGATTCCTCTAGAAGAATCAAAGAAAATAAAATATCTCCCTCTCGATGCCCGTATGGATTGGAAATCTAGTCAAGAAGGTGGTGGTTCCTACGAAGAAGGCTCTCAAAGTCTTCAGGAATATCATAATCATACAGTTGGATTTTTAGGTAGTGATGGTAATCAAAGTTTTGGTGGCTTAGAAAATCCAGCTTTAATCGATGATAGTTATGTGAAAAACGATCATCTGATTAAGTCTGTTGCAAACCCAAGTACTTATATCACACCTAACAATGGCGACTGGACTACCATTCCTCATGATGTTAATATTAATCCTGAGACCTTCTTTAATTATGTTAAAATTTTTACTTTGAAAGCCAATCCTGCTGTTAAATACTATGCTTCAGAATTTGAAGATATGGCTGACCAGGATGTTTCTAAGCTTCACTATGGAGATGTAGTGGTGGATTATGTGATCAAAGGAACAAATCAATCTATTAAGGAAACTTACAAAGACACACCATTAACTTCTATTTATGGATCTGATGGAAATCTTGTGACCTATAATGCTGCTGAAAACGCAGATGAGCGTCCGTCTTCTATCACTGTAGATGGTAAAAAATACAATCTAGTTGGTGTTTCTTCAACATCTGCACCTGAAACAGGTCAGTTAAAAGAAGGTACAACTCATGTTATCTATGAGTATGAGAAGGAGCCAGATCCAGAGCCAACTCCAGATCCAGAGCCAACCCCAGATCCGAAACCAACCCCAGATCCAGAGCCAACTCCAGATCCGAAACCAACCCCAGATCCAGAGCCAACTCCAGATCCGAAACCAACTCCAGATCCAGAGCCAACTCCAGATCCAGAGCCAACTCCAGATCCAGAGCCAACTCCAGATCCGAAACCAACCCCAGATCCAGAGCCAACTCCAGATCCAGAGCCAACTCCAGATCCAGAGCCAACTCCAGATCCGAAACCAACCCCAGATCCAGAGCCAACTCCAGATCCAGAGCCAACTCCAGATCCGAAACCAACCCCAGATCCAGAGCCAACTCCAGATCCAGAGCCAACTCCAGATCCAGAGCCAACTCCAGATCCAGAGCCAACTCCAGATCCAGAGCCAACTCCAGATCCGAAACCAACACCAGATCCAGAGCCAACTCCAGATCCAGAGCCAACTCCAGATCCAGAGCCAACTCCAGATCCAGAGCCAACTCCAGATCCGAAACCAACTCCAGATCCAGAGCCAACTCCAGATCCAGAGCCAACTCCAGATCCAGAGCCAACTCCAGATCCGAAACCAACTCCAGATCCAGAGCCAACTCCAGATCCGAAACCAACCCCAGATCCAGAGCCAACTCCAGATCCAGAGCCAACTCCAGATCCAGAGCCAACTCCAGATCCGAAACCAACTCCAGATCCAGGAAGCAAATCAGAAGAAACACCGAAACCTATTCAACAAGATAAAGTTCAATCTTCTGAGCAAAAAGTAGCTCATGAAAAAGCTCAGTTACCAAATACAGGTACTTCTGATTCGTCATTAACTATGAATCTTCTTGCTATTATAGCTGGAATCTTCGGTATTTCACTTTTCAAAAAAAGTAAAAAAAAAACAAAGAATTAAGTGAATAGTTCTATAAAAAGCCATCTAAATTGGATGGCTTTTTTAGCATAGTCTACTATTTTTCTATAGTTAAAGTCTGTATTTAACAGGCTTTTAATTTTTTTGATTTTTTGTATATTTATCAATCTTATCTAATCAAAAATCGTCTACTTGTCTTAAAGTTTCTTTAACTTTTTCTTAAAGAAAACTGATATAAGGTATCTTTAAGCGATATTCTGTATAGTTATGCCATTACTAAGAAAGGAGTGCCGGTATGAACTATATAGTAATTCCAGCTTATCAACCTGATAATAAACTTATCAAACTCATCGAAAAAATCAATGAAAAGAGTGATTTTCATATTCTAGTTATCGACGACGGCAGTTCAACAAAGTGTCAAAATATCTTTGATAAAGCCGAGCAATATGCTACGGTACTCCGTCACGAAGTGAATCAAGGTAAAGGGCAGGCGCTTAAAACAGCCTTTTCTTATATCCAAGAGCAAAACATTTATGGAACTGTCGTAACAGCAGATGCGGATGGGCAACACAAAATTTGGGATATTTTCCGTGCGGCTAACAAAGCTTCTGAAAATCCTAACAAGCTAATCTTGGGTGTGCGTGCCTTTACAGGTAAGGTTCCACTCCGTAGTCGTTTTGGGAATAGCTTGACAAAAGTACTCTTTAAATTACAAACAGGAGTAGGAGTAACAGATACTCAGACAGGCCTTCGCGCCTTTACAACAAATCTCATTCCTTTTATGCTAAAGATCGAAGGTCAACGTTATGAATACGAAATGAACATGCTTCTGGAAGCAAGCAAAGAATATGAAATCATACGGTGTAAAAACGGCCTACAACCTTGATGGTGGTGGATCATCTACGCTTTACTTCAACGGTCAGGTTATTAACAAGCCAACGACTGGAGGAAATAGAATTTCAGAAAGGGCGGTGAGTGATATTGTCTACATCGGTTATTAATCCTAACAAAAAACGCTTTAAAAAAACTGTCATCTCTTATACACTAATTACGATTTTCTTCTTTGCTTTTTCTAGAATTTATGAAGCATTTAGTTTTGGAGAGACATTAGTTCATATGCATTACTTGTTTCGCTGTACCTCTGGTGGGTGGGATAATACTAGCAATCTTGCTCAAAGCTTTTCCGTATTTGTCCAGAATTAGCCTTAATTTATGGAATTCGGCAGTAGCTATTGTTACAACAGGGACACTATTCCGAGGTATTGTCAATCTATCTGGTCGTTCAACCACACTTGATGCACCATATTGGTATGTAGGTATTAGTCTTTGCAATCTTAGCTATTCTATCTATATTTATAAAATCCGCTTCTAACTAATAAACGTACCAAATTAATAGAAGATTAATTATTAGAATAAAAAAAGTAGTCGTTCAGATATTGTTCGACTGCTTTTTTGTTGACTTTTATTTCTAAATTGTTTTAACAATATTACAACTTTCTTTCTTCTTAAAGATGTTACTTTTATATTTGAAATTATAATGTATAATAAAAATAGAGATTGTTGTCTTTAAAAACGATAAGTAAGAAGTAAAAAATATAGGGAATATAAAATTGAAAGGATAAAAATAATGAAAAAGATATTACTAGCAAGTACAGTTGTTCTTTCTATAGCAGGGATTTCAAAAAACAACGTCCTGGCTGAAGAAAACCAAACTACAAACAAAGTACAAAGTTCAGAAAAAACTGTAGCAAATGGAACGAGTAAGGAAGCTAAAGAGAAAAAGCAAGCTCAAGGTCAAGAGCAGAACGATAAGCAGAATCAGAACGAAACACAAAAACAAGGCAGAAAAAGGATTCTTCTCAATCTACACAGAAACAAGAAACAGCCCTTACTAAGGATAACTCTTCAACAGAAGAAATTACTGAAGAGGTCAACAAAGAAGGTTGGCAAAAAGAGAATGGTCAATGGCGTTATTATGAAAATAAAAAGGCTGTTACGAATTGGAAAAAAATAGCTGGTCACTGGTATTATTTTAACCAAGACGGTACCATGCTTAGCAATACAGTTTATGATGACTATCTCTTTAACAAAAGCGGTGCTATGGTTGAAACTTCTTGGGTAAAAATTGATGAAAAGTGGTATTATGCCACAGAATCAGGAAAGATTATCCGCAACAAATGGGAAAAAATTAACGGTTCATGGTATCGTTTTGATGAAACTGGTATCATGTTAAGCAAAACCATTTATAATGACTATCTTCTTCAGACTAGCGGTGCTATGGCTGAAAAGAACTGGGTAAAAATGGATGAAAAGTGGTACTATGCTACTGATTCAGGAAAAGTCGTTCGTAATAAATGGGAAAAGATTAATAGCTCTTGGTACTTATTTGATAAAGACGGAGTCATGTTGAGTAGTCAATGGAAAGATAAATACTACCTAAAAGATAGTGGCGCCATGGCTCAAAACGAATGGTTCTTTGATAAAAAATACAATAGTTGGTTCTACTTAAAATCAGATGGTTCTTATGCTGAAAATCAATGGCAAGGGTCCTACTATCTCAAATCATATGGCTATATGGCCAAGAATGAATGGATCTTTGATAAGAGTTACAATGCTTGGTACTATCTAAAAGAAGATGGAGTTTACGCGACTGGAACACTCAAAATCAATGGTAAAAATTATAGCTTTGAAAATAACGGGAAGTGGATCTCTAACCCATCTAGTTATTATAAAGTAAAACCAATAACAGCCTATGTTTATAGTGCTTCTGGAGCTAGACTTAGCTATATTTCTCAAGGTACTATAGTTGCTGTTTCTGACACAGAGTCTCAAGGTGACCGACTCCCAGTCCAAATTTCTGGACTTTCAGGCTTTATGAATAAGAGTGACCTTGCAGCTGTTAACACTAATAATGAGTTTATCCCTCATTACACAAGTGATGGTCGTTACGTTTATCACGAGTTATCACCTTATACAAGTATTCGTGTAGCACCTCATAGTTCATCGATGGCTATTGGTACAAAATACTATTCAGCAGATGGCGTTAACTTCGATAACTTTAAAGTTGAGAATCCATTCTTATATAGAGATCTAAGGAAGCCAACAAATTATACAGCAGCTGAACTAGATAAAGTTTATTCTCTTATGAATATTCAGGGGAGCCGACTTGCAGGTAAAGGAGAGGTCTTCAAAGAAGCGGAGAAACGTTATCAGGTCAACGCACTCTATCTAATGGCCCACAGTGCTCTGGAAAGTGCATGGGGACGTAGTCAAATTGCTAAAGATAAGAATAACTTCTTTGGTATTGCCGCCTATGATACAACTCCATATGATTCTGCAAAGAGTTTTGACAATGTTGATAAGGGAATCTTAGGGTGCGCTAAATGGATTCGAGAAAATTATATTGATGAAGGTAGAACCCTATCTTGGTAACAAATCATCTGGTATGAACGTTCTTTACGCTTCTGATCCATATTGGGGTGAAAAAGATTGCTAGCATTATGATGACAATCAATAGTAAACTTGGTGAAAAAGATTAAAATATTTTTAAAATCGATAACTTTAAAATGGTTATCGATTTTTTCTATTATAAATCATAAAAAAAATAAAGGGTTTACTTTTTAGTAAACCCTTTTTGGTTGTGAACTTAAATCATATAAAATTAGACCACTTTAATTGTGTTCATTAAAATTAGTTATTTTTTTAGATTTAGTGAGTTTCTAACAACTAGAATTGATGAAACAAGGATGATAGTACCAAGAATTGTTACAAATGTTCCTTTTCTTTCACCAGTTTTTGGAAGCCCTGGCTTTATCTTCAGTTGTAGTTGTTGTAGTTGAAGTAGCCTTAGGTTCTACAGTTGTAGTTGTTGTAGTTGAAGTAGTCTTAGGTTCTACAGTTGTAGTTGTAGGCTCTTCAGTTGTAGTTGTAGTTGAAGTAGTCTTAGGCTCTTCAGTTGTAGTTGTTGTGCTTGAAGTAGTCTTAGGCTCTTCAGTTGTAGTTGTAGTTGAAGTAGTCTTAGGCTCTTCAGTTGTAGTTGTAGTTGAAGTAGTCTTAGGCTCTTCAGTTGTAGTTGTTGTGCTTGAAGTAGTCTTAGGCTCTTCAGTTGTAGTTGTAGCTTGAAGTAGTCTTAGGCTCTTCAGTTGTAGTTGTTGTGCTTGAAGTAGTCTTAGGCTCTTCAGTTGTAGTTGTTGTAGTTGAAGTAGTCTTAGGCTCTTCAGTCGTAGTTGTTGTAGTTGAAGTAGTCTTAGGCTCTTCAGTTGTTGTTGTAGTTGAAGTAGTTGTAGACTCTTCAGTTGTTGTTGTAGTTGAAGTAGTCTTAGGCTCTTCAGTTGTTGTTGTAGTTGAAGTAGTTGTAGACTCTTCAGTTGTTGTTGTAGTTGAAGTAGTTGTAGGCTCTTCAGTTGTTGTTGTAGTTGAAGTAGTTGTAGGCTCTTCAGTTGTTGTTGTAGTTGAAGTAGTTGTAGGCTCTTCAGTTGTTGTTGTAGTTGTTGAAGTAGTTGTAGGCTCTTCAGTCGTAGTTGTAGTTGAAGTAGTTGTAGGCTCTTCAGTCGTAGTTGTAGTTGAAGTAGTTGTAGGCTCTTCAGTTGTAGTTGTAGTTGAAGTAGTTGTAGGCTCTTCAGTTGTAGTTGTAGTTGTGGTTGTAGTTGTGGTTGTAGTTGTGGTTGTAGTAGTTGAAGTTTGATCGCCATCCACACCACCGTTTGCATTGATGTTTGCCACAGATGCGTTTACTTCTTTGGCCACAACCGCAGTTTCTCACCTTTTGACTTGGTACCAAACCTTTTGTGTTGTTCTTGAAAGTCTTTTTGATTTTCATTTTCTACTTTTAGTACTGATAGAAAAGATCAGAACACCAGTCTTATTGATTTCAAGTCTTTTGAGGAATTGTAACAGTGATTTTTTTCCAGAAGCATCAATTGTGAATGTTGATCCAGGAAAGGCTGCTAAGAAATCGTCGATAGCAGTTGAGCCACCGTAATATCCTGGTTTGTTACCTGTAGTAGTAATACTAAAACTATCTTTTACAAGTGAATGACCACCTTGGATGTCATCTTCAACACGAACGTCACCATCCACTTCTAAGTTCATTGCATTGATTGTCAGTGTCCAAAGAATATGTTCAGGATCATTAGCGTGCATATCACCCAGCTTTTGAGATAGAATGGAGCGCTGTTAACACCAGTAGCCATTTTTCTTAACGTTTAATTCTACTTTTCTAGCTCCACTAATAATAGTGAATTTTCCAACATGCTCCTTATCGGTTGCTGTATCGTTATGACCCTCAATCTCAAACTCACCCCAACCGCGAATGTTTTGAAGGTTTTTGATAGCTTCATTGAAAAGTAACTGTCGCAGATCCATCTGTAATGACCATGTCTCCAACGTAAGTTCCGTCAATGCTTTAGATGGAATAGTCTTTTTAAAATCCTACCCCAAAGACTGTTCCAGAACTAGTCCAATTAACTTTTAATGTATCACCCGGTTGAATCTTTTTGTGCATGCTCATCAAATGTAAACTTAACAGTTGTTTGTCCACCATCTGTGATTTCATCTGATGAAACAGTCAGTGAGCTAATATTATTGCTGACATCTCCAGCTTTTTACCACATCAGATTGCGAAAATACTATGAATAATAATGGGTAAAAATACAAGAAAGAAGACTTTGCAAGTCTACTTAGATTATTTTTTTCATTTTCTTCTCCCTATTTGTCTCCAAATTTTTTACACTTATTTGTATGTTGAAAGTAAAACTTACAAATATATGCATAATTATATAGGTTACTTTTTTTCAAGACAACACTACTAAAAATGCACCTCCTACTAGTCAATTATCAAAAAGATATCCTATAAAGTGAATTATAGCACAAATAAATAAAAATTCAAGTATTTAACTGTTTTAATTATAAAAATTATATTAAATTCTCTGAAAAAAATTTAAACATTTACTTTGAACAATGTTTGTAAGCAATGATTCATTCGTCGAAGAATGAAAAAGGACTATTTTTTGAAATAGTCCTTTATATAGTTAATCAATCTTTAACCTTATTCTTTTTTTCATTTTTACGTAAGAATGCAATGGCACTCGATTGATGAAATGAGAGTTACAAAACCAATGATAGTAACTAACGTTCCTTTGCCTTCACCAGTATTAGGGAAGTCCTGGTTTGTCGTTTGTTGTTGTTACTGTAGATTTAGGTTCTTCACCAGTGGTTGTTGTAGTTGTTGTAGTTGTTGTAGTTGAAGTAGTCTTAGGTTCTTCAGTTGTTGTTGTTGTGCTTGAAGTAGTCTTAGGTTCTTCAGTTGTAGTTGTTGTGCTTGAAGTAGTCTTAGGCTCTTCAGTTGTAGTTGTTGTGCTTGAAGTAGTCTTAGGTTCTTCAGTTGTAGTTGTTGTGCTTGAAGTAGTCTTAGGTTCTTCAGTTGTAGTTGTTGTGCTTGGAAGTAGTTGTAGGCTCTTCAGTTGTAGTAGCTGTAGTTGAAGTAGTTGTAGTTGAAGTAGTTGTAGACTCTTCAGTTGTTGCTGTAGCTTGAAGTAGTTGTAGGCTCTTCAGTTGTTGTTGTAGCTGAAGTAGTTGTAGGCCTTCAGTTGTTGTTGTAGCTTGAAGTAGTTGTAGGCTCTTCAGTTGTTGTAGTTGAAGTAGTCTGTAGACTCTTCAGTTGTTGTTGTAGCTGAAGTGGTTGTAGGCTCTTCAGTTGTTGTAGTTGAAGTAGTTGTAGACTCTTCAGTTGTTGCTGTAGTTGAAGTGGTTGTAGGCTCTTCAGTTGTTGTTGTAGTTGAAGCGGTTGTAGGCTCTTCAGTCGTAGTTGTAGTTGAAGTAGTTGTAGGCTCTTCAGTCGTAGTTGTTGTTGAAGTAGTTGTAGGCTCTTCAGTTGTAGTTGTAGTTGTGAAGTAGTTGTAGGCTCTTCAGTTGTAGTTGTAGTTGTTGAAGTAGTTGTTTTCTTTTGGATTTCACAATAGTTTTTAGTCACAGTTTGATCTGCTACCAAAAATCTTCAGCATTAACTTCTGTATCTGCAACTTTGATGACATAACCTGATGGTGCTTCAACTTCAGTGATGATATATTTGTCTTTTAACAGTTTGTTAACAGCAATATTACCATTATCATCTGATACGAAACTCACCAATAACTTGATTGTTAGCTTGACGAACTACTTTAAATTTAGCACCCTTAAGTGGTTGATTCGCCTCATCTACTTTATGGATATTGATTGAGTAAACATAACCAAGACCAGCACCACCAGCAATTTGAACTGCAGCAGCATTAGTTATGCTGGTACTTTCAATACCAACACCTTTAAGAGTTGCTTCATTTCTCAAAACCTCACCATCAACAGGATCATAATTTAGACGAACTTTATAGGAAATTCGATATTGATCTTGTTCTGTAATGTCCCCTAGTTCAATAACGAAGGATTGTCGTCTTCACTAACTGTAATCTTGTGTTGATCTGTCACATCAACGCTGTTTGAGAATACCCATTCACCAGTTTCGAAAGAGAATTTACCTTTGATAACCTTAATGCTATCTTTTACGTAGGTAGCATTTGTAAATTTCAAGTGATCCTCAATCGTCACCCCTTTGATATTTTGTTTTGTACGATTGACTGAAATAGTATATTGGACCTCTCTTGGGTCACCAACGTTAACCCAACTAGTCTTTGTTAAAACTTGAGGATTTCGTCTCCGATACCTTTAAATGTAATCTTCCCGGCAGGTTTTGATTCTTTGTTTATCGTAATCTCAATTGGAATTTCTCCTTGTTGAGGATGTTTTTTGAAATCGACACGAGCATAGAAGAAGAAAGAGCCGTTTGTATCGTTATGTTTTTCAACATAATCCGTATAAGTTAAAGAAATGGACTTGTTATCCGCACTTACTTTAGCGTAGGCGATAATCTGATTTGTATTGATATCACGAATTTCGAATGATTGTGAAGTAACCACCAAAGCGTCTGGTATAGTCATAACAGTAGTATCCCCTGCTTTGACATTTTTTTCAGTTAAATCAAACTTTGCATTGATACGGAATGTAGCCCATTGCTCTAAATCCCAAGTTAGATCTCCACCTTCATTATTTACAACTTTGACATCTGTAATTGCATCTACAAATTTTCCAGTTACTGAAACCTCAGGAGTTTCAGCAAATGTTTTATTCAAACTAAATACAAAGACAGTTGTCAATAAGCAAAATAATAAAAGAAAAAGATTCCCAATTTCTTTTTTGTTCTTCATTATTTTCCTTCCCTTTTGTAAGATTGGTATTCTTAAGATACAAAAAAATATTGTACTTTAAGTAATATTCCCTGAATCAATTTTTATATAGGATGATTTTATAGACACCCTTATTGTTGCCCTCCTCCTAGTCTATTACTAAAACTATCCTATAGGTGAATTATATCACATTATAATGTGTACATCAATAATATATATGTGGAATTTACTATAAATTAAAAAAATTCACAAAAACTTTAGAAAATTTATCTGTCTCTTTAAGAATTAAAAACAATAGAAAAACCGCTTACATTCTTTGTTTTATCAGGTTTTGAAATTTTTAGTGTTTTATCTAATGATATAAAAATCATTTGAACAATTTACAAAAAAATCTAAGAATTATCTATTTTTGAATACTAGAAATTTTTATATTAAATTTTATTATTTATTATATTTTTAAAATTAGTTATTTGAAAAATCAATCGTGTTAGGATTTATTATTCTATTTGTTTGTGCTATACTTTTGAAGTATATAAAGACTATCTGAATACAGGACAATGAATTGATGACTTTATAAATTTTTGCTCTTCGACCTCGATCATACCTTGCTTGATTTTTGATGTCGCTGAGGATGTAGCCTTATCGCAACTCCTAGAAAGAAGAAGGAGTAGAGGATATCCAAGCTTACAAAAGATTATTATGTACCCTATGAACAAAGCACTTTGGAAGGATTTGGAACAGAAAAAAATTACAAAGGTAGAGTTGATTAATACACGTTTTACAAAAATTGTTTGCTCACTTTGGCATTGAAAAATGATGGTTCCTACTTAGCAGAGCGTTACCAGTTTTTCCTGTCTAAACAGGGACAGACTTTCCCAGGTGTGGAAGATTTATTAAAAAATTTGATACATCAGGGCTATGAACTCTATGCTGCGACAAATGGAATTACCTATATTCAGACAGGTCGTTTGGAACAATCTGGTATTGCACCATTTTTCAAGGAAATTTTTATATCAGAACAGCTCCATACCCAAAAACCAGATGCAGCATTTTATGAGAAAATTGGAGCTCGAATTCCTAATTTTAATAAAAATCATGCCCTTATGATTGGTGATTCTTTGTCAGCTGATATTCAGGGTGGAAATAATGCTGGCATCGATACCATCTGGTACAATCCTCATCATCTGGAAAATAAAAGCCTAGCCCAGCCAACTTATGAAGTCGACTCTTATCAGGCTCTGCTTGATTGCTTGGCGCTACTTTAAAAATTTCAAAAAAGAATAGAGGAGTCTTGAAATTATGGGAACATGGGATGCAACGATTTTTGGAAATGATACTTCCTTAGATATTAAAGAAGAATTCTTCGAGAGATACAATCAAGGAGAAGATGCAAATACAATCAAAAATGACTTGACATCTGATTTATATGATGACGATATGTATGATGTCTTGTTCGCCTTAGCACACTGTTTATGGGAAGTTGGGCAATTAGATGATGAATTCTTGCTTGAAATTAAAAGAAATCATTATCAACAAAGAGGATTTAGAACTTGCCCGAAGAATTAGGGTGCAGATAGTGAATTTTTAAAAACAGAGGAGTGACATCTAGATAAAGTTTTTAGAAAAGATAAGTGTCAAAAAAAGAAAATCCCTAAAAAGAGAATTGCTCCGCCTGTTCCTGTAGAAAGCAAAATATAGGAACGGTGCTGTGATGGTGTTTCAGTATGATGATGGTAGCTATGGTGCATTTGATAGCGGTAGATGGAGCTTTTTTGATAAGGAAACCTATTATGCTTATCTGCAGACTGATATTAAAAATGACCAGAAAACCCACTATGGAAAGATGTACGATCAGCACGGATTTCTCGATCCGAGTTTTTCATAGTCACGAATACAATTCATTTTCGTGACTCTAAGTATTACTACTTTTGTAAATTGTATTTCAGGGCTATCTAAAAAGTACAGCAACTAAAAAAATTTGAAAAAAATACAATGATAGTGTTTTTGAAATTATAGGCTATCTTTCAGATTGGGGAGCTGCTGTAGCGCTACTTCTGGAGGATTTGATTACTATAACCAAAAAAATCAAGTGATGAGTTTAAAATAAGCGTTGCAAAGGAATTGAATAAAAGATTTTGATGAAAATCTTAATTCTCGAACAGAATTGATTATTGATGAAATCGATAAAGAATTTATCCTTTCTAATTCTAGAAAAAGGTGTTGAATAAAGGCTCTTTTTAGTATAAATTATTTATAAAACTTCTCAAATCTCAATAGATACTTTTAAAAAGTGGTTTAGATAGCCACTTTTTGCTATAATAGAGGCAGTATAAATGAAGGAGTAGTAAATGATGTCTAGGCCAACACTTTTTCTTTATGAACCGTTGTATTCACTAAAGGAAGTTGATCAAAACATCTGGATAGTAGATGGTGATTTGATACAAATGGACATGAAGGTCTTCAAACTTCCTTTTCAGACACGTATGACGGTGATTAAGTTAAATGATGGCAAACTTTGGATTCATTCTCCTATTGCGCCAAATGAGAAACTTTTTACTGAACTGGACGCTTTGGGCAAAGTCGCTTACCTGATTTCACCAAATAAGATTCACTACGCCTATATTGCAGATTGGAAACAAAGATATCCTCAGGCGCTAGCATGGTCTAGTCCAGGAGTAGAAGAGAGAGCGAAAAGTCAGAAAGTCAAGGTTGTATTTGATGCTCCCTTAACAGATAAGGCTCCTGACCTATGGTCTGATGAGATTGAACAACTCATTTTTAAGGGAAGTTCAGTCATTGAAGAGGTGGTATTTTTTCATAAATCAACTAAAACACTGATTGTGACAGACCTCATAGAGAATTTTGAACCGAAAAAGATAGCTAGTCCAATCCGCAGAAGATTCTATCGTTTAGCTCGTGTAACATCCCCTGATGGTCAAACTCCTATCGATTATCGGATGACTTTTTTAGGAAGACAAAGGGAAGCAAAGTTTTCCTTTTCCCGTATGTTAAACTGGAAACCGGATAAAATCATACTTGCACATGGTTTATGCTTTTTTAAAAATGGTACGGATGAATTAAGACGTGCTTTTAGATGGATTCGATAAAGGAGAGAAAGCAATGGAACACTCGTCTTGGCATGCTTTGATTAAGGAGCAATTACCGGAAGGTTATTTTGGGAAAATCAATCAGTTTATGGAGCAGGTTTACGCTCAAGGAACTGTATATCCTCCTAAAGAAAAGGTTTTTCAGGCTTTGTTGACTACACCGCTTGAAGAAGTTAAGGTGGTAATTCTAGGGCAAGACCCCTATCACGGTCCAGGTCAGGCACAGGGCTTGAGTTTTTCTGTTCCAGATAATATTCCATCACCTCCTTCCTTGCAAAACATTCTCAAAGAACTTGCTGATGATATTGGAGTTAAGAAATCCCATGATTTGACGGCTTGGGCTGAGCAAGGAGTCTTACTTCTCAATGCTTGCTTGACGGTTCCTGCTGGCCAGGCAAATGGTCATGCTGGGCAGATATGGGAACCTTTCACGGATGCTGTGATTAAGGTTGTCAATAATTTAGATAGACCAGTGGTTTTTGTCCTCTGGGGTGCTTATGCACGTAAGAAGAAGGTATTGGTAACTAATCCTCAACATCTGATTATTGAATCAGCTCACCCGAGTCCCCTTTCCGTTTACAGAGGATTTTGGGGTTCCAAGCCTTTTTCCAAGGCCAATACATTCTTAACAGAGACAGGACAAGAGCCGATTGATTGGCTTAGATAAGGAGAGAATATTATGCCCCAGTTAGCGACGATTTGCTACATTGATAATGGAAAAGAACTGCTCATGCTTCATCGTAATAAAAAGCCTAATGATGTCCATGAAGGAAAATGGATCGGTGTAGGTGGAAAGTTAGAGCGTGGAGAGACTCCACAAGAATGTGCTGCCCGCGAGATTTTAGAAGAAACAGGATTGAAGGTTAAGCCAGTTCTCAAAGGTGTAATCACCTTTCCTGAGTTCACACCAGACTTAGACTGGTACACCTATGTGTTTAAGGTGACGGAGTTTGAGGGTGATTTAATTGACTGTAATGAAGGGACTTTAGAATGGGTTCCTTATGATGAGGTTTTGAGCAAACCAACCTGGGAAGGAGACCACACCTTCGTAGAGTGGCTTTTAGAAGATAAACCATTCTTTTCAGCAAAGTTTGTTTATGATGGTGATAAGTTATTGGATACCCAAGTGGATTTCTACGAATAAAGGAGAAAGCAGATGTTACTAATTAAAAATGGTCGAGTAATGGATCCTAAGTCTGGTTTGGATCAAGTGTGTGATATCTTGGTTGAAGACAGTAAAATTGTCAAAATTGCACCACAAATTAGTGAAAAAGATGCAGATGTCATTGATGCAACTGGTCATGTAGTTGCCCCCGGTTTAGTGGATATCCATGTTCATTTCCGTGAACCTGGTCAAACTCATAAAGAAGACATTCATACAGGTGCACTAGCAGCAGCTGCTGGTGGTTTTACGACAGTTGTCATGATGGCTAATACCAATCCAACCATCTCCGATGTTGAGACTTTGCAGGAAGTTCTTCAATCTGCGGCAAAGGAAAAAATTAATGTTAAGTCTGTAGCAACGATTACCAAGAACTTTAATGGCCAAGACTTGACTGACTTTAAGGCGCTTTTAGAAGCTGGAGCCGTTGGTTTTTTTCAGATGATGGTATTCCTCTTGAAAGCAGTAAAGTGGTCAAGGAAGCTATGGAAGAGGCTAAAAAACTCAACGCCTTTATCAGCTTACACGAGGAAGATCCTGGTCTGAATGGTACGCTAGGTTTTAATGAAAATATTGCTAAAGAACACTTCCATATTTGTGGCGCTACAGGGGTTGCAGAGTATGCAATGATTGCACGTGATGTTATGATCGCCTATGCAACAAAAGCCCATGTTCATATCCAGCACTTATCCAAGGAAGAAAGTGTTAAAGTTGTGGAGTTTGCTCAAGGTTTGGGAGCAAACGTAACTGCAGAAGTAGCACCGCAACATTTCTCTAAGACTGAAGCGCTTCTCTTGACTAAGGGAAGTAATGCTAAGATGAATCCACCACTTCGCTTGGAGTCTGACCGCCGTGCAGTTATCGAAGGACTCAAGTCAGGTGTCATTTCAGTCATTGCGACTGACCACGCGCCTCACCATGCTGATGAAAAGAACGTCGAGGATATCACCAAAGCTCCTTCAGGTATGACAGGACTGGAAACTTCATTGTCACTCGGTTTTAACTTACTTGGTCGAAGCTGGTGAGCTAAGCTTTGATGGAATTATTAGAAAAAAATGACAGTAAACCCAGCAAAATTGTATCATTTTTGAAGCAGGTTATTTGATTGAAAAATGGTCCAGCTGATATTACCATTTTTCGATGATAAAGCTGACCGAATTGTAGACACACATTTTGCTTCTAAAGCAGCTAATTCACCATTTATCGGTGAAACTTTAAAAGGGCAGGTAAAATACACTATTTGTAATGGACAGATTGTTCTATAAATACTAGATGAAATACTGCTCTATAAAATTTAAATTTAGAGAGAGTCTGTATGTATCCAACCCATCATTTTTAAAGACAAGTTCATTTTATTTCTAAGATTTTCTTCCCTATTTTTGGTTTATCAATTCGCAAATTATTCGGCTTCCTTTGTTGATACGACCATGACCGGCCAGTATAATACTATTGATTTAGCTGGTGTATCAATGGCTACTAGCTTGTGGAATCCTTTTCTTTACTTTTTTTAACAGGTATTGTTTCTGCCTTTAGTCCCCTATAGTTGGACATCATTTAGGACGTGGGAAAAAAAGAAGAAGTGGCTTCTGATTTCTATCAGTTTCTTTTATCTTTCGCTTTGGCTTATCCATTTTTCTATTTGTTTTAGTTTTTTCTGGTTTGCTCCTCTAGTTCTAAATAATATGGGATTAGAATAGCGGTAGCAAATATAGCAGTTCGTTATCTATGGTTTTTAGCAATAGGGATTATTCCTCTTACTTTTTAGTGTTATCCGTTCATTACTGGATGCACTTGGATTAACAAGGTTATCCATGTATTTGATGCTTTTATTGCTCCTCTCAATAGTGGTTTTAACTATTTATTGATTTATGGTGCCTTTGGTTTTCCTGAGTTGGGAGGAGCTGGAGCGGGACTTGGGACCTCTATGGCTTATTGGGCCTTGTTGGGTATATCTATACTAGTCCTTCTTAAACAAGAAAAATTAAAAGAACTACATTTAGAAAACCGACTACCTTTAGACAGGAATAAAATAAAAGAAGCGATAAAACTGGGATTACCAATAGGTGGAACTGTATTTGCAGAAGTTGCTATTTTTTCAGCAGTGGGATTGATTATGGCAAAGTTTTCATCATTGATAATAGCTAGTCATCAGTCTGCCATGAACTTTTCATCTCTCATGTACGCTTTTCCTATGAGCATTTCAACAGCAATGGCTATTGTTGTTTCTTACGAAGTTGGTGCTAAGCGTCTAGAGGATGCTAAGAAATACATAAAAATCGGACGACTATCAGCTATGGCATTCGCAATTTTAACACTTTCTTTTCTGTATGTTTTTAGAGAAAATGTTGCCAGTCTCTATGGTCATGATCCAGAGTTCGTTCAACTAACTGCTAGTTTTATGACCCTATAGCTTATTTTTCCAGTTAGCTGATACATTTGCTGCGCCACTACAAGGTATTTTACGAGGCTACAAAGATACTGTCATACCTTTTCTACCTTGGTCTCCTTGGATACTGGGGAGTTGCTATACCTTTGGGTGTGTTTCTAGATTATTCAACAAAATCTCGATGCTTATTCATATTGGATAGGTCTTATCGTAAGTTTTAGTTGTCAGTGGATTACTTTATCAGTGGCGTTTACAAGTTATTATGAAAAAGATTCAAATAATTTGTTGAAAAATATCCTTGAAAAATCAGTTTGTGAAATAGTTATTTTATGTAAAGAAAAGTCTTGATTTCATTGACTTTTTCTTTTTTTATATTGTGAAAAATTAGCAAGCATATTCTTTGACTCAAATTAACCTATAAGTAGAATAGAACTATAAGAAATTAAACTTAGAAAGGCAAGATTATGTCAACTTTAGATAAAAAAATCTTTTGCTTGAGATGTTCCGTAAGATGGAAGAAATTCGTCGTATGGACTTTAAAAATTGCTCAATTAGTAAAAAAGGTAAAAGTGCCCAGGAATGACGCACTTTTTCTGTTGGTGAGGAAGCTGCAAACGTTGAGGGCTATGTTAGCTCTAAACGAAGATGACCCTCATCACATCAAACCACCGTGGTCACGGACAAGCTCATTGCTAAAGGAATCGACCTCAATGGAATGATGGCTGAAATCCTTGGTAAAGTATACTGGAACTTGTAAAGGTAAAGGTGGATCAATGCACATCGCCGACCCTTGATGCAGGTAACCTTGGTGCCAACGGTATCGTAGGTGGTGGTATGGGGATTGCAGTAGGTGCCGCCCTTACTCAACAAAATGAAAAACACTGGTAAAGATCGTTGTCTGCTTCTTTTGGTGATGGAGCGACAAACGAAGGTGTATTCCACGAAGCTGTGAATATGGCTTCAATTTGGAACCTTCCAGTTATTTTTCACTGTATCAATAACGGTTATGGAATCTCTGCTGATATTAAGAAAAATGACAAATGTCCAGCATATCCACGAGCGTAGTGCTGCTTACGGTATTCCTGGAATGTTTATTCAAGACGGAAACAATGTAATCGATGTCTACGAAGGATTTAAGAAAGCAGTTGACCATGTTCGTTCTGGTAAAGGTCCCTGTCTTGATCGAAAGTGTAACTTACTGTTGGCTTTGGTCACTCATCATCAGACCCCTGGTAAATATCGTACACGTGAAGAAGTCGATGAGTGGAAAGGAAAAAGATCCAATCGAAAACCTCGCAAGTACCTTGTTGAAAATAAAGATTGCTAGTGCAGAAGAACTTGAAGAAATTCAAGCTCAAGTCAAGGAAGCAGTGAAGCATCTGTTAAGTTTGCAGAAGAAAGTCCATTCCTCCACTAGAATCAGCTTTTTGAAGATATTTACGCAGACTAAGGAGAAGTAGAGAAATATGGAAACAAAATTAATGTCTTTCCGCGATACCATTATCCTTGCAATGTCTGAGGAAATGCGTCGCGATCGAAAAATGTACTCTTGATGGGTGAAGATGTCGGTGTCTTTGGTGGAGACTTTGGTACATCTGTAGGTATGCTTGAAGAATTTGGACCAGAACGTGTTCGTGACTGTCCGATTTCCGAAGCAGCTATTTCTGGATGCAGCTGCTGGTGCTGCTATGACTGGACTTCGTCCAATCGTTGACATGACTTTCATGGACTTTTCTGTTATTGCCATGGATAATATCGTCAACCAAGCAGCTAAAAACTCGTTACATGTTTGGTGGTAAAGGTCAAGTACCCATTACAATCCGCTGTGCCGCTGGTAACGGAGTAGGTTCTGCAGCACAACACTCACAATCATTGGAATCATGGTTTACTCATATCCCAGGATTGAAGGTTGTAGCTCCAGGTACACCAGCTGATATGAAAGGGACTTCTAAGTCTTCTATCCGTGATAACAACCCCTGTTATCATTCTTGAATACAAATCAGAATTTAACCAAAAAGGTGAAGTACCAGTAGATCCTGACTATACTATTCCACTTGGTGTTGGTGAAATCAAACGCGAAGGAACTGATGTAACGGTAGTAACATACGGTAAAATGCTTCGTCGTGTCATGCAAGCAGCTGAAGAATTGGCTGAAGAAGGCATCTCAGTAGAAGTAGTAGACCCACGTACTTTGGTTCCACTTGATAAAGACATCATCATTAATTCAGTTAAGAAGACTGGAAAAGTAGTTCTTGTCAACGATGCCCACAAGACAAGTGGTTTTATCGGTGAAATTTCAGCTATTATCTCAGAATCAGAAGCATTCGATTATTTAGATGCACCTATTCGCCGTTGTGCAGGTGAGGATGTACCAATGCCTTATGCACAAAATCTTGAAAATGCAATGATTCCAACAGTTGAAAGCATCAAAGATGCAATCCGTAAAACTCACAACAAACAATAATACATAAAATAAATTATGTAAACAAATTAATCAGACGAGAAGCTTTGTATCTTTTAGGTGCAGAGTCTTCGAGTACTTGATATCTTAGATTAGAGGATCGGGCTGAAAAGCTCGAAAAAGATAAATTCCTTGACTTCATCGAAGTCAGCGTCAGATTTTCTATTTTTCAGTCGCTTTTTAAACGCCCTTTGCATCATAAATAGAATAGAGAGGTCATGGCTGATGATAAGCTAAGAGCGACTCCTGCAGCTAGAAAATTAGCGGATGATTTAGGAATTAATCTCTACGACATTTCTGGCTCAGGCGCAAACGGTCGTGTCCACAAAGAAGACGTGGAAACATTTAAAGACACTAACGTGGTTCGCATTTCACCACTCGCAAAACGAATTGCACTAGAGCATAATATTGCTTGGCAAGAAATCCAAGGAACTGGTCATCGTGGTAAAGATTATGAAGAAGGATGTTTTTAGCTTTCCTTCCTGAAAATATTGAAAACGATACGATTTAAATCACCTGCTCAGATTGAGAAAGTGGAAGAAGTTCCAGATAACGTAACTCCCTTATGGAGAAATCGAGCGTATTCCGATGACACTATGCGTAAGGTTATTGCTCAACGTATGGTTGAGTCATACTTGACTGCACCAACCTTTACGCTTAACTACGATGTCGATATGTCTGAATTGCTTGCCCTTCGTAAGAAAGTCCTTGATCCAATCATGGAAGCAACTGGTAAGAAAATTACTGTTACAGATTTGCTTTCACTTGCGGTTGTTAAGACACTTATGAAACACCCATACATCAACGCTTCATTAACTGAAGATGGTAAGACAATTATCACTCACAACTATGTCAACCTTGCGATGGCTGTTGGAATGGATAACGGTTTGATGACGCCAGTTGTTTCATAATGCTGAAAAAATGAGCTTTGTCTGAGTTGGTAGTTGCATTTAAAGATGTTATCGGACGTACCTTAGATGGTAAACTAGCTCCTAGCGAATTGCAAAATTCAACTTTCACCATCAGTAACTTGGGAATGTTTGGGGTTCAATCATTTGGTCCTATCATCAACCAACCGAACTCAGCAATCCTTGGGGTTAGCTCAACAGTTGAGAAAACCAGTTGTTGTTAAATGGTGAAATCGTAATTCGTCCAATTATGAGTCTTGGATTGACAATTGACCACCGTGTCGTAGATGGTATGGCTGGTGCTAAGTTTATGAAAGACTTGAAAGCTTTGATTGAAAACCCAATCTCAATGTTGGTTTAGACAATTTATTTTTAGAAATATAGATAAAGGAAGTAAGATATGGCCTTAGAAGTAATTATGCCAAAAAGCCGGCGTGGATATGACAGAAGGACAAATCGTCCAATGGAATAAAAAGTCGGAGAATTTGTAAAAAGAAGGAGAAATCCTTTTGAAATCATGACTGACAAAGTCAGCATGGAATTGGAAGCAGAAGAAGATGGTTACTTGATCGCTATCCTGAAAAGGTGACGGAGAGACTGTTCCCTGTTACTGAAGTTATCGGATATCTTGGTGAGGAAGGGGAAAACATCCCATCAGCTGGAGCATCTGCACCAGAAGCTAGCCCAGCACCCTGCAGCAAGTGCCTCAAACGATGATGGTAAGAGCGATGATGCTTACGATATCGTTGTTATCGGTGGTGGACCTGCTGGTTATGTTTCTGCCATTAAAGCAGTTCAATTAGGTGGTAAGGTTGCTCTTGTTGAGAAATCTGAACTTGGTGGAACATGTTTGAACCGCGGATGTATCCCAACCAAGACTTACCTTCACAACGCTGAAATTATTGAGAATATCGGTCATGCTGCAAATCGTGGTATCGTAATTGAAAAATCCCTAACTTTCACAGTTGATATGGACAAACTTTTAGAAACAAAATCTAAAGTTGTGAATACTCTTGTTGGTGGTGTTGCAGGACTTCTTCGTAGCTATGGAGTTGATGTTCATAAGGGTATCGGTACTATTACTAAAGATAAGAATGTCTTGGTAAATGGTTCTGAATTGCTTGAAACTAAGAAGATCATCCTTGCTGGTGGTTCAAAAGTAAGCAAAATCAACGTTCCTGGTATGGAATCATCTCTTGTAATGACTAGTGATGACATCCTGAAATGAATGAAGTACCAGAAAAGTCTTGTGATCATTGGTGGTGGAGTTGTCGGTATCGAGCTTGGTCAAGCCTTCATGACATTTGGTTCAAAAGTAACTGTTATCGAAATGATGGATCGCATTGTTCCAGCAATGGATGCGGAAGTATCTAAAAACCTTCGTTTGATTCTTGAACGTAAAGGTATGACTATCTTGACAGGTACTAAACTTCAAGAAATCATTGAAGAAGATGGCAAACTTCGTATCAAAGTTGAAGGAAAAGATGATATCATCGCAAACAAAGCTCTTCTTTCAATCGGTCGTGTTCCAGACCTTGAAGGTATCGGTGATGTTGAGTTTGAATTAGACCGTGGTCGTATCAAGGTTAACGAATACATGGAAACTTCTGTTCCAGGTATCTATGCACCAGGTGATATCAACGGTACTAAGATGTTGGCTCACGCTGCCTTCCGTATGGGTGAAGTTGCTGCTGAAAATGCCCTTAAAGGAAATCACCATGTTGCTAAATTGAACTTGACTCCTGCAGCTATCTACACACTTCCAGAAGTAGCAGCAGTTGGTTTGACAGAAGAACAAGCTCGTGAGAAATATGATGTCCAAATCGGTAAATTCAACTTTGCTGCAAACGGACGTGCCATTGCATCTGATGCTGCTCAAGGATTTGTTAAAGTCATTGCTGACAAGAAATATGGTGAAATCCTTGGAGTCCACATCATTGGTCCTGCAGCTGCAGAATTGATCAACGAAGCGTCAAGTATCATCGAAATGGAAATCACTGTTGAAGAAATGCTTAAGACAATCCACGGTCACCCAACATACTCTGAAGTTATGTACGAAGCATTTGCTGATGTTCTTGGAATGGCCATCCATTCACCTAAGAAAAATAAAAATAGATAGACTAGACTGGAATTATTTTCCAGTCTCTATCGTATTAGAAGGTATCTTATGAAATACATTATCAATCATTCAAACGACACTGCCTTTAATATTGCTTTAGAGGAGTACGCTTTTAAGCATCTTCTTGATGAAGATCAAATCTTCCTTCTTTGGATCAACAAACCATCTATCATTGTAGGTCGTCACCAAAATACGATCGAAGAAATTAACCGTGACTATGTTCGTGAAAATGGAATTGAAGTGGTCCGTCGAATCAGTGGTGGTGGAGCTGTTTACCATGATTTGAACAACCTTAACTATACAATCATTTCAAAAGAAGATGAAAACAAGGCCTTTGACTTCAAGAGCTTCTCTACTCCAGTTATCAATACTTTGGCTGAACTTGGTGTTAAAGCTGAATTTACAGGCCGTAACGACTTAGAAATCGACGGTAAGAAATTCTGTGGAAATGCACAAGCCTATATCAATGGCCGTATCATGCACCATGGTTGTCTTCTCTTTGACGTGGATTTGTCAGTCCTAGCTAACGCACTTTCAAAGTGTCTAAAGATAAGTTTGAATCAAAAGCGTTAAACTCAGTCCGTGCTCGAGTAACTAATATTATCGATGAGTTGCCAGAAAAAGATCACTGTTGAAGAATTCCGTGACCTACTTTTTGGAATACATGAAAAAGAATATCCCTGAGATGACTGAGTATGTCTTCTCAGATGAAGAATTGGCTGAAATCAATCGCATCAAAGAAACCAAGTTTGGAACTTGGGACTGGAACTATGGTAAATCACCCTGAATACACGTCCGTCGTGGAACTAAATTCCCTAAGCGGTAAGGTTGAAATCTTTGCTAATGTTATTGAATCAAAAATTCAAGACATCAAGATTTACGGGAGACTTCTTTGGTATCGAAGATGTTGCAGCAGTAGAAGATGTCCTTCGTGGTGTCAAATACGAACGTGAAGATGTCCTTAAAGCCCTTCAAACCATTAACTTAGGTCGTTACTTCGCAGGAATTACTGCAGAAGAAATTGCTGAAGCTGTTGTTGAATAAAGTAAAAGATATCCATTTAACATGGATATCTTTTATCTTAGACTTGATATTCAAAAATAATGAGAGTAGAATAAAGAGGAAATCTGAACAAAAAGAGGGATCATATTCGATGATGAAAATTCCAATGGAAAAACTTGGTCTATTTGAACAGTTAGATCGTATAGTAGTGGCTTTTTTTAGCAAGCAACAACCTTCAAGTCCATATGATTTGAATATCAGTATTACACAAGAACACCTTGACCAGAAAAAGCAAGAGTTAGAACCATTAGGCTATCAAGCTGTCCAACTACCATTAGGAATGGCTTTAGATAATGTCATCCAGCAAGCACATTTTAAAGCCCTAATTATTGGTGGTCTTGCTCCAGAGGAAATTATAGTCAGCAAAGAAGAATTAATGCCTATGAAAGATATTGTTGATAGTTTTTGTATTATGTACGCTGCAGCGAATAACAGACTGGAAAATAGTAAGGCTTATGAATTAATGAAAGATAAGACGGTTTATTTTATTGGTAAACTATTTACAGATTTTCCAAAAGCCGGTGATGAAATTGCTTATTTAGGAATTGATCGAATAGCGAGCGATGGTACACCATATGAAGCAGTTAAATGCTTTTCTAACGGAAGAGAGTGCAGAGAAGTTCAATGGTGAAAAAAGACCTGTCACCCCTGCAAACTTGGCCTATCTAAAATCATTCTGGGGAAAACCAGTCATTATTGAGCCACACCGTAATTATTGGATCGAATTTTTATAGAAAGAATAAAAGAGCGTAAGATTCGATAAAAAATCCTACGCTCTTTTTTAACACTAAAACATTACATAATTTATATTATGTATCTTACAAACTATCCAAGGCATTTTTTTGTTCATCATTAACGATATGCGTATACAGATCCGTTACTTGTGTGCTAGCATGTCCTAGTTGATGACTTACCAAAACCTGTGACTTGGTGGCATCATAGAGACGTGTTGCAAGCGTATGGCGAAGTTTGTGGGGAGTTACGCGGACTTTAAAGTCTTCTGAATACTTGGCTACCATCTTTTCAACACTAGAAGCATCAATCCGGTTTGGAACACTCGATACAAGGTCAGAAAGAGGGCTGTATCGGTCTTTTCTGTCTTATAACGTTTGTCTCGAATAGCAAGATATTGCTCTAAATAGGGTTTAGCAAAGGCAGCCACATTGACTGAGTCTCTTTTTCCACCTTTTCGAGTGACGTCAATCACCATCATCTTAAGATTGAGATCTCGAAGATCAAGGTTAACTGCTTCGGAGAGACGGACACCAGAGGCAAGAAGGAGTGCAATGATGGCTAAATCTCGCTCCTTATTCTTGTTAAAGGACGATAAGGCTCGATTTGAGAGAGTTTTAGGGTATTCCTCATCTATATAATTCAAAAATCCCTCTGTTTCATCACCTAAAAAGAGCTTTTGCTTGATATTTTCAGCTCGAGCAGCCAAGGTTTCTTTCTTTTTCTTGGTAGCAACCTTCTTCATAACATTGCGATAGAAATAAGGTTCTCCTTGTTCGTTTTCAACTTCCTCAGTCAAATACTTATACAGACTAGAAAGTGCCGAAAGGGTGCGGTTAATGGTTGTTTGAGAAACCCCGTTTTTCGTCGTATTGGCATTGAGCAGAGGACGTTCACGTAAGTAAAGAATGAAGGATTCCATGTCTTTCTTGGTCATGTGCTCCAGAACCTCTAAGGGAATATTGGCCATGGTATCAGCATCCGATATACCAGATTCCAAGACCCAGGTGAAAAATCGATCGTATTCCTTTAAGTATTCGTACAAGGTCGTAAAACTGTATGGAACAGCCAGTTTCGATTGATAGTATTCTAGAACATACCAGGGCATGACTTGTTTGAGTTTATCAATCCGTTCTAATAAGATCTCGCGTTTCATGTTTTTCTCCAAATCTTTCTATACTAGTAGTATAGCATAGCCCATATATTTTTCAAGAAAATTATAGTTTTTCGGAAAGATGTTATAGAGGAGATTAGGAATGTTCAAATAACTTTAGTAACCAAAAAAATTTTTATAACCAAAAAAATTTTTTAAGCCAATTATACTCAATTATGTACTTTATTTAAGTGAACACTGGAAATTTTTAAAACTATTCATCTTCTGTATAATGTACTTTATTTAAGTGAAAACTAAAAGTTTTTTTCAATTGTACATTCATACAAAAACACGACTCATGCATCATGGCTGTGTTATATTTGACTTAAACTAGTTAGCTAATCTCTTACTTAATTTAAATCAGACTTTTTACTTTCTATTTTGATTTTCCATAAGGTCTCCTAACTTCATATTGAATATAGGACTCCTGAATTACTTCGATAAAAAAAGTTAACTACAGAAACAACGAAATTAAATTTGTTTTTTGCGTTAAAATGATGCGCACGTTTAGAATAAAAACAAGTATTAAACTTACTACAAGTTTTAACATAGCAGAAAAGAGGTGTAAAGAATAAATACTCTGAAAAGCTTGTATACATTTTTGATTCGTGCACAAGTATGTAAATATTGTAAAACAATTTCAAAATGTGGTAGACTAGATATGAATTTTGATGGACGATAATTAGGTCAGAGAAAAGGTTACAGATGGAAAAATTAGTTTTTATCGGAATGCTAGTGTTCTTGGCATTTGTGTTTATTGGAATATTGTTTTGGCTGCGTTTTAGAATGAAGAACACCTTTGAGAACGGTGTTCCAGTGTACGATGCCCCAGCAAATAATCAGACTAGGACGAGTAAGCTAAGCGTAGGAGAGTATGCAGTGCACATAATTTTAATACTAATTAGCGCTGTAATTGCCTTTAAGGTCATGAGCATGTTCCGTCATGGGGCGGCGCCAATTGGTGCTGCTATAATCACGCCTTCTATAATGTCGCTTTTCAATGCACGAAGGAGGACCGGGAAATCTTGGATAGGTATCGTTGCAGTGCTTATGGTATTCGTGTTTTTGATGTTTGTATATATAATTATAGGTCTACCTGATAACGCACCTCCACTTAAAATTGACGGAACTGAAATTCATCTTACAGAGACTAAGATTTCGGATTTGATAGACAAGGAGTTTGAAATTTATGTGTCAAATGGTAGACATGATTATCCTAATTATAACGAGCTTTTGACAACGGGAAGCTATACTAAATACCAAGGAGCTGGGGTTAGCGTACCAAACGGCTTTAAGTCATATGACTCAGCAGTTACGCGATCTACCTATCTTCTTGTAAAGAAGAATGTAGTTCTCGGATGTATAGGTGTTTACGGAGATAAGAGGAAGAGTACGGAGCTGAAGGACTGTGTAGTTACGCAGGTTTGCTTCGATTCTGAGTGCACAGCTGTTGCCAAAAAATATGGAATTTCATATAATATAGATGGTATAGATTTGCTAAAGAAGCTTGACGAAAACGAGTTCACGAAAGTATTTGGGAAAAAAATATGGCTGACTCCAAGCGAGCCAAGAGATGAATATTTGGGTCATTATGGCGTGCAGTGGGGAGCAGGTAACAATGAATTCTTTTGGAATCATTATTTTATGAATTTAGACCTTGATTCGAATAATGATATAGTTAATTTTAATTTTAGTTCCAAGATTGCAGCTGAGCGATTGGAAGAATTTAGCAAGGATACTTAGATAAAATGAAAAAGAAAAAAACGCTAAACAAGACAAAGTATGCCATTTATCTTCTTGTTGTCCATCTTATATGCATACTTTTTCACTATAAGCAAAAATAATGATACCTTCATGGGGACGCTGGTTAGAGACAACACGCTTTCTTTGGACAAGCTTTTCCCATCTATGTATGTATACTAATAGCCATTTTTCCAATGGCATGTTTTTGGCCTTATTTGATTAGTGCAGATTTTAAGCCGGGTACAGCAAAGACCTTGCTTGCGACTTTTGGTCTAATAGTAGGTAACGTGACTCTGATTTTGATATATACGACTATTTTTGCACAAGGTAGTATAGGTATCAAAAATCCCTTTATAGGGATTTTTGATTGTTTCAAGTAGCTCGTCATATTCTTCAAATGCTGGAACCTCTGGGTGATCCTTCTTGATTGATTCGGTGCTTCTAAACAAGAATCCTTGTAGGGTGTCTCCTTGAAAGAAGTCGGTTTAATCGACGGTCAAGGCAGTTGATGACTTACTAGAAAATTGTTCTCAACCCTATGTTTTAGCTGATTTAGCTTATCTTAGCTATGAACTCAGAGAACAGTTGAAACAGAAAGGTTACCATTTTTCAGAACTTTGTGCTTTTTGATGTCGAACAAACACTACTAGAGGCTAACAGTGAGTTGAGAATGAAATGTACTGACTTATAATCTGAGATACTTTTGAGATTAACTAGCACCACGAGTAAAAATCTATATCTTACTATCAATAAGACCTTAAATGAGTAGCAAAAAATGTACAATTGAACCACTACTTCTTCTGCACCTATTAGAGTAAAAATGTACAAATCAATTCCTTAAATCAGATGATGTTATGAACTAGAAAATATACAAAATAACACTTCAGAATAAAGTACAAAATAAAGTACACTCCTTAAAGAATGTACTTTTATGCTTCTAATTCAGTTGTATCAATAGTTTAGCTCACGTTAAGTCAATTGTACATAAACTTATAATTTTCTCTAAAATCAATAAAATCCAAATCAACAAAGTGATTTCGGATTTTTAACTCTCTATTAAATGTTCAAAATTATTCTAAATACTATTTAATAAGTTTTATACTTAACTTTTGCTAGACATTACTAGATAACACGATGCAACAATAACAATAATTCTGATTAGATACATTCCGTAAATGGTCGTCACTCATAGTCAATTTGAGAAAAATACATTAATCATTGAATGTGTCATCACACAAATCCAGAGATTTTTGTTTTTAAATAAAAGAGCTGAAAGAATAAACGAATTTGTCAGCAACCCAAATAAAAAAGGTACTATTTGAAGGATGGCTAGAGAACCATCTATATAAAAGAACAATAAATGCCAAATTGACCATATGATAAATGTTAAAATTGTCGCTTGAAAATAGTGGAACTTTTTCTTGTAAAAAGTGGCTGAAATACATATCTCCAACCAATTTCCTCCAAACCGCCAAATACAATAAACTTGAAAAAAACATCAGAAAAGGAAGATACCAGATAAATTGTACGATTTTCCCCCCAAAAAAATAGAAAAGAGAAATCAAGAATAATAAGAAAAAAATGCTAATAAATAATGTTTGTAACTGGTCTGAATGTTAAAAAAATCTTTTATTATTTTCTTTAAGTCAATCTCATAATAGCAAATGGCAACAATGCTACCCCCATAAGGCTGTAGAGATTCCACCAATCATTACTCGAAAACATTTACTAGAACAGAATGAACGCCATAATGATTGCAGAAAAAAATACAACTAAACAAACTAATAATAATTGACTAAAAGTCCCAAATAAATAAACTGCAAGAGCTTTTATTTCTACTCATAGCATCTCCCTTTGGTTATAAAAAAACAGTCTAAGAGTTACATTTTGTACATAAATAAAATTATGTAATAAATATATTTCTAATCTTTTTGTTTCTAAATTTACATAACTTAAATTATGTTTTTATAGTAGTAAATCTTTCACTTTTCCAATTTCACTTTTTGGAATCACGAGATGAATCATATCACCTAGATACATCCTTGTAGATCCATTAACTGTCTTACTTTTCCCATTATGTACTTGGGTTGTGATGAGCACATTATGAGGTAAATTGAGTTCATGTACTTGTTTACCAGCTATTTTATCTGAAACTGGAATTTCAATTAGAGTAACTTCTCCATCATCAGTTGCTGATTCAGGTAACATTTTCTCTAGCATGGCTTCATAGACAGGGCGCTCCCTTTGAGCAGATCCATGACAATATAGGCAACTAGAGTCACCATGCCTAAAGGCATAAGATTTCGGATGTCACCAACCATTTCAGTTACAAGAATCATAGCTGTCAAAGGTGCTTTTGAGATAGCCCCAAAATAACCACTCATTCCAAGAATCACAAAGATAGGAAATTGCTGCTGGGTAACGAGTCCAAGATTGACACAAATAACACCGACCAGAGCACCAAGTAAGGACCCTAAAGCTAAAATTGGTAAGAAAATACCACCTGGAAGTCCACTTCCGTAACTAATCATGCTCCAGATAAAGCGAATGATGAAGTAAAGGAAGAGAATTTGAAAGCTAAAATCTTGTTCTGTTAAAGGATAAGACAACCTGATTTCCTCCACCAAGTATCTGTGGTAGGAAGATTCCTACTGGAATGATAAGAAGAAAAGGCTAGAATAGGATAATAGGCCTTATCCAGATGAATCTTTTGACCAATCCAATCATATACTTTTCCCGACATTTCAGAACGGCTTTTCTCATATAGAAAATCCAGAAAACCCAAGAAAAAAATCCCCATAACCAGATAAATCCAATATTGACTAAGACTCATTTGAGGAATATTATCAGGCATATCAAGCACAGGTGTTAAGCCAAAGATGAGAAGGGAAACAAAGTTTGCTACTAGACTAGCAGCCAAGGTAGAAACCCAGAAGAATCGTGAAAAATGGTGATAGACTTCTTCTACTACAAATAGTAACCCCGCAATCGGTGCATTAAAGGCTGCAGCAAGTCCAGCAGCAGCTCCGCTAGCAATCAAAGAACGCTCCTCAACAGGGCTAGACTTGAGCCATTTAGCAATTCCTTTTCCTCCAGCGGCACCTAGCTGAATACTGGGACCTTCACGCCCTAACATGAGTCCACTAGCAATGGCCAAGATACCTAGAATGTATTTCTTCCAGAGGACACTCCACCAGTTGAGAGACATGAGACCTTTTAACTCCGCTTCAACTTGAGGAATACCAGAACCTTTGATATCTTTTTCTGAACGCGTTAACTTTGGCACTAAGTAAGCAAATGAGGATATAAAACAATAAAATAATCAATAGATTCCGTATCAGATTCTCTTGGTCTTGATAAAATCCTTGAACGATATGAAAGCCTTTTTCGATCAAAAATCGAAATGATCCTACAATAATTCCTACGACTAATCCGACAATAATACCTCGCCCTACTTGAGCTAAGATCGTACTGGACGCGAAGGCAAATTCTTTCTTGGAACTAAGTATTTCCGATTGTTCCTCCATAATTCTCTCCTTTAATTATCTTTTACTAGTTTCTGAAACGATCGTTTTAATCGGTTCAAAACTGGTGCGATGAATAGGTGTGACACCGTGCTTTTCAATTCCTTCTAGATGCTTAGCAGTTCCATAGCCAGCATTTTGAGCAAAATCATAGCCTGGAAATTCTTTCGTCATAGTTAGCCATGATCTTATCTCTGGTAACTTTAGCTATAATCGATGCTGCTGCAATAGATAAGGAGTTGGCATCCCCTTTGATGATGGATGTCTGAGAAATCGGCAAGTCCAACTTCATAGCATCAATCAAGAGGTGCTCTGGTTGAGGCTCAAGCTGATAAATAGCTTCTTTCATGGCTAGTTTCGTCGCTTCATAGATATTGACTTGGTCAATGACATGATTGTCCATAATCCCGATACCGATTGCTAGGGCATTCTCTTTGACAGCCTGAAAAATCTCCTCGTGTTTTTTCTTAGGAATTTTTTTGCTGTCATTTAAACCTTTAATTTTACAATTTTGAGGTAAAATCACTGCAGCAGCCACCACTGGACCAGCTAGCGGACCACGTCCAACCTCATCTACACCTGCAATTAGGTTAATCCCCTGAACGTAAAGTTCTTTTTCATATCGAAGCATAGCTTCTAAGCGAAGATTTTCATCCATTTCTGCTTGGATGGCCTTTTTACGCTTTTCAATTTCCTTTTGGACACCTGAACGAGAATCTTTTTCAAATTCCTTGAACAAGGGACTTTCAAGATCAGTTATCTTTGCTAATTCTTCTTTTGATTTCTTTAATCGTTGCCATTGAGATCATCCAATGTATCTAAGGTATAGTTACCAAGTTTTCCATCACGAACTTCTTTAACAAAGAGATTGTAAAAACGATCGTAATCATCACGGAAACCAAGGATACGCGTCATATCCATGATAATTTCTGGAGCTTCATCGTCCAGATTCATTTGTTTGAAACGTTCTTGAAGCTTTTCAGGATAATGCGTTTTAAAGTAATTGAGACCGAAAATCGTTACCTCATCCATTGGAAGCAACTGATCCTTGATTGCTCCCGTAAGGGCAAGTTTAAGTGCAACAGTTTCATCTTCAAATTTTGGCCAAAGAATCCCTGGAGTATCCAAGATTTCTAAATCCTTATTGGTTTTAAGCCATTGCTGGCCTTTTGTCACACCAGGTTTATTACCAACTACAGCAATTTTCTTACCAGCTAAACGGTTCATCAGAGTCGATTTACCAGCGTTTGGAATCCCGATAATCATGGTACGCAAGGTCTCAATTTGAATTCCACGTTCTTTTTGACGAGCAATCTTATCTGCCATGAGTTTCTTAGCAGCATCCGTTACTACTTTTACTGTTATTTGTTCCTTAGAGTTGATAGCAAGTGTCTGAATACCTTGTGATTCAAAGTGCTGACGCCACTCTTTTGTTAATGCTGGGTCCGCAAGGTCTGCCTTATTTAGAATCAATAGCCTTGGTTTATCCCCGATGATTTTAGTCAGCATCGGATTTTGGCTAGACAAGGGCAAACGTGCATCTACTAAAACTGTCACAAAATCAACAAATTTTAAATTTTCCTGGACCTGACGTCGTGCTTTGGACATATGCCCAGGAAACCATTGAATAGTTGCCATTTTATTTCCTTTTCTTCATACAAACTTATTCTATAAAACATAGATGATTACTGACTATTTTACCATATTTTGGCTATTTTTGCAGATGAATGATGTCTTTAAAAAAGGGAAATCCCCCTTTACCAAGAGGGAAAGAGGGATAACATTCTTATTGATGAACAGCTTGTGCTGCTGTAATTAGAGTTAGTTTGTAAACATCGTCAGAGTTACATCCACGTGAAAGGTCATTTACTGGTTTGTTAAGACCTTGCAAAACTGGTCCAACTGCAGCAAATCCACCTAGACGTTCTGCCATCTTGTAACCAATGTTACCTGCTTCAATACCAGGGAAGATGAAGACATTAGCTTGTCCAGCTACGTTGCTTCCAGGAGCTTTAAGAGCTGCAGTTTCTGGGAACAAAAGCAGCATCAAATTGCAACTCACCATCGATTTCAAGGTCAGGACGCAAGTCGTGTGCGATTTTAGTTGCTTCAACAACCTTGTCAACACTTTCACCAAAACCTGACCCTTTAGTTGAATAGCTAAGCATAGCAATCTTAGGTTCAATACCAAACATTTTAGCAGTGATAGCAGAGTTAATCGCAATTTCAGCTAGGGCATCAGCATCTGGGTTGATGTTGATAGCACAGTCACCAAACAAGTAACGTTCAGTGCCACGAACCATAAGGAAGGCACCTGATGTACGGCTCACATTAGGACGAGTCTTAATGATTTGAAGAGCTGGACGAACTGTTGAAGCTGTAGAGTGAATAGCTCCTGAAACCATACCATCAACCAAGCCCATATAAACTAACATCACACCAAAGTAGTTAACATCGTTGATGAGTACTTCTCTCGCTTCTTCTTCTGTCATTTTTCCTTTACGACGTTCAACAAGTGAAGCTACCATATCTTCAAATTGTGGGTAATGTTCTGGATCGATGACTTCGTAACCCTCTGTAATTCCTTCGATTTCGAGATAGATTTTAATCTTGTCAGGGTTTCCTAGGAGTACAGGGATAACTTCTGTTTCTTTAACCAAACGCTTCGTTGCTTGTAGGATACGTGGTTCTTCACCTTCAGGTAGAACGATGCGAGCATTTTTACCAACTAGGTTGGCTTTCAAACTTTCAAAAAAACTTCCATGAGTTTTGACTCCTTTTTAAGATAAATTATTATTTGATAACTGTGTAAATAAGTGTGTCGAAATCATCCGGCAGTGGGCATTCTAGCTCTAACTGCTCTTCTAAGAAAGGATGATAGAACGATAAGTAATGGCAATGTAGAGCCTGGCGCTCTATACCATGTTCTAAGCTTCCCCCATAAAGATCATCTCCAAGTAATGGAAATCCAATATGCGAGAAATGAACCCGAATCTGGTGGGTTCTCCCAGTGTGGAGACGAATATCAACTAAGTGAATATTCCCATAAGATTCCACGATTTGATAGGACGTATGGGCATATTTTCCACCCTTTGCTACTCGTCGAGTGATGATAGAATCTTCATCTCGGGCTATTGGAGCGATGATTTCTCCCTGAGGTTCCAGATGACCATCTCCCTTGACTAGGGCGTAATAACGCTTTTCAATAGCTTTTTTTTGCAACTGTTTATCTAATCTGGCATGCGCATAGCCGTGTTTAGCAAAAAGCATCAATCCAGAGGTATCTCTATCAAGCCGAGTCACAATATGAACCTGCTGATTCTCATAGTTTTGTTTTACATAGTAACCCTTTGATAAAGTTGGCAATGGTATTGGAATGATTGACACTAGGGATTGAAGCAACTCCAAAGGGTTTGTTGATAATCAAGAAATGATCATCTTCAAATAGAATATCTAGAGGATAATCAATTGCTTCAAGTGTCTCGAATCCTTCCTCTGGCGGAATATCAATGACGACTTCATCTCCGATATCTAAGAGATAGGTTGCATTCTGCGGATGCCCGTTAACTCGAATATCACCACCTCGAAACTTAATCTTGGCAAGTAATCCCTTTTGAAACTTCATGTTTTTTTCAGAAAAGGTTTTGACCTTGACATGTTCGTCGGCAATAAACTGAAACCTCATTCGTCCACCTCACCAATAAAGGCATCTTTAACACGATTCCAAAAACTGGTGTGGCTTGGCGTGGCTACAAAATGAATCTTGTGGTGATCAATCTGATACTCTATTTTCTCAATATTTCGGAAAGAATAAATACTATTATCGATTGAGATTGTGTGATAGTCATTTCGAGTTGGTATCAATTCAATCTTGTCTTTTTTTAGGAACAATAATTGATGAACCAAGTGTGCGGTAGATTCGGTTGTTCAAACTAGCAATTTCAGCCAATTGTAGGGCCTCTATGGTCGGGTGCAGTACTGCTCCACCAAGTGATTTATTATAAGCTGTACTTCCAGTCGGCGTTGAAACTGTTAGGCCGTCACCACGAAAGCGTTCGAAGGGAACATGGTTAATAATGACATCAGCAACCATAGTTCGATCCGCTCGACGAATGCTAGCTTCATTTAGTGCTCGGAAAGACTTGACTTCACCATTTTCGAGAAATATTTTGACACTTAAGAGTGGATAAGAAACTTGAGCTCCATTATCCAACTGTAAATTTGTAACCAATTGGTCCAACTCAAAATCACGATAATCCGTATAAAAACCTAAATGTCCTGTATGAACCCCAACAAAACGAACCTTATCCAGTTGGTTTTCATACTTATGAAAAGCAGACAACAACATCCCATCTCCACCAATAGAGACGACAATATCTGGATTTTTATCATTCAGGATAAAATTATTCTTTTTTAATCGTTCTTTTAACTCGAATAGAACTTTCTGACTCTGAGGCTTACGGTTGGCAATTAGGTCAATTCGTTTACCTGTATTCTTCATCGGTATCGTCACTGTTTCCTACCCCGTCATTTAACTTTCTGTGCAAAGGATCAAAGAGCGCTTGTGCTTCCTGGATATCAGCACGTATTTTACTCATTTCTTCGTCTAGCTGATGTGAAATTCTGGCTGTAATCTCAAGTCGTTCCTTGATTTCCTCTGGGAAATCTCCTTGATATTTATAATTGAGAGAATGCTCGATTGTAGCCCAAAAATTCATAGCCAAGGTACGAATTTGAATCTCAACTAGAATGGTTTTTGCACCGTAAATCGTATCAACCGTATACTCAATAATCACATGGTAAGAACGATAACCCGATGCCTTTCGATGAGTAATGTAATCACGTTCTTGAACAACTCTCATGTCCTGTCTTTTACGAAGGATAGAAACAACCTCGTTTACGTCGTCTACAAATTGAACCATGACACGTAAACCTGCAATATCTTGCAAAATCCTGTTCAAGCGTGTCATAGCTATTCCACGACGTGCCATTTTTTTCTTTGATACTTTCAATCGGTTTAACCCTGACCCTGTGACAAACTCAATAGGAGAATGTCGGTTTTGTTTTCTGATATTGTTTTTCGGATTCCTCGGAGTTTTATTTTTCAATTCTCCGACAGCTTGAATGTAAGGATCTAAAAATTCTTCCCATTCTGTAATCATATAACTCTTACGTCCAATTCTCTATGCAGTTTAATTTATCTAGTTTTTTTGATTTTTCTCATGAAAAATCATATACAATAAATACAATGCTTATTATACCATAAATCGCTTTCAAATATAAAGAAAAAGGTTGTAAAAATGAAACATTTAGAAATAGAAATGAAAAACACTTCTCAGTGAAGAAGAATATAATCGATTGCTAGCTCAATTTTTCAGAAGTCACACCAGTTACACAAAAAAATTACTACCTAGATACGCCCTGATTTTTTTACCTTCGACATCATAAAATTGCTATGCGCATTCGTACGTTCGATACAAGCGCTGAATTGACTCATTAAGATTCCTCAAGAAGTTGGAAATATGGAATACAACCAATCCCTTACTCTTGAGGAAGCTAAAATATTGTCTTGAAAAATTGTAAACTCCCTCAGGGGATGATTCTGGAAGAACTAAACAGCCGTGGACTTTCAACAAGTGGTTTGGGTGGTTTTAGGTTGCCTAACTACTGTTCGTTACGAAAAAGAAACAGCTATTGGACTCATGGCGCTTGATCAAAAGCCGCTACTTCGATATTGTAGATTATGAACTAGAGCTAGAAGTTGAAAATGGTGACCAAGGAAGTCTTGATTTTTCAAGAGTTTTTACAGCAAATGATATCCAATATAAGAAAGCTCCTTCTAAAATTAGTGACGATTTATAGAAAATATGAAAAAAATACTGAAATAATCTTCTTTTTTTGATAAAATAGAAGAGATAAAAATAATTGAATCTGTGAAAGAAAACACCTTTCTTTAAAAATGGTTTTTTTCACTGATTTACATAGTTTATAGAGGACGGTTTATCAATGTCAGATACAAAAAAATATGAAGCTTTTTTCACTTTCATCCAATCATGAAATTGCTCAAAAAGATTGCAGATGCTGCAGGTGTTCCACTTGGGAAAGTTATCATCTCGTCAATTCTCCGATGGTGAAATCCAAGTTAAACATCGAAGAAAGTGTTCGTGGATATGATGTTTATATCATTCAATCAACTAGCTATCCCTGTTAGCAATCACTTTAATGGAACTTTTAATCATGGTCGATGCTTGTGTTCGAGCTAGTGCAAATACCATTAACGTTGTCATGCCTATACTTTTGGTTATGCTCGTCAAGACCGTATTGCTTCTTCTCGAGAACCTCTTACAGCTAAACTTGTTGCAAATATGTTAGTAAAAGCTGGGAGTTAGCCGTGTATTGACACTGGACCTTCATGCTGTTCAGGTACAAGGTTTCTTTGATATTCCTGTAGATAACCTCTATACAATTCCGCTATTTGCAAAACACTACATTGATAAAGGTTTAACTGGTCCAGATGTGGTTGTTGTCAGCCCTAAAAACTCAGGTGTAAAACGTGCTCGTAGCCTTGCTGAATACCTTGATGCTCCGATTGCTATCATTGACTATGCTCAAGATGATTCTGAACGTAGCCAAGGTTACATTATCGGAGAGGTTGAAGGTAAGAAAGCAATCTTAATCGATGACATTCTTAATACAGGCCGTACTTTCTCTGAAGCTGCTAAAATTTTGGAACGCGATGGTGCTACTGAAATTTACGCGGTATCCAGCCATGGATTGTTCGTCAACGGTGCTGCAGAGTTGTTGGATGCAGCTAATATCAAGGAAGTCTTGGTTACAGATTCTGTATTGACAGAAAGTAAAAAACCTAAGAATGTACAATATATTACCGCAAGCGAACTGATTGGTGATGCCATGGTTCGTATTCATGAAAGAAAACCAGTTAGTCCACTATTTAAATTTAAATAGAAATTAGGTGAGTTTTTTTTGATTTATTTAGATAATGCTGCTACGACACCCATGTCATCTGCAGCTATCTCAGCAATGACTCAAGTCATGCAGGAGACTTATGGCAATCCTTCTAGTATTCATGGTCATGGGCGTCAAGCAGGAAAATTATTACGTGAAGCCCGTCAAGAGTTAGCAGGTATACTAGGTACAAAGCCCCAACACATTTTTCTTCACTTCTGGTGGTACAGAAAGTAATAATACAGCTATTATCGGCTACTGTCTTCGTCATCAAAATCGCGGAAAACACATTATTACTACTGCTATCGAGCATCACGCTGTGCTTGAACCAATTGAATATCTGGTGGAAAATTTTGGGTTTGAAGTGACTATTTTAAAACCCGACAATCAAGAAATCACTGCAGATCAAGTCAAAAATGCACTGCGTGAAGATACTATTCTCGTTTCAACTATGTATGTTAACAATGAAACAGGTACTCTTTTACCAATCGCTGAAATTGGTCAGATTTTAAAAGTCCATTCAGCAGCTTATCATGTAGATGCTGTTCAAGCTGTCGGGAAGCTAGAGATTTTTCCTGAAGAACTAGGAATAGATTTCCTCAGTGCTTCTGCTCATAAATTTCACGGTCCAAAGGGTATCGGTTTCCTATACGCTGCTTCTACAGATTTTGATCCTTACCTACATGGTGGAGATCAAGAACAGAAAAAAAGAGCAGGGACAGAAAACCTTCCCGCAATTATAGGTATGGTTGCAGCTCTTAAGGACGATATAGATCATCTAGAGACTAACTTTAATAAAGTTCAAAAACTACAGAAAGTTTTTCTAACTGAAATGGCTGGATCAACCTATTATCTCAATCAAGGTAAAGAGCAACTCCCTTATGTCCTAAATATCGGATTTCCGGGACAACGCAACGATCTACTACTACTTCGTTTAGACCTTGAAGGTATTTCTATTTCAACAGGTTCTGCTTGTACAGCTGGTGTTGTTCAGGTCAGTCATGTTCTTCAAGCCTTCTACGGAGAAGAATCTCCTCGCTTACACGAGTCTGTACGCGTCAGCATTTCACCTCAAAATACAGAACAAGAAATGATAACTCTTGCTAAAACTCTTAAAAATATCATCGGAGGATAAACTTAATGGCATTTGAACAAACGATTAAACTTAAAAATTGTCGTTACGAATACACACTTAGTCCAACTGTTAAAAAATTTACGCTTAAAGATAATACTTTTTTTGAAACTAAAGTTGGGAACTATGAATTAACGCGTCTACTTGAAAAAGTTCCAAATAGTGGAGAAGGATTTCAACTTAAGATTATCATCAACAAAGACTTAACTGGTGTAAAAATCAATATCACTGATAAATTTGGTCTACGTTTAGTTGATATCTTCAAATCAGAAGAAACTCATATCCACCAAGAGAAATTCTACTTTTTGATGGATAGCCTGGTTGAACGTGGCATATTTACAAAAAGTGAAAGATAGAAGGTTGTTATGTTTCGATTAACTTATAAAGATGCCTATCAAGTAGAGCGTGTCAAGAATATGAAGACTATGAAGCTCTTATGCTTTCTCTATCAGGCTGTGTGACGCTTCCTGATACGACTGTTGTCACATCACTGACCCACAATGGGGTTAAAATCTATCAAGGTCTTCTTGGAAATCTTTATCGTTTTTTAACAACCTATCACGAAAATACATAAACTAAGATTTTTTTCTTAGTTTTTTTCGTTATTGTTGCAATTTTCACAAGCTTTCTATAAAATAGTAGATAGAAAGGTTGTGATTTTTGTGAAAGAAAAACAGTCTGCTATTCCTAAAAGCAACAGCAAAGAGACTTTCTCTCTATTACCGTATTTTTTTAAAAGATTTAATGCTGAGAAAAATTGAAAGAGCTAATTCCAAAACAAATTGCAGAAGCAATTGAATTGATTCTGCCACTGTTCGTCGTGACTTCTCTTACTTTTGGCGAACTTGGACGTCGTGGATTTGGCTATGATGTCAAAAAAAGCTCATGAACTTTTTCGCTGATCTTTTAAATGATAATTCTATTACCAATGTTATGCTGGTGGGTATCGGAAATATGGGACATGCCCTCCTCCACTACCGCTTTCATGAGCGTAACAAGATGAAAATCATCATGGCTTTTGACCTAGATGATCATCCTGAGGTTGGTACCAAGACACCTGACGGTGTTCCAATCTATGGAATCTCTCAAATAAAGGATAAAATTAAGGATAGTGATGTTAAAACTGCTATTCTTACTGTTCCTAGTGTTAAATCTCAAGAAGTTGCTGAACTTTTGGTTGATGCTGGTATCAAAGGTATCCTCAGTTTTTCTCCTGTTCACCTACATCTTCCTAAAGACGTAGTTGTTCAGTATGTCGATCTTACTAGCGAACTTCAAACCCTCCTCTATTTCATGCGAAAAGAGGATTAGAAAGCGAATTGATTTATGAAAAAACCAGTTATTGGGATTACAGGAAATGAAACCCCGCATCCAGATGATGATCTTATGATGAGTTATGCTGCCAAAGGCTTTGTTGAAGGAGTTAAGGAAGCTGGAGGTATACCCATTATCCTACCGATTGGTGATGAAGAAATGGCCAGTTACTACATTAGTTTAATTGATAAGCTTATTCTAACTGGTGGGCAAAATGTTGATCCTAAGTACTATGGTGAGTCAAAAGCTATTGATAGCGACGACTACCACCTTCAAAGGGATATTTTTGAACTAGCACTTATCAAAGAAGCCATTAAACAAAATAAACCAATTTTTTCTGTTTGTCGTGGTACTCAGCTCTTTAACGTTGCCATGGGTGGAACACTTTATCAAGATATCGAAGATCATTGGCAAGATAGTTCCGCTGAATACACCACTCAGCGACTTGTCACCGAACCAGATACTATTCTAAGAGAAATCTATGGAGAAATCTCTCATATCAATTCTTTCCACCATCAGAGCATCAAAGATTTAGCTCCTAATCTTAAAGTTGTAGCACATGATCCTAAAGATGGTATTATCGAAGCTATTACAACTACGGACGGCTTCCCTTATCTTGGGGTTCAATGGCATCCTGAATTTCTCTTTGAGAATCGCCCAAAAGATAAAACACTTTTCGACTATGTCGTCAATGAATTATAATTTCGATAAATTAGCTAATTAATTATGAATGAACTTACCCCCTCCTTCTACTCATGACCTTTTTGTAAGATTTAGAAGTTAATGTTTCCTCATCTGTTAAGAGCAAGGAAATTGACCATTTCTCAACCTATAAGGAAAAGAAAATAGAAGTTTATTTTAAACTTTCTAATCTATATAGTCTTTTAACGGCAGAAAGTTACCAATCATTTTCTAAGAATAAAGAGTATCTTGACAAACTCTCACTAAAAGACAAACAAAAAGAACTAAAAGAAATGTCTAAAAAGGCAAAAACCCATTTTTGTAAAAAAAGGCAGATGCTAAATTTAAAGGCAGATTTCGATCTTCGCTTGTTTTTACAGAGATATCTTGATCCACTCAAAAAGTATTATAAAATTGAAGACTTTCAATGCTATTATTGACTTTATCGTGCAAGAAAAGTTGCTGGTCCCTACAATTGATCCTCTTCCTAAAATTGATATGAACGAAGTAGAGTCCTATGCTTTACAAGCGTTTGAACAGGGTCCTCTAAACTTCAAAAAATAATCCTATATCAGGTCCGTCTTCTCGCGGTAACTAAAATAATCAGAATGAGAGACAATTAAATGGTCCAATAAGACCAATCCCATTAATTCGCAGGCTTCTTTAACAAGCTTCGTAACATGGTCATCATTGGGGCTAGGAACTACTGCTCCTGATGGATGGTTATGAACCAGAATCACAGATGTTGCCATATGCTTCAAAGCGTAGTGGAGAATTTCTCTGGGTTCAGCAATGCTTCTCGTGGCAGACCCGATAAAAATAGTCTGCTGGTGAATGATTTGATTTTGAGTATTCAGATAGAGCGCCACTAGGTGCTCTTGTTTTTTATCTCCAAGCTCAGACTGCATCTTTTTAGCTAATTTACGACTGCTAAGAATACTCTCCATTTCCACTGTTTCCCTTTTATGGATACGGTAGCCTAATTCAATAACGGCTTGTAATTCGATAGCCTTTACACGTCCAATACCCGATAGAGTCTGCAATTCCTGTAGACTCATTTTTTTTAGGTCAGTTAAACATGTCAGCTGATTTAAGACCTTCTGTGCTATTTCAAAAACATTGGCCTGTTTTGTGCCTGTCCTTAGTAATATTGCCAGTAATTCTTGGTTGCTGAGCGCTTCTACTCCTTCTCTGACTAGTCTCTCTCTTGGTAAAAGCGAATCTTCTTGAAATGAAATACTATACATAAAAATCCTCCTCACTTTATTATTCGTGAGAAGGATACTTAATTTCATAAAAACTAGTTATTTTTTTAGATTTTTTTCAAGTGCAAGACGCAAATCTTCAATCAAATCATCGAGCATTTTCAAGCCCGATTGAAAGTCGGATTTGATTTTTAGTTACTCCTGCTGCTTCTAGATCAGAGTCAGACAATTGAGCATGCGTTGTAGTTGCCGGATGAACGACCAATGATTTGGCATCTGCTACGTTTGCAAGGTTTGAAAAAGATTTCTAAGCTATCAATCACCTTACGAGCTTCTGCTTCTCCACCCTTAACATGGAAGGTAAAGATAGAACCTACACCTTTTGGTAAATATTTCTCCGCTAAGGCATGGTAAGGGCTATCAGCTAATTTTGGATAATTAACTTTTTCAACTTTCGGATGGTTCACAAGGAAATCAACGATTTTCTCAGCGTTTTTGCACATGGCGTTCAACACGGAGAGATAGTGTTTCAAGACCTTGTAGGAGCAAGAATGAGTTAAATGGTGAAAGGGCAGCTCCCATATCGCGAAGCAATTGCACGCGAGCAGCAACGATAAAGGCTGCAGCACCTACATCTCGAGTATAGCTCAAATTATGGTAGCTTGGATCTTCATTGACGAATTGAGGGAATTTCCCTGAAGCAGCCCAGTCAAACTTACCGCTATCAACAATGACACCGCCAATAGTTGTACCGTGACCACCGATAAATTTAGTTGCCGAGTGAACTGCAATGTCTACACCATGAGAAAAGACATTGATAAGATAAGGTGTTGCAAAGGTATTGTCTGCAACCAAAGGAATCTGATGTTTATGAGCAATTTCAGCTATTTTTTCAATATCAGGAATGTTGATAACTGGATTACCCAAAGTTTCAATCAAAACAAGTTTGGTATTATCTTTAATCGCTGCCTCTACTTCCTCTAGATTATCAATATCAACAAAAGTTGTGGTGATTCCGTAACGAGGAAGGGTTTCTTTCAAAAGGTTAAAGGTACCACCGTAGATAGTTGAAGCTGCAACCACGTGGTCTCCTGCATGAGCAAGTCCAAGGATAGTATAAGTAAGAGCTGCCATCCCAGAAGCTGTGGCAAGTGCACCTACTCCGCCTTCTAGTGCTGCAATACGCTCTTCAAAGGCTGAAGTTGTTGGATTGGTAATACGAGTATAGATATTTCCAGCTTTTTTAAGGGCAAAAAGGTCTGCACCCTCCTGTGTATCTTCAAATACAAAAGATGTTGTTTGATAAATAGGGACAGCACGAGACTTGGTAGTAGCATCTACCACTTGTCCTGCATGCAATTGTAGGGTTTCGAATTTAAATTCACGAGTCATCATCAGACCTCCAAAGATTTCATTAAATTAATTGTATCATCTATGGCAGTTAGTTACAAATACAACTTTGTTATATATTGGCATAAGCAATAGCTATGGCTATTATTAAAATTGTAGAACTTTTTTCAGAAAGTTTAAAAAGTTTGATTTCACTTCTCCCATACTTTATAATGAAATATAAAGGAGAAGACTATGTCAGAAATTACACATGAAATTGATACAAACTTCGCTGGTCGTTTAAATATTTCTACGTGCTGGTGTCCTCGGAGCCAATGACGGGATCATTTCCATCGCTGGAGTTGTTATCAGGGGTTGCCAGTGCAACAAGTAATATCTGGATAATCTTTCTTTCAGGTTTGGCTGCCATCTTAGCGGGTGCCTTCTCTATGGCTGGAGGTGAATATGTTTCAGTATCCACTCAAAAAGACACTGAAGAAGCTGCTGTAGCTCGTGAGCAATTACTTTTGGATAAGGATATCGAGGCTGCAAAGAAATCTCTCTATGCTGCTTATCTTCAAAATGGTGAGTGTGAAACTTCAGCTCAACTTTTAGTCAACAAAGCTTTTCTTAAAAATCCACTTAAAGCCTTAGTTGAGGAAAAATACGGAATCGAGTATGAAGAGTTTACCAATCCTTGGCATGCTGCAGCATCTAGCTTCATCGCTTTTGTTCTTGGTAGTTTACCACCAATGCTTTCCATTACCATCTTTCCAAGTGACTATCGAATCCCTGCTACTGTTTTTATCGTTGCGATTTCTCTATTGATTACAGGTTATACCAGTGCAAAACTCGGGAAAGCCCCAACCAAAACAGCTATGATTCGAAACCTTTGTATCGGTCTTTTAACCATGGGAGTGACCTATCTATTGGGTCAGTTGTTTAGTATTTAAAAAAGATACCTCGAGGTATCTTTTTTATTATCCAAACATAAACAATTAAGTAAAACTACCAAAACCAACCTTTATCATCATCGATTGGCTCAGCTTCTTTAATCTTACGTGGGTCAGTTCCGTACATATCAGCTTCGATATCTTCCTTTGTTGGCAAGATAGAGGCTAAGATGATGTAGATGATGATTCCAAGTCCGAAGTTTGCGATTGTAAAGATAGCAAAGATGAAGCGCACAAGAGTAACATCAAGGTCCCATTTATCAGAGAGTCCAGCAAGTACTCCTGATATCATACGATTTCGTCTCATTTTGTAAAAATTTTTATTCATAGTTTGTACCTCTTTCGGTATTCTTGTAAATAAGTATAACATGAAACTAAAAACTACTTGCATCAGTCCTTAGGCGGATTTTGTAAAATGAGTTTGCCACGACAGAGACCACAACGATAGCGTTTGGTATCAATTCGTCGCTTTCGTTGATAGGTTTGGTGACAAGTCTGACAAGTATAGACTAGAACTGGTGTTTGACTAACACTTGATAAGGGAGGAACAAAGCGGATCCCGTCCACTTCTTTTAACAGTTCCTTAAAGGCTACATCTTTATGTTTATACCCCTTGCCCTCATAGTATAGATGATAATGACAGAGTTCGTGACGGACAATTTTCCGAAAAACCTCTAAACCAAGTTCTTGATAGACTTTGGGATTAAAATCCAAATGCCCATCCTTTGGAAAGAATCGCCCACCTGTCGACCGTAGACGAGAATTCCATTGAGCTTGGTGTTTGAAAGGTTTCCCAAAGTCTTCTAAAGAAACTTGTCGAACGTAATTAGTTAGATTCATCTGGTGCAAGGAGCGACAGATTTACTTTTTCTCGTTGGACATCAATCTTCTTCACCCAAACGGTTACCAAATCACCAACTGAAACGACTTGACTCGGATGTTTGATGAATTTCTTGCTCATGTGAGAGATATGAATCAGTCCATCCTCGTGAATACCAATATCAACAAAGGCACCGAAGTCAACGACATTACGAACAACGCCCTCAAGCTTTTGGCCAACTTTTAAGTCCTTGATATCCAAGACATCCTGACGAAGGACTGGAGCATCAAAAGAATCACGGAAATCACGACCTGGTTTTAAAAGATCTGCAATAATATCTTTGAGGGTTTCTTGACCGAGGTCTAATTCTTGGGCCATTTCCATGATTGAAATAGATTTAAGTTTGGCTTGTGCTTCTTCATTTAAGTCTTTAATGTCCAAACGTTTGAAGAGTTCCTTGACAGCAGCATAGTTTTCTGGGTGAACACCTGTGTTGTCAAGGATATTGCTACTTTCAGGGATACGGAGGAAACCTGCAGCCTGTTCAAACGCTTTAGCACCTAATCGAGGGACTTTCTTGATTTGGGCGCGTGAAGTGATTTTACCTTCTTCTTCACGATACTTCACGATATTTTCAGAGATTGTTTTGTTAAGACCAGCTACGTGCGAAAGTAAGGCTGGACTAGCTGTATTGACATTGACACCGACTTGGTTAACTACTGTATCAACAACAAAGTCCAGACTTTCAGACAGTTTTTTCTGACTAACATCGTGCTGATATTGACCGACACCGATGGATTTGGGATCGATTTTAACCAATTCAGCAAGCGGGTCTTGCAAGCGACGAGCAATAGAAATAGCAGAACGTTTTTCAACAGTTAACTCTGGAAACTCTTGACGCGCAAGTTCACTAGCTGAGTAGACAGATGCCCCGCTCTCATTGACAATGACATAGCTGACCTCAGGAAAATCTTTAAGTACTTCAGCTACAAAGGCTTCGCTCTCACGACTAGCAGTACCATTACCGATAGCAATGATTTCCACACCATATTGACCAATCAAATCTGCCAAATCTCTCTTTGCTTCTTCAATCTGACGAGCTGAAGCTGGTTTGACGGGATAAATGACTTGTGTTGTCAGCATCTTCCCAGTCGCATCAACGACCGCAAGCTTGGCACCTGTACGAAAGGCAGGGTCAAATCCAAGGACCACGCGCCCTTTAAGAGGTGCGACAAGGAGAAGATTTCGAAGGTTTTCTGAGAAGAGTTGAATAGCTCCTTCTTCTGCCTTTTCTGTTAGTTCAGTGCGAATACGGCGCTCAATAGCTGGCAAGACTTTTTTCTTAACAGATTGCTGAATAACTTCGTCTATATAAGCATTCTTAACCTTAAAACGAGCAGCAAAGAAAGATAGAATACGATCATTCGCATGCTCAAAGCCAATTTTTCAAAAATTCCTAGCTTCTCACCACGATTAAGAGCAAGCGTACGGTAACCTTGCATGTTTGCAACTGTTTCTGAGAAATCGTAATAAATCTGAAAAACTTGTTTTTCATCAAGACTCTCATCTTTGACTTGAGAAGTAATCTTAGAGCGTCTTAGTACCTCTTGATAGGTCATTGAACGTAAATGAACATCCTCGGATAGTGCTTCAACCAAGATGTCTACAGCCCCAGCCAAAGCTTCTTGAGGAGTCTCGAAACCTTCACAGACAAATGCTTCTGCTTCTTTTTCTAGGTTCGAAACATTTTGTAAAATTAAACGAGCAAGTGGAAAAAGTCCAGCCTCACGCGCAATCGTTGCCTTGGTGCGACGTTTCTCCTTATAGGGAAGATAGAGTTCTTCTACATCTGCGAGTTTTTCAGCTGATAGAATTGCTTCTTCTAACTCCTTAGTTAGCTTGCCTTGCTCTTTAATTTTTGCTAAGACCGCTTCCTTACGATCATTTAGAGCAGTTAAACTCTTATCGAGGTCTATAATAGCCTTTAATGGCTACCTCATCTAGACTTCCGGTCATATCTTTCCGATAACGGGCGATAAAGGGGATAGTTGCTCCTTCTGCTGTCAAAGATAAGACAGTATCAATCTGCTTTTAAAGTTACACCCAAATCTTGGGAAATTTTTTTCATATTTTTTTATCCATGAAACTATTATACCATAAGGAAGAAAAGCTTGTTTTCATTAATTTGTTGCTTTATTTCAACTTTATAAAGATAAAAAGCCATGTTTATTTTAAAATCCAAACATTTCTCAGAAATAATAGTATAATAGTCTTAACTAAAAAGAATCGAGGTATGCCTTATGGCTGTTAAATTTACAAAAACTGATGACTTAGATAAGATGTTCGAAGAATTCGCTAAACTACCTGATTTAAAGCAAGTAACATTTCCAGATGACAAAGAAAAGAAAGATAAGGCAGAAAAGAAAAAATAGATGACGATTTTTTCAAAGTCTGCCTTCTAGTATTTTACAAGCTGGCGCTATTTTTTTCTATCAATCATCATTGAAGCTCTACCCTTCGTCTTTGATTGGTAGCATTATCTCTGGTGCTATTGAAGTCTATGTGACACCTGAGAAAGTTTATAGATTTCTCCCTAAAAATCGCTTGGGGAGAATCTTTTTTGGTAGCTTCATCGGTTTTCTCTTTCCCTCTTGCGAATGTGGAATCGTTCCGATCATCAACCGCTTTTTAGAAAAGAAGGTTCCTAGCTATACAGCGGTACCTTTTCTAGTAACGGCTCCTATCATCAATCCCATCGTACTTTTTGCGACCTATTCAGCCTTTGGTAATTCAATTCAAATGGTTTTCCTAAGAGCTTTGGGTGCGATTCTAGTTGCTACTATATTGGGTATCTTTCCTTGGTTTTTGTCTGGGAGAAACCTATTCAAAAGGAAAAATAGATTGGCTTGTCATGAGCATGATTTTCTCTCACTTGACTAAAAAGTCAAAAAAATCCTTCAGGCATTCATTCAAGCTATTGATGAATTCTTTGATATGGGGCGTTACTTGGTCTTTGGCTGTCTTTTTGCAAGTGTAGTCCAAGTCTATGTTCCAACTCGTATCCTGACATCCATCAGTGCGACACCACTGCTCGCTATTGTTCTTCTGATGGTCTTATCCTTTCTTCTATCACTCTGTAGTGAAGCGGATGCCTTTATAGGTTCTTCTCTTCTATCAAGTTTTGGCTTTGCTCCAGTGCTTGCCTTTCTGGTTATAGGCCCTATGCTTGATGTCAAGAACTTACTCATGATGAAGAATTATCTTAAAACGCGATTTATTTGGCAATTCATGACAATTTTAACTCTTGTTGTTCTTGTCTATTCTTATCTAGTCGGGGTGATGCTATGATTCGATTTTTTATCTTATTTGGCTATTTTATCTTAACCCTTTATCTGCACCTATCAGGTAAGCTCAATCAGTATATAAACCTCCACTACTCATATTTGGCTTATATCACTATGGTTTTGTCATTGTTACTAGCCATCGTTCAAGCCTATATTTGCTTCAAGCGTTTGAAAGAACATAGTCACTTACATAGTTTTTCAGCCAAGCTTGCTAGTTTTGCCCTCTTAAGTTTACCCTTGTTAGTTGGATTTACCTTTCCAACCGTCACTCTGGATTCACAAACAGTATCGGCAAAAGGATATTATTTTCCTTTGTCGGAAGGAACTGACAAGGTAATCCAAGCAAGTGAAGGAACGAGCAGTCAGTTTCTTAAGCCGGATACCAGTCGCTTTTATTCACAAACAGCTCATGAAAATATTATTCGGAAGAGTGCTGATAAATACTTAGCTCAATCTAGTATAGTTATTAATGATGAAAATTACCTGGAGGTCATGGAAGCTATCTATGATTATCCAAATGAATTTGAAGGTAAGGAAATGGAGTTTACTGGATTTTGTCTACAACGATCCAAATCATACCAATAGTCAATTTGTATTTCGCTTTGGTATTATGCACTGTATCGCTGATTCAGGAGTTTTTTTGGACTTTTGACTACAGGAAATACCAATCAGTACGAAAAATAACACCTGGGTCAGAGTCAAAGGTAATATTAGTAATCACTATCACAAAGAACTCAACCAAGTCCTCCCAACCCTTGAAGTCAAGTCCTTTATCAAAGTCGATAAACCAGAGAATCCTTATGTTTATAAAGAATTTTTAAAAAAAGTAGCCTGAGTGGGCTACTTTTTTTCTTGTTTAGTAAGTTTTTAACTTCTCGGGCTCCGATCTGATCGCCAGCTTTTTCAAAAAGTTCGATAGCTTGTAAAAAATTCTCTTGCGATTTTTCTGAATTTTCAGCAGAATAAATCTCACCTAAACCTCTATAGGAACAGGCTTGAGCTATCAGATCATCTGTTTGTAATGCTTGCTTTCAAGGACTGTTCCATATACATGATTGCTTTTGCTATTTCTCCTAGTTTTAATCGTAAATAACCTTGCTCATAATTATTGACAGAAGATTTGAGTGCATCCTCTGGAAAAAGATTTTTCAATGATTTCTCGCTCTTTATCGATATAGTTAAGAGCTGTTTGATAGTCATTCATTTCACGATAAACCATGGCTAACTGGTGATAGCCTATATGTTCATTTTCTTTATCTTGACTTGATATTGCTATTTCAAGATATTTTTGATAAATCAGCAAAGCTTCTTGATAGTCTTTTTCAAAGAGCTTGATATAACCCATCAAATTGAGAAGGCTATAATCCTTACAAGTTTCTAACGAGAAAGTTTCTGAGACTAATTTCTTGGCCTCTTCAATCTTCCCCTCAAACAATAATTCCCAGGCTTGATTCATGTTTATTCTCCTTTAGCTTATGTTGTATAGAAATCAATCGACAAATCACTATCAGACTCGTATTTTTTCCAAGCTAAACTGAAGCCATAATAGTCTTCAAATTCTGGATGCCAGTCATAATAAAGTGGGATACGGCTAAATTTTCTTGCAACTACTTCATCTTCAAATTCTGGGGACTCTCCTGCAGTAATTCCAAATTGAAGACCATTCAATTCCCAAGTATTTCCCCAAACATTTTCATCTGATAGAACGTCAATCCAACGAGAGGCATCAATATCAAAAATCTGCACATAACTCTAGAGTAAAGAATTTTTCTATAGTTTATTTTGGCGGGCTTAATATAAAATGCACCATCCACCTGATACTTTTTATCTCTGGCTTGTATTTGTGAGATTTTCATTGGAATAGGAACTCCATTTAACTCTAACCAAAAGTATCCCAAGGGAGTTTTGATTGCATGGTAAATTTGTTTAGAATCTAATTTTACTTTTTTCAAGCAAGTATCTAAAATCCTTCCATGTTTAACTAGATTTTGCACAAACTATTGTAGAAGTCAGTGGATCAAAATCTGTATACCTACGAATGACACGTTTAACTTTTCGACGGGAAAAGTAATATCCTTTGGTAGAGCATGATACTTCTGGACAACTAAAGCAATTTTTTCAGTATTTTTCTTCCCGGTTGGAACAATCACAGCATGTCCAATATGGATATTTGGCTCGTCACATATATAAGTATAACCATTTCCACCTTCTTGAAACTCAACAACTACAATATTTAACTCTTGATCAGGATCGAAAAGTGGTTCTGCTTTTGCACTGGTCTGGCGCTCATAAAAAGTGAAACAATTTGGATTATCCTCTTCGCCAAAGACCATAAAACTACCACAATTTGGGCACTTCCACATATAAAAGGAAGCCTCCGAAATGTCTTCATAGGAAATTCTATCATGTTCGTCAGTATTGTTAAAAATATCTTCAAGCAACTCATCCGAATAAACCGAATAAGCATTTGGATCAGGCGCTTGGTGGTCGTTCATTGCTTGACCACATCTACATGTCCATTTTCCCATATCTAACCTCAGTCACGACTTAATTCTTCAAGGAAAAAATGATTGAGAGCTTTCCAGTCTTTCTTTTCCTCTGTAACACTTTGGACGTAGTCATCCAGCTCTTGGATATTTTTGATGATAAAGTCCTGAATTGGCTCTATCGGCTCAATTTCCATGCCTTCGGGTCCCTTTACCTTTATATCAAGCAATCTAGACACATGCTCTTTCATTTCATCAGGGAGGAGTTCTTTGACCAAATCATCAAACAAAATCGGTGGAACAGAGTGATGTTTTTCAATCCAACGACAAGCTAAAATAGGACGCAGAGCATAGAAATACTTTTTAGGTTTGACCTTATCTCCTGAAAGATACTTATTCATTTGAGTTCTAGCTGTATTCAAGTAATGGTGGAGCATCTTTTTCTCGGAAAAATACTGACTGACAAGCGGACGGATACGGTCAATAAAATCTGAATCTTGCTGGTAAACGATTGGCGACTGTAACCACTCAAAGAGGGTTGGATTTGACTTATAAAGCAACTTTAAAGCCTTGTCCAAATCCCAGCCACTCACATCCCAAGTATCGTCAATTGGTAGTTCGATGACATCGCGATGATCGTTCAAGCTTAGATAAAAATCTTGCTTGTGCTTGTATACAAAACGTACATCAAAATCACTATCCGGAGACTCAAAGCCCCAAGCGCGACTACCAGACTCAATTGCCCACAAAACTGTAACATCATAATCACGCTCAATTTCTGCAAGTTTTTCAGGTACCAGAACATCCATTTCTTCTTGTGTTTGCATGGTGATTTTCTTTCTATATTCAAGCTACTTCTTTAGCGCGATTATTGATTAAGTCAATTGTTTGGACAATATTCCTCAATACTGGTATTTGATGTTGAAATAGTACTTGTACGGATCCATAAGATTTAAACGGTTCTTGTGTCAGGATAGACTTATCCATATACCCATTTTCAACGACATAATCGACAATCAACTTCACAAAAGAAATTTGCTTAGCATTAAGGTTTTCATCTGATAAGAACTTAGAAAATACTTGATTAGCGACCTCTCTATTCAAACCTATAATCTCACGAACTAATCTAGGAATAGCCTTGTTCTCATAGTACTGCTGATAGTCAGATTTACTTCCTAATTTTTTTCCCACAATAGAGTTTCTAATGCTAATAAATCTTGAGAGGTCAATTTTTCATTATGGTATAACTTAGAAATTGCTTCATCATCTAGATGAGTTTTCAAATAATGTTCAACTTTTTCATTATAAGATCGCAGGTCATTGACTTGTAAATATGGCTTAGTATCATGGACAGTGGAAAGAATGTGATCATCAAAATTGACATAATATATAGTGCGTTCCGGTTTATCCAAAAACTGTAGTAAATCTCGAAGCGCAAGGCGTATTTTTTCAAGTTCAGACAAGCTTACTTCCTCCCAAAATTCAGGTTCTTGTACTTTCCTGATAATTTCAGCCTGTGCAAAGACCTGAGGGATATTGCTGACAGAAGCAAGGGCCTGAGCAGTTTTCATAACTTGAGATATATGAATCCTTGATGGCTTGGAGGTTAGTTGTCCTACTTGAATTTCTAACATCCATAAATCAAAGCGTCTAGCCATTTCATTTTCATTATCTTCATTAAACATGAGAGGAGATATATGAGTATGAAGATTTTCACATGAAATCGTTGTAAGATTTTTGCCAATTTTCTAATTTTTTATAGGTATAAACCATATCTAAGACCATACGAACTCTAAAGTCTAACTCATTCAAGTCCTCTACATGGCTATGAAGTTCTGAGACGAGTTGCTGACGATACTCTCTTGCAAATGGATCCTCTTGATAGTGAACGTCTTGCAGTTCATGAATCAAGTCCACCTTGATATTAAACAAACGCTGTGCCAAGGGAACAATATGACGTCCATTTCCTTCTCTCGGATCTGCTTTGAAGTATTCAAAGTTGTCACCATAATCAAATACCAAAAAGTTTTCCTTATCCTGATCAGGTCCAAACAAATCTTTACAGAGACGGGTTCCACGACCAATCATCTGCCAAAATTTTGTTTTTGATCGCACTTTCTTGAAAAAGACTAAATTGACAACCTCTGGAACATCAATACCTGTATCCAACATGTCAACTGAAATTGCAATTTGAGGGTATTTCTCTTTGATTTTAAAATCATCAATCAAGGTCTGATAATGTTTAATACTGTAATCAATCACCTGAGCATAGTCGCTCCCCTTTTCAGGATATCGTTTATTAAAAATCTCTCTAATAAATTCAGCATGATGATGATTCTTTGCAAAGATGATAGTTTTTTTCCAATATCATCACCCGAAGCAGTCTGAATCCCTCTCGTCATTAGTTCATCTAGAACAATCTCTACTGTACCTTTGATTAAAAAAATAAAGGAATTAAAAAGCTCCAGCATCAATGTCTTTTTCTAGACTATCATCTTCAAATTGGCTATCAAAATATTCTTTATCTTCTTGGGATAGATCATCGTAATGAAGCCCATCCGTTGGTAGTTTTAACTTAGTTTCAATCGAATGATAAGCTACTAAATAACCATCTTTTACAGCCTCTTCCAGGTCGTATGCGTATGTTGGAACCCCATTTTCCAAGTTAAAAAAATCCATAAGTGTTTTTTTATCAAAGGTCCTGACGAGGTGTGGCCGTTAAGCCTACTATTCTAGCATCAAAATAATCAAAAATGGCCTTGTATTTTTGATAAATGGAGCGGTGGGACTCGTCAATAATGATAAGATCAAAATGACCAACAGCGAAAGGGCGTTGAATGACTTCTTCCTGATCACTAATAGCTCCAATCATGGTCGGATAAGTAGAAAATACTATACGACTTGATCGTGCCCTCAGCTTTATCCTCTAAAAAGTTACAAACCGAAAGATCTGGAAGTAATTTCCTAAATGAATCATAGGCTTGTTTTACAAGAGATGTTCGGTCAGCTAGAAAGAGAACATTTTTGACCCAATTGTGACGTGATAGGATATCAACAAGAGAGACTGCTGTTCGAGTTTTCCCAGAACCAGTTGCCATTACCAAAAGAGCTTGTCTTCGATTGTTAGAAAAAAAGCCTCACAAACACTTGCAATCGCATGTTTCTGGTAATATCGGCCAGAGATATCGTCTCTGATTTTTACTAGAAATATCCTCCAGTGGTTTTTTTGCAAATGTCGTCTGTCCATCAATAATTGCAATTCTTCTTGAGAATAGAATCCTGCGACCTGGCGACGATTTACACCATCAAGAATGTAGTGCTTGAGGCCATTTGTAATAAAACAAATCGGTTGGTAACCTATTTTTTCCTCTAGCGCTTTAGCATATTCCTTAACTTGTACTTCACCGACTTCTGGATTAACTGCAGCCTTTTTGGCTTCAATAATTGCTAAAATCTTTCCATTTTTACCATAAAGAACATAATCACAATAACCTGTTCCCGCTCCGTGTTTCAGTCCATTAACAGCGACTTCAACTCGACAATTTTCTTCAAATGTCCAACCTGCTAAGCGTAAATCAATGTCAATAAAGAGTTTTCTCGTCTCAACCTCAGATAACTGATCGATATGAAAAGAAACCTCTTGCCGTTGAGCAGACAGTTTCACGTTTTTTTCTGTATAATTCTCTTGAACTTCCAAGGACTGGACAGCCATTTGTTCATGAAAGTCAGGCATAACAGGTAAACTGTCTTGCAGTTCCACCATGGCTTGTGGCGTTTCTCTTTTCTTGACATTCTCTGAAATTGGCAATAACTTTCTCGTCAAAAAAACGTTCCACAAACTCATTGCTGTAGCAGTAATCAATAAAGTTTACGAACTGGTACAAATGATGTAAGGCTAAAATCGCTTCACGTTCCTTGATCTCCCCACCATGAGCAGCATGATTGCCCCAACGTATCAAGAGAACCATCTGACTATGAAGCTCTGGATCTACGATTTCTCTAAAGTCATCATCCCACACCAATGAAGACAAAGTAGCACGATAAGGGGGCTTCCAAATAGGAATCATGACTATAAATCCAATGAACAGCCTGCTCCAAGGCACGACGTGCCATGAAAGCTGTCGCTACAGTAGATGTCCCAATCATATTTCTCAGCTTCTATACAGGGCTTTTGAAAAAGATCCATACTCCTCGTTATTTAAAAAGAAAATCAAAATTTCCCATTTTTTTCTCACTTTGATTAAATAGATACCTATATTATACTAGATTTTCAAGCTATTTCTCCACAGTTTTATAGCCTTCTGACAAGCAAATTGTGATTTGTCGACCTGAGCCACAAAGTCTGCGAACTCATTTTGGAGGGAAAGAGGGGGAAAAATTAGTTCAAAATTTTTAATCAGTTGACCGTTTAAATTAGGGTTGATTTCCTCCTCGTCCAAGTTCTCGTAATTCGCTATACCTTAGCATTAATTGATGCCAAATAAAAAACTGGATTGTCTATTTTATTTGGAAATATAGCACCACATGCTTGGTTGCTAGTAGATTCAACTTTTAGGATTGCACTTCTTCCTCTTGTTTGTCCTTGACCATACATAGCAATTAATATTGTATTAACTGGAAAAAGTTTAAGAGATGTATTTTTCTAAAGCAAATTTTGTGATTTTTTTCCTCAGTTTCCGTAATTTCTTTATTTATTACCTCAGTTGTTTTTACCCAATTAATCGTTCCGCTATCCCAATATAATTTATTATCTCTTGATGGTGTACTTCCACTAGAAAAGTTCAAATTTTTTTCACCTATTTTTATATTTGGGGAATAATGTAGTATAAAAATCCCCAAACATCTCGTTAAATCAGGGATTTTTACAAGGTTAGAAAAGTTCACTAAGTTGTTTATTTCTAATTATAATTTCATTGTCTAACTTTTCTAATATTCTAATAATTTTTATCTTGTTCAATAGTACTTCTCATTTGGAATCTGTGCATCTGATAAATTATTGAGCTTAATATACTTTATAACTCCTCCAATTGATTGATATCGTAAAACTTCAATGTACTTATCAAGAAAGTAGTATAAATATTTCATTCTTACATTAAATTACTAGTCAAAAATATAGGTTCTCTGATAAGCATTAAATTTACCTTTATAATACTTAACATTTAAATCCCCATTTCCTGCTACTAAAACGACTTCATCGTCATAAGCGTATTCATTAATACAAGAAATTTCTTTTGCTGTTGTAAAAAATGGATACTTACCTCCAGGAACTGCCTCATTAGCATCCAATTTACCAGTTTGAATAGAAACCAATTGCCCTAACTTCACTTTCTTCATACAACCACCTCCTCGAAATATCGGGATTTGCACTTAAGAGATGAATTTCTGATGGGAATGTTTGACATTACTTTGGTTGACCATAGCATAGGCTAAGGTTGTATCAATTTTACTGTGACCCTAGCAGCTTTTTGGACTTGTTCGATAGGCATTCCCTTATCAATTGCCTTTGTTGCTAGTGTTCTTCTAAATTTATGTGGGTGGACCTTTTGTATTCCAAGCTTTTGACCTAACTTTCTTAATCGAATCTCAACACCAGCTATTCCAAGTCTCTGGGCTTTTCCAAGCAAGGTAACAAAAAGAGCTGGATGATTATCTTCTCTGCTATTGATATAGTTCTTTAAATGGATTTTTCGTCCGAGCATCAAAATAAACAGGTCTCTCCTTTTTACCTTTCCCAAATACAACACATTCACGATTTTCAAAGTCAATATCTGAGCGATTCAGTTGAACAAGTTCTCCCACGCGCATTCCTGTTGAAGCTAGTAGATCGATCATTGCTAAATCTCTTAAGTTTTCACAATTGTCTCGCATGATTTCAAGATGTTCATCGGTATAAGTTTCTTTTCACAGTTTGTTCGGTCTTAATCTTTTTTATCCGTCGAATAGGATTTTTGATGATATATTCCTCCTGCTCAAGCCAAGCAAAAAACGAAGACAAGATGCGTCGGATATTGTCCAAATTTGCTTTACTGCAATCTTTTTCTGACTGATACTGTGCTAGATAACTTCTCAAATCATCTGTTGTCAGTTGTGTTACAGACTGCTTTTATGCTTGTAAATAAAGTTTTCAATGGTCCTTTGATAATAATGAATGGTTTTTTTGCACTACAACCCTCCACCTGTTTAGCAGTAATAAATAAGGCTAACAAGGAATTATTCGTATACTTCTGTTGATTTACACCACTCACTAAATGACGCTCTAAACTCTCCCGCAATGCTAGTAATTGTGCATTATTTAAAAAGGGGTAGCATTTCTTGAATGATGATTGTCACTTTTGTTTCCATATTTTCTCACTTTCATTATTTCAATAAAAAGAGACAATATTAGTTTTCTGCATTACAGAATTCTAATACTGTCTGTTTATCTATTTTTTTCTTATAGGATTTAAACATCCAAGCTTAATTGTTGCCATTAACTCTAAATGAATGTTCAGAGATCCATTTGGTGTAGCTAGATAACCTTTCATCTGTTAAGGATTCTACTGCGATAGTTACACACAAATCGACCGCTTCTTCAACTGTTACAGAAAAACGATAACCATTTAATTGTAGAAATTTCACCAAAACGAAGAAAGCAGTTCGTTTATTAGCGTTGGCAAAAACATGCTTCTTGATCAATTGGACAAATAGTATCGTTGCCTTATCAAAAATTGTCGGATAAAGAGGTTTACCAAAAGACAAATTGTTCTGGTAAATTGACAATCATATTTAAGGCAGAAGGACTAACTGTTTGAATTTTTTCATTAGGTGAATACCGTTGAATTGCTAAAGCATTGATTTTCTCGATTTGCCTTTCTGTCAGATAGACTGTCATTTTTCCACCAAAGCTTTGAAAACATCATCGTATTCGTCAAAAATTTTTGTCCAAATTTAAGTCAAAGGCATCATCAGATACATAAGAAATCTGATGTCCCAGACTCTTCGGGAGTAAAGATAATTTCACCACTTGGTAACAATTTTGCTTCGTATTTTACACCACTTGGAATATTGAATTCACTTGGAATGGTGATGGTGATTGAATTTCCTTGTTTTCTTGTTTTTACTACCATCTGATTTCCTCCTTTAAAGTATTATAACAAATAATTACCGTAATTACAATGACAGAATATCAGCCAAAAATACTCTTGCATGAGAGATTTTTTTCAAGGTTTCCAGTTCTTCTAGTGATTTTTTTGAATTGCCAATTGTGATTTGTCTACCTGAGCCACAAAGTCTGTGAACTCATTTTGGAGGGAAAGAGGGGAGGGGAGAAGTATTTTTTAATTTTGTAATTGGTAACTGAGGTTGAGCACTTCCTGATATCACTCGACTATAATTATTATTCCTTAAAACGTGGATAATAAATTTCTGATTTAGATTTGGTTTCTTAGGACGTAATATTACCATACCTGAATTTATGCGTAAATGTTTATATTTTTATTGATTCATCGTAGTACGCTACATTTCAACAGTACCTCTTGTTGTCAAGACTATATCATAACGCTCAAGTTTGCCTTTTTCTAAGCAATTTATCCTTTGTTTCAGTAATAAATTGATTTTGTAATAAATGAAAATCCATTTTTTTGTAACATTCTTTGTATTTAAAAATAAGCAATATTCTTCATCAAACAACTCATCTGATTTCGGATAATTTTTCCTCTATCACCATCTATAATATCAAATAGATTATCAATACTTTCAAATTGTTTATTCCCCAAACATCTCGTTAAATCAGGGATTTTACAAGGTTTGAGAGTTCACTAAGTTGCTTTATTTCTATTTATTATTTGATACTCTAACCTATCCAATATATCTACAATTGTATTTTTGATTTTCTATAGTTTCAATATTAACTTTGGTTTTTATTTAAATAGTCAGTTAACTTTAAATTAATAATGCCAGTTGTTTGATTTTTGAAATTTTAACACCTTTTTTTGTGTCATAGAGATATTTCATTAAATAAAATATATATTTAGAATTATATCCTGGTTTAACTCTTAAAAATACTAGTAAAGTTATTTGTGAAATAATCTTGATCTGTAACATCGAAATATACAACACGTCCAACTGGTTGATTTGGACTACCTCCAGATTTTTTTCAATTATAATATCACCGGTTCTTAGAATTTTATCACTGTTTTTATTTTTTTATCAATATCACGACATACATATTATCTAGATTTAGTCTTCCAGAATTTAGAAAAATTTGAGGTTCTAATTACTGCTGTTGCCTCTCCGTTGCCACTATCCTCATTACCCCATTCACCATTTATAGATTTTTTTCAAATATATTTTTGTAAAAAAATGGATTGTCATGCAACCACCTCCTCGAAATATCGGGATTTGACGAGCAGATTAAGCTCTTCAAGTTGTTCTTGTCTCATTGAAATTAGCTCTCACAACAAATCTAGTTTCCTTGAGATCTTCTGTTGCTCTTTTAAACTTCTATAAGAAACTATAATATTATCAAAATATTTTTTAGTTAAATGTTTCATAGTAGAACCATGAGTATTTTTTTGACAGCATCTTGTAACCCTTTTTCAACAACATATTTGAAATAAGATTTATTTATATCTAGCTTATCAAAAACAGCTTTAAAAAAAATATGTTGATTTAATACAGCTGTCTTACCGTACCACTGAAAAACACCTAGAGTTCCCTGACCAAGAAATAAGAATATCACCAGTTTTCAACAATATACTTTTTTTATCAATCTTACCAGAATAATAATTGATTTCCTTTGAAGTTTTTGTAGATTCTGAATCCTTATTATCTCTTTTTCCTTCAGTTGACCAATCTTGTGGTTTAAAAAGCATAACCATTAATAAAAGTTGCCACTTCCCCCAACTTCACTTTTTTCATACGTTCATCTCCCTACTTTAGTAATTCTTCTAACTCTGCTAAGCCAGCTTGAATTTCTTTTTTCTAGATCATTGATTTTTCTTTAAGATGACTTCTGTTGGTTCATACTCAACTTTTTTCATACTCGATTTCTTTGTATTTATTGATGGACAAATCAAAATCATTTTCCTTAATCTCATCAACTGGAACAAAGAAAGACTGGTCTGTTCTCTTACGTTCTACTTCTTTCTCTAATTGATGGTATCGTTGAATAATATCTGGAATATCATTTTCGTTGATAGGCTGGCGTTTATCATCTAAACTCAGACCGTCTGCTTTCATATCGTAAAACCAAACCTTATCCGTTCCACCATTTCCAGTCTTAGTGAAGATAAGGATAGCGGTTGAAACTCCTGCATAAGGCTTGAAAACACCACTTGGCATTGAAATAACTGCATCTAGTTTATGGTGCTCAACGATTTCCTGACGAATCCCTTTATGAGCTTTAGAGGAACCAAAGAGGACACCGTCCGGTACAATAACAGCTGCACGTCCACCTGGCTTCAAAGTGCGTAAGAAAGAGGGCAAGGAAAAGCAACTCTGTCTTCTTAGTCTTAATCGTAGCCAGCAAATCACCAGAGGTTGAATCATAATCAAGAGATCCTTTGAAAGGTGGATTGGCTAAAACTAGAGTGTATTTATCAGCTTCTTCATTATCTTGAGAAAGCGAGTCTAGGTAGCTAATTTGTGGATTCTCAACCCCATGGAGCATCATGTTCATAGCACCAAGTCTCAACATTGTCGTATCCGTATCATTCCCATGAAACATAGTATTGTGGAAATGCTTTACACTGTCAATATTTGTCTGCCACTCTTCTTTTCTTCGGTCTAGGTAGCGACTTGCAGAAACTAAAAATCCTGCAGAACCCATGGCAGGATCTGAAATAATATCCTTAATTGTCGGTTGCATGAGTTCAACCATCATATCAATGATATGACGAGGAGTACGAAATTGACCATTTGCCCCTGCCTGAGATAATTTTGACAATAGATACTCATAGATGTCTCCAATATCTTTTATATCCGTAGGTAACTCATCCAGAGCTGCTATAGCCTTTTGTAAGGTAGCAGGTTTATTGATTTGAAAAATAGCATACCTCATATAACGTGAAAAAGCTGTATCGTCAGTATCCCCTTAAGATTCTTAATAAATGGAAAAATCTCTTGTGACATCAGGCGATAAACTTCTTGAGCATCTCCTAAGTTCTTAAAGGTTGACCAACGATATTCAGGGTTTATCTTTTGGGAAAAATTCCCTCATAGGGAATACCTAGAAATTCAGCATCATTTTTCTCGTCCAAGTTCAACTCTGTCCAAATCCTTCATAAATAAAAGATAAGTCAATTGCTCGATGTTAGTCAAAGGATTCGCATTCCCCTCTGTCCATAACATTTCCCATAGCTGATCAATCTTATTCTTTTAATTCTCCTGTAATCATATTTTACCTCTCAAAAATGTTTCAATTTTAAAAATCTGACATACAAAATTTTAAAACTTCTTATACCCCATTTTATCAGAATCCTAGGGACATTATCAAAAAAATTATTATAGTATATAGAAAAAGCCTATAGGCTTTTT
>BNJU01001598.1_pt1 | contig 77999 bp, 85 predicted proteins | sample 8539281 | NCBI WGS metagenome assembly BNJU01 (sample SAMD00202456, study PRJDB9452) | human saliva metagenome | isolation source: human saliva | place: Japan
GAGAGTTTCGATGTCATGACATCTGAGACACTGGTGGGGCGGGTTGCCTGGGGTTATGGGTAACTCGATTTCGCCGTCTCGGCGTGAGCAGGTCATAGGTTTTGACTCCAGGACCAGTGGGATGAGCGTGGAGGAGTTCTGCGCTCAGGTGGGTATCTCGCGGGCCTCGTTCTACCGGATACGCCGACGCGCTGAGCACGAGGGCCTGGCTGCCGCGCTGACACCGCGTTCACGGGCCCTGCGCCACCCGGCGCGGTGTGGGACCAGGGCACTGATGAGCGCATCGCCCAGGTTCGCGCCGACCTGCTCGCCGCCGGCCGGGAGGCGGGTCCGGCCTCGGTGTGGTGGGTGATGAGCCAGGGGCGCCAGCGTTCCGGCTCCCTCGCGCGCGACGATCGCCCGCAGCCTACGCAGAGCCGGCCTGGTGGTCCCCGCCCCGCGCAAGCGGCCCAGGACGTCGTACAAGCGCTTCACCCGCAGCGCGGCCAACGAGCTGTGGCAGATCGACGGCTTCCAATGGCGCCTGGAGGACCATCTGGTGACCGTCTACCAGGTCGTTGACGACTGCTCGCGGGTCATCACCGCGCTGAGGGCCTGCTGGGGCGGTGAGAGCGTGGCAGGCACCGCATGGTCGCTGAGGAGGCCTTTGCCACCTGGGGGCGCCCGGCAGCGATCCTGTCGGACAACGCACTGGCGTTCAACGCCAGCCGTATCACTGGCCCGGGGCCACCGAGTGGCTGGCATCCCTGGGGTGCGTCCCATCAGCGGGCGGGTGGGGCCACCCTCAGACCCAGGGCAGGTCGAGCGCTCCCACCAGCCGGCAGCCGCCTGGCTGCGCGCCCACCCGGCCAGCACCCTCGAGGAGCTCAACGCCGAGCTGGACCGCTTCACCAGCTACTACAACACCGAGCGCCAGCACCAGGGCCACGGCGTCGCACTGACCCCCGCTGAGGGTATGGGCTCAGACCCCCAGGGCGCTAGCCAGCCCAGCCCCATCGACCTGGGCGCCTACCAGCCGGCGGCGGCCCCATCCAGCCTGCCCGACCCCGCCGATCCCGACCAGGCCGTGGACCGCGCCCGACGCACCGTGATGTCCAACGGGTGCGTGTCCCTACAAGGACCGTGCACTGTCACTGGGCCAGACCATGCGCGGCGTCGAGGTCACCCCTGATCGAGTACACCACGCGCCTGGACCTCTACGACCCCGACGGACGCGCTTCGTGTCCTGCCCTGGCCCCTAACCCACCCAGAGGCAGCAAGGCAACCGCTCCACCATCGACACCAGAAACCGCCCTACAGACTCATCCCGCTCCCACCCCGACGCCCCCGAACGTCTCACGGGTCATAACCCCAATCAGTGTCTCGAAGTCGTGACCCCCAAACGTCTCAGAAGTCATGACCCCCAAATGTCTCAGAAGTGAGGAGACAGCACAGTAGGGTAAAGGGTACGAACCGGGGACTTACCCTACGATCGCGAGGGTGAGCCGCTTCTCAGCCGGCTGGTGACGAAGGTATCCGGCCTCTCCCAAGCCGTCGCCGCTACGGTGTCCCCCGTGCCTGACCGCCCCACCCCTGACGACACGCTCACCGTTGCGACCTCGGCGCAGGACGTCGCGACCTGGTACGACGCCCATGCCCGCGACCTGCCGTGGCGCCGGCCCGGTACGACGCCGTGGGAGGTCCTCGTCTCAGAGGTCATGAGCCAGCAGACCCCGGTGGCCCGTGTCGTCCCCGCCTGGCGCGAGTGGATGCGGCGCTGGCCCGGCCCCACCGAGCTCGCCCAAGCCCCCACCGCTGCGGTGCTGCGGGTCTGGGGTCGCCTGGGCTACCCACGCCGGGCCCTGCGGCTCATCGAGTGCGCCCGCAGCGTCGTCGAGCAGCACGGCGGCGTCCTGCCCGATGACCTGGATGCCCTCCTGGCCCTGCCCGGGGTTGGGGAGTACACGGCCGGTGCGGTCCTGGCCTTCGCCCACGGTCGGCGCGCCCTCGTGCTGGACACGAATGTCAGACGGGTCCTGGCCCGCGCCGTCGGCGGTCAGGCCCTTCCTGCCCCCAGCCTCAACCGGGCCGAGCGCGAGCGGGCACTGGACCTGCTGCCCGACGACGACGCCACCGCCGCTCACTGGTCGGTGGCCGTCATGGAGCTCGGCGCCCTGGTGTGCACCGCCCGTGAGCCGGACTGCGGGGCCTGCCCGTGGCAGGCCGGCTGCGCCTGGCTGGCGGCCGGCCGCCCCGCGGACATCCATGCGGGCCGACGCCGCAGCCAGGCCTGGCACGGCACTGACCGCCAGGCCCGCGGGCTGGTCATGGCCCGCCTGCGCGCGGCCCCCGACGGGCAGCGCGTCAAAGGCCGCTGAGCTCAGGGCCTGCGCCGCCAGGGCCGGGACGCGAGCCCCCGGCGGAGCTCCCGACCCCGAGCAGCCGGTGCGCGCCCTGGCCACTCTCCTGGCCGACGGGCTCATCGCCACCGACGACGACGGCGCCACCTACCGGCTTCCCTAACCGCCCACCGCCGCGTGATCCGCCCCGGCGGCCGGCCGGGGACGCAGTCGAGGGGCTCGCACAGGGCGGTGGGCCACCGCCCTCTGAACCGTTCCGGCGCCAGGTCGCACGGGCCGCCCCGTGCGGACAACGACGAAGGTCTCACGCTCTGGCGCATCGCCGGGGCGGGGCGCTCACGGGCCTGGGCTCGTGGCGCCGGTAGAGTCGTGACCATGGCCAAAGGACGCGGACGCAACCATGGGGAAAGCGCAGGACGACGAGGCTCGGCCCGTCGCGGCGCAGGCTCCTCGTCAGGGGCGCTCCGCCTCGGCTCCCAGTCCCAGCCCCACCGGCAGGGGCGCTTCCGGTGGCGGCCCGCGGTCAGGTGCCGGGCAGTCCTCCTCATCACGTTCCGGTGGGGCGCCCCGATCCTCCCAGGCCAAGGGACGCGGCGGCCGCGCATCGGGCGCCAAGTCCACTGGACGCCCCCTGCACTCGGGGCAGACGGGTAGGCCCACCGGCGGGCACTCGGGGCAGACGGGCCAGGCAGGCAAGAACCGCCGGTCCCCCAGGGCGGCCAAGGGCCCTCGACGTCGCGCTCGCGGCAGGCCGCTCCGGGAACCGCTCGCTCCTCCCGGACGAGCTCGACTCAGGCCGCTCGTTCCGATCGTCGTCGACACGGTTGGGGCGCGGGCCTCCAGTGGGCCCACATCGGCGGTGGACGGTTGTCCGGAGCGCCCGACTCGGTCCCTGCAGGGCCCGACCAGCCCGCAGCGGGCGCCTGCGCAGCCGGTCCCGCCCCAGCCCCGCTACGGTCTGCGCCGTGCCCTGGTGCTGGGCAGGTGCTGCTGGTCCTCCTGCTGTTCGTCGGGCCATCGTTGTCGGCTACCTCTGGGTCCGCAACACCATCCGCAGCCAGGATGAGGAGCGCCGCCGCTCAGGTGCACACCGTCTACCCACGCCGGGAAAGTGTGACCCCGCGGCTCTGTCGAGCACGGTGCAGGGGCCCGAGTCCGTTGGTGTTGGCGCCGGGGCGACCTTCTCCATCTCCCTGGTCAACAGCGGCCAGGCACCCTGCCTGATCGACGTCGGCAGCCAGGCCCTGGGGGTGCGGGTCACCTCGGGCTCCCAGCAGGTGTGGGACTCTGTCACCTGCCCCGTGGGCCAGACCGAGAAAGCCCTCCTCCTGCCGGCGGGCAGGGTGCCGAGGTCACCGTGACCTGGAACGGCAACGCGGCCACCTCCGACTGCGCAGCAGCGAACGCCGCACCGGCCTCTCCGGCCGGTGCATCGGCCTCCTCGACGCCGAGTGCCACCGCCTCCTCCTCCGCGAGCCCCTCGGCGGGCCAGGTGCAGACCGCCCCCGGCAGCGCCGCGGGCGCGGGGACCTACCGCTTCCGCTTCGTCATGGGGGACAAAGACCTGTCGGAGGACCGGGTCTTCGTCGTCGGCTGAGGGCCTTCTGCAGGCGGGCGCTGGAGTGGCCGGCGGAAAGGCCCGGCGACCGCCGAGCTCAGGAGTAGCGCTCGACGACGGAGATTTCCGCCAGCCGCGACAGCCCGTCGCGCAGGGTCCGGGCCCGCTGGGCGCCCACACCTCGACGGCCTCGAGCTCCTCGATGGTGGCCCGAGGACCCCCTGCAGGGACCCCCACTGCTCGACGACGGCGCGCGCCGTCACCACGGGCAGGCGCGGGATCTTCGAGAGGATCCGCAGGCCGCGCGGGGAGACCTGAGCGTCCAGGTCCTGGCCGTCAATGCCGCCCAGGCCCATGGAGCGCGCCACCATCGCCAGGTCCAGGAGGGCAGGGGAGCCCACCCACTTCAGGCGCGCATCGACGGTGGCCGTGTCCAGGCCCTCGGGCAGGTAGTCCTCCAGGAGGAAGCCGTGCTCGGCGAGCAGGCCCCGGGTGAGCTCCTCGACCTGGAGGGCCAGGAGGCGCCCGTCGGTGCCGAGCTCCAGGACGTAGGAGTCGATGTCGGCCGAGATGCGGCGAACCATCTCCATGAGCTGGAGGACCGAGGTGACGTCACGGACGGTGACGAGGTCCTCGATCTCCAGGGAGTCCAGGCCAGCGGAGGTCTGGTCGAGGCGGGCCTTGTAGCGCTCCAGAGCGGACAGGGCCTGGTTGGCGCTGGCCAGGATCGACTCGCTGGGCTCCAGGACGTGGCGCTTGCCGTCCACGTACAGGAGATGATCCGCATCGACTGGCTCACGGAGATGACCGGGTACCCGGTCTGGCGGGCCACGCGCTCGGCGGTGCGGTGACGCATGCCCGTCTCCGAGGTCTGGATCGAGGCATTGGGCAGCAGCTGGACGTTGGCGCGTCGGATCCGGGCGGTGTCCATAGTCGACGACGACGCCGCCGTCCATCTTGGCCAGCTCACGCAGGCGTGCGGCGGAGAGCTCGACGTCCAGGTGGAAGCCGCCTGAGGAGATGGCCTCGACCACCGGGTCGAAGCCCAGCACGATGATCGCCCCGGTACGACCGCGCAGGATCCGCTCCAGGCCGTCGCGAAGAACGGTGCCGGGAGCGACGAGCGCAAGCGTCTCGCGCAGCTGGCCAGCAGCCTCGATCATCATCTCCTGATCTCGCGGTGTCCTCGGGAAGGGATCGCATCGTGTCCTGCCGGGGCATGGACCGCGCTTGGGACCTTCGGGTCTCACAACGCCCAGGTGAGCGCATACCCCGGTGCTCACGCCCCCATGGTATCGGCAGGCGGGCCGACCTTCGGAGAGGGCCTTCCCACACTGGACCGGTCGGTCTGTTGGCGGCGCCTGGCCGATCTACGGCGGACATGCTGATTGCTCACCAGCTGTGCCCGCTCCTTACCTTGGTGCTGTCCGTGCCGTCCGAAGTCGCCCTGTCAGCCGCGTGGGAGGGCCGCCCCCATGGCCTCACCCACGTGCGCGACCGGCAGGACCTGCATCCCGGTGACCTCGCGCAGCTCGGCCGAGCCCGCCAGTGGCACGATCGCCCGGTCGAAGCCGAGGCGGGAGGCCTCCGCTAGGCGCCGCTGGATGCCGACGGTGGCCCGCACCTCACCGGTGAGCCCCCCCCGCCGAAGGCCACCAGGCCGGCGGGCGTAGGCAGGTTGCGTGCGGCGGAGACCACGGAGATGGCCACGGCCAGGTCCGTGGCCGGCTCGACGGCGCGGGCCCCGCCCACGGTGGAGACGTAGACGTCCGCGCTGGAGGTGTCCACCCGCAGTCAGGGCACTGAGGGACGGCCAGCGCCATGGCCCGTGCGCGAGTGGTCCACCCCGGAGGTGGTGCGCCGCGGGAGCCGGCGTTGGTGGGGGCCACCAGCGCCTGGATCTCCACCGGCATGGGGCGGCGCCCCTCCAGGGTCACGGTGGCGCAGGTGCCCGGCACCTCGGAGCGGGCGGCGGACAGGAACAGGCCCGAGGGGTCCGCCAGTCCTACGATGCCCCGCTCGCCCAGGTCGAAGCAGCCGACCTCATCGGTGGGGCCGTGGCGGTTCTTGACGGCCCGCAGCAGCCGCAGGCGGGCGTGACGGTCCCCCTCGAACTGGGTGACGACGTCGACCAGGTGCTCCAGGACCCGGGGCCCGGCGATCCCGCCGTCCTTGGTCACGTGCCCCACGAGCAGCACGGGGATATTGCGCTCCTTGGCTACCGCGATGAGCGCACCGGCCACGGCCCGCACCTGGGTGACGCCCCCGGCACTGCCCTCGACCTGCGCCGAGGCGATGGTCTGAACCGAGTCCACCACCAGCAGGGAGGGACTGGCCGCCTCCACGTGCCCCAGCAGGGCCCCCAGCTCGGTCTCCCCGGCCAGGAGCAGCCCGGGATCCAGGGCGTCGATGCGCTCGGCCCGCAGCCGCACCTGCGAGGCCGACTCCTCTCCGGTGACGTAGAGGACCGGTCCGTCCCCGCGTTCGCGCGCCACGGCGGCCGCCTTCGCGGCGACGTCGAGCAGCAGCGTGGACTTGCCGACTCCGGGCTCGCCGGCCAGCAGCACGACGGCGCCCGGCACGATCCCGCCGCCCAGGACCCGGTCCAGCTCACCCACCCCGGTGGGGCGGGCCCTGGCCTCCGTGGCGCTGACCTCTCCGATGGGGCGGGCGGCCACGGTCGGTCGCACGGCGCCAGCAGCGCCCAGGGCCCCGCCGGCGCTCCCACCCGGGGAGTCGGAGACCTGAGTCTCCTCCAGGGTTCCCCACTCGCGGCACTCCCGGCACTGGCCCATCCACTGGGGGCTGGACCAGCTGCACTCCGTGCAGCAGTAGGAGACCCTTGGGGCCTTTGGGACTCTTCGATGCGGGCATGACCGGAGAGTATCGGGCCCCACCGACATCTATTCCCCACACGCCCCCACACGTTGAGCCGGGCGCTCTTGGCGCAGCCTTACGGTCGTTCCGTAGGACTGAGCGAAGAACGCCCGGCTCAACGTGTGGTGGCGGTGGGGCAGTGGGCGTCAGCCGCGGGTGCGGGCCAGCGCCCGGCGGGCCCGCTCGGCGACGTTGTCCCCGGTGAAGCCGTACTCCTCGAACAGGGCGGTGCCGGGGGCGGAGGAACCGTAGTGGTCGATGGAGACGATCTCGCCGGCGTCGCCGACGATCTCGCGCCAGCCCAGGCGATCCCCGCCTCGATGGCGACCCTGGCGGTGCCGGCCGGCAGCACCTGCTCCCGGTAGGCGGCGTCCTGCTGGGCGAACCACTCCAGGCAGGGGGCGGAGACCACCCGGGTGGGGGTGCCCTCCTTCTGGAGGATCTCCCGGGCGGCCACGGCCACGCCGACCTCGGAGCCGGTGGCGATCAGGACGACCTCGGGGGCCGTCTGGTGCCCATCGGCGTCGGTGGCCTCGGCCAGGACGTAGGCGCCGCGACGCACGCCCTCGGCGGCGGCCTCGGCGGAGGCGCTCACGGTGAGGTTCTGACGCGACAGGGCGATGCCGGCCGGCTCATCGTGACGGCGCAGGATCTCCGCCCAGGCCGCGGCGGTCTCGTTGGCGTCCCCGGGCCGCACCACGGCCAGGCCGGGGATGGCGCGCAGCGCCGCCAGGTGCTCGACGGGCTGGTGCGTGGGCCCGTCCTCACCGACCCCGATGGAGTCGTGGGACCACACGAAGACCGGGCCGATCCCCATGAGAGCCGCCAGGCGCACGGCTGGGCGCATGTGGTCGGAGACACCATGAAGGTGCCCCCGTAGAGGGCGGGTGAGACCCGTCCAGGGCGATCCCGTTGAGGATCGAGCCCATGGCGTGCCTCGCGCACACCGAAGTGGAGGGTGCGCCCGAAGGGCCCATCGCCCTCGGACTGCGCCAGGGATGCGGGCAGGAAGGAGGGCTCTCCGGCCATGGTCGTGTTGTTCGAGCCGGCCAGGTCCGCCGACCCTCCCCACAGCTCGGGCACCACGCCGGCCAGGGCGGAGAGCACCTTGCCCGACGCCGCACGGGTGGCCAGGGACTCGCCCACCTCCCAGGTCGGCAGGGCCTCCTCAAGGCCCTCGGGCAGGCGGTGGGCCTCAAGGCGCTCCAGCAGCGCGGCACCGGCGGGGTTGGCCCGCTGCCAGGTCGCGAAGCGCTCATCCCAGTCCGCTCGGGCGGCCCGGGCGTTGTCGGCGGCCTGCGTGCGGGCGTGGGAGACGACGTCCTCGGGCAGGATGAAGCTCTGCTCGGGGTCCAGGCCCAGGGCCCGCTTGAGCCCGGCGATCTCCTCGGCCCCGAGCTTGGAGCCGTGGGAGGACTCCTGGCCCTGCTTGGTCGGGGAGGGCCAGGCGATGACCGTGTGCAGGCGAATCAGCGACGGACGCGCGCTCTCGGCGCGGGCCGCCACGATGGCCTCGTGCAGCGCCTCGAGGTTCTCCGCGTAGCCGTCGGGGCCGGTGCGCCAGTCGACGTCGAGCACCTGCCAGCCGTAGGCCTCGAAGCGGGCCGAGACGTCCTCAGTGAAGGCGATGTCCGTGTTGCCCTCGATGGAGATGTCGTTGTCGTCGTAGATGGCGATGAGGTTGCCCAGCTGCTGAGTGCCGGCCAGGGAGGCGGCCTCCGAGGACACGCCCTCCTGCATGCAGCCGTCGCCCAGGACCGTGTAGACGAAGTGGTCGAAGACCGACTCGCCCAGCGGGGTGCCGGCGTCGAGCAGCCCGTGCTCGCGGCGCGCAGCCATGGCCAGGCCCACCGCGTTGGCGAAGCCCGCCCCCAGCGGGCCCGTGGTGGTCTCCACCCCGGGAACCTCTCCGAACTCAGGGGTGGCCCGGCAGGCCGGCCCGGAGCGGAAGGCCGTGAAGCCCTCAGGTCGATGTCGTATCCGGCCAGGAACAGCTGGATGTACTGCACCAGCGAGGCGTGCCCGATGGACAGGACGAACCGGTCCCGTCCCAGCCACCCCGGATCCGCCGGGTCGTGGACCATCTCACGCTGGTAGAGCAGCCACGCCACCCCGGCCAGGGGAGATCGGCGTACCGGGGTGGCCCGACCCCGCCTTCTCCACGGCGTCGGCGGCCAGGGCCTTGGACACCGCGATGGTCTGACGGTCAAGGTCGGTGAGCAGCGGCTCAGCGCTCATAACTGAGGACTCCTTGTGCATGAGGGTGCGTCTTGCTCGCGGCCACGGGCGCCGTGACGGTGGTGCATCGCGGTGCATCCGCGGGCGGGCATCAAGGGTGATCCTTCCCGCTTCCGCGGGGCGGGCAAATACAGGCGTGAGCGCTGTGTCTCTCACTCGGGGCGGTTCCCGGACGCGGTGGTCCTTGCCCGTAGATTGGGTCGCATATGGGTACAGCAAGAGGGCGCGCAGCGCCGCAGGTGGAGCACGGCAGCGCTTTGGAGCAGATCGACTCCCGGCCCCTGACAGGCCATCAGCGAAGCATCATTGCTCTGGCCATCGTCGCCAACATCTCAGAGTTCTTCGACATGTTCCTCATCGGCTTCGCCGTCGTCCAGCTCCAGAAGGTGGAGCCTGGGCGGCTTCGAGACCGGTGTCATCCTGGCCTGCTCCGGGCTGGGGACAGTGCTCGGCTCGGTCCTGTGGGGCCGGGCCGCCGACCGGATGGGCCGACGGCGCACCTTCTTCTGGTGCGTCCTGATCTTCACCGTCTTCACCCTGGCCTCGGTGTCACCCCCACGGGCTGGTGGATGATGCTGGCCCTGCTGCGGGTGCTGGTCGGAGTGGGCGTCGGGGGCCTCAACATCGTCTCCATCCCCTACGTCCAGGAGTTCGTGCCCACCAGGCAGCGCGGCCTGCTGGCCGGACTGGGCTCGGTGTTCATCCCGCTGGGGCTCTTCCTGGGTTCGCTGGCGCAGCGGCTCCTGCACGACAACTGGCGCGGCCTCATCGCGCTGGGGGCCGTCCCGATCCTCCTGCTGGTCTGGATTCGGATCGTCCCCGAGTCGCCCCGCTTCCTGCTCTCCCACGGACGCGAGCGCGAGGCCCGCGAGTCCATCGCCTGGGCCCTGGAGCTGAGCCCCGACGCCGTCGGAGTCCTGCCGCCGGTGCGGACCGGGCCGCGCATCGCCTACGGCGAGCTGCTGCGCAAGCACCTGCGGCCCCTGCTGATCGTCTCGGTCGGCTCCTTCTGCTTCATCCTGGGCTCCTTCACCGTGCAGTCCTGGGGGCAGACGCTCCTGGAGGTCGGCTTCACCGACATCGGCGCCGACGCCGTTGGGACGCTCTTCATGGGCGTCTCCCTGGTGGATCTGCTGGGGCGCCTGGCCTCGGCCTGGCTCGCCGACCGGATTGGGCGGCGCTGGACGTTGTTCTCCTTCGGGATCCTCGGGGCGCTCGGAGCGGTCATCGTGGCCCTCTCCGCCCACTGGGAGACCTCGTGGATCGTCTTCTTCACCGGCATCTGCCTCACGATGGGCTTCGGCGACGGCGCCTTCGGGATCCTCAACGCCTTCGGCGGCGAGCAGTTCCCCAACGATGCCCGGGGGACCGGCCTGGGCCTGGGCTACGGCATCGGCGCGAGCGCGAAGATCGTCGGGCCGCTGCTCATGGGGGCGATGATCGGCTCCGGCAGTCTTCAGGATCTGGCGCACCCGCTGGCGGCCGTCTTCCCGGCCTTCCTCTTCTTCGCGGCCATGCTGGTCCTGGGGGGCCTGGTCTACCTGCTGGCCCGCGAGACCAAGGGGGAGACCCTCGAGGACATCTGAGCGCCCCGGTGCTTCGAGGCCGTCAGCGACCGCGGGTCGAGGCGGGCGAACCCGTTGCGGCACGTGCCGGTGCTGGTGACCTGCCCGTTGGCGGTGTGGAGTGACGGGAGCGTGCTACGTGGCCGGGTGCGGGCGGTGGAGACGTCCCGCACCCGGCCACGTGGGTGCTCTCTCGGTCTGAGGCGCGTCAGCGTCAGTGCGCCGGCTGCTCGACGACGTCGACCGGGGCCCCGCCGTCCTGGTTGGCGCGGTCGGAGTGGTCAGCGGGGTCGGCAGAGGCGTCCGAGCCCGGCAGGTGGCCGCCCACCATGTCGGTCAGTCCGGTGCCCACGAGGCTGCGCAGGATGAGATCGAGCTGCTCGACGTTGTTGGCCACCGCCTTGGGCAGGGCGGAGGCGCCCTCGGTGGAGATGATCGACAGGTCGCGCACGCTGGCCAGCGGCTCGCTCAGGGCCCGGGCGATCTCGGGGGCCTTGTCCAGCAGCATCTGGCGGGTGGCGGCCTCGCCGTACTTGGCCAGGGCGTCCGCCTTGTCGCTCATGGCCTTGGCCTCGGCCTCACCGGCGGCGCGGATCGTGTCGGCCTCGGCCTGGCCTCGGGCCGCGATGGCCTCGGCCTCGGCGCGGGCCCGGGCGGCGGTCGCCTTGGCCTCGGCCTCGGCGCGGGCCACGGTGGCCTGAGCCTGGGCCTCGGCGTCCAGACGGGTGCGCTCGGCGTCGGCCTGGGCCCGCAGCAGCGCCTCGGTCTTGGAGGCCTGAGCCTCCTGCTCGCGCTGGTGGCGGGCGGCGTCGGCGGGCTTGCGCACCGTGAGTCCAGCTCGCGCTCGGTCAGGGCAGCCTTGGCCTCGGCCGCCTCCTGACCGATGATGGCGATCTCTCGCTCCTTGGCGGCGCGGGCGATCGGGCCGGCGGAGTCGGCGTCGGCCTGGGCCTTGTCCGTCTCGGCCTTGAGCTGGGCCTGACGCAGGGACAGGGTCGCGCTCGCGCTCGGCGATCTGCTGACGGGAGGTGACCTCGGCGTCACGGGCCTCGCGCTCGGCGTTGGCCCGCGCGATGCGGGCGTCCTTCTCGACGCGCTGCTGCTCGGGCACGCCCAGGGACTCGATGTAACCGCCGGCGTCGGTGATCTCGGAGACCTGGAGCATGTCGATCTCCAGACCCATGTTGGCCATGATGCTCTTGGCGTCGTCGAAGACGTTGCGCTGCAGGGCGTCGCGGTCGGAGATGAGGTCGGTGACCGTCATGTGGCCGATGATCGAGCGCAGGGAGCCGATGAGCGCCTCGCGGGCGGAGTCGGCGATGGCCTGGTCCGTGTTGGGCTTGCCCAGGAAGCGCTTGGCGGCGGCTCGCACCTGCTCGTCTGAGTCGCCCACCTTGACGGCGGCCACGGCGGCGACGTTGACGTGGATCTTGTTCTCGTCCTCGGCGGTGACCTTGAAGCCGATCGTGGTCTGGGTGAAGGGCAGGTACTGGATGGACTGGATGACCGGCAGGACGAAGTCACGCCCGCCGGGGTGGATGATCTTGACCGTGCCCCGGTTGGATCCGGAGATCAGGCCGGTGAGGTTGGAGGGGACGACGACGATGCGGCTGAACAGGTAGGCGACCGCCGCGAGCACGATGATGGCGACGATGACGATCAGGCCGACGATTGATGCACCCATGCGGGTTCCTTTCTATGCGGGGAGAGGGGATGAAGGAGGATGGTGGGCGGACGGCGCGAGCGACGGACAGGGCGTGCGATCCGTCAGCGGCTCCCTGTGGGCTCAGCTGCTGATCTGCTCCCAGGGGGCGATGTCCAGGGTGGAGTCGACGGCGTCGAGCACCCAGGCGCTCTGCCCCGAGCGCAGCGGCTGCTCGGAGCGCGCCGGCAAGGTGAGCTGGTGGCCGCGCGTGATGGCACGAACCTCGCCGCTGCCGTCCTTCCACCACAGAACGGTGACCTTCTCACCGACCAGCTCTGCGGCAGTGGGAGGAGCCGTGTTCAACGGCATGGAGCGCCTGAGCCGGTTCCACAGCCAGCGCATGAGCGCCCCGGACGCGACGGCCGCCGCGGAGGGAACGCCCCACAGCACCGCCGCCGGCACCTGCGCCGCGGCCGAGGCCCGATGTTGCCGTCACTCCCATGCCGATGGCGCCGAACACGGCCACCGGCAGAGCGAGGATCGGCACGAGCCCATCAGGCAGGAGGGCGTCCAGCAGCCCGTCGAACAGGATGCCGGCCACCAGGACGGTGCAGCCGATGATCGCGCACCAGGCGAAGACGCCCACACCAGCTCCCTTCCGCGCAGGCCCCACGGCCTCCGACACCTGGATTCTGCCACGCAGGCCGGGAGGTGAAGCCGGGTTGGGATGGGAAGAACAACCCGTTTGGACTCAGGCGCCGCGGGCTCGTGGCAGCTGACCGGAGTCCTGCAGGGACGGCACAGCGGAGGACCAGGACGTCGCCGTCGGGATGGCCGTCGCAGCAGAGGGGTTGGTGGGAATGGTCATGGTCTCCTGCATCGCCGGATCGGTCCCTTGGTCAGGGCCGGCAGGGACAGCCGTACCTGTAGTGCCGGCTGTGTTCGCCATGACGGCCGCTGCCCGGTGGGATCCGACGGCGTCGGCGGGGACAGCGCCGGCTGCAGCCACTGCGGAGGACTGATCGGCATGCGGGGACGCAGTGAGGACGGGCAGACCCGACGGGTCGGGTACGGGGAGGCTGGTGCCTCCCGGCGCCGTCACTGGAGCCTGGGGCGTGCCCTGAGATGGAAGGATTCCGTAGCCGGCCCCTGCCGGCCCGGTGGTCGTAGCAGGGCCCGCGGCGGCAACTGTGGAGGGCTGGGGGCCCGTGGGTACCGCGACGGTCTGCACGGATACTGCCGCGGCCCTCACCGGTGACCCGACCTGGCGCTCGAGCGGCGGGTCCGCCGGGCACCGGTGTACTCGAGGGCGCGGCTGGGCCGGCTCGGGAAGCTGGGGCGGCTGGGGCCTTGCTGGTGCAGTGCCGGCGGACGCATCGGCTGCGAGCGGTGACGTGGGTGCCCCGGTGGCGTGGCGCCCGGTCTGCGTCCCGGGGGGAGTCGAGGCGAGGACGGGCTCGGTCTCCACGGTGTTGGCCGAGGCCGTTGAGGCACCTGAGGTCGGAGCCACGGAGGCGGACAGGGGCGATGCCGGCCCCGTCCCCGTGACCGTGACCGCGTCAGGAGCCGCGGTCGCCTGCATGGATGAACCGGTTAGAGCGGCCTGAGCGCGTCGACGCCGGGAGATGCGGCTGGGGGTCGGGTCCTCGAAGACGGGCCTGCGTGCCTCGGGCGACCGGTGACTCGTCGGGCTCGTCGGGCTCGCCAGGGACTGCGGGGGCCGGTCCTCACGTGCTGAGGTCTTCCCGGGGGTGAGCGGAGGCCAGACGACGTCAGCGTCCGACAGGGGGTGGCGGCCTGCCTGGAGGGCGCCGCAGAGGCCTTCCGTTCCACCCGGCTGCGCGCCCGCCGCGAGCGCCGCCGGGGCTCGCGGCCCGGAGGCGTTGGCGCCGTCCGCGGCGGGTACGGCCCTCGTGGTTCCAGTGACCCCACTGGCCCGGGTGGCCCCGGCGGGTGAGGCGGGGCTCGGGTAGTCGGCGAACTTGACGATGTGGTCGAGGTCGTAGTGGGTCGGGTCCTGCCCGGCGTTGCGCAGCACGTCCTCCAGAGGGCTGAGCAGGGCCAGCCGGAAGGCGGGGTCGACGCAGCGGGCGTTGACCGCGCCCCAGATCTGGTCGGCGGTCAGGGACTCCTCGGAGGATCCCAGGTCGTTGCGGATCGCGGTGACCAGGTCCGACTCCAGGCGCGCGTAGGCCATGGCGTAGGCGCTGGGCCATGGGGCCTCGGGCCGTTGGGTGCGCAGGAGGGCGAAGTTGCGCATCGCGCGCAGCACCTCGTCCGAGCCGCCCACCAGGGCCCCCACCCGCAGGCGGTCCAGCGCCTCGTTCTTCATCGTCCCGGTGCCCTCGGGGCCCAGTAGGTGCTTGGAGTCCTCGACGACCTCGCGCAGGAAGACCCGGTAGGCGGCGACGCTGTCGGGGGTCGTGCGCTCCTTGGTCATCGAGCGCAGTCGCTCGGCGGCGTGACGCGCCGCCAGACGGGCCGAGCTGGCCTCGGACTGGACCTCGTTGATCCGCGAGATGCTCGCCCGGGAGATCCGTGACGCCTCCTTGAGGGCCAGGTCCGCATGCGCCGTCGAGCGCCGTGCAGCGAAGACGGCGGCAACGGCGACCAGGACGGAGACACCGGCTGCAATAGTGGCCACGACGGCGACGACGGACAGATCCATGCCCCTATCCTGCCCGTAATCGACTCGATGGTGCCGCGAAAAAAGGACCTCCCCAGATAGTCCCCAGAATCTCTGCGGGTGACGCCCAGGCCGGGCGGTGGCCGCGCTCACGTTGAAGTGAGTCGGGGCGGCGTCGGCGGGAGGGGCGCGGTCGCTTCGGCGCATCCGCTCCGGCAAGGTCGCGGCAACCTGCACCGATGTGCACCTGGCGAGAGCCTTGGTGCCCGAGCCGCCCCACGAGGGCCTGTGGCGCGGTAGCGTCAGCGCCATGAAGAAACTCATCAACGCCGTTGACAACGTGGTCACGGACGCCCTGCGGGGCATGGCCGCAGCCCATCCCCACGAGCTCGACATCGACCTCGACCAGCACATCGTCTACCGCCGCCGCCCCAAGGAGCAGGGCAAGGTCGCCATCATCTCCGGGGGAGGCAGCGGGCACGAGCCCCTCCACGGCGGCTTCGTGGGCACCGGCATGCTCGACGCCGCCTGCGCCGGCGAGATTTTCACCTCCCCGGTCCCCGACCAGGTGGTGGCCGCCACCACCGCCGTCGACCGTGGAGCCGGCGTGCTGCACATCGTCAAGAACTACACCGGCGACGTCATGAACTTCGAGATGGCCTCCGAGATCGTCGACGCCGAGTCCGGCATCCAGGTCGCCAGCGTCGTCACCAATGACGACGTCGCCGTCGAGGACTCCCCTCTACACCGCCGGGCGCCGCGGCGTGGGCGTGACCGTCATGGTGGAGAAGATCGCCGGAGCCGCCGCCGAGCAGGGACGCCCGCTGGACGAGGTCGCCGGGATCGCCGCACGCGTCAACGCCGCCGGCAGGTCCATGGGGATGGCCCTGACCTCCTGCACCGTCCCGGCCAACGGAAAGCCCTCCTTCGACCTGCCCGAGGGAGAGATGGAGATCGGCATCGGCATCCACGGCGAGCCCGGACGCCACCGAGAGCAGATCGCCCCCGCCGCCGAGATCGCCGAGCGCCTCGTCACCCCCATCTTGGCTGAGCTCACTGAGCTGGAGAGCCCCGGCGCCGACGAAGGCGTCATCGCCATGGTCAACGGCATGGGCGCCACCCCGCTGCTCGAGCTCTACCTCATGTACGGGGGAGATCGCCCGCCTCCTCCAGGGCGCCGGCATCACCGTGGCCCGCAACCTCGTGGGCAACTACATCACCAGCCTCGACATGGCCGGCTGCTCCCTGACCCTGGTGCGCGCCGACGCCGAGCTGCTGAGCCTGTGGGACGCCCCGGTCAACACCCCCGGCCTGCGCTGGGGAGCGTGAGGACCTGACACAATCGGGGTGCCCGATCGCCTGCGGGCACCCCAAGAACACTGAAGGAGAAGCGACATGACCGCAGAGGTGGGAGCCACCCACCACTCGCTGAGCGTGGCGGACCTGGCGACCTGGGTGCGCCGCAGCGCCGCACTCATCGCCGAGCACGCCGAGGAGCTCACCGACCTGGACGCCGCCATCGGCGACGCCGACCACGGCACCAACATGAAGCGCGGCCTGGCCGCCGCCGCTGAGGCGGTGCAGGCCGGCAGCTTCACCAGCGCCGACACCCTGCTCAAGAAGGTCGGCACCACCCTGGTCTCCACCGTCGGCGGCGCCTCCGGCCCCTGTACGGCACCTTCTTCCTGCGCGCCGGGGCGCCGTGGCCGGCCTGGAGGTGCTCGACGCCCAGGCGCTCGCGGGCGCCCTGGAGGCCGGGGTTGGCGGACTCGCCGCGCGGGGCGGGCCACCACGGGGAGAAGACCATGCTCGACGCCTGGAGCCCGGCCCTGGAGGCCCTGCGCGCCCATCCCGGTGACCTCGCCGCCGGCGTTGCGGCCGCCGCGCAGGCCGCCGCCGAGGGGCGCGAGGCCACCAAGCCCATGGTGGCCGCCAGGGGCGAGCCTCCTACCTGGGGAGCGCTCCGTGGGGCACATCGACCCCGGCGCCGCCTCCACCGTCCTGCTGCTGACAGCCCTCGACGACGTCGTGGCCGGAAGGGCGTCGTGATCCCGGTGAGTCCTGCCAGTTCCGCAAACCTTCCCCAGTCCCCAGCGGTCCCCGACCCGGAGGCCGAGCCGTGGCGCTGTGAGCGTCGGCATCGTCCTGGTCTCCCACTCCCGCGCCCTGGCCGAGGCCGCCGTGGACCTGGCGCGCCGGCTCATCGTGGCCGTCGACGTCCCCGTCGAGACGGCCGCGGGCCTGGCCGACGGCGGGCTGGGCACCGACCCCGGGGCCGTCGTCGAGGCCGTGGAGCGCCTGGGTGAGCGCTGCGAGGGCGTCCTGGTCCTGGCCGACCTGGGCAGTGGGGTCATGAGCGCCGAAATGGCCCTGGAGATGCTCGATCCGGCCCTCGCCGAGCGGACGCGCCTGTCAGCGGCGCCCTTCGTCGAGGGGGCTGCTCGGCGCCTACGGCGCCGCCGGGATCGGCAAGGATCTTCAGGCCGTGGCCGCTGAGGCCGACGGCGCCGCCGAGGCCAAGCGCTCCCAGATGGCGGCCTTATGACGCGCTTGTGACGCGGGGCGTTACGTCAGTCGTCGGGTCAGGGGCCGCCCGGCCGGCTCACGCGCGGTTGGCGAAACGCTCCAGGAGGGCGGCGTCCCCGCCGACGACGAGCACGTCCTCGGCTGAGACCAGGGTGTCGGGAGTGGCGTACTCGAAGGGCTCGCCCGGGCTCATGAGGCCGAAGACCGTGATCCCGTAGCGCGAGCGCACCTTGGACTGGCCGATGGTGAATCCGTGCAGCTCCGTGGGCGGACGCATCTTGACGATGGTGAAGCCGCCCTTCTCCATCTCGATGTAGTCGAGCATGCGGCCCGAGACGAGGTGGGCGGCGCGCTGACCGGCGTCGAACTCGGGGTAGACGACGTGCTGGGCGCCGATGCGGCGCAGGATGCGGCCGTGGGCGCGGGAGATGGCCTTGGCCCAGATCTGGGGGGTCTCGAGGTCCACGAGGTTACCGGTGATGAGGACGGAGGCCTCCAGGGAGGTCGCCACCCCTACGACCGCGGTGCCGAACTCGGTGGCGCCCAGCTGCTCGAGGGCCTCCACGTCCGTGGCGTCGGCCTCCACCAGGGGGATGCGGCCGGTCCACTGCCGCACGGTCGCGGGATTGGCCTCCACGGCCAGCACCTCGCGCCCCAGGCGGTCCAGGGTGGCGGCCACGGCCGAGCCGAAGCGTCCCAGCCCGATGACGAGCGTGGAGTCGGTGCGCGAGAGCGGGGCAGGCATGAGGTCTCCTGAGGTCGGCCGTGAGGCAGTGGCCCCTACGCTACCTCCTGCGGCGTCGACGGAGGCTCAGGCCGATCCCGCAGGCCACGAGGATGACGACGGCGCCGGCCAGGACCCAGGCCATCATCGTGAAGCCGCCGGAGTAGGCCTCGATCTGCGCGCGGTCGACGAGCTGGGCTTTGAGGGTCTCGATGATCTGCTTGCCCGTGGGTGACTGCGGCAGTGCCTGAGCGCGCATCATCGCCTCCATGGCTGTCGCCTTGACCCCCGCGGCATGGTCACTCACATAGTCCTCGGCGTGCTGGGTGGCGTAGGACGTCATGAGCGCCACTCCGAAGGACCCGCCGATCTGCTGGGCGGCACTCAGGATCGCCGAGGCCAGTCCGGTCCGCTTCGCATCCACCCCGCGAGTGCCGGAGTTGAAGGTGACCGGCATCGTCAGCCCCAGGCCCATCCCGAAGACGATGAGGCCGGGCAGTGCCACGTGCTCGTAAGTCGATTCCGTGGTCATGCGGGAGAAGATGAGGAAGGATCCCGCCAATACTGCCAGCCCCAGTGGCAGGTGCCGCGCGCCCCGAGCCTGGGCACGATGATGCGCCCGGCCGGGATCGCGGTGGCGATCAACGCAAGGACCATCGGGAGGAAGACGACCCCGCTCTTGAGGGGCGAGTAGCCGAAGTGGTTCTGCATGTAGTAGGTCAGGTAGATGATCGCCCCCATCTGGGCGGCGCCGACGACGAACTGCGTGGCGTAGGAGGCCGCCCGCACCGGCAGCGCCATCATCGACAGGGGCAGCACCGGTCGATTCGCGAAACGCTCACGGACCACGAACAGCGCCGCGGCGATGCCGCCCAGGGCCAGCCAGCTGACGGTCGACGTGGAGGTCCAGGAGGTCTGCTGGGCCCGGTCGAGCCCGTAGACGGCGCTGAAGCAGGCTCCGCAGCCCAGGACCAGGCCGCTCAGGTCATCAGTGATGCGTGAGCCGTGGTCGCGCTGGTCGGCCGGCGGAAGGCTGCGCTGCCCGATGAGCAGGGCGGCGGCGGCCAGGAAGATGTTGATGTAGAGGGCCCAGCGCCAGCTGAACCAGTCGGTCAGTGCTCCGCCGACAAGCAGTCCGACAGCCGCTCCCAGGCCGCCAGTGGCGCCGAAGATCGCGAAGACCCGCTCGCGCTCGGCACGCTCGGTGAAGGTGACATTGAGCAGTGACTGTGAGGTGGGGGCCAGCAGGGCGCCGAAGCAGCCCTGGGCCACGCGGGCCGCCAGCAGGACGGAGAAGGAGGTCGCCATCCCGGCTGCGAGGCTGGCGATCCCGAATCCGATCAGACCGACCTGGTAGGAGCGGCGGATACCGACCACGGCGCAGAGCCTTCCCCCGAAGAGCACGAGGCCTCCCGAAGGCCAGGCTGTAGCCGGTGACCGTCCATGGGCTCTGGGACACGGTCATCCCCAGGTCCTCCTGCATGTGCGGCAGGGCGATGGCGATGATCGTCAGGTCCAGGACGATCATCAGCTGGGTGAGGACGGCGCTGACCATGACCGCGCGTCGATTGGGCCGCCGTACAGCCGAAGGGGTCTCCTCCTGTGCCGGTTCGGCCTGCTTGAGGGGGGATGTCGCTGTGAGCGTCATCGCGAACCTCCATATCAAAATCATCGTTTTCGTTTGTGCTCTGGAGTCTAGGGAGTGCGTGATGACTAGTCAACAACGATCGTTTCGATTTGGAGTGTGCTCTGAGTCGCTTATCCTGAACTCATGCCACGAGTGACCGCCGCCTACCGGGAGCGTCAGACCGACCGGATCCTGCAGGCCGCCGAGGAGTGCTTCGCGCGCAGCGGCTTCCAGGCCACCTCCATGGATGAGGTCATTGCCGCGGCCGGAATGTCGTCGTCGACCGTGTACCGCTACTTCCCCGAGGGCAAGCGTTCACTTGTGCGCGAGGTCCTGACTCGGCGTATGGGACCGCTCGTCGAGCGGATCAAGCAGCTCGCCGAGTCCGAGGCGCTGCCGGACTTCAAGCAGGGATTCATCGAGGCGCTCGTCCTGCTCAACTACGAGCGCGACGACGCTGAGCAGCACGTTGGCGAGGCGGCCTCCACCTCGCGGCGGACCTCCGCTCGGCGAGGCGAGGTCCGCAAAGGGTGCTGACGATGTCGGACTGAGTGCCTGGGCGCCACTGGCCTACCACGCCTGGGGGGGAGCTGACTCGCGATCCCGAGATGTCTGTCATGGTCCAGGAGAACTACCACGACATCCGCAGCGGACTCATCCGACTGTGCCGCAACGGGCAGAGGGTGGGGACGATCTCCAGCCGTCTGAGTCCCGAGCAGTTGGCCTCCCTCATCCAGAGCGTCTCCTTCGGTCTCATCGTCGAGCAGCTCATCACCGGCCGCGCGGACGTGGAGAGTGCGGCCGCGACCCTCGGGCACCTGCTCGCGCCGGATGGGCCGAAACCCGAGGGGAGCTGATCGTTCTCCCTGGTGCCTGCAGGCTCTCGGGTGAGCAAGTGCGGAGAGCAGGGCGGTGGGCGCTAGCCGATCATCGGGCTGGCCTCGGGCATCCGGATGACGCGGCGCCGCTCGCGCAGCGCCAGGGCGCTGGCCGCCGTCATCGTGCCCACGCGGCCGACGAACATGAGCGCCACGATGACGTACTTGGCCCCGTCCGGCAGGGAGGGGGTGATGCCCGTGGACAGGCCCACGGTCGCGAAGGCGCTGATGACCTCGAAGAGGATCCGGTCCAGGGACAGGTTGGTCATCTGCAGCAGCAGGAGCGTGGCTAGTCCGATGATGCTGGAGCCGATGAAGGCCACCGCCACGCTCAGGCGCACAGTTGAAGGGGTGATGCGCCGCCCGAAGGCCTCGATGTCCTGATCACCGCGGGCCTCGGCGAGAATCGCCAGCAGCAGGACCGCGAAGGTCGTCACCTTGATGCCGCCGGCCGTCGAGGCCGAGCCGCCCCCGACGAACATGAGGGCGTCCTGAAGGAACCAGGTCGCCTCGTGCATGTGCTCGGGCGGGATCGTGGACAGTCCCGAGGAGCGGGCGTTGACGCCGTTGACGAGCGCGGTCATGATCTTCCCGCTCGTGGGCAGGGAGCCGTAGGTGAGCGGGTTGTTCCACTCGAAGGTGGCGATGGCGAGGGTCGAGGCGACCGTGAGGGCCAGATAGGTCGTCAGGGTCAGCTTGGTGTGCAGGCTCCACGTGCGGGGGCGGCGGCGTCGGCCCATGATGTCCAGGATGACGGGAAGCCGACGGCGCCCATGAAGGTCCCCACGATGATCGGCAGGGCCGATCCACCAGTCGGTGGAGTAGGCTCCCAGGCCCTCGGGCATGATGACGAATCCGGCGTTGTTGAAGATCGACAGCGCCATGAAGACCGCGTACCACAGGGCGTGGCCCACATCGAGGCCGTGAGTGAGGAAGGGTGGCAGCAGCAGGAGCGTCAGGAGGAGCTCGCAGCCGGCGGCCGTGTAGATGACGGCGCGCAGCAGCCGCCCCACCTCGCCCAGGCGCGACTGGTTCTCCGAGGCCGCCAGCATCCGCTGAGTCAGTCCCACGTGCCGGGACACCGCCAGGGACAGCAGTGAGGCCAGGGTCATGACGCCAAGGCCGCCCACGGCCGCAGCCAGGATGATGACGACGTGCCCGAAAGTGGACCAGTAGGTCGCCGTGTCCACCGTGCTCAAGCCGGTGACGCACACCGCCGAGGTGGCGGTGAACAGGGCGTCGAGGAAGTCGGCGTGCTCCCCACTGGTCGTGGCGATGGGGAGGCTGAGGAGTCCGGTCACCACCACGATGATGGCCGCGAAGACGATCACGGCCAGCCGGGCCGGGTAGAAGCGGGCTGCCCTCGCGATCTGGGCGAGCGGCTCGATGTGCTGGAGCAGGCGGCGAATCCCGGTGGGCTCCGTACCCGGCAGCGGGGGGCGGGGCAGCGGCTCCTCGAGGGGCCGGCTCCCTCTCTGGAATTCAGGGGGCTTCTGTGGCGCTTCCACGCATGGCCGACGACGCCCACGAGTGGGGCGTGCCAGTGGGCCTGACGGCGCCGGCCGGCCTGGGAGGCGCCGCGCTTCCCGGTCGGGGTCTCGCCGCGGGTTCCGCGGCCGGGCTCCAGCTCCTGGGCGGTGTCTGTCTGGGGCACGGTCGCCATTGTGGTCCCGCTGGCCCGGCTTCGTCACGTTTCCCGGCATCGTGGGCCGGGTGTGTTCAGGTGGGGTCGATGGGTGGGCTCGGTGCGCGCCGTCCTGACGGCCGGGCTCTGAGGTGGATCGGGGGCAGATCAGCGAGGTTGCGGCAGCGACAATTGGTGACCGAGTGTGAAATGCGACGCCTGTGGTAAATGGGGGCCCGAGAAACCCTGTGCGAAGGCTGGTGCGGAGATATATTGGCTGTGTTCCTGCCCCGACGGGGCCACCCGCGACGAACGGACCTCAAGCTCATGGCACCGGGCCTTCCCACATCCCCCAGCGCCTCCGGCGCCCCCTCGTTCCTCACTGTGGCTGAGGTGGCGGCGATGCTGCGCGTGTCCAAGATGACCGTCTACCGGATGGTGCACTCCGGCGACCTGCCCGCGATGCAGGTCGGGCGCTCCTTCCGCGTCCCTGAGCGCGCCGTTCACGACTACCTGGCCGCGGGGCTGGGTGACTGGGGCCACGACGCGTCAGAGGCATCAGGGTCCTAGGAGCCGCTACACTCAGGCGGTCACCTGCGTGGTCGGCCGCTGAGCCTCACGCGCCGACCAACCGCCCCATGGCATAACCCTCGCCGGCCTGCCTCGGCCCGCAGGGAGGGTCTGCGGGCACTACGAAGCGAACTCGAGGAGATCTCATGGGATCCGTCATCAAGAAGCGCCGCAAGCGCATGGCCAAGAAGAAGCACCGCAAGCTGCTTCGCAAGACGCGTCACCAGCGTCGCAACAAGAAGTGAGACGAGCGGCCCGTCCGCGTCTCGGGGCTCCGTGCACACTACTGGTGTGAGCGGGGCCCTGCTTGTCTCACGAGGAACCGATCAGGAAGAGCGGAGACCTCCGTTGACCACCACCCCAGATGACCACACCCCCGCTGCCCCCGCTGAGGCCTCGACGGTGCCGGCTGCGCCGTCGACCGAGCCGCAGCTGGTGGAAGGCGACTGCACCGTCCCGCTGAGCGTCGACGTCGACCCGTCCGCCTGGCCCGCACCCGTCCAGGCCCTGGCGCACACGCCCGGCTCCGGCGCCCGGCCGACCACCCTGGCCGAGCTGACGACGCTCCGCGTGGGCGGCCCGGTGGGCAACTACGTCGAGGCCACCACGCAGAGCGAGCTGACCGAGGCGATCCGTGAGGCCGACGCCGCCGGAACACCCGTCCTCGTTATCGGCGGCGGCTCCAACATCCTGGCCTCCGACGCCGGCTTCGACGGGCTCGTCATCCGTGACGCCCGCGCCGAGGTCTCACTCGTCTCGGACTCGGTGTGCGGCGGCGTCGAGGTGACCGCCACCGCCGGCACCACCTGGGACGACCTGGTGCGCGAGGCCATCGCCAGCCAGTGGGCCGGGTTCGCGCCCCTGTCCGGGATCCCCGGCACGGTGGGCGCCGCCCCCGTGCAGAACATCGGGGCCTACGGCGCCGAGGTCGCCGAGCTCATCGCCAGCGTGCGCGCCTGGGACCGACTGCGCAACCGAGTGGTCTGGCTGGCCCTGGGCGAGCTGGGGCTGGCCTACCGGGACTCGCGCCTCAAGCAGTCCCTCACCGACACCGAGGTGGGTGGCGGGCGCCTGTGGGGGCCGACCGGGCGCTGGGTGGTCCTCGACGCCACCTTCGCCGTGCGGCAGGGCTCCCTGTCCTCCCGGATTGCCTACTCCCAGCTGGCCGGGGCGCTCGGCGTCGAGCTGGGTGAGCGCGTGCCCGAGCGCGAGCTGCGTGAGGCGGTTCTCGAGCTGCGCCGCTCCAAGGGGATGGTGCTGGACGGCGCCGACCACGACACCTGGTCGGCCGGCTCCTTCTTCACCAACCCGATCCTGACCACGGAGCAGGCCGAGCAGCTGCCCGAGGATGCGCCGCGCTTCCCGGTCACCGACCACTCGCAGGTGGTGCTCGGCACCAAGGCCGCCCCTGTCATCGAGGGGCTGGTCAAGACCAGTGCCGCCTGGCTCATCGACCACGCCGGCTTCAGCAAGGGCTTCGCTGTGGAGGCCGGCGCACCGGCCGGGTTGTCCACCAAGCACGTGCTGGCCCTGACCAACCGGGGCGGCGCGACTGGGGCGGACCTGGCGCGCCTGCGTGACGCGGTGGTGGCCGGAGTGCGTGAGCGCTACGGCGTCACCCTCGTACCCGAGCCCGTTCAGGTCGGCTTCTAGGCCGCCTGTCCAAAGCCCCGGCAGCCCCGGGACGTGTCAGCACGTCCCGGGGTGCCTGTGCGATGTGGTGGTGGCTGGTGTGCGCGAGCGCTACGGCGTCACCCTCGTACCCAAGCCCGTCCAGGTCGGTTTCTAGGCCGCCTGTCCAAAGCCCCAGCAGCCCCGTAGTTCGCTGCGCGAATATGTGGTCCGTCGTGGACGCCCCTGGCTTTGGGGAGCGGTCGCTGCGGGTACTACCCCTGAGGTCGGGGCGTGGTCCTGCCTCTCAGAGTCCCTATCCGGGCGTGCTCGTAGCCGGTTCTAGCCCCTAGCGCGCAACCGCGTCAGGCTCGAGGTCGCCGGCCTCCGGGCCGTCGGACTGCGCTTGTGGAGCCTGGTCGGGCGCCGCCAGCCAGGCGTCCACCTCGGCCAACCAGGTCTGCTTCGCCGTCGGGGAGGCCAGGCAGGCGCGGATCGAGCCGCGGGCCAGCTCGGCCAGCTCGGCGTCGTCGCAGCCCAGGGCCCGGGCGATCTCGTACTGGTCGACGAGCCGGGACTGGAAGAGCAAGGGATCATCGGCGCTCAGGGCAATCTGCGCTCCGTGGCTCATGAGCGTACGCAGGGGGACGTCGTCGGGGCTGTGATAGACCCCCAGGCTCACGTTGGAGGCAGGGCAGACCTCGAGGCTGATACCGGAGGCGACGATCGCGTCCAGAAGGGTGGGGTCCTCGCCGGCGCGAACCCCGTGTCCCAGGCGTGTGGGGCCGAGGGAGGAGACGACCTCGCGCAGGTGGTCGGGTCCTAAGAGCTCCCCTCCGTGCGGCATGGAGGCCAGGCCGCCCCGGCGGGCGATGGCGAAGGCCCGCTCCCAGGAGGAGGTCTGCCCGGCGCGCTCATCGTTGGACAGCCCGAAGCCGATCACCTCGCCCGGCTGATCCCCGGCGTAGCGCACCGCCAGGCGCGCGAGCGTGCGGGCGTCCAACGGGTGACGCATCCGGGAGGCCGCCACAATGACCGCCACCTCCACTCCGCTCAGGGTCGTGGCCTGCTTGGCGGCGTCGAGGATGATCTCCAGAGCCGGGGTGATCCCGCCGACGAAGGGCGCATAGCTGGTCGGGTCGACCTGGATCTCCAGGCGGCGCGAGCCCTCGGCGGCATCATCCAGGGCGGCCTCCAGGACAATGCGGCGCATGACCTCCTCGGTACGCACCAGGGCTCGGGCCGTGTCATAGGCGCGCTGGAAGCGGAACCAGCCGCGCCGGTCAGCGGGGACACGCAGGGGGTCGCCGTCCAGGAAGTTCGAGGGCAGACGCGTGCGCGCGCTGGAGGCCAACTCGATGAGGGTCTCCAGGCGCATCGACCCCGTGAAGTGCAGGTGCAGGTGCGCCTTGGGGAGGGTGGCGAGGTCTCGCATGGGTGGATTCTTCCACGCGTTCGCACCCCATCGGCAGTCTGCCCACGCGAGGTCGGAGGCGCCAGAGTGTCACGATCGGCGACTATTCCGGCAGGCTCCGACAGCCTGCGGCAGGAGGAAAAGGCGCGGACCTGCACAGATAGCGGGAGAGGAGCCCAGGGCCCTTCCTCGACTCGACCTAAAAGTCGCCAGGAGTGACATCCGGGTGGATTCCGAGACGGCGCGCCACCGAAGAGACGATCCGCACCGTCTCCCGATCCACTACCTGGTTGCTGGTGAGGCGCAGCGGAGTATGGCCGCGCGCGAGAGCGGCCTGATCGCGCAGGTGGTCGCTGTGCCAATCCGGGCGGGAGGAGTGGTAGGTGTAGCCGTCCGTCTCGATGAGCAGGGCCGGGCAAGCCGCTGCGGTGAGGATACGAGTGCCGTTCGCCGGCCCGGGAACGATCGCCTGAGGCCTTCGGCTGAGAACCAGGTCCACCTCGCCGACCCCGTCCACCATGACCGCCGCGACGGGGTGGTAGCCGGCCCGCTTCAGGTCGTAGCGGGCGATTGTCTCCAGCAGGGAGCGCGCCCCCGGGCGGGCCTGGGAGAGTAGGGAGCGCAGCGGTGCGTTGCGCGGGCCCGGCAACGCGGATTCCAGCTGACTGCGGGTTGTGTATCCCAGGCGCAGGGCCGCGTCGAGAGCGATGAGGGCATTGAGCTCGTCGGCGCAGCGCATGAAGCAGATGAGAGCCTGCTCGACCTGCGCCACTGGTGGCTGAGTGTCCTCGGGCAGGGCCAGTCCCCTGACGCGGTGGACCACCGTGCGGCCGATCGCATCGGGAACGCGGCTTCGCTGCGCCGGGATGGCGACATGGAGAACACCGGGTGATGTCCTCAGCGGGATGCCGTAGTGCTTCATCGCGTGTCCACAGCTCACCACGCCTCCCAGCCAGCGGCAGGTGATGACGAAGGCCTTGGCCGACGGCAGGGACACCACGTGATCGGGGTGGGAGGACAGCGCCTTCTCAGCCAGCATGAGCGCCACCGTCCTGCGCTCTGACCGGGTGAGGCTCAGTGCCGAGAGCCGGGCTGCGCCGTTCCTGGCTAGTAGACGGGCGCGCACATCGCCGCGGCGGACATCATCAAACATAGTTAAATGATGTCAAACAGTGTTTTAAGGTGAAAGGCGTGGACTGGTGCTGTGGATAACGTCGGGCCTCTTTCGGTGCCGTCGGTGCTTTCGGTGTCACGATTGGCGACTTTTCCGCCCGGTACCGTCAGCCTGCGACAGGAGGGAATGGCGCGGACCTGCGCAGATAGAGGGCAACGTTCCGGCGTCCCCTCCCCAAGCCGACCTAAAAGTCGCCAGGAGTGACAGATCTGTGCCACTGGGCTTGCCTCAACTCGGTCACCCAGTGCATCGCCCCAGGGGTGCGTGGGCTTCCGCTGTTGTCGAACACCGGGGGTCGTTTTGGAGGCGAACCACCAGGTGGGTGGGGCAGACTAACTGCTATGAACCACTCGTCGGCGTCCCAGGAGCCCGAGGAGGTGGCCCTGCTGACGGGGCCGCGTGCCGCGTCCGTGCTCTCCGCCGCCCTCGCCCCGGCCGGCCAGCGCCTGGCCAGCTGGGAGGTCCACTCAGTCCACCACCGCCCCGGAGCGGGGGTATCCGTGGGGTACACGGCTGTTGTCGTCGCACCCAACGGGCGTTCCACCACCGAGTACCTGTGCGCCACGACGGCTCGCCTGTCCAACCCGCACGCGCCGGGACTGACCCGGGTGGCCCCCACCGGTGGGGATGGCCCCGCGGTCCATGTGTGGCGCCACCCGGCCGACCCCGAGCTTCCCGGCCTGGTGGTGGCCTGCACGCCCTCGCTGCTCTCGGCCCGGATCGGCACGCAGGTCAAGGCCACGATGGTTGCCTACCGGCCCACGCGCCGAGCGGTCGTGCGCGCCACCTTCCCGGATGAGACCACCGCCTACGCCAAGGTCCTGCGCCCGAGCCAGGCCCCGTCCTTCGCCCAGCGCCACCGCCTGCTGACGGCCTCAGGCGTGCCTGCGCCCGAGGTCCTGCGAGAGGACCCCGATGGGCTCGTCCTGCTGTCCACCGGTCGAGGAGTGGCCCTGTCCGGCCTGCTGTCCCAGGGCATGAGCGTCTCGCGCAGCGAACGCGTCTTCAACGGCCTCATCTCACTGCTGGACGCCCTGCCGGCCAGCGCCATGCAGCTGCCGGCGCACGCCGCCTGGTCGGAGCGGGCCCGCCACTATGCGCACGCCGCCGCCACGGTCCTGCCCGAGCACGCCGCTCGTGCCCGGGCCGTGGCCGAGGGGGTCGAGCAGCTCATGGCCGCCTCCGACGCCGGTCGGCCGGTCCCGGTCCACGGCGACTTCTACGAGGCCAATGTCCTCATGGAGGGCGAGTCCGTCACCAGCCTGCTCGACGTGGACTCCCTGGGGCCCGGTTACCGGGTTGATGACCTGGCCTGCCTGCTGGGGCACGTCAGTGTGCTGGACCACCTGGCGCCCGCCTCCTACCCGAAGCTGCGCCCCATCCTGGAGACCTGGACCCGCATGGCTGAGCAGCAGGTGGATCCGGTCTCCCTGCGTGCCCGCTGTGCCGGCGTGGTCCTGTCCCTGGTGGCCGGCGCCCGCCGCGAGGACGGTGGCCCGTGGCGCCCCGACGCCGAGGGCCGCCTGGCCCGCGCCGAGACCTGGCTGGCGCAGGGCCGCGAGATCCAGGCGCGCCGCGGCGCCCACTGAAGCCCGCTGGTCTCACGCCGAGCCGGGCAGGTTTCGCGGCGCCCAACAGACATTCTGTCGGCTTGCGCGAAACCTGCCCGGCTCGGTGAGGAGGCGGAGCCTCAGGCGCTACTCGACCTCGGCCAGCAGCTTCTGGACGCGGCCCACGCCTTCGACCAGGTCGTCGTCGCCCAGCGCGTAGGACAGCCGCACGAAGCCCGAGGGACCGAAGGCCTCACCGGGAACGACGGCGACCTCGGCGTGCTCGAGGATGAGCGCAGCCAGCGTGGCTGAGCTGTCGATCGTGGTGCCGCGCAGCGTGCGTCCCACGAGCCCCTCGATGCTGGGGTAGGCGTAGAAGGCGCCGCGGGGCACGGGCACGGTCAGCCCCTCGATCTGCGAGAGCATCTCCACCATCGTGCGCCGGCGCCGGTCGAAGGCGGTGCGCATCTGCTCGACGGCGGTCAGGTCGCCGCTGACGGCCGCCAGCGCCGCGCGCTGCGAGACGTTGGCGACGTTGGAGGTCAGGTGCGACTGGAAGTTCGTGGCCGCCTTGATGACGTCGCTGGGAGCGATCATCCAGCCCACGCGCCATCCGGTCATGGCGTAGGTCTTGGCCACGCCGTTGAGGACGATCGTCTGGTCGGCCAGCTCGGGAACCAGCTTGACGACGTGCGCGGTCTGGGCGCCGTCGTAGAGGAGGTGTTCGTAGATCTCGTCGGTGATGACCCAGATCCCGTGCTCCAGGGCCCACTGGCCGATGGCGGTGAGCTCCTCGGGCGTGTAGACCGAGCCGGTCGGGTTCGACGGCGAGCACAGCAGCAGCACCTTGGTGCGCTCGGTGCGGGCGGCCTCGAGCTGATCGACGCTGACCTTGTAGTCCTGGTCGGCCCCGGCGAAGACCTCGACCGTGGTCCCCCCGGCCAGGGCGACGGCCTCGGGGTAGGTGGTCCAGTAGGGCGCGGGCAGGAGGACCTCGTCGCCGGGGTCGACGAGTGCGGCGAAGGCCTGGAAGACGGCCTGCTTGCCGCCGTTGGTGACCAGGATGTCGTCGGGGGAGACCTCGTAGCCGGAGTCGCGCAGCGTCTTGGCGGCGATGGCCTCGCGCAGGACCGGCAGGCCCTTGGCGGGGGAGTACTTGTGGTTGGCCGGGTCCTTCGCGGCGGCGACGGCGGCCTCAACGATGTAGTCGGGGGTGGGGAAGTCGGGCTCTCCGGCGCCGAAGCCGATGACGGGGCGGCCGGCGGCCTTGAGGGCCTTGGCCTTGGCGTCGACGGCCAGGGTGGCGGAGGGGCGATGGCGGACAGTCGGGCGGAAACGCGGTGCGTGGGTGCAGGTGTCACCCGACCATGGTCCCACGACCAGCGACATCCGTGTGTCTGAAACACGTCGGATCCGCCAGTGACGACGCCGGGGAGCCTCCGGGACCCTCCAGGGTCCTTTCGGGGGCGTGACGTGGTGCTGCACCCCGGCCGGCCCCGGCGTGGCGCACCCCACGGCCTGCGGTTACCGCAAAGGCTTCCTCGTGTGGCAGACTAGAGCACCGCTGAAGGGCAGTGGCGCAATTGGTAGCGCACCGGTCTCCAAAACCGGCGGTTGTGGGTTCGAGTCCCGCCTGCCCTGCTGAGAACGGCGGATCTGTCGGGAGATCCCGTCGGTTTCGTCTTCTCCCCGCTGTGCGGGAACTGACCTGACCGTCGACCCTGAGGACCCAGATTCATGAGCGAGAGCGCACGCGCTGCGACAGGCAAGTCGGCCACCAAGCGCGGCTTCTTCGGGCGCATCGCCCTGTTCATCCGCCAGGTCATTGACGAGCTGCGCAAAGTCGTCTGGCCCACCATGAACGAGCTGTGGACTACTTCACGGTAGTGGTCGTCTTCATCATCGCCATCATGGCCTTCACCGGGGTACTGGACTTCGCCTTCAACCGGGCCGTCATGTGGCTCTTCGCCTGACCTCCCGGCTTCTGCGGCCGTACCCTCATCGGGGATGCGCGGTTGCGCCCCTGACCACGTCTACTCCCGACGCCGCTGCTGCTCGCGCGGCCCGTCGCATCCGCTCGTCTCACGCCACTGGAAAGCAGGTACACCATGTCTGAGGATGTCTCCTCGCAGACCAACCCCGACGACGTCGAGGCCCTGACCTCGCTCGCGACCGACGACGCCGGTGACGCCGTCGAGCCGGTCGAGGCCGCCCAGGCCGATGCGACCGACGAGGTGGCCCAGGCGCAGCCCGAGACCGCCACCGAGCCTGCCGCGCCGGCCGAGGAGGCGCCCGTCGTCGACCCGCTGGCCGAGTTCCGCCGCCAGATGTCGGCCCTGCCGGGGCAGTGGTACGTGCTGCACACCTACTCCGGCTACGAGCGCCGCGTGGCCGCTGACATCATGGCCCGCGCCGAGAACTTCGAGGTCGAGGACTACATCTTCGACGCCACCGTCCCCATGGAGACGGTCATCGAGATCAAGAACGGCAACAAGAAGAAGGAAGTCTCCCGGGTGCGCATCCCCGGCTACGTGTTCGTGCGTATGGACCTGGATGACCCGGAGACCTCGGACAAGGTATGGCGCACCATCAAGGACACCCCGGCCGTCACCGGCTTCGTGGGTGACCGCTACAACCCGGTGCCGCTGACCTTCGAGGAGGCCGTCGCCCAGCTCGGCCCCACGCCCGAGGAGCTCGCCGCCAAGGAGGCCGCCGCCGCGGAGGCCACGGCCCCCGAGTCCGGCTCCGGCACCCAGATCGCCACCGGTGGACAAGTCTTCGAGGTCGCCTTCGAGGTCGGCGAGTCCGTCATCGTCACCGACGGCCCCTTCGAGTCCCTGCCGGCGACGATCGCCGAGATCCACCCCGAGACCCAGAAGCTCCAGGTGCTCATCTCCCTGTTCGGCCGCGACACCCCGGCCGAGCTCTCCTTCACCCAGGTCGCCAAGATCTGAGGCGGGCCTGAGGTCAGGCCCCGTCAGCCGTTGTGGCCCGACGACGCGAAACAGCGTCGTCGGGCCACACCCGTCCGGGTCGCGCAGCGGCCACGGCACGGGAGCCGTGAATCACAGGCCGATGTCCTGTGATACCGCGCACCGGGCGCCCTGCTCGGCCCGGCAGAGGGCTACGATGAGCGCTTGTGTGTGCGCATGCACCCACGGCTGCACGGCAGGCGTGCAGCACATCCGGACAAGTAAGAAGGACCCATTCCTATGGCCCCCAAGAAGAAGGTCGCCGGGCTGATCAAGCTCCAGATCCAGGCCGGCCAGGCCAACCCCGCTCCGCCGATCGGCCCCGCCCTGGGTGCCCACGGCGTCAACATCATGGAGTTCTGCAAGGCGTACAACGCGGCGACCGAGTCGCAGCGCGGCAACGTCATCCCCGTGGAGATCACCGTCTACGAGGACCGCTCCTTCACCTTCATCACCAAGACCCCGCCGGCCGCCGAGCTCATCAAGAAGGCCGCGGGCGTCCCCAAGGGCTCCGCCACCCCCCACACCGTGAAGGTGGCCTCCCTGACCCAGGCTCAGGTGCGTGAGATCGCCGAGTCCAAGATGCCCGACCTCAACGCCAACGACGTCGAGGCCGCCGCCAAGATCATCGCCGGCACCGCCCGCTCCATGGGCATCACCGTCGAGGCCTGAGGCACTCGCCGGCCCGCCGGCTCTCTCAACTCAACCCCCATAGAAAACCGTGGAAGGGCCTCGCGCGGCCCGAACACCACGACTGCAAGGAGAAGCAGATGACCAAGCGCTCCAAGGCCTACCGCGCCGCGGCAGAGAAGATCCAGTCCGGAGTCCTCTACACCCCGGCCGAGGCCGTTCACCTGGCCAAGTCCACCTCGATCACCAAGTTCGACGCCACCGTGGACGTCGTCTTCCGCCTGGGGGTCGACCCCCGCAAGGCGGACCAGATGGTCCGCGGCACCGTGTCCCTGCCGCACGGTACCGGTAAGACCGCCCGCGTCGTCGTCTTCGCCCAGGGTGAGCGCGCCGAGCAGGCCCTCGCCGCCGGCGCGGACGAGGTCGGTGGCGACGAGCTCATCGAGAAGGTCGCCAAGGGCTACACGGACTTCGACGCCGCCGTGGCCACCCCCGGACCTCATGGGCAGGTCGGCCGCCTGGGCCGCGTCCTGGGTCCCCGTGGCCTCATGCCCAACCCCCGCACCGGCACCGTGACGATGGACGTGGCCAAGGCCGTCTCCGACATCAAGGGCGGCCGTATCGAGTTCCGCGTGGACCGCGCCTCCAACCTCCACTTCATCATCGGCAAGGCATCCTTCACCGAGGAGCAGCTGACGGAGAACTTCCAGGCCGCCCTGGAGGAGGTCCTGCGCCTCAAGCCCTCGACCTCGAAGGGCCGCTACATCCTCAAGGCCACCATGACCACCACCATGGGCCCCGGCATCCCGATGGATGTCACCAAGGCCTGAGGTTCTTTTTCTTCACGACGGCGTCGGCCGCCTCCTCAGGCGGGAGGCGGCCGCCGCCGTTCGTCGCCTGTGCGTGGGGTCGCTGCCGTCCCCGGGCCTGCCTGGGGACGGCACGAGTCCTCCACGGGGCATCTGCCCATGGTCCACGGGGTGTCGCGCTGACTACGGTGAAGGCGTCGGTGGCGCACCGGATGGGGGAGGTGAGCGGAAAAGCCGGTCGTCCCCGTCCTTGCCTCTCCCTCTCGCAAGGATGGGGACGACCTCTCCGCCGTGAAGGAGGCCCGGATGGGCCTCAGCCGTTCTTGATGGGGATATCGGTGAGGCGGAAGGCGAGTTCGGCGACTTCTTTCCTGGGTGCTGCGTGGTCGAGGGTGATGGTGTCGCCGCCGGGGTCGGGCCAGATGACGCAGATGGTGGTGGTGCCTGCCTTGATGAAGGGGGTGAGTGCGAGCTCGGTGAGGGGGACGTGGGTCTTGAAGTCGGCGTCGAGGTAGTCGGCGGGGTAGATGCGCTCGCCTCCGGCCAGGAGGGTCAACCCGTCGGCGGCGTAGGTTGTGGCTTCCTCGCCGCCGTCCTCGCCCCGGGAGTTGGAGAAGACGGCTTCCTTGTCGCTGAACCAGAGGTGGAGGTTGGGAGCGGAGTTCTTCTTTGCGCTGATGGTGGTGTGGAGTTGGCCGAGGAGATAGCCACTTTGGCGGGTGACGTGGTCGATGGTGATGGTGACATGGTCGTCGCCACCATCACTTTTGACGGTGACGCCGTCTGAGCCCTTGGCGACGGGGCCCTTCGGGTCGGGCAGCTTGCCACCACCACTGCTGGGGGCGGAGGTGGTGTTCTTGGGGGTGGTGCCGCCAGTGGGGGTCAGGGTGATCTCGACACGTCGGTTGACGGCGCGGGCCTCGTCGGTCGTGTCGTTGATCTTGGGTTCGGACTCGCCCTTGCCGGAGACACTGGTTTGCCACTTGTCCAGGCTGGTGAGCTGTTCGAGCCTGGTCTTGACGGCGTTGGCTCGTTTCTCGGACAGGTCTGGTTGTAGGCGTCGTCCTGGACGTCGTCAGTGTGCCCCACAATCGTCAGCGTCCCGCCGTCGGGATGCTGCTTGAGCTGGGCGGCGACGGTCTGGAGCTGAGCCTCGGCCCCTGAGGCCAGGTCGGCGGAGTCGGAGGCGAAGGTGACATCACTGGCGAGGGTGACGGTGATGTCCTTGCTGCCGGCGTGGGTGCTGGTGGAGTCGTCCAGGGCCTTGGTGTAACGCTCAATGGGCACCGGGGTGGCCAGGGCTGGGTTGGGTGCGGTCTTGTATTGGTTGTAGTTAAGGTTGTCGACATTCTTGAAGGCCTTGTCCATGGCCTTGAAATCGATGCCGGAGGCTGCTGCGGCGCTGCTGTCGAGGACGTTGACGGTGACGAAGCCAGCCTGGGGAACGAAGACAGTGACCTGCTTGGCGTCCACCGGCCCGAAGAGCACGAAGCAGCTGGTGGACTCACCCGGCTTGAGGGAGAGGTCGTTGTAGTTGTCCTCGACCTTGTTCTCGATGCTGTCGGTGGCTACCCAGGCCCGGTTGGTGGGCAGGTCCAGCAGACGCACCCCGTTGGCGCCCCAGTCGAAGGTCTTCCCCAGGCCGGGGCGTGATAAAGGCATGGACGCCTCGAAGACGTTCTTGTCGCTGTTGGGGAAGGCGTCTGAGACCTCCTTGACGGAGGCGTCGTCCTTGGCCCGCGTGAGCTTCAGGGCGAGCACGGTGGTCTTCTCGTCGCGGTGCGCCAGCGGCGAGACCTGAAACCCCAGGTGGTGGCCCATGACGTGAGCGTCGAGCTCCTGCCAGCCCTGCGGCGCACCCGACGCCCCAGGCACGGCTGCTGACCCGCCCGCCGACGCCGATGCCGAGGCGGAAGCGGCCTGACCCTTCGACTGCCAGGGAAGTTTGCACCCGGCCAGCAGCGGCAAGCCCACACCGGTCAGGAGCGCACCGGACAGAAACACACGACGACGCATCAGGCTGGGTCCTTTCAGCTGTTCTTGACGGGGATGTCAGTGAGACGGAAGGCAGTGGTCGAGTAGCTGTCCTTTGATTGGGGATGGTCGAGTGTGACTGTGTCGCCGCCGGGGTCGGGCCAGACGACGCCAACGGCGGTGACAGTTCCACCTAGGGAGTTCGTCGCCGACATAAAGCTCGGTCAGCGGTATATGAGCTTTGATGTCGGCCTGCTCGTAGTCGGCAGGGAAGACTCGTTCGTTGCCTGAGATGAGAGTCAGCCCGTCTGTGGCCATGAAGGTTGCGGTACTTCCAGTGTCCTCGTCTCGCTGGTTTCCGGATCTGTTCTCCAGGTCGGTGAGTAACACGGTGAGATTTGCGCTGTGAGAACTGGGCTTGACGGTGCAGGTCAAGGTGCCTACAAGGTAACCACCTTGGCGAGTGACATGGTCGAGGGTGATGGTGACCTCACCGTTGCTGTTAGCACTTTTAGCAGTCACAGTGACACCGTCGGAGCCTTTGGCGCTGGGGCCTTCCGAGGCTGGCAGGGTGCTGGCATCGTTGCTGTTGGGGGTAGGGGATGAGCCCTTCTTGGTGGTGCCGCTGGTGGGGGTCAGGGTGATCTCGACGCGTCGGTTGGCGGCGCGGGCCTCGTCGCTGGTGTCCTTGATCTTGGGCTGGCTCTCGCCTTTGCCGGAGACGGATGTCTGCCACTTGTCGAGCTTGGTGAGCTGTCCGAGGCGGGTTTTGACGGCGTTGGCGCGTTTCTCGGAGAGGGTCTGGTTGTAGGCGTCGTCCTGGACGTCGTCGGTGTGCCCCACGATCGTCAGCGTCCCACCGTCGGGGTACTGGGCCAGCTGACCGACCACTGTCTGGAGTTGGGTTTCGGCTCCGGGGGCCAGGTCGGCGGAGTCGGAGGCGAAGGTGACGTCTGATGCGAGGGTGACGGTGATGTCCTTGCCGCCCGTGTGGGTGCTGGTGGAGTCATCCAGAGAGCGCGTGTATCGTTCAATGGGTGCCGAGGCGGCGAGCGTAGTATTAGGCAACGTATCCAGTTCGGTTTGAGCTGCAGATAGGTCGATTTTTGCCTGTTGGGCGGATCCTGCCTCGAGGACGGAGACAGTCACGAACCCGGCCATAGGAACGAAGACGGTCACTTGCTCGGAGTCGATCTTGCCGAAGGCAACGTAGTAGGTGATCTTTTCGCCCGGTGCGATCCCGGGGTCGGCCTTACTTCCATTGATGGAGTTCCATACGCGTCCAGCCTGCAGGTCCATGATTCTGACAGCCGAGACGCCGTTCCCTGGTTGGAGGTTTGCTCGGCTTCCCCAGTAGTCAACAATGGTGAACTTGTTTTCCGGCGTAGAAGACGTTGGCTTGTTTTCTGTGCGGTTTTTGTCATCGGATGCTCGAAATAGTTCCAAGGCCAGAATCGAGGTGGACTCATCCTTGCGAATAATTGGGGAGACGTTCACGATGATGTGATGACCGGCGATGTGGCCGTCGAGCTGCTGCCAGCCCTGCGGCGCCGCAGGCGCCCCCGCTGCCCCGCCCGCCGAGGCCGAGGTCGAGCTGGCCTGACGTTTCGACTCCCAGGGAAGCTTGCAGCCGGCCAGCAGCGGCAAGCCCACACCGGTCAGAATCGCACCGGACAGAAACACGCGACGACGCATCGTGGTGGGTCCTTTCAGCTGTTCTTGACGGGGATGTCGGTGAGGCGGTAGGCGAAACTGGAGCCGAGATGCGCGGCGGGGAGGTGGTCGAGGGTGATGGTGTCGCCGCCGGGGTCGGGCCAGATGACGCAGATGGTGGTGGTGCCTGCCTTGATGAAGGGGGTGAGTGCGAGCTCGGTGAGGGGGACGTGGGTCTTGAAGTCGGCGTCGAGGTAGTCGGCGGGGTAGATGCGCTCGCCTCCGGCCAGGAGGGTCAACCCGTCGGCGGCGTAGGTTGTGGCTTCCTCGCCGCCGTCCTCGCCCCGGGAGTTGGAGAAGACGGCTTCCTTGTCGCTGAACCAGAGGTGGAGGTTGGGGAGCGGAGTTCTTCTTTGCGCTGATGGTGGTGTGGAGTTGGCCGAGGAGATAGCCACTTTGGCGGGTGACGTGGTCGATGGTGATGGTGACATGGTCGTCGCCACCATCACTTTTGACGGTGACGCCGTCTGAGCCCTTGGCGACGGGGCCCTTCGGGTCGGGCAGCTTGCCACCACCACTGCTGGGGGCGGAGGTGGTGTTCTTGGGGGTGGTGCCGCCAGTGGGGGTCAGGGTGATCTCGACACGTCGGTTGACGGCGCGGGCCTCGTCGGTCGTGTCCTTGACCTTGGGTTCGGACTCGCCCTTGCCGGACACAGATGTCTGCCACTTGTCGAGCTTGGTGAGCTGTTCGAGCCTGGTCTTGACAGCGTTGGCTCGTTTCTCGGACAGGGTCTGGTTGTAGGCGTCGTCCTGAACGTCGTCAGTGTGCCCCACAATCGTCAGCGTCCCGCCGTCGGGATGCTGCTTGAGCTGGGAGGCGACGGTCTGGAGCTGAGCCTCGGCCCCTGAGGCCAGGTCGGCGGAGTCGGAGGCGAAGGTGACGTCGCTGGCGAGGGTGACGGTGATGTCCTTGCTGCCCGTGTGGGTGCTGGTGGAGTCGTCCAGGGCCTTGGTGTAGCGCTCAATGGCTACTGGGGTGGCCAGGGCTGGGTTGGGTGCGGTCTTGTATTTGTTGTAGTTAATGTTGTCGACATTCTTGAAGGCCTTGTCCATGGCCTTGAAGTCGATGCCGGAGGCTGCTGCGGCACTGCTGTCGAGGACGTTGACGGTGACGAAGCCGGCCTGGGGGACGAAGACGGTGACCTGCTTGGCGTCCACGGGCCCGAAGAGGACGAAGCAGCTGGTGGACTCACCCGGCTTGAGGGAGAGGTCGTTGTAGTTGTCCTCGACCTTGTTCTCGATGCTGTCGGTGGCTACCCAGGCCCGGTTGGTGGGCAGGTCCAGCAGGCGCACCCCGTTGGCGCCCCAGTCGAAGGTCTTCCCCAGGCCGGGGCGTGATAAAGGCATGGACGCCTCGAAGACGTTCTTGTCGCTGTTGGGGAAGGCGTCTGAGGCCTCCTTGACGGAGGCGTCGTCCTTTGGCCCGCGTCAGTCTCAGGGCGAGCACGGTGGTCTTCTCATCGCGGCGCACCAATGGCGAGACCTGAAACCCCAGGTGGTGGCCCATGACGTGAGCGTCGAGCTGCTGCCAGCCCTGCGGCGCACCCGACGCCGCAGGCACGGCAGACGCTCCCGCTGGCCCGCCCACCGACGCTGAGGCTGCAGTGGTGGAACCACCCTGACCCTTCGACTGCCAGGGGGCCTTGCAGCCGGCCAGCAGCGGCAAGCCCACACCGGTCAGGATCACACCGGACAGAAACACACGACGACGCATCAGGGTGGGTCCTTTCATTTGTTCTTGACGGGGATGTCGGTGAGGCGGTAGGCGAGGTCGGCGACTTCTTTCCTGGGTGCTGCGTGGTCGAGGGTGACGGTGTCGCCGCCGGGGTCGGGCCAGACGACGCAGACGGTGGTGCTGCCGGCCTTGATGAAGGGGCCGATTCCGAGCTCGGTGAGGGGGACGTGGGCCTTGAACTCTGCGTCGAGGTAGTCGGCGGGGTAGATGCGCTCGCCTCCGGCCAGGAGGGTCAACCCGTTGGAGGCGGTCCGGATAGCGTCGTTGCTGGCGGTCTCGCCCCGAGAGCTGGTGAGGGGGGACTCATCGTCCTCGAGGAAGTTGTAGAGTCCTGGGGCGGAGTCCGTCTTTGCGTTGATGGTGGTGTGGAGCTGTCCGAGGAGGTAGCCACCTTGGCGGGTGACGTGGTCCAGGGTGACGGTGAGCTGGGCGCCACTGTCATGCTTGACGGTGACGCCCTCGGAGCCCTTGGCGACGGGGCCCTTGGTCTCGGGTAAGGAACCGGTTCCGGTGGACGGGGTAGCGGTCTTGGTCGTGGTGCCGCCGGTGGGGGTTAGGGTGATCTCGACGCGTCGGTTGACGGCGCGGGCCTCGTCGCTGGTGTCCTTGATCTTTGGTTCGGACTCGCCCTTGCCGGACACGGATGTCTGCCACTTGTCGAGCTTGGTGAGCTGTTCGAGGCGGGTCTTGACGGCGTTGGCTCGTTTCTCGGACAGGGTCTGGTTGTAGGCGTCGTCCTGGACGTCGTCGGTGTGCCCCACGATGGACAGGGTCCCGCCGTCGGGATACTGACCGAGTTGGCCGGCGACGGTCTTGAGCTGGGCGTCGGCGGCAGGGGCCAGGTCGGCGGAGTCGGAGGCGAAGGTGACGTCTGATGCAAGCGTGACGGTGACTTTCTGATTGTCAGCCAGGGTGCTGGTGGAGTCATCCAGGGCCTGGGTGTAGCGCTCAATGGCTACCGGGGCGGCCAGCGCCTGGTCGGGCTTGGACTCGTCCCGGGAGTAGCCGATAATGTCATCGAAGGCCTTGTCGACGGTTTTGAAGTCGATGCCGGAGGCTGCTGCGGGCGCTGCTGTCGAGGACCTTGACGGTGACGAATCCGGCCTGGGGGACGAAGACGGTGACCTGCTTGGCGTCCACCGCCCCGAAGAGTACGAAGCAGCTGGTGGACTCACCCGGCTTGAGGGAGAGGTTGTTGTGGTTGTCCTTGGCCTTGCTCTCCACGCCGGTGGTGGCTACCCACACCCGGTTGGTGGTCAGGTCCAGCAGACGCACCCCACCCGCAGCCGGCCTATAGATCCTGCCGCCTCCTTGACGTGTCAGCGGCCGGTCCGCCTCGAAGACGTTACTGCCGTGGTCGTTCAAGGAGTCTGAGACCTCCTTGACTGCGGCGTCGTCCTTTGGCCCGCGTCAGCTTCAGGGCCAGCACGGTAGTCTTCTCGTCGCGGCGCACCAGCGGAGAGACCTGAAAACCCCAGATGGTGCCTACAACGTGGGCGTCGAGCTGCTGCCAGCCCTGCGGCGCACCCGACGCCGCAGGCACGGCAGACGCTCCCGCTGACCCACCCGCCGACGCTGAGGCTGCAGCGGTGGAACCGCCCTGACCCTTCGACCACCCAGGCACCTTGCACCCGGCCAGCAGCGGCAAGCCCACACCAGTCAGGATCACACCAGACAGAAACACACGACGACGCATCAGGGTGGGTCCTTTCATCTGTTCTTGACGGGGATGTCGGTGAGGCGGTAGCCGAGGTCGGCGACTTCCTTCCCGGTTGCTGCGTGGTCGAGGGTGACGGTGTCGCTGCCGAGGGTCGGGCCAGATGACGCAGATGGTGGTGGTGCCGGCCTTGATAGGGGAGTGAGCTGGAGCTCGGTGAGGGGAGGTGGGTCTTGAAGCCGGCGTCGCGGTAGTCGGCGGGTAGATGCGCTCGCCTGCGGCAGGGAGGGTCAACCCGTTGGCGGCGAATGCTACGGCGTCGCGGCTGCCTTTCTCGCTGCGGGAGTTGGAGAAGGAGCCTCTTTGTCGTTGAGCCAGTCCTCTAGGGCGGTCGGGGGCGGAGCCCTTCTTCACGCTGAGGGTGGTGTGGAGCTGGCCGAAGAGGTATCCGCCAGAGCGGGTGACGTGGTCGATGGTGATGGTGAGCTGGCTGTTGCCACTGACATGCTTGACGGTGACGCCCTCGGAGCCCTTGGCGACGGGGCCCTTGTTCTCGGGCAAGGAACCGGTTCCAGCGGGCGGGGTAGTGGTCTTGGTCGTGGTGCCGCCGGTGGGGGTCAGGGTGATCTCGACGCGCCGGTTGACGGCGCGGGCCTCGTCGCTGGTGTCGTTGACCTTGGGCTCGGACTCGCCCTTGCCGGACACGGATGTCTGCCACTTGTCGAGCTTGGTGAGCTGTGCGAGGCGGGTCTTGACGGCGTTGGCTCGTTTCTCGGACAGGGTCTGGTTGTAGGCGTCGTCCTGGACGTCGTCGGTGTGCCCCACGATGGACAGGGTCCCGCCGTCGGGGTACTGGGCCAGCTGGCCGGCCACCGTCTGGAGCTGGGCCTCGGCACCTGAGGCCAGGTCGGCTGAGTCTGAGGCGAAGGTGACATCTGATGCGAGGGTGACGGTGATGTCCTTGCTTCCGGCCTGGGTGCTGGTGGAGTCGTCCAGGGCCTTGGTGTAGCGCTCAATGGGCACCGGGGCGGCCAGCGCCTGGTCGGGCTTGGCCTCGTAGTTGGGGTTGTCCACGCTGTCGAAGGCCTTGTCGATGGCTTTGAAGTCGATGCCGGAGGCTGCTGCGGCGCTGCTGTCGAGGACGTTGACGGTGACGAATCCGGCCTGGGGGACGAAGACGGTGACCTCCTTGGCATCCACCGGCCCGAAGAGCACGAAGCAGCTGGTGGACGCACCCGGCTAGAGCGGCAGATTGTTGTAGTTGTCCTTGACCTTGTTCTCCACGCTGGCGGTGGCTAGCCAGGCCCGGTTGGTGGACAGGTCCAGCAGACGTACCCCGTTGGCGCCCCAGTCGGATCTCCTCAGGAAACCGGGGCGTGACAAAGGCAAGGACGCCTCGAAGGTGTTGCCGCCGTCGCTGGCGGCGTCTGCGATGTCCTTGACCGCGGGGTCGTCCTTGGCCCGCGTCAGCTTCAGGACCAGCACAGTGGTCTTCTCGTCGCGGCGCACCAGCGGTGAGACCTGAAACCCCAGGTGGTGGCCCATGACGTGGGCGTCGAGCTCCTGCCAGCCCTGCGGCGCCCCCGACGCCGCAGGCACGGCTGTCCCTGACGCCTTGCCCGCCGATGCCGAGGCTGAGGTGGAACCGGCCTGACCCTTCGACTGCCAGGGGGCCTTGCAGCCGGCCAGCAGCGGCACGCCCACACCGGTCAGGATCACACCGGAAACAAACACACGACGACGCATCAGGATGGGTCCTTTCATTTGTTCTTGACGGGGATGTCGGTGAGGCGGTAGGAGTTGCCTGGGACGGAGTACTCGCCTTTGGCGTGGTCGAGGGTGATGGTGTCGCCGCCGGGGTCGGGCCAGACGACGCAGACGGTGGTGGTGCCGGCCTTGAGGTGGTCCACGAGGCGTAGCTCGGTCAGGGGGAGGTGGTGGTCGACGTCGGCGTCGAGGTAGTCGGCGGGGAAGATGCGCTCGCCGTTGCTGAGGAGGGTCAGGCCGTCGCTGGCGTTGAAGGTTGACAGGGCGCCAGATTCGGAGCGCTGGTTGCTCAAGGGGGTTTCGGGATCCTCGAGCAGAGGGTGCAGTGGTACGTCGTTGGAGCCGTCTTTGACGGTGCAGGTGACGGTGCCCAGAAGGAAGCCGCCGGAGCGGGTGACGTGGTCCAGGGTGATCGTGACCTCCCCACTGGTGTTGGAGCCGCCCGTGGCCGCGAGGGTGACGCCTTCAGGGCCCTTGGCGACGGGGCCCTGGGGTCGGGCAGCTTGCCACCACCACTGCTGCTGTTGGGGGTGGGGGTGTTCTTCGGGGTGGTGCCGCTGGTGGGGGTCAGGGTGATCTCGACGCGTCGGTTGGCGGCGCGGGCCTGGTCGGTCGTGTCCTTGACCTTGGGTTCGGACTCGCCCTTGCCGGACACGGATGTCTGCCACTTGTCGAGCTTGGTGAGCTGTTCGAGGCGGGTCTTGACGGCGTTGGCTCGTTTCTCGGACAGGGTCTGGTTGTAGGCGTCGTCCTGGACGTCGTCAGTGTGCCCCACAATGGTCAGCGTCCCGCCGTCGGGATGTTGCTTGAGCTGGGCGGCGACGGTCTGGAGTTGGGCCTCGGCTCCTGAGGCCAGGTCGGCGGAGTCGGAGGCGAAGGTGACGTCTGATGCCAGGGTGACGGTGATGTCCTTGCCACCGGCGTGGGTGCTGGTGGAGTCATCCAGGGCCCGGGTGTATCGCTCGATGGCGACGGGGGCGGCGAGCTCGGGGACGTCGTGGGAGGACTGCTTAAGTGCGGCCTGGGCGATGGATAGGTCGATCTTGGCCTTCTTGGCGTCGTCGGCGTCCAGGACGGAGACGGTGGTGAAACCAGCCATGGGGACCATGACGGTGACGGTGTCGGTGTCGACCTTGCCGAAGGACAGGTAGGAGGTCATGTCCTCGCCGGGGGCGAGCTCGAGGAACAGGCCGCTGCCGTCGACGGCGCTCCACACGCGCCCCGAGGCGGTGTCGAGCAGCTTGACCAGCGAGGCTCCGCTGCCAGGACGGTAGATTGACGGCACGCCCAGGTAGTTGGAGATGTTGAGCTTGTTGTCGTCGCTATAGGGGCTGGCGTTGATCGCGTCGATGGAGGCGTCGTCGGACGCGCGGGTGAGCTTCACGGCGATGTACGAGGTCTTGTCGTCCTGGCGGACGACGGGGGAGACCTCCACGCTCACCTTGTGGCCCATGACGTGACCGTCGAGCTTCTGCCACTCAGTGCTACCCGCCCTAGCGCCGCCGGCCGAGGCCGTGGCTGACCCGCTGGGCGAGGCCGAACCCCCGGTCGTGGCGCCCGATGATGATGTCGAGCCTCCCTTGCCCTTGGAGACTCCCGGCAGGTCACAGCCCGCCAGCACCGGCAACGCCAGCCCCGTCAGGGCCGAGAGAGCCACGAAAGACCGACGAGACGTCCCCCGAGCAGAGACTCCAAGTGAACGGGAGAATACTAATGACACAACAACTCCTTCATGAGTCCACCGGAATTTCTCAAAGACAGAGCGTAATCGTAACGTAATCTTCCTAGCAAGCGGGACTCCCCGGTTACTCCCCATCACTCCCCGGGTACTCCCCGTCGCTGCACGGGGAGTACCCGGGTACCCTGGACTGCCCGTGGGCATCATGGGTACCTCACAGTATTTCCCCGTGGGAGTCTCCCCGTTTCTCGAATGATGAGTGCTGTATAGAGTCTGGGTATTCCTCAGGTTGAAGTGGCCTGATCGAGAGCAACGGAGGCTCCATCATGATGACTGTTTCGAAGCGAATCCTGGCTGCCATGAGCGCTATTGGCATGGCGGCAACCCTGGCGTCCTGCCAGCTGCCAGGAGGCTCCTCGGGTGAGAAAGGAGCGTCAACCTCGACCTCGACGTCGGCGTCGGCGTCGAAATCGGCGCAGCCTGGAGGTGGCAGCAATGGCAGCCATGACGTGGCCATTGAGTCGCACACCAGCAGCATTGACAGCAAGCCTGCAACCGTCTCCCTGAACTCCGTCTCCGCCACGGGGACGACGGTCACCGTCATGTTCTCCGTGACGAATAATGACAAGAGCGATGATATGTACATCACCGATTACTTCTCGGATGGGGACGACTCGATTCCGCAGCCCAGCGGAAAGGCGACACCGGGAGGAAGTAAGAACAACGTCGATGGGCTCACGCTCATTGAGCCGTCCTCCTCGAACATCTATCGAGTCTCCTACGACTCCCAAGGCGGCTGCCTGTGCTCCAGTGACCTCTACGAATTCGTCCAGCCTGGACAGACAATCGCATTCCAGGCGACTTTCACCGGCGTTCCTGCGGACACGAAGACCGTCAGTGTCACCATTCCTAATGGTGGAACCTTCAGCAACGTGGAGGTGTCACGATGAAGCGGCGAACTTTCTTTGCATCATGGGCGATGGGTGCGGGGCTACGACATCGCGCGAGGCTCATCGCTGCGATTACCGGTGTGAGCGCTTTGGCCTGGCCGACCGTGGCGGGGGCTGTCGCGTTGCCGGCTGATCCCCATGCTGGCCGCCCAGCGGCGGCTCCGGTGAAGAACGCTACGCCGGATCCAGTGCCGACCATTGTGCCGCCTGAAAGCACCGGTCCGGGCGACTCCCGGCGGGTTCAGCCACTGGATCGACGTGTGGTCCCGGTGTCGCGTTCGGGCAGCTCGGACAGCGCGGTCACCTATTCCTCGGACGGCCAGACCACGGTGGCCTCACTGTCCGGAGACGTCACCTTCGACGTCGACTCCTCGGCCTTGACCGACCGCGCCAAACAGGTGCTCGACGAGATCGTCAAGCGCTGGAACGGTAAGCCGCCCGCCACAGTCACCGTGGTGGGGCACACGGACTCCGTCGCCGACGACGCTCACAACCAGACGCTCTCCGAGCAGCGGGCCAAGGCCGTCGCCGACTACCTGACCTCTAAGGTTCCCTCCCTGAATGTCCAGTCCTCCGGCAAGGGGGGAGAGTGAGCCTGTGGCCTCCGAGACCAACGCGGACGGCAGTGTCAATGAGGCGGGCAAGGCCGCCAACCGCCACGTCGATGTGCGCTGGGGGTAAGTGCTCACAATCGTCCTGCGGGGTCACGCCACTGCGAGCATCCATGCCAACCAGCCTCCTAGCGACAGGTAAGGACCGAAGGCCATGAGTGTTTTGCGGTCCGCCAGGCGACTGACCATGAGTGCGATGGCGATCATTCCACCGATGAAGAATCCGAGGATGATGCCCATTGCGGTATAAGTTTCGCCGAAGTATCCGAGCCACAGCCCAAGAACCGCACACAGTTTCACATCTCCCAGACCCATGCCTGATCCGGGCAGCAGCGCCATGCCTCCCACCATGACGCCAGCACCCACGGCGCACAGAATGGATCTGAGTACTGCCCAGCCCGCCTCTGGCAAGGGCATCCCCGCGGCTGCGTTGAACAGGACGAGGGTCATGGTCGCCACGGTGGTCCATATGGTGGCCCGAGCGAGAATGTGGTTGGGCAGGCGGTGGCACACGGCGTCGACGCTGCATGCCGTGCCGAGCAGCGCCACGAGGGGAAGGGCGACGATCACTTCGCCCCACGCCCCGCTGGCTGCTCCTCGCAGGAGCGTCACCCCGCACAGGATGGTGGCCAGAAGCCCCTGAGAGGCGGGGGTCAGCAACCACTGCGCGTGGAAAGTGGATGGCTCAGCGGTGGTGTCACCGGGTGAGGTGCCCCCAGTCCGCGCCCCGGCCTGCTCTAGGTCAGACACGTACCGTCGGGCGAAGGCCGAGACCGGGTGAGTGACGATTGCGATGGATGCGCCGCCGACGGCGACGGCGACCAGGAGTGCGGGGACATTCACTGCCACACTCTCGCATGCCTGTCGCCGTCGAGGGAGGGAAAAGTGGAAATATCGACTGAACCTTGTGTCGCTCTTGCGAGCCTTCGGTCATCGACGTGGAGGTGCTGTGTACCTTCTTCTGCACTTCTTTCGCGTGTCCAGGACCACGCCCTCACCTCGCCCTCCGCTCTGGCGCCTCAACGCTGCGAACGGGTATCCTGGCCGACGGTGCCCGCAGACGGGTTACCGCATCTCCATTCCGTTCCCAGCGACGTCGACTTCGTCCAGGCCTCAGGCCTGCTCGGCTCAGGTGCGACATCGTGACGCGGGTCTGCCGCGGCGGGAACCGACGGGCCCCTGACTGCGGGGCTCCGGACGTCGTCATCGGGCTCGCCCCGACCCCGGCGGGCCGGCCCTCTCCGCGGTGACGTGCGCCGTCGAGCCACCAATGGGGGAGCGGCCCGGCACGCAGGCAGCAGCCAGATCAAGACTCACGTCCCCATGGAGAATCAGTAGTGCCTACCATTCAGCAGCTGGTCCGCAAGGGCCGCTCGACGAAGCGCTCCGCGTCCAAGACGCCGGCGCTCAAGGCCAGTCCGCAGCGCCGTGGCGTGTGCACCCGCGTGTACACCACGACCCCCAAGAAGCCGAACTCCGCCCTTCGTAAGGTCGCCCGTGTGCGCCTGTCCACCGGTATCGAGGTCACGGCCTACATCCCCGGTGAGGGCCACAACCTCCAGGAGCACTCCATCGTGCTCGTGCGCGGTGGTCGTGTGAAGGACCTTCCCGGTGTCCGCTACCACATCGTGCGCGGTGCCCTCGACACCCAGGGTGTCAAAGGGCCGCCAGCAGGCACGTTCCAAGTACGGCGCCAAGAAGGAGAAGAAGTAATGCCTCGTAAGGGTCCCGCACCCAAGCGCCCGCTCGTCGTCGACCCCGTCTACGGCTCGCCGGTCGTCACCCAGCTCGTCAACCGCGTTCTGCTGGACGGCAAGAAGTCCACCGCCGAGCGGATCGTCTACGGCGCCCTGGAGGGCGTGCGCTCCAAGACGGACCAGGACCCGGTCTCGGTCCTCAAGCGCGCTCTGGACAACATCCGCCCCGCCCTGGAGGTCCGCTCCCGTCGCGTCGGTGGCGCCACCTACCAGGTGCCCGTCGAGGTCCGCCCCGGCCGCGCCACCACCCTGGCGCTGCGCTGGCTCGTGGACTTCTCCCGCCAGCGCCGCGAGAACACCATGACCGAGCGTCTCATGAACGAGATTCTCGACGCCTCCAACGGCCTGGGCGCCGCGGTCAAGCGCCGTGAGGACATGCACCGCATGGCCGAGTCCAACAAGGCCTTCGCCCACTACCGCTGGTAGTGCCGGAATCAGCTCCGTACCCCACACGAACGAAGGACACCACCAGTGGCACTTGACGTGCTGACAGACCTCACCAAGGTCCGCAACATCGGCATCATGGCCCACATCGATGCCGGTAAGACCACCGTGACAGAGCGCATCCTGTTCTACACGGGCATCAACTACAAGATCGGCGAGACGCACGACGGCGCCTCGACGATGGACTGGATGGAGCAGGAGCAGGAGCGCGGTATCACCATTACCTCCGCGGCCACCACCTGCTTCTGGAAGAACAACCAGATCAACATCATCGACACCCCCGGACACGTGGACTTCACGGTCGAGGTCGAGCGCTCCTGCGCGTGCTCGACGGCGCCGTGGCGGTCTTCGACGGCAAGGAGGGTGTGGAGCCGCAGTCGGAGACGGTGTGGCGCCAGGCGGACAAGTACAACGTCCCGCGCATCTGCTACATCAACAAGATGGACAAGCTGGGCGCGGACTTCGACTTCTCCGTCCAGACCATTCGTGACCGCCTCCACGCCACCCCGATCGTCCTCAACTTCCCGATTGGCGCCGAGAACGACTTCTCCGGCCTCGTCGACGTCCTGGAGATGCGGGCCATCCGCTTCCCCGAGAAGGACGCCGACGGCAAGGAGACCCGCGGCTCCGTCGTCGAGTACGAGGAGATCCCCTCCGAGCTGGTCGCCAAGGCCGAGGAGCTGCGCGCCCAGCTGGTCGAGACGGTCGCCGAGGCCGACGATGCCCTCATGGAGAAGTACCTCGAGGGCGAGGAGCTCAGCATCGCCGAGCTCAAGTCCGGCATCCGCAAGCTCACCGTGGCCGGTGAGGCCTTCCCGGTCCTGGCCGGGTCCGCCTTCAAGAACAAGGGCATCCAGCCCGTGCTCGACGCCGTCCTGGACTACCTGCCCTCCCCGCTCGACGTTCCCGACGTCGAGGGCCACGCCGTCGGTAACGAGGAGGAGGTGCTCACCCGTCCGGCCGACGAGAAGGCTCCCTTCGCCGCCCTGGCCTCCAAGGTGGCCACCCACCCCTTCTACGGCAAGCTCGTCTACGTGCGCGTGTACTCCGGCAAGGTCTCCCAGGGCGACATGGTCCTCAACGCCACCAAGGGCAAGAAGGAGCGCATCGGGAAGCTCTTCCAGATGCACTCCAACAAGGAGAACCCGGTGGAGGAGGCCCACGCCGGCCACATCTACGCCCTCATCGGTCTCAAGGACGTCACCACCGGTGACACCCTGTGCGCCCAGGACTCCCCGATCGTCCTGGAGTCCATGACCTTCCCCGCCCCGGTCATCCACGTGGCCATCGAGCCCAAGACCAAGGGTGACCAGGAGAAGCTGAGCGTGGCCATCCAGAAGCTCTCCGAGGAGGACCCCACCTTCACCGTCTCCCTCGACGAGGAGACCGGCCAGACCGTCATCGGCGGTATGGGCGAGCTCCACCTGGACGTGTTCGTGGACCGTATGCGCCGCGAGTTCAAGGTCGAGGCCAACGTGGGTGCCCCGCAGGTCGCCTACCGCGAGACCATCCGCAAGAAGGTGGACAAGGTCGAGTACACCCACAAGAAGCAGACGGGTGGCTCCGGGCCAGTTCGCCAAGGTGCAGATGAGCTTCGAGCCCCTCGTGGTCGACGAGGCCGCCGAGACCGCCGACGGCGAGAAGGCGCACTACGAGTTCGCCAACGCCGTCACCGGTGGTCGCGTGCCCCGCGAGTACATCCCCAGCGTGGACGCCGGGGTCCAGGACGCCATGCTCACCGGTGTCCTGGCCGGCTACCCGATGGTGGACATCAAGGCCACCCTCATCGACGGCGCCTACCACGAGGTCGACTCCTCCGAGATGGCCTTCAAGATCGCCGGCTCCATGGCGTTCAAGGAGGGTGCCAAGAAGGCCTCGCCGGTCCTCCTCGAGCCCGTCATGGCCGTCGAGGTCCGTACTCCCGAGGAGTACATGGGCGACGTCATCGGTGACCTCAACTCCCGTCGCGGCATGATCGCCTCGATGGAGGACGCCGTCGGCGTCAAGGTCATCCGCGCCAACGTGCCCCTGTCGGAGATGTTCGGCTACGTCGGTGACCTGCGCTCCAAGACGCAGGGACGTGCCGTGTACTCCATGACCTTCGACTCGTACGCCGAGGTTCCCAAGAACGTCGCCGACGAGATCATCGCCAAGGTCAAGGGCGCCTGACGCCCTGCCTCCGGGGTCCGCACCGGCTGCACGCAACCGTGGCGGACCCCGGCCCGGCGGCGCCCCTCGGGTGCCGACCGGGACCCAGTTCAGTAAGATTTCCAACATCCACCAGTAGAGACTCTCGACGCCCGGGCGGCTAGCATGTGTGCTAGTCGAATCCCGACGAAGAGAACTACCCGAGTCCCAGGAGGACACCAGTGGCCAAGGCCAAGTTCGAGCGGACCAAGCCGCACGTCAACATCGGAACGATCGGTCACGTCGACCACGGTAAGACGACGCTGACCGCTGCGATCTCCAAGGTTCTGCACGACGAGTACCCCGAGCTGAACCCCTTCACCCCCTTCGACGAGATCGACAAGGCTCCCTGAGGAGCGTCAGCGCGGTATCACCATCAACATCGCGCACGTCGAGTACGAGACCGACAAGCGCCACTACGCGCACGTCGACGCCCCCGGGCACGCCGACTACATCAAGAACATGATCACCGGTGCCGCCCAGATGGATGGCGCGATCCTCGTGGTCGCCGCCACCGACGGCCCGATGGCCCAGACCCGCGAGCACGTCCTGCTCGCCCGCCAGGTGGGCGTCCCCGCCCTCCTCGTGGCCCTCAACAAGTCCGACATGGTGGACGACGAGGAGCTCCTCGACCTGGTTGAGATGGAGGTCCGTGAGCTGCTGTCCTCCCAGGACTACGACGGCGACGAGGCTCCCGTCATCCGCGTCTCCGCTCTCAAGGCCCTCGAGGGCGACGCCGAGTGGGCCGGCAAGATCAAGGAGCTCATGGACGCGGTGGATGACTTCATCCCCACCCCCGAGCGTGACATGGACAAGCCCTTCCTCATGCCCATCGAGGACGTTTTCACCATCACCGGTCGCGGCACCGTCGTCACCGGTCGTGTGAGCGCGGCAAGCTCCCCGATCAACTCCGAGGTCGAGATCCTCGGTATCCGCGAGGCCCAGAAGACCACGGTCACCGGTATCGAGATGTTCCACAAGCAGATGGACGAGGCCTGGGCCGGCGAGAACTGCGGTCTGCTCCTGCGCGGCACCCGTCGCGAGGACGTCGAGCGCGGTCAGGTCGTCTGCAAGCCCGGCTCCATCACCCCCGCACACCGAGTTCGAGGGCCACGTCTACATCCTCACCAGGACGAGGGCGGCCGCCACAACCCCTTCTACTCGAACTACCGTCCGCAGTTCTACTTCCGTACCACGGACGTCACCGGTGTCATCACCCTCCCCGAGGGCACCGAGATGGTTATGCCCGGCGACACCACCGAGATGACCGTCCAGCTCATCCAGCCCATCGCCATGGAGGAGGGCCTCGGCTTCGCCATCCGTGAGGGTGGCCGCACCGTCGGCTCCGGCCGCGTCACCAAGGTCATCAAGTGACCCACTGACGCTCCGCGCCTCCGCGTAGCACCAGACCTCCCCGGTCAGAGCAGTCTGCTCTGACCGGGAGGTCTTTTTCGTGTCCCATCGCGGGGGGTCACGCAGCCGACCGTCAACATGAATAGAAATATGAATGAAACTGATTTTCTTGTCATTGTGACGCAGGCGTAATCAATGGTGTCGCAATGCCATAACGGACGATTTCAGATCCATCACCGATCCTGTATTGCCCGGATACGTCAACTAAGTTAATCCCTGTTGCCAAGGGCATGGAGTCGACGCCTAAGAGAGGTGGTCCCAGCGCTGTTGGTTCCTCATGAATTGGAGTGTTCCCTTTGCTGTCTCGTCGTGCCATCAAACCTCGCCTGCGTAAGCTCATCGCCGGCGCTGCGGCACTCGCCTGCGTCGCTGCGGCGCTCGTGGGCACTGAGCAGCCTTCTGCCGGGGCGGCCCCGAGTGGGCTCCCCGCCGACGCGCTTCCGGCGGTCTTCGCCCAGGGCGGCACCAGCTGGTACCGGGACACCATCCAGTGGCTCCAGTGGGCGGACTACGACCAGAACTTCGCCGGCCAGACCAAGCCGAATGTTCCCGTGCTCAACTACGGGCAGCGCAGGACCTTCACCAACTACCGCGACCTGGGGGAGGCCGGATATCTGGTCACCACCTGCAATCTGTCCAATCTCAAGCACCTTGGTCACCAGAAGGGCTTTCCCGACGATCTTGCCCGAGGCCCGCTGGTCGCCACGATTCCGGGCACCTGGGCCGGTGACATCCTCGACAACCTCTACAACACCGGTGGCGCCGGGGGCTGGAGCGACGGCAGCTCGGAGTGGCACAACGGTCTGAAGTACCCGGACAACTACACCAACCACAACCGGATGGTCATCGGACTGGCCAACGGCTACGCCTACAACGGGGACAAGACCTGGGACGGCAGAGACAAGAACGACCGCCGGGCCAACCGCACGCCCACCGGCGGATACTCACGCATCAGCTTTGACGTCTCCTGCTCGGCAGCTGTCCAGGCCCCCGACGGCAGCTCCACACCGGTGGCCCTCAACGGCCTGGTCTTCGCCGACGCGGAGGCCTCCAACCCCGGCAGCACCAATGAGCCCTTCGACGGCGAGTGGATCCAGGCCGAGGTCCCCAGCAACCAGCGAGTCACCTGGCGCCTCCTGGACGGCGGGCGCTCCAGTAACTGCACGGACACCAGGGGAGGTACCGGGCGGCCGGTCACGACCCGCGCGTCCTTCTCCAATGGGAACCGCACCCTGAGGCTGGACAACACGGCACAGGAGTGCGTCTACCAGAACGGCGGAGGCTACTCCAAGCCCAACGGCATCGGTGGGCCCGCGGTCTCCATGTTCATGGAAGGGGCCACCAGCGCCACCATCACCATGCAGGGGTCGGGCTACTCCGCCGTCGCCCTGGGGCTGGTCCTGGTCACCGACTTCGGTGACGCGCCGGTCTCCTACGGCAGTGCCTCCGCTCTCCTGCAGCCCAGGTGGGATGGTGGTGAGGTCACGAACCGCAACGGCTATGACCTGTTCGGTGGCCGCCTCATCAACACCACCCGCATGCAGCCCACCGGGCCCTACCTGGGCTCGGGTACTGACGCCGAGTCCCAGCAGCGCTTCAGCGACGGGGCCGACGGCGACGACAACGACGGCTGGTACGGCAACGACGAGGACGGTGTCTCCATCCCCGCCTCAGGCATTGAGACCGCCCCGGGACAGCAGTACACCACCAACGTCCGCTGCGGCGGCCGAGGGAGCGGTGGCCGGTTGGATCGACTGGAACCACAACGGCGTCTTTGACGCCACCGAGAAGAGCGCTCAAACGACCTGTGACGGCTGGGGCAATGCCACACTGCGTTGGACCGTCCCCGAGGACGTCGTGCGCAGCATCGACGGGGAGGCCGGATCCCAGCCCCACACCTACCTACGGGTGAGGACAGCTGAGGCAGGAGTGAACCTCAAGCCCACCGGCAGCACGATGGGCGGCGAGGTGGAGGACTACCGGATCGCGGTGCGCGTCCCCACGATCCGGCTCGTGAAGAACGTCCAGGCCCCTTACACCGGGCAGGTCAGGGCCCTCGGGGCCGACCAGTGGACCCTCAAGGCCCAGCAGGGCAACGGTGGGGCGGCGTCCCAGCAGGTGACCGGCAACGTTGACACCGGGATCAAGGCGGTGCGTCCAGGACAGTACGCGCTCAGCGAGTCCTCCACGAACCCACAGGCACCGGGCTACGAGGCGAGCGCATGGCAGTGCGCCCAGACCCCCGGGACGCGCGGTAGCTGGAGCAGCTCGAGCCTGGCGGGCTCCACCATCCAGGTGCGGGGCACCGATCGCCTCACCTGCTCGGTCACCAACACGACCAAGCCCGGAGCGCTGTCCTGGACCAAGGTCGACCAGGACGGTCAGACACCCCTGGGCGGTACCAGCTGGACCCTGACCGGTCCCGGCGTCCCCGCCGGCACCGTCGTCGAGGACTGCCAGGCGGCGGGTTGCCGCGGCGGCGCCTACCGGGACACCAACCCGGCTCCAGGTGTCTTCGAGGTCAGCGGACTGGCGTGGGGGAGCTACTCCGTCACCGAGAGAACCGCCCCCAGTGGATACCAGCGCCTGGACAAGACCCTGGCCTTCAACGACGTCTCCGGCGCCAACCTCAAGGCTGGGCTCAAGGACACCACCGGTGTCACCAGGGGAGCCGTGACCAACCAGCGTCTGACCGGAGCCGTGTCCTGGAAGAAGCAGGACACGAGCGGACATGCCCTGGGCGGCTCGGAGTGGACGCTCAGCGGCCCCGGAGTCCCGGCCAGGACCACCGTCACCGACTGCGTCATCGCCGGTGGCAGGGGACGGTGCCCGGGCGGCCCCTACGCCGATACGGACCCCGCGGCCGGTTCCTTCACCGTGACCGGCCTGCCCTGGGACACGCGCTCCTACTCCCTGGTGGAGAAGCGGGCTCCCGCGGGATACCGGCTTGACACGGCGAGCCGCAGCTTCGCCATCAAGCCCAACGCCCTCCAGTACTCCTTCTCGAAGGCCTTCACCAACGAGAAGGCGGCCACCCCCCGCTTGCCCCTGACAGGCGGACGCGGTGCGCACATCTTCCTGATCGCAGGAGCGGTCGTCTCCGCTCTGGCGATCTCCACCGGACTCCTCAGGAGGCGCCGTCACTGCAACCTCGACTGATCCGCCCACCGACCCACGCATGAAAGGTCGGAGGCGCCGGTGACGCCGTCGGACCAGACGGAGCCGTCCACCGGAGAAAAACTCCCTATCCATACCTCTGCCACGCGTTCGCATCTCCCCGCGGCGCACAGTGAAAGGAAATCCCAACCCATGAAGCACAACGCCAGCACGCTGGGGCGTCGGGCTGCTGCCGCAGCCGGTGTCCTCACCCTGGCCTTCCTCGGCCTGGCCCCTTCGGCCGTGGCCACGGAAACGCCTAACTACGGCAACATCAAGACGGATGCGACGGGCTCCCTCGCCATCCACAAGCACCTCAACGGTGGTGGCAAGGACATCGGTAACCCCACCGGTACCCCGCAGAACGCGGACAGCAAGGGGGCTCCCGTCCAGGGCGTCGTCTTCACCGCCTACCCGATCACCGACATCAACCTGAAGGACCCCGCCGGGTGGGACACGATCAGTGACCTGTCCAAGGCCGGCGTGCCGGACAGCGCCTGCACCAACCCCGCCGCCCCCCACGCTGGGAGCGCACAAGTTTGGCACCCCCAAGGTCTCCCCGGCCACCAACAACGAGGGACTCGCCACGATTACGGACATGCCGGTTCAGGCCTACCTCGTGTGCGAGACCACGACCCCCGGCAACATCGTCCAGAAGGCCAAGCCCTTCGTGGTGACGGTTCCTCACCCGAACACCGCTGCGGGCGCCGACGGCCAGTGGATCTACGATGTCCACGTCTACCCCAAGAACGAGGCCATCAGCGTTGAGAAGAGCATCCAGGAGCAGAAGCTCAACGGCTACGGTGTCGGCTCCCTCATCAAGTTCCCGGTGAGCTCGACGGCGCCGACTCTCGACGCCAAGTCCTTCTACAAGTACTTCCAGCTCAGGGACACCCTGGACGACCGCCTCACGGCGGTGACCGCCACTGAGGTCTCCCTCGAGGGCACGACCCTGGATCCCACCGACTACCAGGTGGACACCAAGGGGCAGACCGTCACCGTCACCTTCACCGCCGAGGGTCTGAAGAAGATCAAGGCCGCCCCCGGCAAGAAGGTGTCCGCCGTCTTCCAGGGCAAGGTGACCGAGGCCCGCAACGGCGCCATCACGAACCGGGCTCAGGTGATCAGCGACACCGTCTACGCCGAGCAGCCCCCGACGCCCGAGGAGCCCCCGGCGAACCCCAACGACCCGCCGACCTCTAACGAGGTGACTTCCCGCTGGGGCGACCTGCTCATCAAGAAGGTGGACAACCACCAGCAGGGCCAGGACAAAGCCGGCCTCCAGGGCGCTCAGTTCCAGCTGTACAAGGCCAAGAACGCCTACGCCGGTACCTGCACCAAGGACAAGGAAGGCGACCCCATCGCCATCAACGGCGAGACCACGCTGACCACGGACGCCCAGGGCGCCATCAACGTCAAGGGCCTGTTCATCTCCGACTCCATCGACGGTGCGAACCGTGACAACCAGAAGGATGCCACCGCGCGCTGCTACGTCCTGGTCGAGACCAAGGCTCCGGCCGGCTACGTCCTGCCCGCCGGTGACGGCGCCGTGACCCCCGTCAAGATTGAGGTCGGTGCGGTGACCACGGACAACGTCACCATCGAGAACACCAAGCAGTCGGTTCCGGGCCTGCCCCTGACCGGTGCCAACGGCATGCTCATCCTGACCGCCTCCGGCGCGTCCCTGCTGATGATCGCCGTCGGCTCCGTCCTCGTGGCCCGCTACCGCGAGCGCAAGCAGAACGCGAACCTCGCGCTCTGATGACACTGGCTGTCGGCTGGGGCCGCGAGCCCCGGCCGACAGCCACGACCGCAAGCGCACTGCCTCACCCACGTCGTGATCGGATTCCGAACCTGTTGCGATCGTGAGGTGGTGGCCCGAGCGGAACCGGTGCAGGCACTCGACGGACCCCGATCCGCCGAGCGCCTGCACCGCCATATGCGAACCCGCACCATCCCCACCCCGTCCACTCGACCCTGGAAGCGCACGAGGCCCCATGATCTCTCGCAAAGCACGCACACCCCGCACCGCCCGGACTCCGCGCACCCGCGCCTCGAGCCTCCAGAAGCACCGCCGTCCCCGCGCCTGGCGCCTGTCGGTCTCCGCCCTGGTCACCTCCATCATGGCCGTGGTGGGCATGGGCCTGCTGACTATCCGACGGCGGCCTCCTGGGTGTCCCAGTACAACCAGTCGAAGGTGACTGCCGACTACTCCGCCCAGGTCGATGGGGCCCGTCCCGACGCCAAGACCCAGGTGAAGCAGGCGCACGCCTACAACGACGCGCTCTCGGCCGGAGCGGTCCTGGAGGCCAACAACCACGTCCCCACCGGAGCCGGCTCCAGCAAGGACAGCTCCCTGCAGTACGCCAACATCCTCAAGGCCAATAGCGAGGGCCTCATGGCCCGTCTCAAGATCCCCTCCATCTCCCTGGACCTGCCCGTCTACCACGGCACGGCCGACGACACCCTGCTCAAGGGCCTGGGGCACCTGGAGGGCACCTCGTTGCCGGTCGGGGGAGAGGGGACCCGCTCGGTCATCACCGGGCACCGCGGCCTGGCCGAGGCCACCATGTTCACCAACCTGGACAAGGTCAAGACCGGTGACAGCCTCATCGTCGAGGTCTTCGGCGAGGTCCTCACCTACCGGGTCACCAGTACCAAGGTCGTCGAGCCCGAGGAGACCGAGGCCTTGCGCGTCGAGGAGGGCAAGGACCTGCTCACCCTGGTGACCTGCACGCCCCTGGGCATCAACACCCACCGCATCCTGCTGACCGGCGAGCGCATCTACCCGACCCCGGCCAAGGACCTCGCGGCGGCGGGCAAGCGCCCTGACGTTCCCCACTTCCCCTGGTGGGCCGTGGGCCTGGCGGCGGGACTCATCGTCGTCGGGCTGTACCTGTGGCGCTCGGGCTACGCGGCAGCGCGGGTCAAGGAGCGGGCCCTGGCCAGGGCCCGGGCCGCTCAGGAGGAACCGCAGCCACAGACCTGGGCCGAGCAGATGCGGATCTGGATGGACGACGACGCCGGCGTCGAGCCCCAACGGTGGTTCACCGACCTGCCGGTCCCGCCCCAGCCCTCCGAGATGGAGAACCTGGCGCTTCTGGAGGAGATTGCCTCGCTGTCCGCGCCGTCCGGCCGCTGGGATGATCAGGAGCTCATCGACACTGCTGAGATCCCGGTACTGGACGCGACACGCCCGAGCGCGGGGACCAGTGGGCGGACTCACAGGCTCTAGGCCCCATCCTGGGTTCCGCTGCCCGTGGGAGCCCTGATACCGTAATCCGGCCGGCCAAAGGGTGTGCGCCTGTACGCCCCTGGTTCTGCCGCCCCGGGGCCACCCCGGGATTCATTCTGACGGACCCGTTCCTCCTGAACGGGTTTCCGTGTGTCCAGACCGGTTCACCGCCTTCCATCACGGGAGCGGCGCGCGTCCTGAAGCGACACGCCCGAGCGCGTGGACCGGCCAGAAGCAAGTACAAGAGAGGTTAGGCGCCATGGCGGGACAGAAGATCCGCATCCGGCTCAAGTCCTACGACCACGAGGTCATTGACTCCTCGGCGCGCAAGATCGTCGACGTCGTGACCCGCGCTGGCGCGACGGTCGTGGGCCCGGTGCCGCTGCCGACCGAGAAGAACGTGTTCTGCGTGATCCGGTCGCCGCACAAGTACAAGGACAGCCGCGAGCACTTCGAGATGCGCACGCACAAGCGGCTGATCGACATCGTCGACCCGACGCCCAAGGCCGTCGACTCGCTCATGCGTCTCGACCTGCCCGCTGACGTCAACATCGAGATCAAAAGCTCTGAGGACTGCCATGACAACGCTTAACACGCCGGCTGCCGCCGCGCCTGCCAAGGCGCTGCTCGGCACCAAGCTCGGCATGACGCAGATCTGGGACGAGAACGGGGTCCTGCGCCCCGTGACCGTCGTCCGGGTCGACACCAACGTCGTGACCCAGGTCCGCACCATCGAGACCGATGGCTACGAGGCCGTTCAGCTCGCCTTCGGCGACATCGACGCCCGCAAGGTCACCAAGCCGCTCGCCGGCCACTTCGCCAAGGCCGGGGTCGAGCCCCGCCGCCACGTGGCGGAGATTCGCACCTCCTTGGCGTCGGAGTTCACCCCCGGCCAGGAGCTGGCCGCTGACACCTTCGAGGTCGGCCAGCTGGTCGACGTCACCGGAACCTCCAAGGGTAAGGGGTTCGCCGGTGTCATGAAGCGCCACGGCTTCGCCGGTGTGGGCGCCTCCCACGGTGCTCACCGCAACCACCGCAAGCCCGGTTCCATCGGCGCCTGCGCCACCCCCGGGCGCATCTTCAAGGGCCTGCGCATGGCCGGTCGTATGGGCCACGCGCGCCGCACCGTCCAGAACCTCAAGATCCGCGGCATCGACGTTGACAAGGGCGTTCTGCTCGTCAACGGCGCGATCCCCGGCCCCAAGGGCTCGGTCGTCGTCGTCCGCACCGCCGTGAAGGGAGCCTGAGACCATGACTGAGGCACTCACTGTCGACGTCGTCGACTCCGCGGGCAAGAAGACCGGCAGCGTCGAGCTGCCCGCCGAGGTCTTCGACGCCCCCCTCAACATTCCGCTCATGCACCAGGTGGTCGTCGGCCAGCTGGCCGCGGCCCGCCAGGGCACTCACGCCACCAAGACCCGCGGCGACGTCCGCGGCGGTGGTCGCAAGCCCTACCGCCAGAAGGGCACCGGCCGCGCCCGCCAGGGCTCGACCCGCGCCCCGCAGTTCGTCGGCGGTGGCACCGTCCACGGCCCGCAGCCGCGCGACTACACCCAGCGGACCCCCAAGAAGATGAAGGCCGCCGCCCTGCGCAGCGCCCTGTCCGACCGCGCCCGCAACGGCCGCGTCCACGTCATCACCGAGTTCGTCACCACCACGGTGCCCTCCACCAAGAACGCCCCTGGTCGCGCTGCGCAACCCTCACCGACCGCAAGGCCCTGGTGATCGTGGACCGTCAGGACGACCTGTCCAGGCTCAGCCTGCGCAACGCCCCCGAGGCGCACGTCCTGTGGGCCGACCAGCTCAACACCTACGACGTCCTCAAGTCCGACGACGTCGTCTTCACGGCCTCTGGCCTGGACGCGTTCCTGGGCAAGGGTGAGGAGGAGTCCAAGTGAGCCTCGAGAAGTCCAAGAACCCCCGCGACGTCATCATCGCGCCGGTGGTCTCCGAGAAGTCCTACGCCTGCATGGACCGTGGCCAGTACACGTTCATCGTGGCGCCGGGATCCAACAAGACCGAGATCAAGCAGGCCGTCGAGGCCATCTTCGATGTCAAGGTCTCCTCGGTGAACACCATTAACCGCAAGGGCAAGACGCACCGCACCCGTACCGGGATCGGCAAGTCCAAGGACACCCGCCGTGCGATCGTCACCCTGCGCGAGGGGACCATCGACATCTTCGGTGATGTGGCCTAGTGCGCCACGGAAGGTAAAGGATCGATATGGGAATCCGTAAGTACAAGCCCACGACCCCGGGTCGTCGCGGCTCCTCCGTGGCCGACTTCGTGGAGATCACGCGCAGCACGCCCGAGAAGTCGCTGGTGCGCCCGCTGAGCAAGTCCGGTGGCCGCAACTCCTCCGGCCGTATCACCACCCGCCACAAGGGTGGTGGCCACAAAGCGCGCCTACCGTCTCATCGACTTCCGTCGTCACGACAAGGACGGCGTGCCCGCCAAGGTCGCTCACATCGAGTACGACCCCAACCGCACCGCGCGCATCGCCCTGCTGCACTACATGGACGGCGAGAAGCGCTACATCATCGCCCCGAACAAGCTCCGTCAGGGCGACGTCGTCGAGGCCGGCCCCAGCGCCGACATCAAGCCCGGCAACAACCTGCAGCTGCGTCACATCCCCACCGGTACGGTCGTCCACGCGGTCGAGCTGCGTCCCGGTGGCGGGGCCAAGATCGCTCGCAGCGCCGGGACCTCCGTCCAGCTGGTCGCCAAAAGGAGGGCAAGTACGCGCAGCTGCGCATGCCCTCCGGGGAGATCCGCAACGTGGAGGCCGCCTGCCGCGCCACCATCGGCGAGGTCGGCAACGCCGAGCAGTCCAACATCAACTGGGGTAAGGCCGGCCGTATGCGCTGGAAGGGCGTGCGCCCGACCGTCCGCGGTGTCGTCATGAACCCGGTGGACCACCCGCACGGTGGTGGTGAGGGCAAGACCTCCGGTGGTCGTCACCCCGTCTCGCCGTGGGGCAAGCCCGAGGGCCGCACCCGCCGTCCCAACAAGTCCAGCGACCGCCTCATCGTGCGTCGTCGTCGGACCGGCAAGAAGCGCTGATAGGAGCCTGAATCATGCCGCGTAGTCTGAAGAAGGGTCCCTTCGTCGACGACCACCTGATCAAGAAGGTGGACGCTCAGAACGAGAAGGGCACCAAGAACGTCATTAAGACCTGGTCCCGCCGTTCGGTCATCACGCCGGACTTCCTGGGGCACACCTTCGCCGTCCACGACGGTCGTAAGCACGTGCCGGTCTTCGTTACCGAGTCCATGGTGGGCCACAAGCTCGGTGAGTTCGCTCCGACCCGCACCTTCCGCGGGCACGTCAAAGGACGACCGCAAGTCGCGTCGCTGACGGACGTCGGAAAGTTTGAGAGGCAGAGAACATGGAAGCCAAGGCGCAGGCCAAGTACGTGCGCTGCACGCCGATGAAGGCGCGCCGGGTCGTGGACGTCGTCCGCGGCAAGCGCGCCGTCGAGGCCGTCAACGTGCTCCGATTCGCCCCGCAGGCCGCTGCGGTGCCGGTGCGCAAGGTCCTCGAGTCCGCAATCGCCAACGCCCGGTTCAAGGCCGAGCGTGACGGTGAGCGTTTCGACGAGAACGACCTGTTCATCATCGAGGCGTTCGCCGACGAGGGTCCCACCCTGAAGCGGTTCCGTCCCCGTGCGCAGGGCCGGGCCAGCAGGATCCTCAAGCGGACCAGCCACATTACCGTCATCGTCGGGGACAAGTCCGACGCCGCAACGAAGGAAGGAGCCCGGTAATGGGGCAGAAGGTCAACCCGACCGGGTTCCGCCTGGGCATCACCACGGACCACCGCTCGCGCTGGTTCGCCGACTCCACCAAGCCCGGTCAGCGTTACCGCGACTTCGTGGAGGAGGATGTCAAGATCCGCCGCCTCATGGAGGACGGCATGGAGCGGGCCGGTATCTCCAAGGTCGACATCGAGCGCACCCGTGACCGCGTGCGCGTCGACCTGCACACCGCCCGTCCCGGTATCGTCATCGGTCGCCGTGGGGCCGAGGCCGAGCGCCTGCGCGGTCAGCTCGAGAAGCTGACCGGCAAGCAGGTCCAGCTCAACATCCTCGAGGTCAAGAGCCCCGACCTGGACGCCCAGCTGGTCGCCCAGGGGATCGCCGAGCAGCTCGCCTCCCGCGTGTCCTTCCGTCGCGCCATGCGCAAGGGCATGCAGTCCGCGATGCGTGCCGGCGCCAAGGGCGTCCGGGTGCAGTGCTCCGGCCGCCTGGGCGGCGCCGAGATGAGCCGCAGCGAGTTCTACCGCGAGGGGCGCGTGCCGCTGCACACCCTGCGCGCGAACATCGACTACGGCTTCTACGAGGCCAAGACCACCTTCGGCCGCCTCGGCGTCAAGGTGTGGATCTACAAGGGCGACATCACCGAGCGCGAGTTCGCCCGCCAGCAGGCCGAGTCCGGCTCCCGTGGCCGGGGCCGGGGCGAGCGCCGCGGCGGCCGTCGTGGCGACCGCGGTGAGCGCGGTTCGCGTCAGAACACCGAGCAGCAGCAGGCAGCCGAGCAGACGCCGGCCGCCGAGACCGCTGCCGCAGACCAGGGAACGGAGGCCTGAGCCGTGCTCATCCCCCGCCGGACCAAGTTCCGCAAGCAGCACCGCCCGCACCGCACGGGCCTTTCCAAGGGCGGCAACCAGATCGCCTTCGGTGAGTACGGCATCCAGGCCCTCGAGCCCGCCTACATCACCAACCGCCAGATCGAGGCGGCCCGTATCGCCATGACCCGCCACATCAAGCGTGGCGGCAAGGTGTGGATCAACATCTTCCCGGACCGCCCCCCTGACCAAGAAGCCCGCCGAGACCCGCATGGGTTCCGGTAAGGGTGCACCCGAGTGGTGGATCGCCAACGTCAAGCCCGGACGCATCCTGTTCGAGCTCGGCGGTGTCGACGAGGCCCTCGCCCGCGAGGCCATGCGCCGCGCACAGCACAAGCTTCCGATGAAGACCCGTTTCGTGACTCGTGAGGGTGGTGACGTCTGATGGCAATCGGTTCCAAGGGCCTGACCCCCGCCGACCTCGACGGCATGGACAACGAGCGCCTCTCCGAGGAGCTCTCCAAGGCCAAGGCCGAGCTGTTCAACCTCCGGTTCGCCTCGGCGACCGGCCAGCTCGAGGACCACGGACGTCTCAAGGCTGTGCGTCGCGACATCGCCCGCATCTACACGATCGTGCGCGAGCGTGAGCTCGGCATTCGCACCGCCCCGAGCACGGAGGAGTCCAAGTGAGCGAGCAGACCAGCACTGAGAACGTCGAGCAGTCCACCGAGCGCCCCCAGCGCAAGGTGCGTCGCGGCTACGTCGTCTCCGACAAGATGGACAAGACGGTCGTCGTCCTCGTCGAGGAGCGCTACAAGCACTCCCTGTACGGCAAGGTCCTCCGTCGCTCCAAGAAGGTCAAGGTCCACGACGAGAACAACGAGGCCGGTGTCGGCGATCTCGTCTCCATCATGGAGACCCGCCCGCTGAGCGCCACCAAGCACTTCCGCCTCCTGGAGATCCTCGAGCGCGCCAAGTGACCCTCGGCTGAACGCCGCCCTCGACTCGGTCGAGCCGGCCCCCCCGACGCCGCAGCATCCCACCCGGGAGGCTGCGGCGTCGGCGTTGTTGGACCACGGCTCTTCGCGTGACTGCGAAGACTGCTCACAGAAGACCTTGTGCCAAACCTACGGCTGCGGCCCACAGTGCGTTGCCGGCTGCGCCTCCGAGAGCATTCACGAGGGTGTCTTGCCCGAGTTCCCGTATGCCTCTGGCAGCGCCATGCTTGTCCTTCTGGTCAACAGCTGTACGGATCTGTTCGACGATTGCACGGTCCGCCAACTGACTGACCTTTTCCTCAAGCTGATCAATGAGAACGGCAAGCTGTTCGTTCTGTCCGTCGTTTTGCAGCATAAGATCGCCGTTGACTACTACGATGACTGAAGCGGTTTGAGTGAGAGCGTCCTGTTGCGATTCGGTGTGCTCAGCTCTGACCGCATTGGCGTATGATCTTGCCGCTTTGGACCATCTTTCGCCCGCTCGTAGAGGCTTCTTCTCGACAAGGCCGAGTCGCCGCGCCATGCGCCGTTCCTCTTCAGTAGCAACACTTAACCAGCTGGCGTCCATGTGCGCTGCGGCGTTGAGTACTCGGCGTATCGCTTCGTCCTCCTCCGAGGAGTGATGACGTGGTTCAACTCCAATTGGCTCAAGGATCAGTGTTTCGTCGCTGGTTTTATAGATCATCGGGTTCTGGCAACCTGCAAGGATGACTTCTTCCTGAGGGGAGGCGTCACGAACGGAGTTTCTGTGGAGGACGGGGAATGCTGTCGGAAACAAGCCGATCTCCTTGGAGGTGACCACAAGGTCGTCAGGGCGAAGGTCGACAACCCTGCGTCTCTCAACCTCGGAGGGGATAAGCATCGCGGTTATCGTCGCCGCGGTCACCGGGACCGATATAACAGCCAAAGCCCAAGAGAGCCAGGCCGGCATCGTGGGGGTGTAGATCCGTATCGCAGTGAACACGAAAATCGGGAACAAGATTCTCAGTAATGTGAACACTCTATGTGGAACGAGTGTCCCGCCAGGCCGGCGATCTAGTGCGGTGTCGTTGAATGTGGGACGGTACTTACGCATCAGGTTCTCCTACGTCGGTAGGTCGTACTGGTGGCACTGATGGTAGAGCGGGACTGTGACATCTATGTGAGGCCGTTAAGGAGAGGTTTATTGAATCGTCACGCGTAGCCGTTCTGCTGTAAGAACTTCGGGTCCTAATGACTGACACAATGGCCTAGTTGATGAACAGCCCTTGGTCTGTGCCGGCTCATGACTTCTGAGATTCTCGACGTCATGTTGTTCGAGGTGTCGGCGGGGTGGGTGTCAGGTCTGGCGCTCGCCGGCGAGCCCTCCGGGCGGAGGTACTCCAGGTAGCGGGGCCGTCGTGCAGCACGGACGACCTGCGGCCAGTGGATCCCGACTCCTGTGGAGTAGGCCTCCCGGGAAGGTGACTGGATTTGAGTCGGCGGCGCCCCCGGCCACCGGGCCCAAGATGGCGCCACGCAGGGTGCCGGAGGGACGGACCTGGGGGAGGGCGCCGGGCGGTGGCGCAAGAACCCCGTGGCCCAGTGTCCACAGCACTGACATTAACGGGGAAGGCGTCGAGCAGCCCAAGGGGAAACGGCGGAATCTTTGCGGTTCCTCATCGGCCTGCAGCGTCTGAGTGGACCCAATGTCAGCGCGATGGACACCGACGGTCCGCCCGGCGGCCTCCATCGGCCCACGGCCGAGGTTCAGGCGGATCGGGGACGGCGGTTTGCGACGGGGACGTCCTTGACCTCCACAGGCCGACGGTCGCGCCTCAGTCGTCTGGAGGACAACGCAGTCCTCGGCGGGCAGGTACGTCGTCGGCCAGGGGTCGATGGGCCGACCGGGTGCTTCGAGCGTCGGCGTCGGAGGCCCGGGAAAAGCCGGTGAGCAAAGGCACAGGGCGGGCTGGTCATCTCAGGTTCCGCGTGATGCGGCGGCTGGACTAGGCTTATGGAGTTGCGCGCGCCCTCGGTGCGCCCGGCAGAGACCTCGTGCAGTCTGCGCCTGTGTCTGTCGGGGCAGCGTATCGCGGGAATCCCCTATCCCTGGGTCAGCCTCGTGCGGCCTGTGGCCGGGGGAGACGTGTGCAAGACCAGAAGAACGTTCGGCCAGGCTCAGGAGCTTCCTGAGAACCGGCTCGACGACAGGAGAACACTCAATGATCCAGCAGGAGTCGCGACTGAAGGTCGCCGACAACACCGGTGCCAAGGAGATCCTTTGCATCCGTGTTCTCGGTGGATCGGGTCGGCGCTATGCGGGTATCGGCGACACGATCGTCGCCACCGTCAAGGACGCCATTCCCGGCGGCAACGTGAAGAAGGGCGAGGTCGTCAAGGCCGTCGTCGTGCGTGCCCGCAAGGAGCGTCGTCGTCCCGACGGCTCATACATCCGCTTCGACGAGAACGCCGCCGTCATCCTCAAGAACGATGGGGAGCCGCGCGGTACGCGCATCTTCGGCCCCGTCGGCCGTGAGCTTCGCGAGAAGAAGTTCATGCGCATCGTCTCGCTCGCCCCGGAGGTGATCTGAACATGGCACGCATCAAGAAGGGCGACCAGGTCATCGTCATCGCCGGTAAGGACAAGGGCAAGACCGGCCGCGTTCTGGAGGTCCTCAAGGGCACTGACCGTGTCATCGTCGAGGGCGTCCAGCGCGTGACCAAGCACACCAAGGTGGGGCAGTCCCAGCAGGGCGCCCGCACCGGCGGCATCGAGACCGTTGAGGCGCCCATCCACGCCTCCAACGTCATGCTCGTCGACCCCAAGACCAAAGAAGCGCACCCGCGTGGGCTTCCGCGTCGAGGAGGGCGTGCGTCCCGACGGCCGCAAGCGCACCGTCCGCGTGCGTTACGCCAAGAAGAGCGGGGAGGACCTGTGACCATGGCTGAGAAGACCACCCCCCGTCTCAAGACGAAGTACGCCGAGGAGGTGCGCCCCGCCCTGCTCAAGGAGTTCCAGCACGGCAACGTGATGGAGGTCGGGCGCGTCGTCAAGGTCGTCGTCAACATGGGTGTGGGCGAGGCCGCCCACGACTCCAAGATGATCGAGGGCGCCGTGCGCGACCTCGCCGCCATCACCGGCCAGAAGCCCCAGGTCACCCGGGCCCGCAAGTCCATCGCGCAGTTCAAGCTGCGTGAGGGCATGCCGATCGGTGCGCACTCCAGCTGCGCGGCGACCGCATGGGAGTTCCTGGACCGTCTGGTCTCGATCTCCCTGCCCTCGTATCCGCGACTTCCGCGGTCTGAGCCCCAAGCAGTTCGACGGGAACGGCAACTACACCTTCGGTCTGACCGAGCAGGCTGTCTTCCACGAGATCGACCAGGACCAGATCGACCGCGTCCGCGGCATGGACATCACCGTGGTGACCACGGCCAAGACCGACGAGGAGGCCCGCTCGCTGCTCAAGCAGCTCGGCTTCCCCTTCAAGGAGAAGTGAGATGGCGAAGACCGCACTGATTGAGAAGGCGAACCGCAAGCCCAAGTTCGGTGTCCGTGCCTACACGCGCTGCCAGCGCTGCGGCCGCCCGCACTCGGTCTACCGCAAGTTCGGCCTGTGCCGTATCTGCCTGCGTGAGATGGCCCTTCGCGGCGAGCTCCCGGGCGTGAGCAAGTCCAGCTGGTAAGAACTTACGTCGCAGGTCCGCTGAGGAAACCACGACGAGGAAGGGCCAAGGCCCACTCATGACAATGACAGACCCCATCGCAGACATGCTGACCCGTCTGCGCAACGCAAACAGCGCCTACCACGACACCGTGTCGATGCCGTCGAGCAAGCTCAAGGTGAACATCGCTGAGATGCTCAAGGCCGAGGGCTACATCGCCGGCTACGAGGTCACGGACGCCGAGGTCGGCAAGACGCTCACGCTGAGCCTCAAGTACGGAGCCAACCGCCAGCGGGCCATCCAGGGCCTGCGCCGGATCTCCAAGCCCGGCCTGCGCGTCTACGCCAAGTCCACCAACCTGCCCAAGGTCCTCGGCGGCCTGGGAGTGGCGATCCTGTCCACCTCCTCCGGCCTCCTGACCGACAAGCAGGCCGAGTCGCGTGGCGTGGGCGGCGAAGTCCTCGCCTACGTCTGGTAAGAGAAGGAACGGAGGAAAACCATGTCTCGTATTGGACGGCTCCCCGTTCCGGTCCCTGCCGGAGTGGACGTCACCATCGACGGCCAGGACGTGACGGTCAAGGGCCCCAAGGGCACCCTGTCCCGCACGATCAGCGAGCCCCTGAGCGTCACCCGCCAGGAGGACGGCTCCATCCTGGTTACGCGTCCCCGACGACGAGCGCCGCTCGCGCTCGCTGCACGGACTGTCGCGCACCCTCATCAACAACATGGTGATCGGCGTCACCGAGGGCTACACCAAGCAGCTCGAGATCGTCGGCACCGGTTACCGCGTCGCCGCCAAGGGCCAGGGCATCGAGCTCTCCCTCGGCTTCTCCCACACCGTGACCGTTGAGCCCCCCGAGGGCATCACCTTCACGGTCGACGGCAACCTGAAGATCACCGTCTCCGGTATCTCCAAGGAGCAGGTCGGCGAGGTCGCGGCGAACATCCGCAAGATCCGTCCGCCGGAGCCCTACAAGGGCAAGGGCGTGCGCTACGCCGGCGAGAACGTGCGCCGCAAGGTCGGAAAGGCTGGTAAGTGACCATGGCTTACTCGATCAAGAGGGGCAAGGGCAACCCCGCGCCATCGCCCGCAAGATCCGTCACCAGCGCGTGCGCAAGCACATCTCCGGCACGCCCGAGCGTCCCCGCCTGGTGGTCACCTGGTCCAACCGCCACATGGTGGCTCAGGTCGTGGACGACACCATCGGCCACACCCTGTGCGCCGCCTCCACCCTGGAGGAGGCCGCCAAGGGCGTCGAGGGCCACAAGGTGGGCGCCGCCCACAAGGTCGGCGAGCTCATCGCCGAGCGCGCCAAGGCGCTGGGCATCGAGGCAGTCGTGTTCGACCGCGGCGGCAACAAGTACCACGGCCGTGTCGCGGCCGTCGCCGAGGGCGCCCGTGAGGGCGGCCTGAAGCTGTGAGCACTAAGACGACGAGAAAGCAGAGGAACATCTGATGGCTGCACCGCAGCGAGACAGGTCCGCGTCGTCCGACGGCTCGGCCCAGCGCGAGAACGACGAGCGCCGGGGCGAGGGCCGCGGCCGCCGCGACCGCAACAACGACCGCCGCGACCGTGGTCGCGGCAACGACGACAAGTACATCGAGCGCGTCGTCACCATCAACCGCGTGTCCAAGGTCGTCAAGGGCGGCCGCCGCTTCACCTTCACGGCCCTCGTGGTCGTCGGTGACGGTGAGGGCACCGTCGGCGTGGGCTACGGCAAGGCGAAGGAAGTTCCCGCCGCCATCGCCAAGGCCGTCGAGATCGCGAAGAAGAACTTCTTCCACGTCCCGATGATCCGCCGCACCATCCCGCACCTGGTCCAGGGCGAGGACTCCGCCGGAGTCGTCCTCCTGCGCCCGGCGTCCCCCGGTACCGGTGTTATCGCCGGTGGCCCGGTGCGCGCCGTGCTGGACTGCGCCGGTGTCCACGACATCCTGTCCAAGTCGCTGGGCTCCTCCAACGCGATCAACATCGTGCACGCCACGGTGGACGCCCTCAAGCAGCTCGAGCAGCCGGAGGCCGTTGCGGCCCGCCGTGGCCTGCCGCTGGAGGACGTCGCCCCGCAGTCCATGCTGCGGGCCCGCGCCGAGGGTGAGGCTGACAAGCGCGCTCAGGCTGAGAAGCAGGAGGCCGAGAAGGCCGCTGAAGGAGTGGGTGCGTGATGGCTGAGTCCGCATCGAAGCAGATGACCAAGCAGCTCAAGGTCACTCAGGTCCGCTCTGGCATCGGGGGCACCCACCGCCAGCGCGAGTCCCTCAAGACCCTGGGTCTGCGCAAGATCCGCCAGTCCGTCGTGCGCGAGGACAGCCCCAGCGTGCGCGGCCTGATTGCCACGGTGCACCACCTGGTCACCGTTGAGGAGGTCTGAGATGGCTGACACCGAGAACACGCAGGAGGAGAAGGTGCGCGTCGTCAAGCTGCACCACCTGCGTCCCGCCCCCGGCGCCAAGAAGGCCAAGACCCGTGTGGGTCGTGGTGAGGCGTCCAAGGGTAAGACCGCCGGTCGCGGTACCAAGGGCACCAAGGCTCGTTACCAGGTCCGTCCTGGTTTCGAGGGTGGCCAGATGCCGCTGCACATGCGTCTTCCCAAGCTGCGCGGCTTCCGCAACCCCAACCGGGTCGAGTTCCAGCCCGTGAACGTCGGCCGCATCGCCGAGCTGTTCCCCGAGGGCGGCACGGTGACCGTGGAGGATCTCGTCGCCAAGGGCGCGGTTCGCAAGAACCAGCTCGTCAAGGTCCTCGGCGGCGGCGACGTCACCGTGGCCCTGACGCTCACGGTCGACGCCTGGTCCGGCTCCGCCAAGGAGAAGATCGAGGCTGCCGGCGGCTCCATCGGCACGCGCTAACGCCGTCGAGCCGCGCCCGGCAGGGTTGACTCCCTGACGGAGCGGCCTGACGAGAAGCGACATCACTGACCCCGGCGGTCCAGGGAAACCTGGGTCGCCGGGGTCCGTCGTGTGCGGCCGGCGCGCAGCAAGATGGCTCTTGCGCGTCGGCGGCGAGGTGCCTTGGATCACCCAGGGCTACCGTACCGGGACGAGACGTGAGAAAACCCGCACCTCAGCCACGTTGCAAGCCCGTCTCAGCGCCCAGGTGGCGAGCTCGGCGGGGTAGTCTGGGCCGGGCGCAGTTCCCCTGCGCTCCGCCTTGCTGCCCGCAAGGCCGAACCCACCCCCCGAGTCCACAGGAGATCGAGTGCTCAGCGCGTTCACTCAGGCGTTCAGAACGCCAGACCTCAGGGCGAAGCTGCTCTTCACCCTCGGCATCATGGCCCTGTTCCGGCTCGGGTCGATCCTGCCGGCGCCCGGCGTCAACCTGGCCAACGCCAAGTACTGCATCGGGGAGGCCGGCAAGGAGCAGAACCTCCTCAGCCTGGTCAACGTCTTCTCCGGTGGTGCGCTGCTCCAGCTGAGCGTCTTCGCGCTGGGCATCATGCCCTACATCACCGCCTCCATCATCATCCAGCTCCTGCGGGTCGTCATCCCCCGCTTCGAGGAGCTCCACAAGGAGGGGCAGGCGGGCACCGCCAAGCTCACCGAGTACACCCGCTACCTCACCATCGGCCTGGGGCTGCTCCAGTCCAGCACCATCGTGGCCACGGCCAAGAGCGGCCAGCTCTTCCAGGGATGCGCGCGCGCCCAGGACATTGTCCCCGGCGACTCGATCGTCACTCCGCTGCTCATCATCATCACCATGACCGCCGGCACCGGCCTCATCATGTGGCTGGGTGAGCTCATCACCGAGCGCGGCATCGGTAACGGCATGTCACTGCTCATCTTCACCTCCATCGTGGCCCAGTTCCCCTCCAACATGTTCTCCATCGCCGGAGGCAACAACGGGGCGGCCAACTTCGCCATCATCGTTGCCGTCGTCCTCCTGGCCACCCTCGCGGTCGTGTACATCGAGCAGGCCCAGCGGCGCATTCCCGTGCAGTACGCCAAGCGGATGATCGGGCGGCGCCAGTACGGCGGATCGACCACCTACATCCCGGTCAAGATCAACACCGCCGGCGTCATCCCCGTCATCTTCGCCTCCTCGATCCTGGCCATGCCCCAGCTCATCGCCGGCTTCGGCAATCAGGCGAGCAAGTGGGTGCAGTGGATCCTGACGAACCTGCAGCAGACGAGCCCGATCTACCTGACCGCCTACGGCGTCCTCATCCTGTTCTTCGCCTTCTTCTACACGGCCATCACCTTCGACGCCGAGGAGATCGCGGACAACATGAAGCGCTACGGCGGCTTCATCCCCGGCATCCGCGCCGGCGAGCCCACCGTGCGCTACCTGTCCTACGTCATCAACCGCATCACGACGGCGGGCTCCATCTACCTGGTGGTCCTCGCCCTCATCCCGACGCTCGCCGTCATCTGGCTGGACCTGGCTCAGCACCTGCCCTTCGGTGGAACCACTATCCTCATCATGGTGGGCGTGGGCCTCCAGACCGTCAAGGAAGTCAACTCCCAGCTGCAGCAGCGTCACTACGAAGGGTTCTTGTCATGAGCGCACGCATGGTTCTTCTCGGTCCCCCCGGAGCGGGTAGGGCACCCAGGCCGCCCGGATCGCCGAGCGCCTGAACATCCCGGCCATCTCCACCGGAGACATCTTCCGCGCCAACGTCGCCGGCGCCACCGAGCTCGGCACCCAGGCCAAGGCCTACATGGACAAGGGCGAGTACGTCCCCGACTCCATCACCAACGCCATGGTCGCTGACCGCATCGCCCAGGCCGACTGCGAGAACGGATTCCTCCTGGACGGCTACCCGCGCACCACCGCGCAGGTCGGCGAGCTCGACTCCATGCTGAAGGCCTCGGGCCTGGCCCTCGACGTCGTCGTCGAGATCACCGCCGACGCCGAGGCCGTCGTCGCCCGCCTGCTCAAGCGGGCCGGCGAGCAGGGGGCGGGCCGACGACACCGAGCCCGTCATCCGCCGTCGCCTCGAGGTCTATGCCGAGTCCACCGCGCCGCTGGCCGACCTCTACGCCGAGCGCGACCTGCTCGTCCAGGTCGACGGCATGGGCGAGATCGATGTCGTCACCGGCCGCATCATGGAGGCCCTCGCCTCTCGCGGCATCACCGGCTCCTGAAGCCCACGCTCACCGGCGGGTCGTCTGCTTAAGCGGACGACCCGCCTGCGCATGCTCCGGCCCGTCCCCGTCCCTGACGGGGGAGTCGGAACCGCCCCAGGCCACAGGCCCAGCCCGCTCCACACGACCCAGGAGGCACCCGTGCTCTCACGCGAACAGATCCAGATCAAGACGCCCGAGCAGGTTCGCCTCATGCGCCGGGCCGGGCTCGTCGTCGCCGACATCCACGCCGCCCTGCGCGAGGCGGTGCGCGCCGGCATCACCACCGCCGAGCTCGACGCCGTCTCAGCCGGGGTCATCAAGGCCGCCGGCGCTCACTCCAACTTCCTGGGCTACTACGACTACCCGGCCACCGTGTGCATCTCGGTCAACGAGGAGGTTGTCCACGGCATCCCCGGTGAGCGGGTTCTGGCCGACGGCGACCTGGTCACCTTCGACTGCGGCGCCTACATCGTCGACGAGGACGGCACCCAGTGGCACGGCGACGCCGCCTTCACCACCGTCGTCGGCGGTAACTACCTGAGCGAGACCGACCGGCTCGTGGACACCACCACCCGGCAGGCCCTGTGGGAGGCCATCGCCGCCGTCGCCCGTGCCGCAGCGGGGGAGGGGCGCGGGCGCCAGCTGTGCCTCAACGCGGTCGGCGACGCCGTCGAGGCCGTTGTCGCGGACGTGACCGAGCGAGAGGGCCACGAGCTGGGGATCCTCCAGGAGTACGTCGGCCACGGCATCGGCACGAGCATGCACATGGCCCCCGACGTCCTCAACTACTCCGTCAAACGGCGCGGCCCCCGCCTGCGCCCCGGCATGGTGCTGGCCATCGAGCCCATGCTCACCGCCGGCAGCCCGGCCACCCGCGAGCTCGACGACGGCTGGACCGTCGTCACCCGGGACGGCTCCCACGCCGCCCAGTGGGAGCACACCGTGGCCATCGTCCCCGGCGGCGTGTGGGTCCTCACCGCGCCCGACGGCGGAGCTGAGGGCCTGGCACCCTACGGTATCGAGCCCAAGGCGCTGGGCTGAGTCGCTGATGCGGGAACTGCTGCGGGGGTGCGTCCTCGACGACGCACGCGCCTGCGGTGTGTCAGGAAACACCGCGTGATCGCGACATCTGGCATGGTGGAGCCCGGGCCGTCTGCCGTAAAGTTATCCGCTGGACGCGCGTCCGTCGATGACGCATGCCCTCATGCCGCATTCACGTCCCTGGCAACGGGGACCCGCCCGCGGTGGGCCTGCGCAACGGCGACCGCGGCTGCCCGGCGGCGACGTCGTCGGGGTGAACTCGAGCGAGAAAGCACCGATGGAGGAACATGGCTAAGAAGGACGGAGTCATCGAGGTCGAGGGATCGGTCGTCGAGGCCCTTCCGAACGCGATGTTCCGGGTGGAGCTGAGCAACGGGCACGTCGTGCTCGCGCACATCTCCGGAAAGATGCGGCAGCACTACATCCGCATCCTCCCCGAGGACCGGGTGGTCGTGAGCTGAGCCCCTCACGACCCTGTCCCGCGGCCGAATCGTCTACCGGTACAGTGACATGTTGGCTCCCAGAGCCGGCGGAGGAACATCATGAAGGTCAAGCCGAGCGTCAAGAAGATCTGTGACAGCTGCAAGGTGATTCGTCGCCACGGCCGCGTCATGGTCATCTGCGAGAACCCGCGGCACAAGCAGCGCCAGGGCTGAGTCCCCGGCGCCGGGCCGCCCAGAAGCTGGACGGCCCTTTCCAGCACCCATCCCAGCGCACCCGCACCGCGGGTCCGCAACCCCCGGTTCTCGGAGGCCGGGGCCACCAGGCGAGGTGGGGGAGATGGGTGACGACCTCCGGGAGCACACAGGAGAACCACACCGTGGCACGCATTTTCGGTGTCGACCTGCCTCGCGAGAAGCGAGTCGAGATCGCACTCACCCTACATCTTCGGGATCGGACGCACCCGCGCGGACGAGACCCTGAAGGCGACGGGCGTCAACCCCGACACCCGCGTCAAGGACCTCACCGAGGAGGAGCTGGTCAAGCTCCGCACCCACATCGACGGCAACTACCAGGTTGAGGGTGACCTGCGTCGTGAGGTTCAGGCGGACATCCGCCGCAAGATCGAGATCGGCTGCTACCAGGGCCTGCGCCACCGCCGCCACCTGCCGGTGCACGGTCAGCGCACCAAGACCAACGCGCGTACCCGCAAGGGCCCCAGCGCACCGTGGCCGGTAAGAAGAAGGCCAGCAGCAGCAGCTCGCGCCCGCCCAGCGCAGGGCGCAGTGACGACCTCATCACGAAGAAGGAAGAATGCCTCCCAAGACCCGCGCCGCCGCGCGCAAGACGCGCCGCAAGGACCGCAAGAACGTTACCCACGGTCACGCCTACATCAAGTCCACCTTCAACAACACCATCGTCTCGCTGACGGACCCGCAGGGCGCCGTCATCGCCTGGTGCTCCTCCGGCCAGGTCGGCTTCAGCGGCTCGCGCAAGTCGACCCCCTACGCCGCCCAGCTCGCCGCCGAGGCCGCCGCCCGGCGCGCCCAGGAGCACGGCATGAAGAAGGTTGACGTCTTCGTCAAGGGTCCCGGCTCCGGCCGCGAGACCGCGATCCGCTCCCTCCAGGCCGCCGGCCTCGAGGTCGGCTCGATCACCGACGTCACCCCCCAGGCCTTCAACGGCTGCCGCCCGCCCAAGCGCCGTCGCGTCTGAGTTTAGGGGACGACGGCGCAGCCGGTTGCTGCGTCGTCGTCTCACCACGTTCCGCCCCCACGGCGGGACGCGGAGAGGGCCGGCCCGGTCGGGCCGGCTGCTCCACCCATGAGGAACGGCGTCATATAGCGGGCGCCGCGACGAAAGGAAACCACGTGCTCATTGCACAGCGACCCACGCTCACCGAGGAGGTCGTGGTCGAGGACCGCCGCTCGCGCTTCGTGCTCGAGCCCCTCGAGCCCGGCTTCGGCTACACGCTCGGCAACTCCCTGCGCCGCACACTGCTGTCCTCCATCCCGGGGCGGCCGTGACCAGCGTCCGCATCGATCGGGTGCCCCACGAGTTCCGCACGATCCCCGGGGTCAAGGAGGATGTCGCCCAGATCATCCTCAACATCAAGGAGATCGTCCTGTCCTCGGAGAACGACGAGCCGGTCGTCATGTACCTGCGCAAGTCCGGTCCGAGCGAGGTCACCGCCGGTGACATCACCCCGCCGGCCGGCGTCGAGATCCACAACCCCGATCTGGTCATCGCCACTCTCAACGAGAAGGGCAAGCTGGAGATCGAGCTGACGGTCGAGCGCGGCCGCGGCTACGTCTCCGCCAACCAGAACAAGGACCCCAACGCGGAGATCTCCCGCATCCCGGTGGACTCTGATCTACTCGCCGGTCAAGAAGGTCTCCTACTCCGTCGAGGCCACCCGTGTGGAGCAGCGCACCGACTTCGACCGTCTCATCGTCGACGTCGAGACCAAGTCCTCCATCACCCCGCGTGACGCCCTGGCCTCCGCCGGTAAGACGCTCGTGGAGCTCTTCGGCCTGGCCCTGTGAGCTCAACGTCGAGGCCGAGGGCATCGAGGTCGGCCCCTCGCCGATCGACGAGGCCTTTCCAGCAGGACCTGGCCCTCATGATCGACGAGCTCGACCTGCAGGCCCTGGTCCTCCAACGCCCCTCAAGCGCGAGGGCATCCACACCGTCGGTGAGCTCGTCTCGCGCAGCGAGGCCGACCTGCTCGACATCCGTAACTTCGGCGCCAAGTCCATCTCCGAGATCAGGACAAGCTGGCCGAGCTGGGGCTCTCCTCAAGGGCTCCCCGGTCGACTACGTCTCGGACGACGACTACGCCAACCCCACGTTCAGCGACGAGACCCAGGCCTGAGCCGGCCTCGTTATTCACCCTAGGAGACAACCATGCCTCGCCCCACTAAGGGTCCCCGTCTGGGCGGCAGTGCCCAGCACGAGCGTCACCTGCTCGCCAACCTGGCCACGCAGCTCATCGTTCACGAGTCGATCAAGACCACGGAGGCTCGCGCCCGTCGCCTGCGTCCCTACGTCGAGAAGCTCATCACCAAGGGCAAGCGCGGTGACCTGCACGCCCGCCGTACCGTGCTGAAGAAGGTGACGGACAAGTACGCCGTCTACCGCCTCTTCGAGGAGCTCGCCCCCAAGTTCGAGGGCCGCGAGGGCGGTTACACCCGCATCATCAAGACGACCCCCCGCAAGGGCGACAACGCCCCCATGGCGGTCATCTCCCTGGTGCTGGAGCCGGTTGCTCGCAAGGAGATCGTGGAGGACGCGGTCGCCACCGCCAAGAAGGCCGCCCAGAAGGCTGTCGCCGACGAGGACAAGGCCGAGAAGAAGGCCACGACCGAGAAGGCTGAGGAGAAGGCCGACAAGGCTGAGAAGGCTGAGAAGGCTGACAAGGCCGAGTACGCTGGCGCGGTCCGCCTCGAGGAGGGCGCCACCGACGCTCCCGACGACGACCACCTGGTCAAGGGCAACGAGGACTCCATGAAGTACCACGTTCCCGGCTCGCGCTGGTACGACGCCACGGTCGCCGAGGTCTGGTTCGCCAGCGCCGAGGACGCTCGAGGCCGCGGGCTTCGCCCCCGCCGGCGGCGCCGCTGCCCAGAAGGTCGAGAAGTGAGCCAGAGCTGACGCTCTGAGTTATGGGCTGGGAGGGCCGGTCACCTGATGGTGACCGGCCCTCCCTGCGTTTGTCGGTGGTAGGGGACGATGGCGACGTGGGGGAGCGTTAGGCGTCGCCCTCCTCCATTTCCTTCATCCGCTTGAGGACCTCGTCGCGCTTCTGACGGATGCGTGTGGCCTCTGCAGCGTTGCCACAGTGATCCAGGATTCTCGCATGAGTTTCGAGAGTGGTGGCGAATCTGCTACTGAAGGCACGGAAGTGCTCGTTGACTAGTTGTTGGCAGAGCTCGGTAGCTTCTTGGGAAGTTTTGAGAGCCTCGTGCTGCTGCTCGTTACCGGCTAGATAGACCGCTAGGTTGCTGAGGGAACTGGCGAGGTTGGAGTTGTAGGCGGCTGGGTTGTGCTTGGCCAAATCTCGGTAGAGGCTAGTGGCCTCTTGGGAGGTTTTGAGAGCTTTTGCGCTGCTGGTCGTTACCGGCTAGATAGACCGCTAGGTTGCTGAGGAACCGGCGAGGTTGGGCTTGTACTCGGCTGGGTTGTGCTTGGCCAAATCTCGGTAGAGGTCAGTGGCTCTGCGTGAAGATTTGAGTGCTTTACGCTTCCGTCCGTTCTCGGCCTGAAGGATAGCGAGGGTGTTGAGGCAGCTGGCGAGGTTGGGCTTGTAGGCGGCTGGGTTGTGCTTGGCCAAATCTCGGTAGAGGTCAGTGGCTCTGCGTGAGGTCTTGAGTGCTTTACGCTTCCGTCCGTTCTCGGCCTGAAGGATAGCGAGGGTGTTGAGGCAGCTGGCGAGGTTGGGCTTGTAGGCGGCTGGGTTGTGCTTGGCCAAATCTCGGTAGAGGTCAGTGGCTTCGAGAGAGGCCTCGAGCGCTTCGTGGTGCCATCCGTTATCAGTTAAGTAAACTGCTAGGGTGTTGAGGGATGTAGCGAGGTCGGGGGTGTAGGATGCCGGATTGCTTTCGACTAGGGTCCGGTAGTGATTCGTGGCTTGTTCAGCAACTTTGAGGGCGTCGTCGGGTCTTCCTATATTAGCCAAGCATCTACTAAGTGACAATTTCCGTAAAGCGTAGGTAGCTTGGTCTGGTTCGGATGTGTCGTCTGTTCGGATGATGATTTCTGCGGCATGTTGAGAAAGCTCATATTCCAAGAATATGGTCAAGTAGTTGCCCTCGGGGAGAGTGTCTTTCGCTTGATAGGAGACGTCTGGGTCGATGTGGGAGCGTACTGCACTAAAGAGCTTGACAAAGCCTGCTGTGAGGTCTGAGCTCTGGGACTCGACTGCCTGTGTGTGAACCGCCTGACAGACCTCCACCAGTACTTCATTGAGAATCCGTCCTACGCGCTCATTGAGGTGAGGATCTGTAGACGCGCGTTCAAGGACCGTCCAGGTTCGTAATGATGGCGTTCCCACTCTGCTCGGGTACAAAAGTTTTCGGAGAAGTGGTTCGAGGTCGTCAGCCTCGGAGACAATGAGGTGTTCGCCGATGCGGTCTGGTTCAAGATGTTCGCACCACAACGATGGGTGATTGGTCTCGTCTGAATGAGGAGGGTAGCAGTCTCGTAACCACCGGGCCAGGTCTTTGGTGCTCGTGCCGGGATTGGCTGGAAGGAAATTGAGGAGGGCGATAGCGTCCTCCTCGTCCTGAATGTCGGCGAGGGTGGCGGCAGCCACTGCCTGGCGTGCCAGTTTTCGATTGAGATTACCCTGGGTGTCGGCGGAATTCGCGGCAGCTGTTCTCTGCTGACCTCGGTCGGTATTGACGGCGAGGCTCGACGGCCAGTGTTCGGCCCAGTAGCGCTCCTCGTGACGAAGAACTTCCTCGAACAACTCGCTTTGGGGAGCAACTAACCCGGGAATTCGAAAGGGGTGTGCGTTCAGTAAGGCGTCG
>BNJU01003935.1_pt1 | contig 77892 bp, 140 predicted proteins | sample 8539281 | NCBI WGS metagenome assembly BNJU01 (sample SAMD00202456, study PRJDB9452) | human saliva metagenome | isolation source: human saliva | place: Japan
TATTGTTGGCCTCTCGTGCTGCAGGCTGCTGTGATTGAGGGGTCGAAAGCCGGCGGATGGTGTTGTCCATGCCAGCAACGCCCTCAGAAGGTCACGCCGGTGTAAAGTTGCCGGTCTGTTTCCAGTGGTGGCGGATGGCGGTATCACCAGCCGAGAGCGGACCCGCTGGCGGGCCGCATCCCGTGTAGTTCTCGGCATCGGGCCGGGCGATTGCTGCGTGATGTGATAGAGGCGGCTGCAGCACGGCGACGTTGTCGCTGAGCCCTGCAGCAGGCAGTCTCGCTCCAGTGGTCGCGGAAGGTGATGCGGGCATCACGCGACGCTGTAGCTGGTGCGGCGCAAGCCTGCAGCGGCTTTCCGTCAGTCAGCAGGACACCAGCGAAAGTGGCGCATGGGCTTGCAGGCGGCCCTCGGCGTGGCTCAGCTAGCCGTGTGCACAGCGGGGCAGAACTGCACATTGCAGGGCGCGTCAGGCCCTGGCTGGCAGCTGTGCGCGGTCCACCCAGCCGTCACGCGGTTCGGCGCTGGCATCCGGTCCGAGGCCAAGCGTTCTGCTGATCGATCCGCGCTGTCGAGTATCAGCGGACGCTGGCCGCGGTTAAGGCTGCTGATGCCTGCCCGGATTTCGTCGGCGGATGGCGCCCTGGCGTGACGCGCGGCTCGACGTTGACGACGCCGCGATTAACCGCCACCAGTCGACGACGGAGGCTGGACCCCGGAGGACTTCTGATCCGTCTCGACGGCCCCAGGCGTGGAAGCGATAGCTGACGCCGAGGCCGCCGTACTGGCGCACGCGCCGTCGTGAGAGGCTTTGCGATGAGAGCGCCTGCTTCCGGTGAAACCCCGCACGAGAGTCAAGCTGCCGCTGTTGCCTGGATGGGCGCAGACTGCGAGCCGGCGGCGCGCGAGGCGGCTTCGCTGGCGACTGGTGCCGCCACGTGCTCGATCCGCCTCACGCGAGATCGCATCGACGCTGGCCGCGTTCTGAATGGACGGTCCCAGGCGCACGCGATCCAGCAGATGCTTGTCGCAGCCCTCGCGCGCGACCGGGCGCACGGTGACGGGATCCAGGGACTGGACGCGTGCGCTGGCAACGGACGACGCTGCTGCTTTGTACTGCGCACGACGAAGCGGTTTGAAGCGAAGGCGCGGAATGCTCATGATGGACTCCTGGCCGGAAGAGCCAAGGGACCGCTGGCGCCCGGGCAGGTGCTGCCGGTGAGGGCAGGATGACTGCGCGACGAGATTGGTGGCTAGCGATCGCTGGGTGCAGCGATCAGGCCAGGCATCAATGCGGCAGTCCGCACGTGAGTCGTAATGAAGGGTGAGCGTGGCCGTGTGGCCGTATGCGACGGCGTGCGCGTGCCGCCCAGCGTCGAAGGAAAGGCGCCTGCGCCGACGCCAGAACCGGCATAGAGGTGGTTAGGGCGTGAACGGACGGCGGCGTGCGTCTGCGGGTGGCGCGGAAGGATCGCCGGAATCGTCGGTCGAGAGGACGACTCGTGGCCAAAGCCGCCATTGCCGTGGCAGGAGGATGACAGTTCTCGACATCGCCGGCGGGATACCGCTGCGCAGCGAAGCGACAGCGAGCGAAAACGCGCCACGATGCAGCCATGCGGGATGGCGGTGTGGAATCTCGATGGGCGCCTTCTGAAAGTCCATGGGCGGCTTGGTGGCTGGCGTTGACTGTCTCGTATGTGATTATGTATCAGTGCGCGAACGATATGCCGGAGGAGCCGGATTTTCTGGGTACTGAATTGTTCTGGCTCAATGTGATGGATTTTGATGGTCACTGCTGCTTTGCGGCAGCAGCGCCAGCCTGGCGGGTCTCGATGCGCATGGCGATGGCCACTGCGATCCAGGCTGCCGCAGCGGGCGCCAGACCGCCGGCAACCAGCACCAGCGTGACGATGTCCCACAGGGAACGGTTCGCAGCAGCGGCAGCTGCAGTCCCAGCTGTAGCTTGCAAAGAGCCAGCGTTCGGTGCGCTGGTGAAGCTGTCCAGCAGTTCGTTCAGGACCTGGCCCGGTGGCGGGGTCGATGTGCAGCCAGAGTCTGTTGACTGATCGTAGCGCACGCGCCAGATATGGGCAGCGGATGCGGTTTGCGCCCGCCGGTCATGGTGTGCCCGGTGCGGCTGTAGTGGTAAGTCACGTCCTGCTGGAGGATGTCGATGCGGGGCGGGCAGCCGGCACTGCAGCGGTGAAGAGGGCGTCGCAGGCGCTCCGGCTCCAGGGTGTAAGGGTTTGCCGGAGCGGGCCGAGAGCAGGACGCTTCGGTCGGTGCTGCCAGACTTCGCGCGTCCGGATGGCCTTTACCCGCGCCTGGTCCAGAAGGGTGTGCCGTGCAGTTCCTCGCATCGGTGGTGGCGCTGGCGAGCAGCCTGCGGGTGGCGATGACAGCGCGACGGCTGGATGTCCGGGTTGCTGATTCTCCGGGCGTCGATGACGCTGTCGTCGGCCTCAGAAGATGTCGAGGGGTTCATCGACATGAGGCCGCTGAAGACCCAGGTGAAGTGGTCAGCGCAAAGACCAGGCCGAGGATGTGGCGCCAGCGCGGTGCGCCGGGCGCGAAGGGAGAGGGGAGCCACCGCGGTAGGGGCGAGAAGCGCCAGCGGATTGACGCCGGACGGAAATCGCTGATGGCGCTACGGTACCGATGACGGACAGCCAGATGATCAGATCGGTCCAGCCGATGGCCGTGCCGCGGAACAGTGAGCCAGTGCAGCCAGGTGCGCAGGTAGCTGGGGCCTGTTCCAGGCGCGGGGCGTCGCGAGACTCACGCCGCCGGTGGTAGCCGGAGATGTGAGACAGCGTCTGGTCGGCGTGCGGGCGCCGCACAACTCGTGCAGTGGCCGGTGCGGGTCCATGGCCTTGCAGGGTGTGGCATCTTCGACCGTGATGCCCTGATACAGGGCTTGCCTGTGTCTTGCGCGCTGGCGGGGATGGCTGCCGCCGCTTGCGGGCAGGGTGCTGGATGATGACGTGGGCGACGAGGCTCCTGTTCCAGATGAGACCTGCGCGCTGGCGCCGTGGCCGGTCGGTCGCAGCGGGAGCGCCGGTGCGGGCATCGAGGGCGACCAGGTGGGGCTCGGGCCGCGTCCGGCGCAGGCGCGTCAGGGCGGATCGAGCGATGTAGACGGGCTGTCCGGCGCGGGCGTTGGCCAGCCGCAGGTCGGTGACGGTGCCCTGGATGTCGGCCTGCTGGGAAGGCGTCGGCGGGCGAAAAGCAAAGGCTGGCGGCTGCTTCCAGCGGCGGCAGATGTTCTAGCCGCTCCTGCCAGGTGAGCTTGATGGCTTCGACGCACATCATCACCACGCCCGACAGGAACCACGAGAAGAACAGCAGCAGACATGTGCCGATGCCCAGCCAGCGGTGGGCCGAGCAGAGATCCAGCGTTTGATGCGGGGAGGTCTTTCATCGTCATCCGTGGCCTGGGTAGCCGGTGATGGGGGCGTGCCAGCTGGCGGCGGCGATGCGCCCAGCGCCGCTTTGCGACGCTTGCCGGATCCCTGTTTGCGCCGGGGCTCCGGGTCTCGGAGGCCTCGAGCGGTCCTGCCGCGCGCGGGAGGTGGCTGACACGTCGGCGGCAGGCGTATCAGCGTCCGACTGGGGGCGGATGCTCCGTCGTCGGCAGGCCTGGGCCTTGTCGGTGCTGTGCCCGTTCGCGCAGCGTGCATCTGCTGCCTGTCGTTGCTGAGAGCGCCGCTGCCAGCCGGATCACGTTGTTGCCGGATTCGGCGGGGACATCCGAGCCGTGCTGCTGCTGGCTGCGGTGAGTGTCTGCAGGCACGCTGTCATTGGCTTGCCGGTGCAGCGGTCAGCCCGTTGCCGTGTCACTGGCCGGTGGCGGCCGTCTCAGTGTCGGTTTTCGCCGTGCTGGAGTCAGCCGACCGGTGCTGCTGCCGGATTTTTCCGGTGTTGTTGTCCGTAGCCGGGCACTGTCCGGCTGGCGGACAGGATGGCGCTGCCTCGGCGACGCAGCCTGGGGAGCGGGCTTTCGGTCTTCCGGGTTGGAGATGCGTGGGCTACAGTCGGCACAGTGGCGGGGCAGCGGCATCCGCAGGATGAAAGCTGCGGACCCCGTTCATGGCAGGGCCTTTCCTGGGCCGGGCGCGGAGGGCGTCGGCGGGCGTCCGTCAGCGGCAGCCTGTTGGCTATCTGGAACCATCGGCTAGGACCCTACCCTGCCAAAAGGGCGGGTGTCGGGTTCCTGGACGGCTCATCCTTCCGGCGTGGCCTGGGTGTCCTCGTGCGATGGGGCGCGAGAGGACGCTGCGGGGCGTGGCGGCGACACCGGACCGCGGGCGGCGGCAAAGGCGGCGCGCAGGTGCGCGGCGTACTCGGGTTCGTCGGCGGCCCGCTGAGCGGGCTGGGGTTGTCGCCACGGGCTTCGGCCAGATCGGCGGCCAGGGCGATGTTCAGGCGTCGGGCGCCACTGCCTGCGAGGGCGGCCATCGACAGGGCGTTGCAGAGGCGGATCAGGATCCGCTCCATGGCCAGGGTCAGCTCGGTCTGCAGGGCGCTGGCCAGGGCATCCGCCACAGTTCGCGACGCTTGCGCCAGAACTGGTGAACTGATCGTGCTGCTGTGTCAGCCAGCGTCGGTGACGGTCTTTTTCCCAGTGGGCGGTGTTCGACTGTGCCCATTCACCCCGGCCCTCGCCGTAGTGGGCCACGGCCAGATAGGTCCAGCAGGGCAGACTGATCAGCTGGTTCATCACGGCGTCGGTCCACGTGACGGTGATGGCGTCGATGCCGCGCACCCGATGTTGTAGCCCTGGCCAGGCTGGCACGCCCAGGGCACCCAGGACGCCACCGGCGATCATGCCGCCCCCAGGGTGAGGCCCCCGGCCAGCAGTCGGCTACCAGCCCGCCAGGCGCGCCGGTGACCAGACGCCCACGACGGCCGCTGGCCTTCATTGAGGTTCTCGGTCACGTCGTAGTGATCGGCCGTACGGCTGAGCACCTCGTCGGTGGCGGGCCCCACCAGTCCGTTGGCCTCGATCAGCCTCGTCGGTGGACTGGCGGATGGCGGTGTTGAGACGCTCGGCCAGCTTTGGCCGCGGCCTGCTTGGCATCGTCCCGCGGCGAGCGCGCGACGCCCAGCACCTTCCCCACCCGCGCAGCTGGTCCTTCAGGCTGCTGTTAGATGCGTCTCGCGGTCCAGCGCGGTGGCGGCCAGTCGGGTGGCAGGATGCATCGAGCGGTCGAAGGTCTGGCGGCGCTGGTTCTGCCACAGGCGGTTCAGCCGGCCGAAGGCGGGCTTCAACTGGCCCAGCAGCGGCTCGACGACGGCCTGCTGCCGCGCCTTCCTGGACCTTTACAGCAGCGGGCAAGGCATCCAGCGCCAGCACCTGACGGACGTTGCCGAAGCGGGTGAGGTAGGAGCGCCGGCGGTCGCAGTCTCCGGCTTCTTCGGCCTGCGCCGGCCGGCGGACCCATCTGCCGAGCAGCGGCGATGACGAGCTTGCCGATCCAGGCCAGGATCTTCATCTCAGGTTCGACGTCGGCATCCTCCACTGTTCTCGGCCGCGTTGACCAGGTACAGCACCACGTCGGCACTGCGATCGCGGACGTTGTGCAGCCTGCTGGCTGGACCACAGGGCGCGGTCGGCGAAACGGTCCCAGACCTGGCTGACAAACCAGCCGGATGGGGCGGTCGGACTCCGCAGCAGGCGCCGCGCCAGTCAGGCGCTGTCTGCCGAAAACTCGTGTCCCACGGACCAGCTGGTCGCCCTGTGGAGTCTGGGCCAGCTCGAAGCGGGTCATTGGTGCGCCGGTGACGTGCGGCTCGTCGCAGCACCTCGCCCACTGCTCTGCGGAGCAGGTGCGCGCGCAGCGGTCTTGCCGACGTTGGTGTGGGAGACCAGGCTGAGGGAGATGATGTTGGCGGCGTCGGGCACTGGCGATGAGAAAAGCAAGAGGTGGATCAGGCGCTGGCGGGCATGGTCCGGGTTGAGGCAGCTGCGCAGCGTCCAGTCCAGGACGTCATGCCAGTTCGGCAGCCAGGTCGACAAACAGCTGGACACCGCTGCGGCTGAAAGCGGGGATGCGATCGCCAGGCGTTGCGGCGGCTTTCCAGCCGGTCCGAGTCCGGCGCCGAAACGGGCACGGAAGCCGCTTTCGTCGACCAGGGCCACCAGGGCATGCCGGCCGGTACGTGGCGGGCCAGCGTGCGGAAGGCAGCGTGGTTCTCCGGCTTCGGGCGTGGCCGACAGCGAAAGTGAACGGCGGCGCCAGGCTGGCGCCGACCAGGCCGGGCAGCGGCGACTGCAGGTCGTCCTCCCCGCCCAGAAGGCAGCGGCGGGCTGCAGGCGAGGACACGGAACGCCCAGTGCCCGCTGCAGCAGCGGGAAAGGCCGGCCTGGGCCGCATCGCTCAGGTGGTAGCTGGGGCAGCCCAGGCGACGGTCGCGTCGCCCGCGCTGGCTGCGAAGGAGATCCCGGAAGTAGCTCTCATCCGAGCGACAGCGGAGTGGGTGCTCAGCCTCGTGACCGCTCGCGCGGGCCCAGAGTGCCAGCAGCAGGCAGAGGATACCACGATCAGCAGCACGATCCAGCGTCTGCAGGTGGATCCACCCGCCGCGTTCTCCCGGGGTGTGCAAAGCGGACGCGCCAGGCGTTGGCGCAGGCAGGCAATGCCGCTGACCAGGTGGCGGGCCCCAGACAGGTGCGTAAGGTTCTCGACACGCTGCCTGTCAGCAAGCTTCCCAGCCGGCAACATTCCAGCACCAGAGCCGTGCAGATAGAGGCTGGCCGGGCGCCCAGGGCGAACATCATGCGCCGCCAGCAGCAACATGAGTGCTCGCTGACCAAGAGGGCGCTGCGCGTGAACCAGCTGTGCGGAGGCGTTGGCCACGCTGCCTCGCGGAGCGGCCTGCGCTTCCAGCCCTGCCCAGTGGCCCGAACGACGTGGCGGCGCAGCCAGCCGCCGGTGCCGGTCGCCTCCATCCCCTGCGGGCTGCAGGCCGTTCTTAACGGACTCGCCGGCGCCCCAATCGACCGCGGCAGCTTTGCGCGGATGGCGCAACGGCCAGCACCAGAGGTGAACAAGGTCAGGCGAACATCAGCAGCGCGGGTTGAGATGTTGATCCGATCGCCGCCCCGAGACGAGCAGTGCGCCCGGCCCAGCAAGACCACCAGCAGCGCCACGAAGTAACCAGCCCCGCCACTGCAGGCTGTGGCAGGTCACCGGAGCGGGCTTCAGGCAATGAGCCGTTCCGGGCCAGCCGGCAGCGTTCGATGAAGGTGCTACGCTCGGCCTCGGGGCCGGTCTGCACCGCGCCTCCTGGCTGGCGTGAAGAGGCGGTCTTCTTCGTCGGTCCAGGTGGGAAGAAGCCGGCTGGCGCTCGATGGCGCGGACCAGCAGCACCTGCTGCTGTGCGTCGTGTTCGAGTCGCTGATCGGTGGGAAAGACCGAGGGTGATGTACTGTTGGCGCCATTGCTCTCGTAGTCGCCGGTGTCGGCGGCTTCGATATCGGCCTGTTCGATGAAGGATTCCTGCGCCATGCGGGTGTAGGCCTCGCGCACGTCAGCGGTCAGCGGCGGCGACAGCGATGCTGGCGGTGGGCCTGCGGGCAGGCCAGGAGTGAGCGCCAGTCAGCAGAATCCTCCTCGTTGGCGACCAGCTCGGCAAGCAGTCCGCGCCGATGGGGTGGTGTCGGGCGATTCCAGCCCGCTGACTGCGGGCCATCTGCGGAGCCGCCGCATGCAGGCTCGCCGTGCTCGAGGAAGGCTTCGTCCGGGCGCTCGGCGACCGGCTGAAGGTCCTTCAGCGGCTCCCAGCTCAGTCCTGCAGCGGACGCAGGCTGCCATCACCCTGCTGCAGCGCCAGCGGGTTCGCGACCGCGCTGGGCCACGGCGTGCCGGTTGGCGGCCTGGGCGGCCTGCAGTGATCTTGGAGCTGTCGGGCGGGCTGGCCGGACGGCAGGCAGTACAGCAGGAAAGATGTCGAGGGAAGCGGATGGTCTCGAGCCGTGATGCCGATGGGGCCAGAAGGGATCCAGGTCCATCAGCCGCGCTCGACTACTCCGCCCGGGCAGCGGCGCGACCGTGGCCGTTCTTCAGACGGATGGGCTGCTTGGGACGGATGGTGCCGTAGAACTCGTTCTCGATCTGCAGCAGCGATGTGGACGGCTGCCGGTACTCGCCTTCGTAGAGATGCCCACATCTTCTCGTGGGCGGGATGCAACTGGTGAGCGCGTCGCCGAGCGGTTCGGCGTAGCTCTTGAGGCGGTATGTAGCTGGCGCCGATGCGCGACTGGGCGTCGCTCTGGTAGCCGTGGGCCCATGCGCAGCAGGTGGCATGTGGCAGGCCCAGGGCATCCCGGCCCGAAGCGCTTGAGGATGTGCGGCATGCCACGGCGAAGCTGCGCTACGCACAGGGGCGAAGGCGAGAGCAGCAGCAGCAGCCACGGAGGTGCTTGCCGGAAGTTGCGGATGGCCCAGAGTAGCCCTGGCTGCGGGCGCGCTTGAGGAGTTCTCGTCGAGGCCTCAGACCGGGCATCTGCTGCAGCAGCAGCCACAGGGTCTGGGGGATGGAGAGAGATTGTAGTGCGGCCCGGAGATGGTCTGCATCCCGAGCTGCCGTGGCGATGCTTCCAGAGCCGAGCGCGGTAGATGGTCTTGGTGCGGCCGACGAGAGGCTGCCGTGCTGCCCGATGGGAATCGGGTCGTCGGCGGAGCGGCGGGCAGAAGCTGCCTGGTGCACCACAGCGACTCGCCGTCGATGTCGGCCAGCGTGGTCTGGTGGATCTCGGTCAGCTCGGCCAGGCAGGCCTCGATGTCTCGTACGCACGCCGGTGATCAGCTCCACCTGGGATTCAGCTGGAAGTCGGTGGTGATGCGCGGAGTGCGTGAGCCGTGCGCCCAGCGCCCGCAGGTGCGGACGCATGGACAGGTTGCCATCGGCCTTGCGTGGCGCGAGCTTTTCTTTCGGGCGCATGGGCGATCCCGCTCTGGCTATGGCTTGGTTCGATGGCGGTCGGCGGGTTCGCAGTGAATCAGTCATGCGGTACGGGTGGTCGTGCCCAGCCCGCAAAGGGTAGCAGAAGGGGCACGGGTGCGGATACCGGGTCGGCCGCCGTTACGGAACGCTTGCGCGGGAAGCGGGTGCTCGGCTCAGGGAGGCCATGGCGATCCCACAGGCCGATGAGCTGCAGTGCCACGAAGGGAACTGCGCGATGAGATCGTCGTGGTGACGCTGGCCGGTGCCACGCCGCGCCAGGTAGATCGGCGAGAAGCCGAACAGCGTCATGAAGCTGGTCTGCGGGTTGATGCCCACCAGCACGCCCAGCCAGACCGGATCGACATCGCGCGCGCAGCACCGGCGCGGTGATCGGGATGATGATGAAAGATCACCTCCGAGGTGTCGTAAAGCACAGAAGCCGCGAGAACATCACCAACGCATGACGCTGATGAGGGCGCCCATCGTGCCACCCGGCGGAGCTGGAGGCACCGCGTGGACCAGATCACTCGCCGCCCAGGATGCGCGGAAGACGATGGAAAGACCGCAGCGCCCAGCAGCGTGAACACCATGGAGGTGGTGGTGTGCCGTCGACGAGGCAGGCCTGCCGGGCATGCGCGAGCTGCGGCGACCCTTGATGGCGATGAGCAGCGGCGCCCACCGAACCCACGGAGGCGGCCTCGGTGAGGTGGCGATACGCGCCCAGATGGACAGAACGGCGGGATCAGCGCCAGGGGTGGCAGCAGGGCGGTGACGATCTCGCGAGCCCAGACCGTAGCCGCCTTCTTCGCTGGAAGGGCGTGGCCGGAGCGGGACTTGGGATCGAAGACGGCCTTGCCGGCCATGTAGAGCATGTACAGCCCCACCAGCACCGCACTGGGCAGGATGGCGCCGACGAACAGGTCGCCCACCGAGACCAGGGGTGGGAGCGAAGTTGCCCTTTGGACATCTGCACCTGGGCGTTGATGCCCGAGCATGTCGCCCATGAAGATGAGGGATGGTGGACGGCAGGATGATCTGGCCCAGCGTGCCGGAGGCCGCAATCACGCCGAGCCCCCAGCTTGGGGTCATAGCCGGCGCGCAGCATGGCGGGCAGGCTGATGGGGCCCATGGTGACGACGGTGGCGCCCACCACGCCGGTGGAGGGGGCTAGCAGGGCGCCCACGATGATGACCGAGAAGCCCAGGCCGCCCCGGACGTTGCCGAGGCCGCCCCATGGTGGTGAGCAGGGCTTCAGCGATGCCCGATCGTTCGAGCAGCACCCCCATGAGATGAAGAGTGGCGGCCACCGGCACCTCGCTGGACGCGAAGCCCACGTAGCGGGAGGCCAGGGCGCCGAAGTTGGAGAAGTCGAAGACCTCGAAGTACCAGCCGATGGCGGCGATCATCAGTGAGGTGCCGGCCAGCGTGTAGGCAACCGGGAAGCCCAGCGCCAGCACGAAGATGATGCCGAAGAACGAGGGTGCCGGCCAGGATCTCGCCCAGCAGGATCGGATCCATTTCCATCATGCGCAGCCTCCTGGTGGGCGTGATCGTGGGTCTGGTAGCGCAGGTGGGCGGGCAGCAGGGTGTCGCACGCCGGCCGGTGTGAGGATGCTGCGGCACAGCGCTGGCCAGGCCCTGCAGTGCGGTCAGCACCACGAAGACCAGGATGAAGGTCTTCAGGATGTAGAAGCCCGGCATGCCGCCGGTATTGGGCGAGCCCTCGTGCAGACGCCAGGCGCGCTGCACATAGGGCAGGGCATAGGTCCAGACCAGCAGGCAGAAGGGCAGCAGGCAGGTCAGCACGCCAAACAGGTCGTGCCAGGCCTTCTGGCGGTTGGAAACGCGGCGATAAAAGATGTCGACGCGCACGTGCTCGTCACGCATCAGGGCATAGGCGCTGGGGGCCGCGAACATGGCGCCGCTCAGCCAGACGTACAGATCCTGCATCCAGATCTGCGACGTGGAAAGAGGTGAGCGCTCCACCACGACGGTGAAGCAGACCAGCACAATGCCCAGGGAGAGCCAGGAGAACACCTGGCCCACCAGCCAGTTGATGGCGCTGATGAAGATCGTATAGCTTGCGAGAGCCCGCATGGGGAGCTGTCCTGGAGGAAAAGACGTGAAGATGGGAGGAAGAGGGCGGAAGCCCCGCCACAGGTCGGGCAGGGCGGCGCGATGACGCTGCGCCGGTCGGCCATCAGCCGACCGGGCCGGTGGAATGATACCGGTGCGGAGAGCGCCGCTGCCAGCGGGGCTGCGTGATGGCAGCCCGGAACGCACAGGCACCGGGCGGAGGGATCCCGGCCGGCGCCTCGGGCTGGGCCCGTGTCACTTCAGGCTGAAGTACTTGGTGCGGGCCTCGATGAACGGCTGATCGGTCCCTTCGGTCTTCTGGCGCAGCAGGTTGAACGAAGTGATGAAGTGTTCAGCCGTCTTCTTGGTGAGCGGATCCTTGCTTTCACGCATCTCAGGGATCAGCTCGCGGGCATACTGGCCGCCTTTCTCGAAGATCTCGTCGGGGAAGCGCTGGACCTTGACGCCGTGCTTGCCCATGAGCGTGTCGAGTGCGCGCGGGTCGTTGGCCGCGTAGGTGGCGTACATGCTGTCGTACTCGGCCTGGCAGGCGGCGCGGACGATCTCCTGCAGGTCCTTGGACAGGGCCTGGAACTTCTCCTTGCTCACCACCAGCTCGGGGGCCTGGGCCGGCTCGGTGAAGCTGGGGATGTAGTAGTTCTTGGTGATCTGATAGAGGCCCAGCGCCAGGTCGTTGTAGGGACCGACGAACTCGGCGGCATCCAGCGTGCCGGTCTGCATGGCCTGGAAGATGTCGCCGGCGGCCGGGTTCATCACCGACACGCCCATCTTCTGCCAGACCCGACCACGCAGGCCGGGCGCACGCATGCGCAGGCCCTTCACGTCGAGCCATCGACTTGGGTTCCTTGCGGAACCAGCCGCCGGCCTGAACGCTGGTGTTGCCGGCCAGGAAGCCCTGCACGCCGAACTGGTCATAGACCTCGTCCCACAGGGCCTGGGCGCCCATGACGTTGATCCCAGGCCGACATCTCGGAAGCCGTCATGCCGTAGGGCACGCCGGTGAAGAAGGCCAGGGCCGGGCTCTTGTTCATCCAGTAATAGGCGGCGCCGTGGCTCATCTCGGCCGTGCCTTCGATGACGGCATCCAGCGCCTGCAGGGCCGGCACCATCTCGCCGGCAGCATAGACCTTGACCGTGAGCTTGCCACCGGACATCTCGGTGATGCGTCGGGCCAGGCTCTCGGCGCTGGTCCCGATGCCGGGGAAGTTCTTGGGCCAGCAGGTGACCATCCGCCATGCTTGCGGCCTTGCGAGATGGCGGGGGCGGCCAGGGTGGCGCTGCCGGCAGCGACGCCGGCGGCGACGCTGGCCTTCAGGGCGGAGCGACGATCCATTATGTAAGAGTCCTTGTTCTTTTGACGGGCATTGTTGCAGGCCGGGTACCGGCCAGACATGGAATCCCGTGCCGGAGGCGCCACAATGCTGAATGTTAGCCGACGGAGGAGGGCTTTTCATCAGGGGCTTTCCATCCCCGGGGCCTGCCACTGGCGGCTCAGCCGGCGCCAGCCTTCAGCCCAGCGCTGCAGGCGGGCGATGTTGTTCTCGAAGATGCGGTCGGTGTCCCGCCCCAGGCGGACTACGGCGCGGTCGATGCTGGTCTCGCGCGCAGGTGCAGCGTGGGCCAGGGCGACTGGTTGGTGGTGTTCTCGATGTCGTCGACGGCCGTGCCCTGCAAACTGGTAGTGGGATGGAAGCTGGCGATCTGCACCGTGCCGTTCAGGTCCAGCTCGGTCAGCAGGGCTCGGCCATGTCCAGGAAAGTCGTTGAATTCGTGAAGTCGGACAGCATGCGGGGCACACCAGCAGGCTGGTCTCGATCCTCGGTTTCCGGGGCGTCCAGCAGGCGCTTCAGTTCGAGTCCGCAGATCCTCCAGCAGTGCCAGCGGTTCGGTGGCCTCGCTGACCTGGATGTGCAGCCGCTCCTTCTTCCAGCACGGCGTTGGCGAAGGGGCACAGGTTCAGGCCCGACGACGGCCTTCTCCACCCAGAGGCGGGTGGCGGCAAGGACGGTCGCCGGGTCGGGAACGACGCCCGCTGCCGGCGTGCCGTTGGCAGGCCGGGGGCTGTCCGTTGCGGTCGCGCGGTTCTGGGCGGCATGGAAGGGCAGCCGGAGTGAGGGTGATGAATGGGACATGCGAAGAGGCGGCAGAGGAGCGCCGGGCGAACAGGGCAAAAAGAGTGGCCCTGGCGGCGTCAGGATCCGGTCCCGTGCCCGGGTGGGCCGGGAATGTGAGCGTGCCGGGCAGGCGCGGCCGGCACGCCACAGTCTGAGCCGAAGGCGGGCCGCCGGCCGGCTGAGGGATACCGCTGGCGGGGGCTGTCGGCGAAAGGCGACGACAGGCCGTTAGTATGAGGAATTGACTGGAGGAGGACACCTCGCGAGCGTGAGACGACTGCTCAGCAACATCAGCAGCGACAGGCTGCAGGAAAGCAGGGATTTTATGCCGACCTGCTGGGCATGGAGGTGGCTTCGAATCCGACTGGTACATCCGGCTCCACTCGCCCACCAATCCGGGCCTGGAGCTGGGCATCATCCAGCGCGACCATCCCGCTGCTGCTGGCCGACTGGCGCGCCGTGCCGGTGGGCATGTACCCACCTTCGTGGTGGACAACGTGGACGACATCCACGCCCGCGCCGTGGTGCGTGGCCTGCCCATGCGCAGCCGCCGCGTGACGAGTTCTGGCGCAGCGGCGCTTTACCCGCGACCCGGACGGCACGCTGGTGGACATCAGCTCGCCGTGGCGCCAGGAAGTCATGCTGGAAGAGCGTCCGCCGGTGGCGATTGCCCCGCCGGAACAGCGCCGGGAGGGCGGGCGTTCCGTCCGGATGGTGCGCAACATCGCGCGCCGTGCGCTGCCCCGGCGCACCATCGATCAGGTGCTGCGAGATTCGCGGATGATGCCCGTTGCCCGCCGGCAGCTGATGTTTCCGGACCGCACCGTCGGGAACGGGAATACGTTTGTCTGCACGCTACCCGGGATTGCGTGCGTTTCTGCGCCACTAGGGGATAATCGAACCAAGGCAGCACGGAATATCGACGTCGCCGCCACGCCAGCCCTCGGGCTGTGGGTGTCGTCTCCCTGTTTTCTGCGCTGCCGGGCGACATAACGGCAGGGCTCCGGTTCAGGCCTTCGGCACGGGCACAGCGCCATCTCCGGAGGGTCCCCACGGCTTCGATGAGTTTTCCCTGCCCGGATTCGTCGCTGGCGGGAGAACACGGTGAAGGCGTGGCTGCCCGGCAGAGCCGCCCCTGGCAGCCGGGTGCCTTCCGGGCACCATCTGCCCGCCACGAGGTCCGTCCGTGTCGGTGTGGTTCGGTCCGACGTCGGGTGGCTGGCGCAAGTTCGTGTCAGTGCTCCTTGAACAACACATAGGAGGGACCCATGGACAACAACGCACGCATCGATCTGGAACGCCGCTGCCCAAAGCGCGCCATGGCGCTCATTCTCGCCGGAGGACGGGAAGCCGCCCGAAGCAGCTCACCGATACCCGCTGCCAAGCCGGCCGTCTATTTCGGCGGACACTTCCGCATCATCGACTTCGTCCCGTCGAACTGCATGAACTCGGGCCTGCGTCGCATCGGTGTGCTCACGCAGTACAAGTCGCACAGCCTGCTGCGTCACCTGCAGCGCGGCTGGAACTCCTCAAGTCCGAGATGCACAGACTCGTCGATCTCATTCCCCGCGCAGCAGCGCGTCGACGAGGAGGTCTGGTACGTGGCACGGCCGATGCCGTCTATCAGAGTCTCGACATCATCAAGTCCAACAATCCGGAATACGTGGTGATCCTGGCGGCGACCACATCTACAAGATGGACTACGCCCGCATGCTGGCTGACCACGCCCTCTCGGGTGCCGGCGTGACGGTGGGCTGCATCGAGGTCGATCGCCAGGAAGCCAGGCCTTCGGCGTGATGGCCATCGACGAGAACAAGAAGGTCACCTCCTTCGTGGAAAAACCGGCCGATCCGCCCGCCATGCCGGGCAAGCCGGACCGTTCGCTGGCCTCCATGAGGATCTACATCTTCACGGCCGACTACCGTACCGGATGCTGGACGAGGACTATCGCCCTGGAGGGCTCTCGCATCGACTTTCGGCAAGGACATCATTCCGAAGGCCGTGGGGAAGGCCAGGTGGTGGCCCACTTCTTCCAGGACAGCTGCGTCTACAACAGCGAGAAGGTGCCGGCCTACTGGCGTGACGTCGGAACCATCGATGCCTACTGGGAGGCCAACATCGACCTGACGGCCACGGTGCCGGAGCTGAACCTCTATGACCGTTCCTGGCCCATCTGGACTTACCAGGAACAGCTGCCGCCGGCTCCTGTGCACAACGAGGCAAACCGTCGCGGTGAGGCCATCGAATCCAGCGTCTCGGCGGGCTGCACCTGTCCGGCTCGGTGCACAACTCGCTGCTGTTCTCAACTGCCGTGCATTCCTACACGCAGATCCACGGCAGTGCTGCTGCCCGAGGTGCAGGTGGGGCGCAACGTCCGGCTCACCAAGGTGGTGGTCGACCGGGGCTGCCGGATTCCCGATGGCCTGGTGGTCGGTGAGGATCCGGACGATGATGCACGGCGCTTCCATCGCAGCGCGAGGGCGGCGTGACGCTGATCACCCCTGTGATGCTGGAAAAACTGCAGGGCTGAACGCCCGAGGATCGATGATGTTTGCAGACCGTACGCTTGCCTCGACCTACGCTGCGCGTCCCGATGACGCGCATCCTGCCCGATCGACGGAGGCGCAGCCGTGCCGGCCGTGATCCGCAGCAGCCCAATCGCGCACCGGCGGGCAATGTGCGGGTCCTGCACGTCACGGCCGAGGGTATACCCGCAGGTCAAGACGGGCGGGCTGGGCGACATCGCGGCCGCCCGCCGACGGCCCTGCTGGCCCAGGGGTGGATGCCCGCTGCTGGTGCCCGGGCTATCCGGCCATCATCGACACTCTGGAAGAGGTCGGCCTGGTGGCCGACCTGGGTTCCCTGATGGGGCCGCCCGCGTGCGGTGCTGCACGGCGGCTGAAAGAGGCGGTCTGACCGCCCATGTCGTGGATGCGCCCCTGGTACTTCCGGCGCGAAGGCAACCTCTATTCTGGGTCCGGACCATCGTGACTGGTCCGACAACATCCGGCGCTTTGCGCTGCTGGCTGGTGGGGCCCATCTGGCCGGGGACATCGATGCCTGGTGGCAGGCTCGACATCCTGCATGCGCATGACTGGCACGCGGGCTGGCGCCAGTGTATCTGTCGCTGAACCCGGTGCGCCGGGTGAAGTCCGTGTTCAGCATCCACAACCTGATCCATCAGGGGCTCTTCCCGCTGGAGGAGGCGCCGGGCTGGACCTGCCGCCGCACGTCCTGCGGCCGGGGTGTCCCGCAGCCTGGAATACTACGGGCACGGCAGCTTCACGAAGGGCGGGCTGGTGTTTGCCGACTGGCTGAGCACGGTCAGCCCGCGCTATGCCTACGAGATCACTCACGCCGGAGGGCGGTGCCGGCATGCAGGGCGTGCTGCTGAACGGCGCGAGCGCTCTCGGGCATCCTCAACGGCATCGACGAGACGGTCTGGGATCCGCAGACCGACCCGCTGATCAGTGCCAACTACGGCATCCATGACCTGGGCCGCAAGGTCGAGAACAAGACCCGCATGCAGCAGGAGCTGGGGCTCACGGTCGATCCGAACCGCATGCTGGCGGTCATGATCAGCCGGCTGACCAACCAGAAGGGGGCCGACCTTGTCCTGCAGGCGCTGCCGAAGATGCGTGAGCTGGGCATTCAGCTGGCGCTGCTGGGCAGCGGGACGCCCACCCTGCAGGAAGCCTTCCGGAAGGCGGCCGAGGAGGCCCCCGATCAGGTGGCGGTGTGCATCGGCTATGACGAGCGCCTGGCCCACCGGCTGATCGGCGCCGGCGACCTCATCCTGGTGCCGTCGCGCTTTGAACCCTGCGGCCTGACCCAGATGTACGGGCTGCGCTATGGCACGCTGCCGCTGGTCTGCAAGGTGGGTGGCCTGGCCGACACCGTGACCGAATACCTGATGGCCAGCCCAGCAACGGATTTGTCTTCCAGGGCGGCCAGATCTCGGGCCTGATTGATGCGCTGAGCGCGCTGCCGCGCTGTGGTGGCACGATCGCAGCGGCTGGGAGTGGCGGATGCGCACGGCCAGCTGGAGGCCCGGCACGGCTGGGGGCCGTCCGCCGCCGAGTACCTGTCGCTCTACCAGCGCCTGCTGGGTGAGTGGCAGTGATCCTGTCTTCCCCGCGACGTGTCGCGCCAGAGGGTTTGCGTGACCTGTTTCTTTCCACGGGCAGCCCGCGGCTTCCTGATGTTTTCCCGGGCTTGCGCGACTGCGCTGCTGATCGTAAAAATCAGGCGCGTAAGCAAGATGCGGGCGGCTTGCCGCCCCGGACCGGCGCCATCCCGGGGGCCGCAGAAGGCGGCCCGGCGGGTGCCGCGACGATGCCCGCGGGTGTCACTGGGGAGAAGGTGGATTTCAGAACTTCGATCTGAACCTGCTGCGGGTTTTTGATGAAGTCATGGCCGAGCGCAACATCTCGCGTGCGGCCCGCAACCTCGCAATGACTCAGCCGGCTGCCAGCAATGCCCCTGCGCAGGCTGCGTGAGGCCCTGGGGACGAACTGCCGATCCGCGCTGGCCGCGGCGTCGAGCCCACCCCTTCGCACTGGCCATCTGGCCCGACGTGCGCACGGCGCTCAACGCGCTGCGAGGCGTCATCTCGCCCAAGTCCTTCGATCCGCAGCGCACTCGCGAGACCTTCGTCATCGCCATGGCCGATGCCACGGCGGCCCCTGCTGGTGCCGCCGCTGCTGGACCGGCTGCAGCGCGATGCCCCCAATGCCACGCTGCGGCTGCGTCCGCTCACCACGCGATCCCCTGCCCGCTTCTGGAAAACGACGAGCTGCACCTGGCGGTCGGGCACTTCCCCGGCGCCGTGGCTGACGTGATCCTGCGCGAGATGCGGGAAGATCGGCCCGACACCTCGGGCACCGGGAGATCTACGAAGGCCAGTATGTCTGCGTGATGCGTGAGGGCACCCGCTGAGTGCCGGCCCCATCAGCCCTGGATGACTACTGCAATGCCCGGCACCTGCTGGTCAGCTACTCGGGCGGCCCTTCGGTTTCGTCGATAGGGCGCTGGCCACGCGCCAGCGTACCCGGCGCATCGTGCTCACGCTCAACCAGTTCTTCACGGCGGCCCATGCTGGCCCAGTCCGATCTGCTCACGGTGCTGCCCCTGGACTTCGTTCCGGCCACCGGCATTGCCGACCGTCTGGCGTGGCAGCCATTGCCGGTGGCGTTGCCGGCGCATGCGCATCGACATGGTGTGGCACCGGCGGCAGGAGCAGCTGCCCTCACATCGCTGGCTGCGCAAGATGATTGACGATCACGCTGCGCCGCGTCTGGGGCACGCGCAACGTGCCGCTCACCCGCTTTGGCGGCGAGCCCATGCCCGCGCTGATTGCCAGCGCGTTGCGCATCCGTGCGCAAGCGCCCGGACGACTGAGTCCGGCCTGGGCCGGAAACGCAAGCGCCGGACCCACCTGCAAGGATGGAACCGGCCCTCAAGAGTGAAGGCGGGTCGCGAGGCCCGGTTGCTGCCAGGCCCCGCTGATCAGCGGATCACTTGTCCGCCGCCTCTTCTTCCGAGCACACCCATTCGGGTTTGCTGCGGCCATGCACCTGGGTGATGGCGCGCAGGCGGCGCGTCTGCCACTCGTGCAGCTGGTGCCAGGCAAAGCGCCAGCCCCACCAGCCGGAGGCTTCTCGGGGTAGTTCATCCGGCCTCGGCGCCCAGGCTCAGAATGTCCTGCATCTGGTAGATGGCCCAGCCCGAGACGGACTGCGAGGCCGCGTGGACCAGCTCCCCAGTGCATTTCCCGACCGTCGGTCTTCAGGTACACCTGTGCCAGCGCACGCTCCCGATCGGACGCCTGGGCGAACCAGCCCAGCGTCGTGTCGTTGTCGTGGGTGCCGGTGTAGACGATCTGGTTGCGACGCAGGTTGTGCGGCAGGAAGACGTTCTCGGAATCGTCCAGGAAGGCCAGTTGCAGCACGGCCATGCCGGGCAGGCCGGTGTCGGCCAGCAGCTTGCGCAGGCTGTCGGTCTGAAGGCCCGTGTCCTCGGCCACCAGCGGCAGCTTGCCCAGCGCCTTTTCCGGGCGTTGAAGAGCGCCATGCCGGGCCGGGCGTCCATTCGCCCTCGCGTGCCGTGGGGCAGGTGGACGGGATGGCCCAGTAGGCGTCGAAGCCGCGGAAGTGGTCGATGCGCACGATGTCGGTCAGGGCCAGGCAGCGCTTGACGCGCGCGATCCACCAGGCGTAGCCCTGCTTGGCGTGCTCGGACCAGCGGTACAGCGGGTTGCCCTCAGCGCTGGCCATCCACGGCGAAGTAGTCGGGCGGAACGCCGGCCACGTGCGTGGGCCAGAGATCTCTGCCCAAGTCGAAGAGCTTGGGGTTGGCCCAGGTGTCGGCGCTGTGCAGCGCCACGAAGATGGGGCACATCACCCACGATGCGGACGTTGTGGGCGTTGGCGTAGGTGCGGATGGCCTGCCATTGTTTTTCGGCCACCCACTGCACGAAGCACCAGAATAGGTAGTCGTCGCGGTAGTCCTGGCGGATGTGCTCCAGGGCGGCCGGCTTGCGCTGGGCGTGGTCGGCCGGCCATTCCTGCCAGGCCTTGCCCTGGTAGAGGCGGTCCAGCACCATGAACAGGGCATAGTCGTCCAGCCAGGCGCCTCGCGCTCGCGGAAGTCGTCGAACTCGGCGCGCAGCGGTTCATGGGGATTGCCCAGGAAGGTGCGGGCCGCCTGGGTCAGTGCACGCAGGCGGAAGCGCTCGACACGCGGGAAGTCGATCCGGCCTTCACGCGGGGCGGGGCCCGGCTCGCCGTCGACCGAGTAGTCTTCCTGGAAGTCGGCCGGCAGCCAGCCTTGCGAGGCCAGGCCTCGCAGGTCCACCAGCATGGGGTTGAAGGCCATGCCGGCGGGGCTCATGTACGGCGAATAGCCGCTGCCCGGAGGCACCAGCGGCAGGATCTGCCACAGGTACTGTTCGGCGTGCTCCAGCCAGTCGATGAAGTGATAGGCGCTGGGTCCGAAGTCTCCCGAACCGGGGTGCTGGATGGTGAGCGGCTGTTCAGGGCCGACGGGCTCGGTATCCGGTAGTGAGGTGATGTGCAGCAGGATGCCGCTGGCACGAGAGGTGTTTGGACTCATGGTCTTCATCCTTGCGACGGGCAACGAACATATAGACGGAATGAGGGCGCAGCGTGCGCGCGGAAGTTCCTTTCGGTTTGGCGGCAGGAACGTCGCTACTTGTTGCGCCCCTGTGTCTTGCATTTGACCACAGGTGCGCAAGCTTGCTGTTTTGTTGATGGCCAGGCCCAGCCGCATGATCTGTGTCATGGTCTCGTCCACCTCGCCTTCGGTGGAGTTGGCCCGCCAGGGCTGGCCGTCGGCCTGGTTGGTGTCCAGCACCATGGTCCAGTCGCCTTCGGGCATCACGAAGGACGGTTCTCGCCGTCAGGGTTGAAGACGATCAGCAGATCCTGTTCCTCACTGTTGTGCGCGCCCAGGATCCCTGGGGCGAAACACCCCGTCGCCATCTGGTTCCACTGCTCGGCCTGCATCGGTTGTCCCTGGCTGTTGAGCCAGCGCACATCCAGCATGCCGGAGGCTGTGGGGCGCCCAGCAGCCAGATGGGCAGGTGCAGCTGCGGGTGCTTCTTGCGCAGGTGGATCAGGTGCGCCGTGAAGCCGATCAGGTCTTCGTCGGCACTCTTCCAGTCCAGCCAGCTGATGGCGTTGTCCTGGTTGTAGGCGTTGTTGTTGCCGTGCTGGGTACGCCCCATCTCGTCGCCGGCGGTCAGCATCGGCGTGCCCTGCGACAGCAGCAGCGAGGCCAGCATGACCCGTTTCAGGCGTGCGCGGGTGCGGTTGATGTCCGGGTCGTCAGTAGGGCCTTCCGCCCCGGCGTTCCAGCTGTGGTTGTCGTTGTGGCCGTCGCGGTTGTCCTCGCCGTTGGGCTCGTTGTAGCTTCTGGTTGTGGAAACCAGATCGTTCAGCGTGAAGCCGTCGTGCGAGGTGATGAAGTTGATGCTGGATTGCGGGCAGCGGCCATCGTGATGGAACTGCTCGCTGGCACCGGAAATCTGGCTGGCAAAGGCGCCTCGGTCCTTGTGGGGTTGAAGCCAGAAACAGCGCGTCGTGTCGCGGAAGCGGTCGTTCCACTCGCTCCAGCCTGGCAGATAGGCGCCCAGCTGGTAGCCGCCGCCGGCCGCGTCCCAGGGTTCGGCGATCAGCTTGATGCCCGCCAGGGCCGGATCCTGCCGGACGGCCTGGAAGAACGGTGCGTAGCGGTCGAAGCGGCCCGGATCGTTCGAGTTGGGCAGGGCCACGCGCCCCAGCACCGAGGCCAGATCGAAGCGGAAGCCGTCGACGTGCATCTCCTGGACCCAGTAGCGCAGCGAGTCCATGATCATCTGCAGCGCCACGTAGTTGCTGGCGTTGACGCTGTTGCCGGTGCCGGTGTAGTTGGCGTAGTAGGCCGGATCCTGGCGGCTGAGGTGGTAGTAGGCCTGGTTGTCCAGCCCGCGCCACGACAGCGTGGGGCCGCGCTGGTCGCCTTCGGGCGTGTGGTTGTACACCACGTCCGGGATCACCTCGATGCCGTTGCGGTGCAGCTCCTTCACCATGTGCCGGAACTCGTTGACCGGATCCTGGCGTGCAAAGCGCCGGTCGGGGGCAAAGAAGGCCAGCGTGTTGTAGCCCCAGTAGTTGCACAGCCCCATCTCGATCAGCGTGCCTTCGCTGACGGATTCCTGCACGGGCAGCAGTTCCACGGCCGTCACGCCCAGACGCTTCAGGTGGGCGATGGCGGCCGGACTGGCTCATGCCTTCATAGGTGCCGCGCAGCTCGGCCCGGCACGTCGGGGTGGGATTGGGTGAAGCCCTTGACGTGCGCTTCGTAGATGACGCTGCACATCGGGATGTTCGGGCGGCGGTCGCCTCCCAGTCGAACTCGTGCACGCCGGTGACCACGGCCTTGGGCATGTAGGCGGCGTTGTCGTCCATCTGGGTGTCAGGGACGGTCCAGATGGGATTCATGCCACTGGAACTGGCCGTGCAGGCGCCGGGCGTAGGGGTCCAGCAGCAGGCGGGCAGGGTTGTAGCGCAGGCCGCGCGACGGGTCGTAGGGGCCATCCACGCGGTAGCCGTAGATCAGCCCTGTGCCGGCATTGGGCAGGAAAGCCGTGCCAGACGTTGTTCACCGGGCCGTTCATCGCATAGCGGTGGGTTTCGCGGCCGTCGGTGTCGAACACGCACAGCGTGACGCTGCGTGCACCGCTGCTGAAAAGGGCAAAGTTGACGCCACCGTCATGACAGGAGGCACCCAGTGGCCACACTCGGCCCTTGGGCAGATTTTTCGTCTTTCATGGATCGTTCAAAAGTTCTCACGCCATGGCCTGCCTTCCGCGGCGAACGGCGGACCGGTGAGGTAACTGCGAGGAGGGCTGTCTCGGATTGCTCTGCGCGTCTCGTCCTGCCACCCGGCCAGGGGTGACGATGGGAGCTGCTGTCAGCCGGGGCCACGGCCCGAGCGTGTCGGGCCATGTCCGGTGCCGGTCGAGGGCGGCAGGCTGGCGCCAGCTCATGACACCCAGGAGGTGAAGGGCATGGGCTGGCGCGTCTGGCCTGCGGTGTCCAGCCGAGCCCCGTGCAGCGACGGGGCGGGGCCAGGCCGGCGGTTGATGCCAGTGCTGTCGGCGCGTATCCAGAGCTGCGCCGGGAAAAGGCCAGTCCGGGGGGACCCTGGGTCTGCCCGAGCTGGCCGGCGCCGAAAAAGCCGGCACGAAGATACCGCAAAATGCAGGCGGAATCCCGTGAACGACCCGGCGGGCGTTGGCATGGTGCCAACGCATCGTCAAAGTGTGTGCCGGGCGAACCCGGCGCCCTCTCAGACCTTCAGGGGTTTAACGTCCCAGATCTTGTCGGCGTACTCCAGGATCGTGCGGTCGCTGGAGAAGATGCCCATGCCGGAGACGTTGATGACGGCCTTCGGTTCCAGGCGTCCTGGTCGCGGTACAGCGCATCGACCTTCTCCTGCGTGGCCACGTAATCGGCGAAGTCGGCCAGCAGCAGGTAGGTGTCCTGACGCAGCAGCGAATCGGCGATCGGGCGGGAAGCGGGCCCGGCATCGTCGGGCGACCAGAAGCCGCCGCCGATCTGGTCGATCACCAGACGCAGGTCGGGGTTCTCTTCATAGTAGCGGGCCGGATCGTAGCCAGCGGCCTTGATCTTCGCCACTTCCTCGGTGCGGTGACCGAAGATGAAGATGTTGTCGTCGCCCACCTGTTCGTGGATCTCGACGTTGGCACCGTCCATCGTGCCGATGGTGAGCGCGCCGTTGATGGCCAGCTTCATGTTGCCGGTGCCCGATGCCTCGGTGCCGGCCGTGGAGATCTGCTCGGACAGGTTCGCGGCCGGCATGATCATCTCGGCAGCCGAGACGCTGTAGTTGGGCACGAACACGACCTTCATCCGGTCGCGCAGCGCCGGCTCGGCATTGACCTTGCGGGCCACGTCGTTGATCAGCTTGATGATCAGCTTGGCCATCCGGTAGGCCGAAGCGGCCTTGCCGGAGAAGAGGAAGGTGCGCGGCGTCCAGTCCTTGTCGGGGTTGGCCACCATCTGGTTGTAGCGATGCACGATGTGCAGCACGTTCAGCAGCTGGCGCTTGTACTCGTGGAAGCGCTTGACCTGCACGTCCAGCATGGCGTTCGGGTCGATGTCGACCCCACCGTGCGTCTTGACCCAGTCGGCCAGGCGCTGCTTGTTGGTGAGCTTGGCGGCTGCAAATTCCTTCAGGAATGCAGGCTTGTCCGCGAACTTCTTCAGCTTGGACAGCTCGCCGAGGTTCTTGCGCCAGTCGGTGCCGATCGACTTGTCGATGAGGGCCGACAGCGGCCGGTTGGCGTTGGCCAGCCAGCGGCGCGGCGTGATGCCGTTGGTGATGTTGATGAAGCGGCCCGGGAACAGCTTGGCGAAGTCGGCAAAGATGGTGTCGACCAGCAGCTGGCTGTGCAGCTTGGACACGCCGTTGACCTTGTGGCTGGCCAGCACGCACATGTAGGCCATGCGCACGCGGCGCTCGCCGGTCTCGTCGATCAGCGACACGCGACGCAGCAGGTCGTGGTCCTCGCCGTGGTGGGTGCGCACCCAGTCCAGGAAGCGCTTGTTGATCTCGAAGATGATCTCGAGGTGGCGCGGCAGCACGCTGCGCATCATGGCCACCGGCCAGGTCTCCAGCGCTTCGGGCATCAGCGTGTGGTTGGTGTAGGAGAACACCTTGCAGCACTGGGCCCAGGCGCTGTTCCACGACATCTTGTGATCGTCCACCAGGATGCGCATCAGCTCGGGCACGGCGATGGCCGGGTGGGTGTCGTTCAGGTGGATGGCGACCTGATCGGACAGCTCGGAGAAGTTCTCGTGGTTGTGCAGGTAGCGGCGGACGATGTCCTGCAGCGAGGCACTGACGAAGAAGTATTCCTGGCGCAGGCGCAGCTCGCGGCCCTGGTAGCTGGAATCATCCGGATACAGCACGCGCGTGACGTTTTCCGACTGGTTCTTGCTGGCCACGGCCTGCATGTAGTTGCCCTGCGAGAACAGGGTCAGGTCCAGGCTCTCGGCGGCGCGGGCATGCCACAGCCGCATGGTGTTGATGGTCTTGGTGTGATAGCCGGGCACGATCATGTCGTAGGCCGTGGCCATGACCTTCTCGGCCTCGTGCCAGAGGGCACCGCGCTCGGGGTCGTGCTCGACCCAGCCACCGAACTTGATGGGGAAGGTGACCTGCGGACGGGGGAATTCCCACGGGTTGCCCAGCTTGAGCCAGTCATCGGGCTGCTCGACCTGGTAACCGTCGTGGATCGACTGGGCGAACATGCCGTAGTCGTAGCGGATGCCGTAGCCGAAGCTGGGCAGACCGGTGGTGGCCATCGAATCCAGGAAGCAGGCGGCCAGGCGGCCCAGGCCGCCGTTGCTCAGACCCGGATCGGGTTCTTTCCTCGCGGGCCTCTTCCAGATCGATGCCGCCTTCGGCCAGGGCCGTGGCCAGCTCGTCGTAAAGGTCGATGGCCATCAGGCTGTTGGTCAGCGCGCGACCGACCAGGAATTCCATCGAGAGGTAGTAGACGCGCTTGACCTTCTGGCCGTATTGCTGGCGCGTGGTCTCGATCCAGTTCTCGATCTGCTTGTCACGAGCCAGGCGGGCCAGCGCGGCGTACCAGTCTGCCTTCGTGGCGGTCTTCGGGTCCTTGCCGATGGTGTAGAGGAGGCGGTTGGCCACGTAGCGGCGCAGGGCCTCATGGTCATTCCGTTCGATCGAGGCCGGCTCGAAGGCTTCGGTCAGCGGGGTGGGATTCTTGGTCTTCTTGGGGGACTTGGAGGGCATCTTCACGACCTTTCGGTGAAGTGAACAACAACTGTAGATTTTGCAGCTTAATGGCGGGTTCTGCCACCAAACTCCCGTATTGCAACAGTGTCGGCCATGCGCCTTGCCTGATGCTGACAGGGCAGGCAGGTTATTCATCGCGCCGTCGCCACAGGCCTCGCCCCTCGAAGATGTGTCCTCGCGCCTGAAGCGGGAAGAACCTGTTCCAGGCGGGGAAGATGCCGTGTTTTGGCGGCTTGTGCTGCAGATTGCCTTGTCGGGAGAGGCAATCTGTCAGGCGCCATGTGAAGGTTGCTCGTGTCTCCTGAGCGGGGCGCATGCCCATGGGGTTCGCCCGGATATTGGTGCCTTGTCTTCCTGTTCAGTTCCCGACCTTGGAGTGCAGTTATTACGCTGGCATTTGACAACGTCGTGTGGGTGACGGCATAATTCCATCTCTTCCCCGGAGAGGTGCCCGAGTGGCTAAAGGGGGCAGACTGTAAATCTGTTGGCTTACGCCTACGTTGGTTCGAATCCAACCCTCTCCACCACCGCTTTCACAGCCCTACCTGTTCGGGTGGGTTCGTTCCCCAGGCCGGTCAGTTCCGGTTGCACCACCCTCACACGGTTCTTGCAGCCTTCCCTGACACACGGCCCATGCCGGAGCAAGGCATTCCGCCCCTCGGCATGTTCGCTTCGCGGCGCAGCCCATCCAGGCACCGCCACGCAAGCGGGTGTAGCTCAATGGTAGAGCAGAAGCCTTCCAAGCTTATGACGAGGGTTCGATTCCCTTCACCCGCTCCAGTTCCCGCCGACCTATCCCCGCTGCAACAGACACCGGAACGGGTGTTGCGCATTCCGCTCGAATGTCATCAAACTTTCGGGGCGAAGCCGCTTGCCACCCGATGGTTGGTGCCATTAGGGGGTGTCTTAGTACCGCCTGTCGTCGGAGGCTTCCTGTTCGGAGACGCTTCAACAATGCTGTCAGCGTCGCTGATGAGGGATCCCGTCGCGCTGCTGCCGTCCGGAAATGCTGATGCTGCTGGTGGCGTTCTGCCTGTTCATGGCCGTCTGGCAGCCCTTGCGTTCCTTACCTGATCATCACGCCGGACGCGCTGCGTGCGGGTGGATGAAGGGCGAACCTGATGCAGGACAGCCTGATGCAGCAGAACCCAACGCCGGAGGAGCCCGACGCAGGGGTACCCGCGCGCTGCGCATCCCCATCCATAGTGCGTATACCTTTCGGAACGAAGAACGCTGCCTGCCGTGCTGCTTGTCGTGCCGTCGCTGGTTGTATTGGACCGATGGCGCCCACCTTTTCGGGATCGCCATTGTCTTGGAGGTTGCCCTGCTGACGGTGCTGTCCCTGGTCTTGCGGTCGTACTGGCTGCTTGAAGTTGTCGAGGACGCCACGCCGCCGGCCGAGGCGGGGAGAGGTTGGCGTCGAAGGGCGAGGGGCAGCTGCATCCGGAAGAGGGCTGGCATCCGGTGCCGAGAAGGCCTTGTTGTCTGCTTCCGGATCGGGACGTCATCCGATGCCCCGTCTGGAGTCGTGCGGGCCCGGCTGGTTCGCCAGCTCTGTCTGGGGAAACGGGTGCTGCGCAGTCGGGAAGTCGACCTGTCTCCGTATGTCTGGTTGCGCACCACCTCGCTGTCGATACAGGAGGTGACGCTGGAGCTGGGCAACTGGTCCTACCAGACGCTGACCCTGGCTGCGGTACGAAGTCGTGGCAACAGCAGGGCTCACGCCGCGCAAGCGTCAGGCGGCCATCAATGAACTGTGTGCCATTGGGGCGCAGTGTCGGGCATGACCGGCATCACCGATCGCGGGTTCCGCGAGATGGCCTGGAAGCGCTTGCAGTCAAAGGAGGAACGGGCGTGGGTGTCTCCCTGTCCCACGCCGGGCGGATTTGAGCGGGCCCCTGGTCCAGCCAGAGCCCGGAGCGAGAGTCAGCCCGCGGCGGCTACCATTGCTTCGGCCATCGGGACCGGATGGGGGTGAGGCGGCTTTCACGGCCGCCGTGCGCCGGTAGCGACGCTGGCGCTGCAGACCCAGATGCTGGCTCAGGTAGCGACAGGCGCTTTCGGGCGTGGAGTCGATCATGAAGGCCAGGGTCGCGCAGCTGGGGGCAGCTTGCGCTGGCGAAACGAGATCGGCTCGGACTCGTCCATGCCGGCGTTCAGGACTTGCAGCAGGTGGTCCAGGCGGGCAGCACCGAGCCTCCCGGCGCATGCGCATGGCGTCGGCTGCGCGGCTCTGTTCCTGCAGGAAGGCGGTCATCACGATGAGCATCCGCTGCATGTCGTTGCCGGTGTCGACGCGGGTGACTTCACAGTCGGTGACGGCGACGGCGTTGAAGGCGTAGGGCTGGTGCAGGGCGCACTCGGCACGCAGCAGGTCACCTGCGCATGGCCAGGCGGACGAAGCTGGTGCCCGAGGGCCGACGCTTTCCAGTCGCACCCAGGCCACGGCTCAGCTGCCAGACGCCATTGCGGTCGCCGGCCAGGAAGCGTGTTCACCCACGGACAGTGAACGGGGGCCTCATCGGCATCAGGAAAGCGTCGTGATTCATGGTGGTCTCGCTCAGTTCTCGTTATGTGTCTGGCCTGTCTGGCCAGAGGCCCGCGAGGGGCTGGCGAAGATGTTCATGGCAATCTCCAGTGCTCTGTGTACGGACGGGCGACGCAGGCTGCGTGGGCGATGTGCCGGAGGGACCTGATGCCGGGCAGGGAACCGATGGGGCTTGCTCGGGGATGTAGACCTGAGGGGGACCTTATGGGGCCAGTGGTGGTCACATCGTCAGGCGTGTCCGTTCTGGGATATGTCGGGTGTTCCGGATATCCACTTCCAGGCGGGGCAGCGGGTCAGGGGCTCGCTGCTCGGGCCGGGAAGACAGGCGAAAGCACGAACGCAGGCGTCGGGTGGACGCAGGTTCAGGAGAGTTGCGGCGGAGCGCGACTGAGCTGGGGAGGCCAGGCCGGGCGACCGGTGGCGGGGTGGGGCAAGCTGGAGCGCCCTGCCGGACAGAAGTGATCGTGGCCAGCACCCAGGGGGCTGAGGGCGCATGGGGCATGGCCGGCACTTCCTGCTGCGCGGCGGCAGAGGGCAGTGCCCCCGTCGTGCAACAGGGTGTGATCGATGGGGACTGGGCGTCCTGGGCGGCGCGCTGTGCCAGCAGCGAGGCAGCGCCCCGGTTGTACGGGGTGGTGCAGATCTCGAGCGGGATCTCGCCCCGGGCAGCGGCCAGTAGAGAGGTCATCGACGGCGCAAGCGTGCCCATCAGGACGGCCAGCATGGCGATCCAGATGATCAGCGGACGGTTGCGAGCGCGTCTTCATGTCAGTACGGGCAGGACGGCAATGACCCCGATTCTCTGAAGAAGGTCAAATTATGCGGGTAGATGCGGGTGCTGTCACCTGGTCTTACAGGTTGTCTCAGGACGTGATGACACGTTCCTTATCATCGCATCATTTCGGGTTTCGTGGGGCGGTTCAGGCCGAGCGATTTTTCAGGGATTCGCATGGCGACGGCAGGCTTGCATCAACTATACTTTTCTCACTTTTTCCAATAAGAATCAATCACTGCAGGCGAGGCGAAAGGTTCTTGAGTATGACGGCGTGGCCTGGCGGCTACGGTCTCGTGGCAGGGCCAGACCGGAGGCCTGTGGTGACGCCTCTCGGGATTCATCATGCTTTTTGCCATTCAGTTTGCCGTTGTCCTGCTGTGCATCCTCATCGGTGCGCAGGTGGGAGGCATCGGACTCGGTGTTTGGGGGATCGGCCTGGCCGTGATGGCCTTCGGTTTCGCACATCCAGCCCACCAGTCCCCCATCGACAATGATGCTGATGATCATGGCGGTGGTCTCGGCCATGGCAGCCATGCAGGCGGCTGGCGGCCTGGACTATCTGGTGCGGGTCGCCACGCGGTGCTGCACCGCAATCCGCGCTACATCACGTTCATTGCACCGGCGGTCACCATGCCTTCACGGTGGTGGCCGGTACCGATCACGTGGCCTCACTCGGTGCTGCCGGTCATTGCCGAGGTCAGTCGTCGCAATGGCATCCGGCCCGAAAGCGGCCCTGTCGATGGCGGTGATCGCCTCGCAGTTCGCCATCGTGGCCAGTCCGGTGGCGGCTGCGGTGGTCCTCGGTCGTGCACTACCGAGGCCGCAGCACATCACGCTGATTGACGTGCTGAAGGCGACGGTGCCTCCACCATCCTGGGCATCGGTCTGGCCTGCGTGTTCGTCAATCGCATGGGCAAGGAGCTGGCCGATGATCGGGCTACCAGCAGCGACTGAAGGATCCGGAGTATGTGAGCTGAATGCGGTCGAGGCGGTGGCCGAGGATGCGCCGCTCAGCCGACGGCGAAGACGTCGTGCGGATCTTCCTGGCAGCCGCCCCTGCTGGTAGTGCTGATGGGGCGTTCAAGTGGCTGCGGCCGGTATTCGGCGGCGAGCACATGGGGATGGCGCACACCATCGAGATCGTGATGCTGTCGGCGGCGGCGCTCATCATCCTGGTCTGCAAGCCCGATGGCAACGAGATCACGCAGGGCAGCGTCTTCCATGCGCGGCATGCGGGCGGTGATCGCGGTGTTCGGGGTGGCCTGGATGGGTGACACGCTGATGCAGGCGCACCTGCCGGAGCTGAAGGCGGCGGTCTCGTCGCTGGTGGAAACAGCGCCCTGGACCTTCGCGTTCTCGCTCTTTGTGCTGTCGGTGCTGGTCAACAGTCAGGGTGCCACGGTAGCCACGCTCTTTCCGGTGGGTATCGCACTGGGCGTACCCGCACCGATCCTGATTGGCACGCTGGTGGCGGTCAACGGCTACGTCTTCATTCCGAACTACGGGCCGATCATCGCGTCGATCGACTTCTGACACCACGGGAACCACGCGCATCGGACGCTACATCTTCAACCACAGCTTCACTGCCGGGCCTGCTCAGCATGGCCTTCTCGCTAGCGCTGGGGCTGCTGTTTGCGCAGATGTTCTTCTGATGACCTCAGTGCCAGCCGGACCCGTGACAGGGGGCCGGCCGGCATTCCTTCCAGGTCAGAGCAGGTTGTCCAGCTCGGCTGGCTGATGCCGCACACCTGGCGCGCAAAGTGCATGGGTTGCGAGAACAGCATGCTGGAGGGCAGCAGGCGCTGCTCGCCGTCGTCCTGGATGACGAAGCCGGGCACGCACGGGCCGACAGCTCGTTCATCGAGCGATGCAGGCCCGGTCGATGCGCTGGTTGGTGGCCGCATGCAGTTCAGGCGTGGCCGCCTGCAGCCGTTCGGCCGCATCGCAGACCCAAGCCGCGCAGCAGTTCACACAGGGAGGTGCAGCTCGGTGATGTTGCAGCCGTCCACGTAGCGTGCGTGCTGGATGCGCTGCAACGCCTCGAACTCCGCTGGGGCTGGGTCTGGGCCACGGCCGTGAGTGCCAGTGTGGCCGCGGTGCTGTCCATGGGCTGGTGGAGGTTGCACAGCACCCTGGTCTCGGTAGGTCAGGCTGAAAGATCTGGCGGTGATCTCCTCGATGCGCTGGTCGTTGGTCCAGGCGTGGCTGGCAGACTCATGTCCATGGGGCGTGCGCCGTGGCCGGCAAACAGGCCGGTGGGCAGAAGTTCCAGTCCAACCCCGGTGCTTTCGACGATGCTGGTCGGTGCCGGGCTGGCGCCACTGGCACCAGCCGCAAAGCGGGTCGAAGAGGTAGAGTCAGGGTCTTGCTCATGCCACGGCACCGTGCCTTGCCAGCGAGAGATCCGGCTGCAAATCATCAGGAAACAGCCGAGGATTCTGCGTGCTGCTGAAAACCGCGCAGGAATGGGCGAGACGTCAGTGGTGGTATTATGTACTGAGTGTTGCTCAAACTGACGAAGTGTGGGCTCTTTGTCGGGAAGTTGCCCATCTGGTAGCCCAGCCACAGGCGTTGTGCGATCCGGCGGCCATTCGTTGGCCTGGGCGGCCATGACCTGGTTGGGGTGCTCGGGTCAGGGCTCTCGGCAAAGAGCGACAGCTCAGCGCTTGAAGAGATCGGCGTCCAGATCGGGCAGGGCGATGTGCTCTGGGCATCGGTGCGCCTTCAGAGCGGCCGGTGCGGCGCAGAGGCTGGACCAGAAGTCCACCATTTTCACAAGGTGCGGGTCCCAGTCATCGATGTGACGGTCGAGACCAGCCCCAGGATCTCGTCACTACGGATGCGGTCATGAAGGTGTAGACCATCCGGGGAGATGTCTTCTTCGGTGCAGATGTCGGCGGCCATGGTGCGGTGCAAAGGCGAAATGGACGGGGCGCCATTAGCGGCACCTTCCGGGCAGGTCCGAAACGGTCGCCGATGGGTGGGGATGCACCCACCCACCGGCCGTGAGGCTCAGTAAAGCTCCAGGTGCACCCGGCCTGCGCTGCATCAGCTCCACCAGCGGTCAGTGGGCAGGGCAGCCGGTCGCTGTCGGCCATCAGGTGTCGAAGGCCTGGGCCACGGCCTCCTCCAGGTGGGCCTTGTTGCCGCAGACGTAGACGTGGGCGCCTTTTTCCAGCATCGGCCGCAGGGCGTTCCGGCATGGTCGGCGATGGCGTTCTGCACATAGTATTTCTCGGCACCATCGCGCGAGAAGGCGGTGATCAGCTCGCCCAGCACGCCTTCCTGCTGCATGGCCTCCAGTTCTTCCTGATAGAGGAAGTCCTCGGCACGGCGCTTCTCGCCGAAGATCAGGCAGTTCTCGCGTTTCACGCCGCTGGCCTGCATCTCGCGCAGCAGCCCCATCAGCGGGGCGATGCCGGTGCCGGTACCGATGAGGATCAGCGGGGGTGTCGGCGCTGCCCGCCAGGTGAAAAAGCCCGCGTTGGAGCGGCAGTAGATGCGGAACGGTCCCTCATGCGTGAGCAGGAAGCGCGTGGCGGTGCCCGGTGCCGGCAGGCCTTGTGCTCATAGTCCACCTCGCGCGCACAGGTCGATGCTGGGCCCGCCGCACCGTGTGAGGCAATGGAGTAGGCGCGGATGAGGCAAGGCGAGCAGCTGGCCAGCTCGGCCAGCGGCACGCTCTGGGGGCTGCAGAAGTCCTGCAGGATGTCCAGGATGTCGGCGCCCCACAGGTACTCTTCCAGGGCCTTGCGGTTCTTGAACTGGCAGCTCCTTCAGTTCCTCGCTGCGGTGAGCTTGCCCAGGTCGCGCAGCACGCTCCTGCTGATCTGCCGAAGCTCCCTGTGGCGAAGCAGCGCGGTGGCATCGAACGATCCGTCGTACTTGGCCAGTGCGCCCCAGCAGCTGGGGATCGTTCTCGGCCATCACGTACACGGTGTCGCCGGCACGCCAGACCATGCCGCTGTCGGTGGTGTCCAGCCGCAGATGGTAGGCCGCTGGGCGGCTGGTGCTCAGCGCCCGGCGCTCAGCAGCTTCGCCTCGTAGGCCGAGCCTGCACCGTGAGGCCCTGACCTGCAGGGTGCAGGGCCTTGCCGGCTTCGGCGTCACCGTTCAGGACCTTGCCCACCACGGGCATCCACTGGGCAAAGAACTGCTGGAAGTTGCTGTCGGCATCGACGCGGTTGATGAGGGCGGTGGCGCCACGGGCCTGCAGCAGCTCGTCCAGCCGCCGTGTGAAGCCGCAGAAGTGCGGGTAGGCGGTGTCGCTTAGCCCGAAGATGGCGTAGCGCAGCCCGGCCAGCGACTCGGTCTTCTGGATCAGTGCCAGGAAGGCCTCCGCATTGGAGGGCGGCTCCCCGTCGCCGAACTGCGAGGAGATGATGAACAGCGGGTTCCCGTCCTGCAGCATGCCGGGCGAGATTTCGTTCAGGGTGAGGACCTGGGGAGAAGGGCTGCAGGGGCAGGGTCGGCGGCCAGCTGCTGGGCCAGAGCGCGGGCATTGCTCGACTCCGACCCATAGCCGATCACCACGCGGTGGGCGATGGCGTTCATGTGTCTTGGTTGGGTGAGACGGGCAGGGGTATCCCCCGCATCCCCTGGCAGGGCAGCCTGGGCAGGGCGCGGTGACGTGCCCGGTGTGGCGACCCATGCAGTGCGTCGCACCGTGGGTGCGTCACGGCGGGGCCAGTGTGCGGAGTTGACCCCAGAGGCACGTCCGGGCGCGTATCGGGAGATAATTCCCGATGGATTTTATCAGGCGATGGGTTGTGGACTGACCGCCTTGCGGTCATTTCCGGTACAGTTGCATCGCCGGGGAGGGCGTCTGGCAGAATCCATCGCCTTGCAGGCCTGCCGGGTGATCGTCGGCGCGAGGCAGACCTGCCTGTTTGCCGCCCATCGGGTCTGCGGCGTGTCGCCGCGCGCTTCGACACGCTACCGGGCGAGGATTCCCCGTGCCGACCCGACGGCTCTTCTGGAGATAGCAGGACATGACGACAAACCCCGCGGCACAGGCTGTTGCCGCCCCGCAGAATGGCCTGGAAAATGGTCAGAGCAACGGACAGCCTGCCGGCGCGGCGCAGCGTGCGGGGGCGGGCGGCCAGCCGCCCCGGTTGCAGAGGCCGTGATCGACCGGAAATTCCGTCGGGCGCTGGGCAACTTTGCCACTGGCGTCACGGTCATGACGGCCAGCGCCGAGGGCGGAAGGTCGAGGGTCACCGCCAACAGCTTCAACTCGGTGTCGCTCGATCCGCCGCTCATCCTCTGGAGCATCGACAAGCGTTCGGGCAGCTACCCGGTCTTTGCGCAGGCCTCGCACTTCGCCGTCAACGTGCTGGCGGTTGGCCAGATCGCGCTGTCCAACCAGTTTGCCCGCCCTGGGATGATCGCTATGCGGGCGTGCCGCACCGGCCTCGGCATCAGGGGCTCCATTCTGCTGAGAGACACCGCCGCCAGCTTCCAGTGCGAGAAGCACGGGATCGTCGACGAGGCGACCACTGGATCGCGATCGGCAAGGTGGTGGCCTACGACGACAACGGGCGCGATCCGCTGCTCTACCACCAGGGCGCCTATTCCATGGTGCTGCATCCGGAGCTGGAAGAGCGGGAAGAGGTGAATGCCCGCGCACGCGAGTTCCACAGCCGCCCGGTGGACAACTACTGTCTATCTGATGAGCCAGGCGATGCGTGCCCACCAGGAAGCCTATGTCAGCCCGAGCGCCGGCAGATGGGTGGAGTGCAGGCGAGGTCACGCGTGCTGCTGGTCCTGGATGCCGACCAGCCAGCCGATCGGCTACGGTGGTGCACCAGGCCGTCATGCCGGCGCGCGAAGTCGAGCCGGTGCGCGCCTGTTGCGTGAGCGGGGGCTGGTCCGGCAGGAGGGAGCGGTTTCGTGCTGACTCCCGAGGGGCATCGTCAGGCGCAGGCTGTCTGGGACATGGCCCGCCGCCATGCAGGACAGAGTTTTGCTCCCTTTTCGGACGAAGAAAAGGCGCTGTTCGCCGACATGCTGGAAGCGGGTCATCGTGCGCTGCTGAGGCTGCCCTGTTACCGTCCCCGACGGTCCGGGTGATGGATTCGATGTGAAAATTTCCCGAGACGGGATATTTCTCTCGGAAAACAGCCTGCATCCGGCCCCTCGGAGCGGGGAAAGCGATTGGTTATCTCCACCCGATCCGCGCGGTCTGGGTATCCTGCCGGTATTGTTCAGATGACGTGTTTTGACAATCCCCATGATGATGGACGCATTCACATCGACCGTTGCGCTGCCGGATGCCGGTGCTGATGCTGGCACCCATCCCTTCTCGGTGCTTGATGGCGTGTCTCTGCCCTGAGCAGTACGCCCCAGGCCCCGGACGACCCGCCTGGCGCCGACACGCGCCCGATCCTCCCATTCCGCGCCGGATATCGCCGCGCCGCCGCCCGTCACCGTGCGTCCCTCTCTCACGATGGCGCTGCTGCAGGCTCGGGAATCGGCTATGCTCTTTCTTCCGGCCGTCGCTCAGCCGGCATGGACTCACCGAGCAGCAATGGCGGATCATTCGTGTGCTGCCGCTCACGGCGAGCTGAAAGTCACCAGCTGGCTCGAGGCTGGTCTGCATCCTGAAGCCCAGTATGACGGGTGTGCTCCAGCGCATGGAGCGGATGGCCTCGTCCAGCGCCGCAAGCCCCGGCATGATCAGCGCCGCGTCTACGTGAGCCTGAGTCCTGCCGGGCAGACCTGTTTCAACGACATGGTCGATGAGGTCGAGGACGACTCACCGGCGCCTGGAAGAGAAATTCGGCAAGGAGAAAGTCCAGGCGCTGCTGGCGCTGCTCGACGAGGCTGAGCGCCATGCAGCGCTGAATGCCCGTCAGGCCACCATCGCCCTTGGCCACCTTCGCACTCAGGTCCAGCGACCTTCGCCGGCCAGGTGCGATAGCGCCTCATGGCCGAGATCAGCTCGGCCGACTGGCGGCCTTGGCGTTTCCTCGTCGAAGGCGCGGATGTAGTCGCCGGTGAACTGGACGGGCCTCAGGTCCAGCGCACTGCCCGGTGCGTAGTGCCCGGGAATCACCACGGACGGGTCCAGCGCCTTGATGCGGTCAGTGCCAGCCAGTCCGCATGCGACGTGGCGTCTGCGTGTCCGCCATCCAGACGTGTTCGCCGGCCACCGAGAAGTGCCGCCAGCCTACCACGCGGATCGACGGGATCCAGACGAAGGTGCGGTCCGGCGTGGGGCCGTCCAGGCCCACCACCCTGCAGCGTCTGCCCTTCCAGCTTTCAGGCGGTCACCGTCCAGCGGCTCCGGAATGATGATGTCCTGGGCGCGTTCTCGCCCAGCTGGGCCCCCAGACCTTTGAGCTTGATGTCCTTGTTCTGCTTGATGGCGGCAACGGTTTGCGGCGTGGCCACGATCCGCGCCTCGGGGAACTCGCGCTTCAGCGTATCCAGCCCGAAGTAGAAGTCCGGATCGGAATGGCTGATATAGATGGCCACGAGCTCTTGCCGCTGGCCTTGATCTGCGCGGCCAGCTTGCGGGCATCCTCGGCTGAGAACTGGGCGTCGATCAGATGGCGTCCTCACCCTGCACCAGGGTGGACGACACGGCAAAGATCGTCTCCTCGCCCGGGTTGTAGGTCTGGATCGTCAGCGGGGCCTCGGCCATTTCCTTCACGCTGGTGGCAGGCGTCGTGTCGGCGGTGCTGGGCAGAAGGCTGCAGCCTGCCAAGGCAAAGGCCAGCGCCAGCGCTGGGCAACCAGGGTCTTGGGAGTGTTCGTGGGCGGATTCCAAAGATGTCTCGTCGAATGGGCAACGCTGATCTTGCCAGAATGAGCCGGCGCGGAACAGCATGCCGGCGCACGGCGCGTCACCAGGCAACCGGGTCGTGGTACCTGGGCGTTCTGTCCCTGACGGCAGGCGCGTGATGGATGCCGTTGAGCGTATGCGGTACGCGACGTTTGGGCGGGAAGTGCGGCAGCCATGCGCACAAAAAGCCGGTTTTGCCCTATCATCACGCCCCTTGTGGACCTATCCGCGCGAGCGCAGATCGGGTGCTGATGATGGAACTTCGCCACCCCTTGCATCGCAGAGAAAAGTCTTCATAATGTCCCCGATGACCGGACAGGCACACAGCGGTTTGGTTGCAAGGGCGGCTCCGTCGTCCTGCAAGCAAGGCTGAAAAATTCAAAGGTGTCTGACCCTCTGTCTGCTGCAGACAAGGTTGTTGAAGGTCATGCCCATGGCTCAGTGGTAGAGCACTCCCTTGGTAAGGGAGAGGTCGCGTTCGATCCGCGCCATGGGCACCACATATTCCGGCGTTGCCGACAATGGCAGCGCGTCATGTCAGGGAGGGTCCTGACGGATCCCGGTCGGTCGGCCACTCCCACCCAGACATCAGGAGTCTCCAGTTATGGCAAGGGCAAGTTTGAAAACGGACCGCCGCACGTGAACGTGGGCACCATCGGTCACGTGGACCGTGGCAAGACGACGCTGACGGCGGCGGCGATTGCCACTGGCTGTCGAAGAAGTTCGGCGGCGAGGCCAAGGGCTATGACCAGATCGACAATGCACCCGGAAGAGAAAGCCCGGGGCATCACGATCAACACCTCGCACGTCGAGTACGAGACCGCCAAGCGCCACTATGCACACGTGGACCGCCCGGGACACGCCGACTACGTGAAGAACATGATTACCGGTGCTGCCCAGATGGACTGGCGCGATCCTGGTGGTGTCGTCGGCTGACGGCCCGATGCCGCAGACGCGCGAGCACATCCTGCTGGCTCCGCCAGGTGGGTGTTCCCTACATCATCGTGTTCGCGAACAAGGCCGACATGGCTCGACGACGCCGAGCTGCTGGAGCTGGTGGAGAGAAGTTCGTGAACTGCCGTCAGCACGAGTTCCCCGGGCGACGATCTCGCCGATCATCAAGGGTTCGGCGTGAAGGCGCATGGAAGGCGACACATGAGCGAGATCGGCGAGCCGGCCATCATGGCGCTGGGCCGAGGCGCTGGACAGCTACATCCCCCGAGCCTCGAGCGTGCCTGGACGGTATGTCCTGATGCCGATCGAGGACGTGTTTCGATCTCGGTCGTGGTACGGTGGTTAGCGGGTCGCGTGGAGCGTGGCATCGCCTGCTGGCGACGAGATCGAGATCGTCGGTATCCGTGACACGCAGAAGACGACCGCACGGGCGTGGAGATGTTCCGCAAGCTGCTGGACCAGGGTCAGGCAGGCGACAACGTGGGTATCCTGCTGCGCGGGCACGAAGCGCGAGGACGTCGAGCGTGGTCAGGTGCTGGCCAAGCCGGGCATCGACTGCCGCACACCGAGTCTGAAGCTGAGGTACATCCTGAGCAAGGACGAAGGTGGTCGTCACACGCCGTTCTTCTCGAACTATCGTCCGCAGTTCTACTTCCGTACGACGGACGATGGGTTCGGTGACGCTGCCGGAAGGCACCGAGATGGTGATGCCGGTGACAACGTTCAGATGAAGGTCAAGCTGATCGCCCTGATCGCCATGGAACAGGGTCTGCGGTCTCGCCATCCGTGAAGGTGGTCGTACCCGTCGGTGCCGGTGTGTCGCCAAGATCATCGCCTGATACCAAGGGATTGAAGGAAACGAGCATAGCTCAACTGGCAGAGCGTTGGTCTCCAAAAACCAAAGGTTGGGGTTCGATTCTCTGCCCCCTGCCACTTTTCCTGATGTAGCAGCAGCCGGGCCGACAAGGCCCGCTTTCGTCAGAACAAAGAGTCATTCATGGCAGTCGCAGACTGCATATTTCAGGCTGGATAGCGGCAGCGCAGCATAAAGTCGAAGATGTCACGTCCGGCGGCGACCGAGTCAAGCTGATCCTGCCATTCTGGTCGTGGTGGCTGGCGTCGTCGGCTTCACCTGTTGCGTGATCAGGCGCTGATCTTCCGGGTGCTGTCCGTCATCGGCGGTCTGCGTGCTGGGTGGTCTGATTGCCCGGACGTCGACGCAGTGGTCGTCGTCTGCTCGCCTGCCTGCGTGAACCGGCAGAAACCCGGCTGAGTAGTCTGGCCCACCAAGAAGGAGACCTGGTCGGTCACGCTGTACGTCTTCTTGTTCGTGGTCGCCGCGGCCATCTTCCTGTGGCTCGTCGATCCGGGCTGCAGTCTGTTCGTACGATCTCGTGCTGGGCTGGAGTCGCTGATGAGCAAACGTTGGTATGTGGTGCACGCCTACTCGGGCATGGAGAAGAGCGTCAGCCGTGCCATTCGTGAGCGCGTCGAGCGTGCGGGCATGCAGGATCTCTTCAGCCAGATTCTCGTCCCACGCGAAGAAGTGGTGGAGATGAAGAAGTGCCAGCGTTCCATCACCGAGCGTCGTTTTTCCCGGCTACGTGCTGGTCGAGATGGAAATGAACGATGACACCTGGCACCTGGGTGAAGAACACCAACAAGGTCACTCGGTTCGTCGGTGGAGCGGCAACCGTCCTGCGTGCCTTCCAGGCTGAAGTCGACAGATCATGAACCAGATGGGCCGAGGGCGTGGAAAAGCCGCGTCCGAAGACGGCTCTCGAGATTGGCGAGATGGTTCTGGTCAGGAAGGTCCGTTTGCCGATTTCAATGGCAACGTCGAGGAAGCCAATTACGAGAAGAGCCGTCTGACCGTAGTCCGTCACCATCTTCGGTCGTGCCAGCCGGTCGAACTGGAGTTCGGGCAGGTCGAGAAGCTCTGATCCCGGAAGGTCTTCCTTCCGCAGCAAGACAGTTTCAGGCTGCTCGCCGTGCGTGGCAGCGTTTTGAGGAGCCCTGTGTCAGAAAAGGGTTCGCCATTCTGATGCGGGCGGTCGTACTGCTAGGAGAGCAGCTATTCAGCGGCTGAAAGAAAATCGTCGGCTTTTACCGCTTGCAGGGTTCCTGCAGGCGAGCCGCAACCCTCTGCCCCGATCGGTCCGGCCTCGGTCAGCGCGGTCTGAACATCATGGAGTTCTGCAAGGCGTTCAACGCCCAGACGCAGGGCATGGAGCCCGGTCTGCCGACTCCGTGGTCATCACCGCCTCGCCGACAGAGCTCACCTTCATCATGAAGACGCCGCGCGTCCATCCTGATCAAGAAAAGCCGCCAAGATCGACAAGGGTTCGAAGACCCCCACACCGACAAGGTGTACGCTGACCCGCGAACAGCTGGAGCAGATCGCCAAGACCAGGCAGCCTGACCCTGAGCGCTGCCGACCTGGATGCCGCCGTGCAGCCCATCGCCGGCTCTGCCCGCAGCATGGGCGTGAACGTGGAGGGCGTGCGAAAATGGCCAAAGCTGAGCAAACGCCAAGGCGCTGAGCGCGGGTCAGAAGCCAACAAGTTGTATCCCGCCGCTGACGCCCTGGCCCTGGTCAAGGAATGCGCAACCGCCAAGTTCGACGAGTCCGTCGAGCGGCTGTTCAGCTGGGTGTCGATCCCGCAAATCCGACCAGCTGGTGCGTGGTTCGGTGGTGCTGCTCGCGGTACTGCAGCTAAGCGGTTCGCGTTGCGGTGTTCTGACGAGGGTGCCAAGGTTGAAGAAGCCAGCAGCCGCCGGCGCCGAAGCATCGTGGGCATGGAAGATCTGGCGAGAAAGTGAAGGCTGGTCAGCTGGACTTCGACGTGGTCATCGCTTCGCCGGACGCCATGCGCGTGGTCGGCCTGCTGGGCCAGATCACCGGGTCCGTCGGCTGATGCCGAACCCGAAGGTCGGTACCGACGCCGAACGTTGCTGGGGCTGTCAAGAACGCCAAGTCGGGTCAGGTTCACGTACCGTACCGACAAGGCCGGTATCATCCACTCCACCATCGGCCGGTGCTTCCTTCGACGTGGCGGCGCTGCAGGGAGAATCCCTGCGCTCTGGTCGAGGTCTGGTCCGTCGCGAGCCCGCCACCTCCAAGGGGCTGGTACCTGCAAGGTCGCGGTCTCCAGCACGATGGGCGTGGGTGTCAAGGCGATACCCTTCCGTCAGCGGCACGGGAGCCTGATCTCCTGGCCGTGAGGGGCCGATACAGGATGCCGCTCTGGCAAACGAGCCGGGCTACCAACTGGCAGCCTTCGCGCTGATGGGATCTTGAGTGATTCAAAGGCGAAGGTTCCAGCAGGTTTTCCGTCGGTTGCCGGCGGTATCTGTTCCTCCCCCACCAAGCTTTTGGGCCACCCTCGGGCACGTGTTGTCAAAGACCGTATCGATCAAGCAGCTGCCGGCTTGCCGGCAAGGGCGGTCTTGAATGCAGGAGCAGGGTGGTTCGCCATCCGAGCTTTCGGGGCGCTCATACGCAGATGGCGGTCCTGAAGAATGAAGTGTTCGATTGCAGACGGCGATTTCATGGGGTTTCACCCCTTGAGGATGCAGCGTCGGGATGAAGGCTTTCACACCTGATCGCCGTGTTGTCAACGATGTGTTTGGCGCATCTCATTTGTGAGGAAAAGACTGGCCCTCAATCGTAGAGAAAGCGGCCGTCATCGAGGTCAGTGCGCCCGGTGGCACAGGCTGGCTCGATCGTCCTGCCGAGTACCGTGGTCTGGACAGTCGAGAAGATACCCAGCTGCGCAAGCAGCGGCACGGGAATCGGTGATCTGCGTGTTGAAGAACAGCTGGTGCGTCGCGCCGTCGGATACGCCTTTACGAGAAGCTGGCTGACCAGATGGTCGGTCCCGCTGATGTACGGCATTTCCGCTGATCCGTCGCGCCCGCCAAGCTGATCGCCAGCTTCGCAAAAGCCAACATCAGCCTCGTGGTGAGAGGTGCCATGCCCAATGGTCATGGACGTCGCTGGGGTTCAGGCCCCTGGCCACCATGCCGAGCCGCGAAGAGCTGCTGGCCAGCTGGCTGGGCACGATGCAGGCACCGGTTGCTACCTCGTTCGTACCTCAACGGTTCCGACGAAGTTCGTCTGCAGTCCGCGGCTGCGCGAGGCAAGCAGGAAGCCGCCCGAGCATCCCCGCACTACATTGACTGCTCGGGCTCATCCGACGTAACAAAACGCAATCGAACTGGAGTAATTCCAAATGGCACTGAGCAAGAAGATCCTCGACGCAGTCGCAGGCATGACGGTTCTGGAACCGTCCGAACTGATCAAGATGATGGAAGAGAAATTCGGCGTGTCGGCTGCTCGCTGCTGTCGCCGTGGGTGCTCCGGCCCTGGTGGCGCCGCTGGTGGTGCTGCGGTGCCGAAGAGCAGACCGAGTTCACCGTGGTTCTGGCCGCCGCTGGCGAGAAGAAAGTCGAGGGTGATCAAGGTCGGGCGTGCCGCTACCGGCCTGGGCCTGAAAGAAGCCAGGACCTGGTCGACGGTGCCCTGAAGCCTGTGAAGGAAGGCATCTCGAAGGCCGACGCCGACGCGCTGAAGAAACAGCTGGAAGACGCTGGCGCCAGGTCGAAGTCAAGTAATCGACTTGCCGCCGGTATCGGCCAAAAGGGACCGTCTGCTGTCAGAGACCTCGGTCGCTTTGCCGTGCATCCGGCGGGTTTGCTCACCGGAAAACCTCATCATCCCGCCGAAGGGCAGGGTGGGACGTTTCCCGGCAGTTGCCCGAAGCGCTTTCACCGCGCTTGGTGATCGGCCTGTCCCCTGATTCCGGATTGTGGTGTTTTGGAGCCCGGTGGTTGGCGAGGGTATTCGCCCGCGTGCCTCGGTCAGTCGCCGTGAGCAGCGCGAGGCCGGTAGCTTCCAGCCCCTTTCAGACCTGCGCTTCAGGGCCCTGTTCGTTGGCCAGCTGCCTCTTCGGGGCAATAAGGGCCACAGGCGCGGGTCCTGCAGCGGGTTTCTTCCCACGGATACACATGCGGTACACCCGCAGAGGCGGCGCGTTTTCGCCCCGTCAAGAGCCTTGTGCGGCTGCCGCCAGCACGCATGTCACCTTCCCGCGGTCCAGAATCTGTAGCTGCAGCGCCCTTTGCTGCGCAGCCCCGTTCGCCTATCGTGACCCGCGGACGTCTCAGGAGAGTCCATGACCCACTCGTTCACTGGAAAAGAAGCGCATCCTGAGCAGCTTTGGCCACCGGCGCGCGTGCGTGCAGGAAGTGCCCCTTTACCTGCTGGCCACGCAGCTTGAATCCGGCGCGGGGTTCCTGCAGGAAGGCGCGCCGCCGACCAACGCAAGGATGTGCTACAGGCGGCACGAAGTCGATCTTCCGATCTCTTCGCACAACGACATGGCGCGCTGGGTTCGTCGGCCACACGCTGGGCCAGCCTCGCCTTCGACACGAAGGGTGCCAGCAGCAAGCGGCTCTGAACTTCTTGCGCATCTGCTGCGCTCCGCGTGCGCCTGGCTCATCATGGACTCGCGAGGCCAGCAAGCCCATTTCGGTCAGGTAGTGAAGGAGCAGGAAGTCTGCACGGCGAGATCCGCTCCTATGACGCCGACCGGCTCCTTCGTCATCAACGGTACCGAGGCGCGTCATCGTCTCTTGCAGCTGTAACGTTCGTCGCGTGTTCTTCGGAGCACGACCGCGGCAAGACCCACAGCTCCGGCAGCTGCTCTTCTCGGCGCGACCATCCTACCGTGGCCTCGTGCGTGGACTCTCGAGTTTGACGCGCGCGACATCCTGTCGTCAGCGACCGTCGCCGCAGATGCCGGTGACGATCCTGCTGAAGGCCATCGGCATGACGCCGGAGCAGATCCGTGGCTCGCCCTTCGTCTCGACTTGCCTTCGCGCGCTGGAGTCGGAAGGCGCCAAGATGGAGCTGGTGCCCGAGGCGTCTGAAGGGTGAGACGGCCCGTTTCGACATCACCGACCGTGCAGGCAGCGTCATCGTTGCTGCCAAGGGACAAACGGATCAATGCCAAACGCATCCGCGACATGCAGAGCCGGCCTGGAAAGCTGATCAGTGTGCGGACGAGTTCCTGTTGGTCGTGCCGTGGCCACCGACATCGTCGATCCTGAGACCGGCAGAGATCGGCATACGTACGCAACGACAGAGCTGACCGGGGACAGCCTGCGCATGCGCGCGGCCAGCATCCACGGAGTTCCGCACGCGCACCTACAACGAGTCTGGACGCGGGTCCGTTCATCTCGCAGAGCCCTGCGCCTGGCTGATTCACGCCACCGTGATCTCGGCGCGTACCGCCATCTACCGCATGATGCGCCCGGGTGAGCCGCCGACCGAGGGACGCGGTCGAGGCGCTGTTCAACCAGCCCTCTTCTGGCGAGGACACCTACGACCCGTCGCGCGTGGGCGGATTGAAGTTCAACAGCCAGTCGCCCGCGAGGAGCCCACGGGCCCCATGACGCTGGAAGACGGCGACATCGTGGCCCGCTCATCAAGCTGCCTGGTGGACCTGCGCACGGCGAGGGCGAGATCGACGACATTGACCAATTTGGCGACCGTCGTGCGCTGCGTGGGGCGAGCTGGCCGAGAACGTTCCGCGCCGGTCTGGGTGCGGGTCGGGCGCGCCGATGCGCGAAGCGTCTGGCAGCCAGGCCGAGACCGAGAACCTGCTGCCGCAGCGAGCCTGATCAACATGCAAGCCGATCGGCGCCGCCATCCGCGAGTTCACTTCGGTTCCAGCGCTGTCGCGGTTCATGCGACCAGACCAGCCGCTGTCGGAGATCACCCACAAGCGCCGTAGTCTCGGCGCTTGGCCCGGGCGGTCCTGACGCGCATGTCTGCTTCGAGGTGCATGACGCTGCACCCGACCCACTATGGCTGCGTCTGCCAGTCTGATCAGACGCCGGAAGGTCCGGAACGTCGGTCTGACTCAATTCGCTGGCCCTCTACTGCCCGATCTGCCAACGGGTTCGCTTCCTGGGACCCCGTACCGCAAGGTCGAGGAACCAGAAGCTGACCGACCAGATCGACTTCCTGTCGGCCATCCAGGAAGATCGCTACGTTATCGCCCAGGCCAACGCCGAGCTGGATGATGAAAGCCGCCTGGCCGGCGAGGCTGGTGTCGGTGCGCATCAACGGCGCAGGACCCAGCTGGTCCGGCCGCGCGCGTCGAGGCCATCGAGCGTGCACCGTCTGCAGCACGTCGGTGGCCCACCTGCTGTATTCACGCCCGGCTTTGACGCCCGACGCATGAACCCGGGCGCTGATGGGCGCCAACATGCACGCGTCTGGTAATGCGCCCTGCCTGCGTCCGCAGAGAAACCGCTGGTCGGTACCGGCATCGAGCGCACTTTCTGATGCGGTGGACTCAAGGCACGAGTCGCTGCGTTGCGCGGCGGCATCGTCGACGTACATCATCGTCCAACCGGGTGGTGAATCCGCGTCAACGACGAGGGGAAGCCACGGCGGGCAGAGTGGTGGATGGACATCTCAGCCTGCACAAGTACACGCAGCCAGCAGAACACCAACATCAGCCAGCGTCCGATCGTACTCCAGGGGCGTACCGACTGGCTGCCGGCGACGTGATCGCTGACGGCGCCTCGACCGACCTCGGGAGCTGGCCGAGGTGAGAACATGCTGATCGCGTTTCATGCCCTGGAACGGCTAAGCAACTTCGAGGACCGATGACAGTCTCGGAGAAAGGTGGTGTCCGACGTCCTGCACCTCGATCCACATCGAGGAGCTGTCGGTTCTGGCGCGTATTGGCGCAGCTGAAGCCTGAGGAGATCACCCGCGACATCTCCAACCTGTCGAGCCAGCTGGCCCCGCCTGGACGAGGTCCGGCATCGTCTCACATCGGCGCCGAAGTCTCGGCCGAGCGACACACGCTGGAGCGAGGTCACGCCCAAAGGGCGAGACCCAGCTCACCCCGCGAGAGAGCTGCCGCGCGCGATCTTCGGCGAAGAAGGCCTCCGACGTGAGCGCCGACACCAGCCTGCGCGCGTGCCTTCGCATGAGCGCTCGTCATCGACTTTACGGGTGTTCACCCGCGAGGGCATCACCCGTGACAAGCGGGCGCAGCCGATCGTCGACGGCGAACCTCAAGGCGCTTCCGGTATCTGGACTCTGCGACCAGCTGCGGATCGTCGTAGAACGACGCCTTTCAGCCAGATCGAGCGTTTCCTGACGGCAAAGGAAGCCAATGGCAGGACCCAAGAGAAGCTAGCGAATGGCGCACGGTCGCCACCACGTGACTACCTGAAGGATCTGGACCGCTACCACTCGGTCTGAGGTGCGTCTGGCGACGAGGAAGATGCCCGCTGGCTGGAAGGCATGAAGGACGCCATCGAGCAGAAGCGTCGCAGTTCGACCTGGCCTTCGAAGAGAAACGCAAGCTCACCCAGGGCGACGAGAGCTGCGGGCGTGCTGAAGATGGTCAAGGTCTACCTGGCCGCTCAGGCGTCAGTCTGCAGCCTGCGTGACAAGATGGCCCGGGCCGCCACGGCAACAAGTGTGTGGTCTCGCATCGTGCCGATCGAGGACCTTGCCCTCACATGGCTGATGGCACCTGTGCGACATCGTGCCACAGGAACCCGCTGGGCGTGCGTCGCGGATGAACGCGGCCGAGATTTCTGAAACCCCACCTGGGCTGGGCTGCCGCCAAGGGCGTGGGCCTGCAGCATCGGCGAGATGCTGGACCGTCGCGTGAAGGTCTCCTGAAGGTGCCGCTATCTCGACAAGGTCTATAACGACCGCGGCGGGGAAGGCCAACCTGTCCGAGCCAGTCCGACGATCGAGCTGCTGGCCGCAGCGACCTGCGGACGGCGTGCCGTTTGCCGCTGGTGTTTGTGCGGTGCGACGAGAAGAGATCCACGCCGCACTGGATCTGGCCTTCCCGTCGGATGACCCCGCGGACCGAGGAAACTGGCACGCTTGCAAGACGCAGCTCATCCTGCAGTGACGGCCGCACCAGCGATCCGTTCGATCTGGCCCGGTCGCGATTGTGGCTACATGCACTTCCTGAAGCTGTACCCACCTGGTACGACGACAAGATGCATGCCCGCTCCACCGGTCCGGTGGCAGCCGTACGCAGCCGCTGGGCGGCAAGGCCCGAGTTCGGTGGCCAGCGTTTCGGCGAGATGGAGGTCTGGGCACTGGAAGCCTATGGTGCCTCCCACGCCCAGTAGTGAGATGCTGACGGTCAAGTCCGACGACGTGACCGGTCGCGCGAGGCTGTCGAGAAACATGATCATGGGCGAGCATCGCCATCGACGCCGGGCATGCCGGAATCCTTCAACGTGCTGGTCGCGAGATTCGCTCGCTCGGCATCGACATCGATCTCGAACGCGCCTGAGACTGAGCTGAGGAACACAACGGAGAACGCATGAAAGCATTGCTGGATCTCTTCAAACAGGTCGAGGAGGCGGCCACTTCGATGCCATCCGCATCGGCCTGGCCTCCCGGGCACAAAGATTCGCCTCCTGGTCCTACGGCGAAGTCAAAGAGCCCGAGACCATCAACTACCGGACCTTCAAGCCCGAGTGACGGCCTGTTCTGCGCCAAGATCTTCGGGCCCATCAAGGACTACGAGTGCCTGTGCGGCAAGTACAAGCGCCTCAAGCATCGCGGCGTGATCTGTCGAAAGTGCGGCGTGGAAGTGACGCTGGCCAGGTGCGCCGCGAGCGCATGGGCCACATCGAGCTAGCCAGCCCGGTCGCACGCATCTGGTTCCTGAAAGTCGCTGCCGTCGCGTCTGGGCATGGTGCTGGGACTGCGACGCTGCGCGACATCGAGCGCGTGCTGCTTGAGGCCTATGTCGTGGTCAGGCGCCGGCGCGGCCCCGCTCAAGCGCGACCAGCTGCTCACCGAGGACGACTTCCTGGCCAAGACCGAGGAGCACGGTGACGAGTTCGTGGCCGCGATGGGTGCCGAGGGCGTGCGCAGCTGCTCAAGTCCATCGACGTGGGACCGCGAGGTCGATCGCCTGCGCATCCGGGTCACCAGCCCAAGCCAAGGTCAGAAGATCGCCAAGCGCCTGAAGGTGCTGGAAGGCTTCCAGCGCTCGGGCATCCGTCCCGAGTGGATGGTCATGGAAGTGCTGCCGGTGCTGCCGCCCGAGCTGCGTCCGCTGGTGCCGCTGGATGGTGGCCGCTTCGCCACGTCCGGACCTGAACGACCTGTATCGCCGTGTCATCAACCGGAACAACCACCTCAAGCGTCTGCTGGAGCTGAAGGCCCCGAGATCATCGTCCGCAACGAGAAGCGGATGCTGCGGGAATCGGTCGACTCGCTGCTGGACAACGGCCGCCGTGGCAAGGCCATGACGGGCGCCAACAAGCGTGCGCTGAAGTCGCTGGCCGACATGATCAAGGGCAAGGGCGGTCGCTTCCGTCAGAACCTGCTGGGCAAGCGCGTCGACCACTCGGGCCGTTCGGTCACCGTGAGTGAGCCCGCAGCCAAGCTGCACTCAGTGCGGTCTGCCCAAGCTGATGGCCCTGGAGCTGTTCAAGCCGCTTCATCTTCAACAAGCTGGAGGCGATGTCGGCTGCCACCACCATCAAGCAGGCCAAGAAGATGGTGGACACGCAGGAGCCCATCGTCTGGGACATCCTGGAAGAAGTCATCCGCGAGCATCCGGTCATGCTGAACCGGGCGCCGACGCTGCACCGTCTGGGCATCCAGGCCTTCGAGCCGGTGCTGATCGAGGGCAAGGCCATCCAGCTGCACCCGCTGGTGCGCCGCCTTCAACGCCGACTTCGACGGCGACCAGATGGCCGTGCACGTCCCGCTGTCGCTGGAAGCGCAGATGGAAGCCCGCGCCCTGATGCTGGCCTCCAACAACGTGCTGTTCCCGTCCAACGGCGAGCCGTCGATCGTGCCGTCGCAGGACATCGTGCTGGGCCTGTACTACGCCACTCGTGCCAAGGTCAACGGCAAGGGCGAGGGCATGTACCTGGCCGACATCAAGGAAGTGCCGCGCGCCTACGACAACGGCGAGGTCGAGCTGGGCACGAAGATCACCGTGCGTCTCCATGAGTACGAGCGCATCGGCGACAACGAGTTCCGCCCGCATTTCAAGCGCTTCGAGACCACCGTCGGTCGTGCGCTGCTGTCCGAGATCCTGCCCAAGGGCCTGCCGTTCGACCTGATGAACCGGGCGCTGAAGAAGAAGGAAATCTCGCGCCTGATCAACGCCTCGTTCCGTCGCTGCGGCCTGCGGGCCACGGTCATCCTGGCCGACCAGCTGATGCAGAACGGCTTCCGGCTGGCCACGCGCGGTGGCATCTCCATCGCCATCGACGACATGCTGGTGCCGCCGTCCAAGCCGCAGATCCTCGCCGCCGCCGAGAAGGAGGTCAAGGAGATCGAGCAGCAGTACACCTCGGGTCTGGTGACCCCGGGGCGAGCGCTACAACAAGGTGGTGGACATCTGGTCCAAGGCCGGTGACCAGGTGGCCAAGGCCATGATGGACCAGCTGGCAACCGAGGATGTCGTCAACCGCGAAGGTCTGGTGCAGAAGCAGGAGTCGTTCAACGCCATCTACATGATGGCCGACTCGGGCGCTCGTGGTTCGGCCACGCAGATCCGTCAGCTGGCGGGCATGCGGGCCTGATGGCCAAGCCGGATGGGTCGATCATCGAGACGCCGATCACGGCGAACTTCCGCGAAGGCCTGAACGTTCTGCAGTACTTCATCTCCACCCACGGCGCCCGCAAGTCTCGCCGACACCGCGCTGAAGACCGCCAGCCGGGTTATCTGACCCGTCGTCTGGTGGACGTGCGCAGGATCTGGTGACCGAGCGACTGCGGCACCAGCAACGGTGTGGCCATGCGTGCGCTGGTCGAGGGCGGCGAGGTCATCGAGCCGCTGCGCGATCGCGTGCTGGGTCGTGTCACGGCCGTGGACGTGATCAACCGCGAGACGCAGGAAACCGCCATCCCGGCCGGCGAACTGCTGAACGAGGACCTGGTCGAGAAGATCGAGCAGCTGGGCATCGACGAGGTGCGCGTGCGCCCGCTGACCTGCGACGTGCGCTATGGCCTGTGCGCCAGTGCTACGGCCGCGACCTGGGCCGCGGCGTGCTGGTCAACACCGGCGAATCGGTCGGCATCATCGCCGCCCAGTCCATCGGTGAGCCGGGTACCCAGCTGACCATGCGGACCTTCCACATCGGTGGTGCGGCTTCGCGTGCCGCGGTTGCCAGCTCGGTGGAAACCAAGTCCAACGGTACGGCTCGCTTCACGGCCACCATGCGCTACATCACCAACGCCAAGGGCGAGCTGATCGTCATCTCGCGTTCGGGCGAGGTGATGATCACCGACGACAACGGCCGCGAGCGCGAGCGCCACAAGATCCCCTACGGTGCCACGCTGCACGTCCATGACGGTCAGGCGCTCACCGCCGGCTCGCAGCTGGCCAGCTGGGATCCGCTGACCCGCCCGATCATCAGTGAGTACGGCGGTACGGTGCGCTTCGAGAACGTCGAGGAAGGCGTGACCGTGGCCAAGCAGGTCGACGAGGTCACCGGTCTGTCCACGCAGGTGGTCATCGACGCCAAGCGGCGGGGTGCAGGCGCCAAGAACGTCCGTCCCACGATGAAGCTGATCAACGAGGCGGGCGAGGAAGTGAAGATCGCCGGCACCGATCACTCGGTGCAGATCGGCTTCCCGGTGGGCGCGCTGATCACTGTGCGCGACGGCCAGCAGGTGGCCGTTGGTGAGGTGCTGGCACGTATCCCGCAGGAATCCCAGAAGAACCGGGACATTACCGGGGGTCTGCCGCGGGTGGCCGAGCTGTTTCGAAGCCCGTTCGCCCAAGGACGCCGGCATGCTGGCAGAGGTCACCGGTACGGTCTCGTTCGGCAAGGACACCAGGGCAAGCAGCGTCTGGTCATCACCGATCTGGACGGCAATGCGCACGAGTTCCTGATCCCGAAAGAGAAGCACGTGCTGGTGCACGATGGTCAGGTGGTCAACAAGGGCGAGATGATCGTGGACGGCCCGGCCGATCCGCACGACATCCTGCGTCTGCTGGGCATTGAGCGCTGTCGCGCCACATCGTGGACGAGGTGCAGGACGTCTACCGACTGGGGCGTGAAGATCAACGACAAGCACATCGGGGTGATCGTCTCGCCAGATGCTCGTCGTGTGGTCGTTACCGCACCGGGCGGCACCAACTTCATCGTGGGCGAGCAGGTCGAGCGCAGCGAGCTCCTGGATGCTACCGACAAGATGAACGACGAAGGCAAGCTGCCGCCGTCGTATGAAAACATCCTGCTGGGTATCACCAAGGCCTCGCTGTCCACCGACTCGTTCATCTCGGCGGCTTCCTTCCAGGAAACCACCCGAGTACTGACCGAGGCGGCCATCATGGGCAAGCGCGACGACCTGCGTGGCCTGAAGAGGAACGTCATCGTCGGTCGCCTGATCCCCGCAGGGTACCGGGTCTGGCCTACCACAGGCACGTCACGAGAAGGAATCGGTCGAGGCCCGTGAAGCCGCCGCACTGGCAGTCGCCGAAGCAGCCTTCGCCATGCCTGCGTCGTCCGAGCCCGAGCTGGTGACGGCCGAGGAAAGTGCGTCGTCGGCCGCCGCCACCGCGGCTGCGCTGGATCTGAGCGCACTGTTCGGCGGACCGTCCACCTCGTCGGACGAGACCCCGCACAGCCTTCCGGCGAAGAGGGCTGATCTCTGCTGACCGGCCCGGGCCTGATGGTCCGCCGGCAAGCCACTGAGGAACAAGGCCGGGGGCGGATATGCCGTTCCGGCCTTGTCGCTTTTGAAGCGCCGTCGAAGCAGGGTAGGATGAAAGCAAGCTGTGTCAGCCCTCCGGTACCAGAGATCCGTATCGCGCTGCGGGATGGGCTGCATGCAGGTTCGCAGCCGAAAAGGGTACCGCCGGGCCGCATGGAATGAGGGCAAGCCGAGGCAGCGGCGGGGGCGGAGCTGATACGGCCAGTGATCGGGATGGCACGCGATTCGATCCCGGCATGTTGTGTATTTCGACGCTATTACAAATAATTACCGTTCATCGACAGCTGGCAATCACAGGATCAGCGGTCTGGGGTCAAATGGTCCGAATACGCCGAATGGACTTTCCCTTATCTTCCCCATAAAAGGAACAGGCAGCACCTGCGTCCGTCCCTGCCCGCCATGTTGCATCCCGGGCTGTCGGAGGGTCGTTCAGGGAGGAAGCGGCCGAATTCACGGCGGGACGGTCGATTTGGCGGGACAATCGTCAGCTGAGGCGCGCCCAGGCGCCCCGTCAGGAGAAAACACCATGGCAGCTCATGCAATCGTGATCGAACAGCGAGGCAGTTGCTTCCGGGCCTACGTCCCGGACGTTCCCGGTGCACGGCTACCGGCAACAGTCTTGCAGAGGCCGAGGCGGCCGTGCGTGATGCCATGCGCCTGCTGCCGCCGACAGGGGCCGTGGCGCCCGCGCCGCAGCCCGGCTACTTCTGGGTTCAGCTAGCCTGTTGCCGCATCCTGAAGCGTGCGGCGAATGGCCCACGCCGTGGGCACCCAGCTTGTCTTCATTGACTGGCCGACACCTTCCTTTGTACTCCCGTGTTCCTGGGGCGGCCGTATGCCGCGCCAGATGCGCTCTTCGTAGCACTGGGCCGTCTGCCAGAGCAGTTCGGTCAAGGCGTCGGTCGAAGGGCATCGGAGCATGAACAGCCCTCACACAAGGCCGGGTTCTTCCGGCCCGGCAAATCGAATTCAGGCAGACGCCGCCGCGCGTGCCATGGATTGATCTCCGATCGACGCAGCCCGCCGTGGCTGCTCCCAAATCCAAGCGTCAACAGCCATGCCCAACCATCAATCAGCTCGTACGCAAGCCGCGTAAATCTGCGGTCGTCAAGAGCAAGAGCCCCGCGCTGGAAGATTGCCCGCAGCGCCGCGGTGTTTGCACCCGCGTCTACACCACCACCCCCAAGAAGCCGAACCCGCGCTGCGTAGCGGCTGGCCAGGTGCGTCTCACCAGCGGCTTCGAGGTCATCAGCTACATCGGCGGTGAAGGCCACAACCTGCAGGAACACTCGGTCGTGCTGATCCGCGGCGGTCGTGAAAGACCTTCCGTGCGCTACCACATCGTTCGCGGCTCCCTTGACCTGCAAGGCGTCAAGGACCGGAAACAGGCCCGTTCCAAGTACGGTGCCGGGCGGCCCAAGGCCGCTGGCAATCATCGGTCCCATCACGGTCGCCCGTCTTCCGGGTGGTCGGCTGGAAGGGTGGTTGGTACGATCGCCTGCGATGGGCGCAGGCGGCGCCGCCATCCAGTAAAAGCGATCCCGCCTTTTTCGCGCGTCCCGCGAGAAAGGTTCGGGGTCATGGCAATGCCCAACGGTTCCCCTGTTTTTCCGCCCATATCCGATGAGGCGGCGTGTTTTCCGGTTCCCGGGAATCACCTGGAGTCCCGCGTACAAAGGCCAGCTGAATGTCAATCTGAGGTAAGAAACGCCACGCCGTCGCGAAGTACCGAAGCGCGTGATCCTGCCGGATCCGCTCTATCACAACGAAGAAGTCGCCAAGTTCATCAACGTGCTGATGCTCTCCGGCAAGAAAGCCGTCGCCGAGGCGCATCCTGTACGGCGCCTTCGAGATCATCCGCTCCAAGAGCGGCAAGGATCCCATCGAAGTCTTCAACACCGCACTGAGCAACTCCCGCCCGATGGTCGAGGTCAAGAGCCGTCGTGTGGGTGGTGCCAACTATCAGGTGCCGGTTGAAGTTCGCCCGGTGCGCCGTACCGCGCTGGCCATGCGCTGGCTGCGTGAAGCCGCCAAGAAGCGTGCCGAGAAGTCCATGGGCCAGCGCCTGGCCCAACGAACTGATGGAAGCGGCCGAGAACCGGGGTGGCGCCGTCAAGCGTCGCGACGAGGTTCACCGCATGGCTGAGGCCAACCGCGCCTTCTCGCACTTCCGCTTCTGACCCGTCTCTGACGGAACGAGGACGATACGTCCCCTTTGCACCGGACCGGCCGCCGCAATGTCAGTGGCTGTCGGTCCTGTGCCTTAATGTGCTATTCAAGGACTCACCATCATGGCTCGCAAGACCCCCATCGAGCGCTACCGGAATATTGGTATTTCGGCCCACATCGATGCAGGAAAAACCACGACGACCGAGCGCATCCTGTATTACACCGGCGTGAACCACAAGCTGGGTGAAGTGCATGATGGCGCGGCCACCACCGACTGGATGGAACAGGAGCAGGAGCGTGGCATCACCATCACCTCCGCTGCCGTGACCACCTTCTGGAAAGGCATGGACCTTTCCTATCCGGAACACCGTATCAACATCATCGACACCCCGGGACACGTCGACTTCACCATCGAGGTGGAGCGTTCGATGCGCGTGCTGGACGGTGCTTGCATGGTGTACTGCGCAGTGGGCGGCGTGCAGCCGCAGTCCGAGACCGTCTGGCGTCAGGCCAACAAGTACCACGTGCCCCGTCTGGCCTTCGTGAACAAGATGGACCGCACCGGCGCGAACTTCTACAAGGTCTATGACCAGATGAAGCTGCGCCTGCGCGCCAATCCCGTGCCCGTGGTCATCCCCATCGGCGCCGAGGACAAGTTCGAAGGCGTGGTCGACCTCATCAAGATGAAAGCCATCATCTGGGATGAGGCATCGCAGGGCATGAAGCTCGACTACCGCGACATCCCGGCCGACTTGAAGGAAAAGGCTGCCGAGTGGCGCGAGAAGATGCTCGAAGCCGCGGCCGAAGCCGACGAGGACCTGATGAACGAGTACCTCGAGAACGGTGATCTGCCCGAAGAGAAGATCAAGGCCGGTCTGCGCAAGCGCACCATCGCCAACGAGATCCAGCCGATGCTGTGCGGCACCGCCTTCAAGAACAAGGGCGTGCAGCGCATGCTGGACGCCGTGATCGACTTCCTGCCGTCGCCGGTCGAGATCCCGCCGATCGAGGGCGAGGACGACGAGCACAACCGCGTCACCCGCAAGGCTGACGACAACGAGAAGTTCGCCGCGCTGGCATTCAAGCTGATGACCGACCCCTTCGTCGGCCAGCTGACCTTCGTGCGTGTGTACTCGGGCGTGCTGAACTCCGGCGACACGGTGCTCAACGCCACCCGCGGCAGAAAGGAGCGCATCGGCCGTCTGCTGCAGATGCACGCCAACAACCGCGAAGAGATCAAGGAAGTGCGCGCTGGCGACATCGCCGCCGTGGTGGGCCTGAAGGAAGTCACCACCGGTGAGACGCTGACCGACCAGGCTTCTCCGATCATCCTCGGAGCGCATGGTGTTCCCCGAGCCGGTGATCCGCCGGCCGTGGAGCCCCAAGTCGAAGGCCGACCAGGAGAAGATGGGTCTGGCGCTGTCGCGTCTGGCTGCCGAGGATCCGTCCTTCCGCGTCCACCGACGAGGAATCAGGTCAGACCATCATCGGCGGCATGGGCGAGCTGCACTCGAGATCATCGTCGACCGGATGAAGCGTGAGTTCAACGTGGAAGCCAACGTCGGCAAGCCGCAGGTGGCCTACCGCGAGACCATCCGCAAGACGGTCGAGAACGCCGAAAAGCCAAGTTCGTCAAGCAGTCCGGTGGTCGTGGTCAGTACGGTCACGTCGTGCTCAAGCTGGAACCGCTGGAGCGGGCGGCCGAACCGAGTTCGTCGACGCCATCAAGGGGCAGTGTGGTGCCTCGCGAGTTCATCCCGCGGTCAGAAGGGTATCGAAGACACCCCTGCCGACCGGTGTGCTGGCCGGCTACCCGGTGGTGGACGTGAAGGTCACGCTGCACTTCGGTTCGTACCGACGTGGACTCAACGAAAACGCCTTCAAGCAGGCGGGTTCGATGGCGTTCAAGCAAAGGCATGCGCAAAGGCCAGCCCGGTCCTGCTGGAGCCGATGATGGCCGTGGAAGTGGAAACGCCGGGAAGAGTATGCCGGTACCGTGATGGGCGACCTGTCCTCCGCGGCGCGGCATGATCCAGGGCATGGAAGACATGGTCGGTGGCGGCAAGCAGATCAAGGCTGAAGTGCCGCTGGCCGAGATAGTTTGGCTATGCCACCACACTGCGGTCGCTGACCCGGGGTCGTGCCACCACACTATGGAATTCTAAAGCAATACGCCGAAGCGCCAGAAGCGTCGCCGAGGCCGTCATCGCGGCCCGTACCAAGTAATCACGGGTACAGGCCGGAAGAATGAGGGCACACCAGCCGGGGTGCCTCGCCTTCCGACAAACGACAATCTCGATTGAAAGAATCAGGGTGAACTGAAAAATGGCAAAGGGCAAGTTTGAACGGACCAAGCCGCGCGTGAACGTGGGCACCATCGGTCACGTGGACCCATCAACGAAGACGACGCTGCGGCGGCGATTGCCCGCAGTGCTGTCGAAGGTTCGGCGGTGAGGGCCGAGGGCTATGACCAGATCGACAATGCACCGGAAGAAAGCCCGGGGCATCACGATCAGCACCTCGCACGTCGAGTACGAGACCGCCAAACGCCACTATGCACACGTGGACTGCCCGGGACACGCCGACTACGTGAAGAACATGATCACGGGTGCTGCCCAGATGGACGGCGCGATCCTGGTGGTGTCGTCGGCTGACGGCCCGATGCCGCAGACGCGCGAGCACATCCTGCTGGCCCGCCCGGTGGGTGTTCCCACATCATCGTGTTCATGAACAAGGCCGACATGGTCGACGACGCCGAGCTGCTGGAGCTGGTGGAGATGGAAGTTCGTGAACTGCTGTCAGTAGTGAGTTCCCGGGCGACGATCTGCCGATCATCAAGGGTTCGGCCCTGAAGGCGCTGGAAGGCGACACGAGCGAGATCGGCGAGCCGGCCATCATGGCGCTGGCCGAGGCGCTGGACAGCTACATTCGAGGCCCGAGCGTGCCGTGGACGGCACGTTCCTGATGCCGATCGAGGACGTGTTCTCGATCTCGGGTCGTGGTACGGTGGTTACGGGTCGTGTGGAGCGTGGCATCATCAGGTTGGCGACGAGATCGAGGATCGTCGGTATCCGTGACACGCAGAAGACGACCTGCACGGGCGTGGAGATGTTCCGGCAAGCTGCTGGACCGAGGGTCGGGCAGGGCGACAACGTGGGTATCCTGCTGCGCGGCACGAAGCGCGAGGACGTCGAGCGTGGTCAGGTGCTGGCCAAGCCGGGCACGATCAAGCCGCCACCGAGTTCGAAGCCGAGGTGTACATCCTGAGCAAGGACGAAGGTGGTCGTCACACGCCGTTCTTCTCGGAACTACCGTCACCAGTTCTACTTCCGTGCGACGGACGTGACGGGTTCGGTGACGCTGCCGGAAGGCACCGAGATGGTGATGCCGGGTGACAACGTTCAGATGAAGGTCGAGCTGATCGCCCGATCGCCATGGAACAGGTCTGCGGTTCGCCATCCGTGAAGGTGGTCGTACCGTCGGTGCCGGTGTGGTCGCCAAGATCATCGCCTGATTTTCACGTCCCATCCCATCGCAGACATAGGAGCGCGTCTGCCGCGCGCTCCTCGCTCTTTAAGGAATCATCATGGCAAACCAGAAAATCCGTATCCGTCTGAAAGCGTTCGACTACAAGTTGATCGACCAGTCCGCCGCTGAGATCGTTGATACGGCCAAGCGCACCGGCGCAGTCGTTCACGGCCCGGTGCCGTTGCCAACCCGCATCGAGCGTTTCGATGTGCTGCGTTCGCCGCACGTCAACAAGACATCGCGTGACCAGCTGGAAAGTCCGTACGCACCTGCGTCTGATGGACATCGTGGATCCCACCGACGAGACCGTCGATGCGTTGGGACGAAGCTCGACCTGCCCGCCGGCGTCGACGTGGAAATCAAGCTGCAGTGATGATGCGTGCGGCGCCTGGTCTCTTGGTGCTGCCCGTCTCGCCCAAAGCCCGCCGTCTTCCTTCCAGGAAGCCCGGCGGGCTTTTTTGTTTACAGAATTCAGAATTCATCATGAGCCACCCCTTCAAGCCCATTGATCAAGCCGATCTCGTCTATGGACTGGAAGATCGCCCCCTCGTTCGGCAATGCGCTGCTGAGCGCCATCACCCACCTGCTGGCTCATCTTCGTGCCGATGATCACCGGCGCTGATCGTGGGCCGTGCACTGGAACTGCCGGTGGACATGACGGCCCTACCGGTGTCCATGGCCATGAGGTGGCCTCCGGCGTCGGCACGGCTGCAGGTCCCAGCCGTTTCCGGGCCGGTGGGGTCGGGCATGCTCTCCATCCAGTCGGTCAACTGCTCGTTCGTCACCGTGATGATCGCCGGCACGTCCGCATGAAAGCCGAGGGGCTGGACGCGCATGCCATGATCTCGGCACTGTTGGGCGTCTCCTTCGTGGGCGCATTCTGGTGTGCTTCTCGGCGCTGGCTGCTGCCTTACCTGAAGAAGGTCATCACGCCCACCGTCGAGTGGGAGTGGTGTGGTCATGCTCATCGGCCTCAGCCTCGTGCATGTTGGCATCACCGATTTTGGCGGCGGCTGTGGTGCCAAGGCTGACGGCAGCTTTGGCTCCTTCGAGACACCGGGCCTGCGCGGGCACTGAGTGCTGCTCATCGTGCTCTTCTTCAGCTGCATGAAGAATCCGCTGCTGCGCATGAGCGGCATGTGCGGTGGGCTCGGTCGTCGGCTACCTCATTGCGCCTCTTCTGGGGCAAGGTCGATTTCTCGTCGCTGGACGGCCTGCCGCTGGTCACGATCCAGTGCCCTTCAAGTATGGTTTTGCGTTCGATAGCCACGCCTTCGTGGTGGCGGGCGCTATCTACCTGCTCCAGCGTCTTCGAGGCGGTGGGGATCTCACCGCCACCGCCATGTGTCGGGGCAGGCCATCGAGGTGACGAGTACACGCGAGCGGCTGCGCGGCGGCGTAATCGCGGCCGACGGTCTCGTCTCCGTCATTGCCACTGCACTGGGTCCGCTGCCACTCACCACGTTCGCGCAGAACAACGGCGTCATTCAAATGACGGGCGTGGCGTCGCGCCACGTGGGCAAAATACATTGCCGTCATCCTGGTACTGCTGGGGGCTGTTCCCGGTGGTGCGGGTCATTCACCACCATCCCGGCCCCCGTGCTGCGTGGGACCATGGTGCTGATGTTCGGCCTCGGTCACCGTCCCGATGTGCGCATCCTCACTGACCAACGGTATCCGTCGGCGTGAGACCATCGTGCAGCCACCTCGGTGGGCCTGGGTCTGGGTGTTGCCTTCGAACCGGAAGTCTTCCAGCAGCTTCCCGTACTTTTCCAGAACTCGATCTCCGCCGGTGGCATCACGGCCGTGGTGCTCAACCTGCTGCTTCCACTGGATCAGACCGAAAAGCCGGTCTTCCTCAGCGACGACTCGAGTGATCCTTGCCCTCTCGATGGGAGAATCCATGGTGCCTACGTTGCCCCATCCTCCCGGGTGCATTCGGCACAGCCCCAGCAGGGGCAGCCCTTCCTCAGACACACCCGGCTGGCCCGCTTGTCGGCAGTCTGCTGGTTGGAACGGCTGGATGGGCGGCTGGCCCAGACACGGGCCCTCGGCATCACGAATGGCGTCCGTGCAAACGCCTCCCGACCAGACGGGCCAGACCGACATGGATGCCTCGACCTTTCTCTCGCCTCACGCCCACGTCCGGAAGCTACGCGTGTCAATGGCAGGGCCGTGGCCTACCGGGCACGAGAACGTCGTCTACGTTCGCAACCCGGTCGATGCCGAGTACCAGAGCTGAACATCTACGTGCCCGAAGCCTACTTCGGGGGCACCATCCATGGCTACACGGCCAGGACGGCCCCATCTTCCTGCTCAATCGTTGGGGCTACATACGCGGGCCAAGCCCGGGGTGATGGGGCAGGCGAGGCTTTGGTCCGCGCGACCCTGACCGAGGCCGACGCCACTGCAGACGGCGCTGGCACGAGGGTCTGGTGGTCGTCTCGCCCGGTGCGCGGGGCGTACCGGGCCACCGGCGAGCGCCAGCCACCATCGTTGACCTGAAGGCGGCGGTTCGCTACCCAAACGCAACGATGCAGCCATGCCGAGCGTGCCAATCGGATCATCTCCAACGGGACCAGCGCCGGTGGCGCGCTGTCGAGTCCTGCTGGGGGCCAGCGCTAACCAGCCCGACCTACGAGCCCTACCTGAAGGCACAGGGGCTGCCGACGCGCCCGACGACATCTTTGCCGTCTCGGCCTGCCCGATTTCCATCACGGAGCAGGCCGATGCCGCCTACGAATGGGGAATTCAACGGCGTCGATGACTACGCCAAGATCGACGATGCGTCAGATCGACTTTCATGTCGAGCGCAAACATGAAAGGGTGCTCACTTCCGAGCGAAGAAGGTTTCAAAGCCAGCTCAAGACGCTGTTCACCGGATATGTGAATGCCCTGCACCTGCTCGGCCCGGATGTCGCAAGCTCTCTCTGGATGCCCAGGGCAACGGCAGCTTCAGGCGCATGTGGCTTCGTATCTGGCCGCCTCGGCCAGAAGCAGCTGGATGCCGGCAGGGACCTGTCCGACCGCGGCTGGCTCCCTTCAGGACGGCAAGGTGAAGGCTGTGGACTTTGCCGCCTTCGCACGCGCCGCAGGTCGCCAGAAGACGCCGCCCGCCTTTGACGGTCTGGCGCTGGACAATGGCGAGAACAGGAGTTCGGAACCGACACGGTGGATGCCCGGCATTTCACCGCATACTCGGCGGCGCACAGCACGGTGAAGGGTGCCGGCATGGCCGACGCTCAGACCATCCGGCTGATGAGACCCGATGAACTACATCGCCCATCGGCGGGAGGGCCTCAGCACTGGCGCATCCGGGTGGGTACCGCCGACCGCGATACCTCCCACGCCATCGCCGTGATCCTGGCCACAAGACTGCAGAACACGGGCAAGCAGGTGGACCTGTTCATGCCCCGGACGTGCCGCACAGTGGCGACTACGACCTGGACGAGCTGTTCGGCTGGATCGACCGGACGGTCGCCGCAGGGAAGGGCGGACGCTGAACCTTTCAACTGGGGCCACGGATTCGTGGCCTGCACTACTGTCGGGGTCTCCATTCCGCACCCGTGTGCCCGGCAGAGACACCTGACCCATGAAAAAGCCGGCCCCGCAGGGACCGGCTTTCCGTAGAGCCCGGCAGCGCCGGGCAAACATGACGCCATTCGCTGGACATGGCCCGCACCCGCAGGAGGCGAGCCATGCCGGACGATATCAGCCTTGCTTCTTGGTGCGATTCTGCATCGGGAGTTGTCCCTGACGCGGCATGTGGGGCGTCGACACGAACAGCGTGGTGATGCGGGCAAGCAGCAGCAGCACGCAGCGAAGGTCATGGCGTAACCCGGGTTGTGATCCAGCACCGTGCGGTAGATCCAGCCGAAGCTCACCGTCTGGAGCAGCATGGGGATCACGATCATCATGTTGATGATGCCCATGTACACGCCATAGCGGCCCGACGGAATCTCGGCCACGGCAATCATGTAGGGAACACCCCAGCATGCTGGCCCAGCCAATGCCGAAGCCGATCATCGGCGGAGACAGCATGAACTTGTTGGTGATGTGCGGGAACAGGCACAGTCCAGCGACATCAGCGCCGGGGCAAAGGCGTGCACCAGCGGCTACGGTACTTGCGGGCCGGTACATCAGCACGAAGGCCGACAGGAAGGTGACGACGTTGTGAAGCCGTTGACCAGCCCGGTCGGGCCACTGCCTGTTCATACAGGTGCGCAGCCTCTTTCGGCGTGGCGGCTCCAGCCGGCCGAAGGCCGAGTCGGCGATGCTGTGCGACACGAACTGCCAGTGAGACGAACATGGCGTACCACTGGAACATGTAGACCGCACCCAGCTGCCACAGGGTCTTCAGCATCACCGGGGATGGCTTCGTAGATTTCCTTGACGGCAGCCACCAGACCGTGGGGTTTGGCGCGAATTTCGGCCAGTTCCTCGGGGTGGGTTCGATTTCCGGGGTGGTCAGCACCGAGATCAGCACCGTGGCGATCGAGCAGAACGCACCGACGTAGAAGGAGCCATACACGCAGACCGGCATGCCTTCATCGGTCACGGCCGTGAGTAGCGCTGGAAGAAGTACAGCGCACGTTGGCCAGCGTGATGCCCAGCCCTGCAAAGAAGCTCTGCATCAGGAAGCCGGTGGCATGCTGCTCATCGGGCAGCTTGTCGGCGATGAACGCGCGATACGGCTCCATGGCGGTGTTGTTGCTGGCGTCCAGCAGCCACAGCAGCAGCACGGCCATCCACAGCTCGGTGACGTGCGGATACGAGGAACAGGCAGATGCTGCAGCCGATCGCGCCGATCAGGAAGAACGGGCGCCGGCGGCCATGCCGGGAATCGAGGTCCGGTCACTGATGGCGCCAATGAGCGGCTGGATGATCGAGGCCGGTCACCGGGCCCAGCGAGTGTCCAGCAGTGGCAGTTGGTCGGGGTTGGCATTCAGCATGCTGAACGCACCGGGTTGATGGCGAGTCTGCTGCAGCCCGAAGCTGTACTGGATGCTGAGAAGAACCCGAAGTTCATCAGCAATATCTGCCGAAATGTCATCACCACGCGATGAGTCTATCTTCATGGGAGTGATTTCCTCTGAAAAGACGGCGCCGGACCCCGGCGCCGAAAGCGCGACTATCAGAACCCGAGGCTTCCACGGGCACCATAGGTCACGGCGCTGCGCTTGTTGGCGAACGAGGTCACGGCCGTGTTGCGAGTCACGACCGGTGCAGGCCACGGGGCCGGCATTGGCTGCCGCATCGTTCCGACTTCGCGTGGGTGGCAAAGAACCGCAGAGCGGGACGTGCCATCATGCCCAGCCCCATCGAGAACTGCGTGCCCAGAGTCACCTTCGACGGCGTGCGGGTCGGTGCGAATCCTGCTTGACGCGCTGGTGGCTCAGCTCGGAGAACAGGCCCAACACCTCGTTGATGTTGTACGAGCGGACGGGTGCCCACCCACTCGCGCATCTTCGTCGTTGACCTTGGCGTGGCGATAGCCCACGGTCGACGTGGCCGACCACTTGCTGTGAGCCGGCTCGTAAAGCCAGTGGTCGAACACCATCCATTCGCGACGCTTGTCGGTGCTGCCACCCACACGTAGCCCTTCAGCAGGGCTGCATCGTAGGCAAACTGCAGCACCAGCGAGTTCGTGCCGCCCGAGCCGAAGGCATTGGCCTGCTCGTGAGGACAGGGTGAACGCTGTGCCGTTGTTGCCCGACTTGTTGTCGATGGTCCGGGTCTCGCGCACCACCACGTCCACATTCGGCGTGGCCGGATTGTTGTCGAGTCCACCGACTGCGTGGTGTCCACCGTGTCAGGTGCTGGTGCCGTCGCGATTGCTGGCGCGCACAGGTCCCATGCCACCGTCAGCTTGCCGCGGATTGACCCCGATCTCCTCCAGCCGGAAGTCATGCACCGTGGCGGAACGCGAACCAGCCCCCGACCAGATCAGGGGTTGTAGCCGCCGAGTCCGTTGTTGACCCCCATAGCCGGTGAAGTCGCCCATCCGGAACATCGCGTGGCGAACTTTGCGGGCCCAGCGTCACGTTGTCCAGACCGAAGCCCGGACCTGACCCGGCTCCCAGTACGTGATAGTCCATCATGCCTGGACATCAGGTTCTTGTAGAAGCGCTTGCCCACCCACAGGATCGCCCCGTCAGGGCCCGACGTCCAGCGACGGCCGATGTCCGTGGCCGTCACGAACAGCTCGCGCAGTGCTGGCGTGCTCTGCTCCCAGATTGGCCATGCCGGTGCCATGCGACAGCGTGATCTTGGCGTCGAACTTGGTGCCCTTGACCTCACCCAGATGCGAGCCCAGCTCAGATCCGTGGGAATCGCATTCGTTACTCGAGCGGAAGAAGGTTGCCGCACCCGGCAGGGCGGAAGCAGGCCTGCGAACCACCGTCGGACGTGGTGCCAGCGCCGCTGCAGCACGTAGGGCAGCAAACGAGGAAGGTGGGTGTTGTCTCCTCGGCCATGGCCCGATGTACTCAGGCACGACATGGCCAGTACGATGCCCGTACCGGCTGCGGCCATCATCTGCGTCTTCTAAGAGAGCTCCTTTCTACTTCGAGGCAAAAGGGTTGGGGTAGAGAGAGGGCGGCTGGCCGGAACAGGGAACTCGGCTACGGCAGCCGCCATGCGACCGGATGCCGGACCCCGCAGCGCGGAGATCCGGTATCCGGTCGACGGGATCAGGCGTGAGTGCCCGATTCCGGCGCGCGGATTTCCAACCAGAGCACCCCGTAAGGTGCCAGCGTCGCACCGTAGCGCAGGTTGTACGTGCGGTCGGTCAGCGCGGTCGCGCACCGGATGGTCGTGGCATGGCTCTGGAAGACCTGGGCCGGGCAGTGCTGCTCGAACTCGCTGTAGTTGGCCAGCACCAGCACCGTCTGCTCGGCGCTGCTGCGTGTGCACAGCACGGCCGGATTGGCAGCCCGGTAGCCCGATCAGCTCGCCCCGGCGAAAGCCGGCGTGTTGGCGCGGATGATGATCATGCTGCGCAGGCCGGTGAAGTCTGGCCGGGCACCGTGTTGGGGTTGTTGCGCTGCTCGTAGCGGGGCCGACATCGCTGGCGCGGGCGGTGGATCCAGCGGCTGTCGTCGGCCTCGTCGGGCGAGTTCAGGTAGCTGGGGTCATTCAGCGTGCCCACCTCGTCGCCCAGATAGATCAGCGGCAGGCCGCCCGTGCTCAGGATCGTGCTGAACAGCAGCAGCATCCGTTGCACCGCCAGCAGGGTCGCCCTGCTCCAGACCGGCCAGCGAGGCGAAGGTAGCCGCTCACGCAGGGCATCGCCCGTATCAGGGTTCTCTCGGAAGGGACGCCGCGCGCAGCTGCCGGGGAAAGCGGTTGTTGCAGAACCGGTTCAGGAACTTGCGGTGATCGTAGCCATTGATGCCGAACTGGGCGGCATCCTCGTCGGCGAAGGTCAGCCGATGTCGTCGTGGCTGCGCATAGTTCACCCGGGCCGTGTCGTGCGGCAGGGTGGTGCCATTTCTCCAGCGCCTGCTGCAGTGGTTCACCCTCGCGGGTGGCCAGCGAGTTCCATTGCAGCGCCATCTGCGGCGGGTTGACGACAGCTGGCACTCTTCCGGCGAGATATGGACATCACCTCGGCCGGGTGCACGTGAGCTTCCGGACTTGAAGAGCAGCGATGGCGCGGGCGATCCGGGCCAGTGCGTTGAAGGCACGGATCAGGTTGTGCACCTCGGGCAGGCTCTCGCAGGGCGTGCCTGGCGCTCGAGACGAAGGCCACCGCGTCGAGCGCAGGATCTCGGCGCCGGGGTGGCAATGGCCAGCATCTCGCCCGCCATGGCATTGAACACCGCCGGGTTGCTGTAGTTCAGGTCCCACTGGAACGTGTGGAAGGTCGTCAGAATCAGCGGCCGTCGGGCAGCTGCGAGAGCGTACCGTGCTCGTCAGGAAGATCTCGCGCACCGTGCGCTCGTAGATGTCGGGCTGGGTGCGGTCAGAACAGGAAATAGAAAGTCCCGTGTAGGCGGGATCACCTTCACGGCGGCCTGTGCCCGAGGGTGGTCGGTTGGCCGTGTGGTTGAAGATGAAGTCCAGCACCGGCCGATGCCTTCCTTGCGCAGGGCCTTGGCAGCGCCCGCGAATCCTCGATCGTGCCGATCTCGGGGTTCACGTCACGGTAGCTGCTGACCGCATAGCCGCCGCCGCTGTTGCAGGGGACCTTGAACGGGGCATCAGGTGCGGGTGAAAGCCCCAGCTCCTTGAAGTAGGAATCTGGTCCTGCAGGTTCTTCAGGTTGCCAGCGAAGCGGTCCATAGAGGACGCCGCCCACCACCTTTTCCGACAGGAACCGTGGGGTTCTTCTCGCGAGCCTCGTCCGGCGCCTTCATCTCCTTCGAGCGCTCGGACCAGCCCGTCGAGCCGTCTCGATCAGTGCATCAGCTGCGGGGAGTCCGGACGATGCCCGTAGAGCGCTAGATTGTCCAGCAGTCCGGAAGATGGGTTCAGTCGATCCTCGAACGTTGCCACTGAGCACCGGAGGCCTTGCGGCCCAGACGGTGCACCAGCGCATTTCGCGCACGTGTTCGGCGCGGTCTGTTGTTCCAGTGTCAGCATGGCCATGCCCGTCCTGCAGGGGGTTGCGTGATGCGCACAGCATGAAAAATGAGGTTAGTTTGGCGACGCGGCCGCCTTCATGGTGCGAGCCCTCCCGCCAACTGGCGGGTGTTTTACGTTCGTAACCCGAACGTTGCAACACGTCACATCGCAAAAATGTACTACGCCCGTAACGCAGCGCAGCAAAACCCTACGGGCAGACGTGGAATCTGCAAAATGGCAGGAATGCGACCAGATTGCCTAATCGGTAGGCAGGTCTCAGCAACCTCTGAGGCCGGAAACGCGACTGAAGAGGGTGCGCGAGACCGGCAGTGGGCGAGAAAGGCCCGGATGACCCTGACATGCTGCAGGCGCACATGACGAGACTGGAAACCTGTGCGTTGTCGACCGTCTGCTACGGACGTGCGCCCAGCCAATCTGGGTGGCTCTGCCGAGCCATCGCCGCCTTTAGGGCGCAGGTGCGCCGGCCGTGACGCATCGCCCTCATGGTTGCGTCCGGGGTGGCCGGTTGATACTCCCCGCTTTGGTAGGCGTTTGCAGGCCAATCGAAAGACCGCAGGTGTCGATAATCGTTGAAGGGGGTCTCCGCATGGGGTCTCAGGCTGATGTTTCCGGCGGCGCGGAAGTCAGGCTAGTTCCGCTGGTCTGCTGGGCGAAAGGTCGGAATGATGCGAATCTTTACTGATGGTGAGAAAGTATTCCTGTCACCGTCATCGATGTTTCCGGTAACCGGGTCTCGCAGGTCAAGTCCGTCGAAAAGGACGGCTACTCTGCCGTTCAGCTCGTCTACGGCGAGCGTCGCGCATCCGCGTCAATGCCGCTGAAGCAGGTCACTATGCCAAGGCTGGTCGGGGCTGTGTACCGTGGCAGCCGAATTCACGTCTCGCCCGAGCGTGCCGCCGAAGATTCGGCCGGCACGGTGCTGGGTGAGATCGCTCGTGGTCGGTCAGCTACATCGACGATGCAGGTACCGCATGGTAAAGGCTTTGCCGGCACCATCAAACGTCACAACTTCGGTTCCCAGCGTGCCTCGCACGGTAACTCGCGTTCGCACCGCGTTTCAGGTTCCATCGGCGATAGCGCAGGATCGGGTCGCGTGTTCGGGTCAGCGCATGTCCGGTCACATGGGTAACGTCACCCGCACCGTCCAGAACTCGGTCGTCGAGCGCATCGCACCGAGCGTGGTCTGTTGCTGGTTCGTGGCGCCGTGCCGGGCTCGGCTGGCGGTCATCTGGTCATCACCCATCGGTCAAGCGCCGCCTGAAGCCCGTCGGGCCGTGCTGCCGAGGCAAGCGCAAACTTTGAAGAGATCGTTCGAACATGGGACTGAATATCTTGAACGATCAGGGTCAGAAGGCTGGCGCCGTCTCGGTGGTTGACACCGTTTTCGGTACCGACTCACTGAGCCGCGTGATTCCGCAGATCGCCGTGGCCTACCGGGCCAACGCCGCAGCGGCAATCGTGCCCAGAGACCGATGCGGGTCGTCGCTCACGAAGAAACCGTGGCGTCAGAAAGGCACGGGCCGTGCTCGCGCCGGTATGACCTCCAGCCCGCTGTGCGCGGAGGCGGTCGCATCTTCCCGAACAAGCCGGATGAACTCTCAGCAGAAGGTCAACCCGGAAGATGTATCGCGCCAGCATGCGCTCCATCCCTGTCGCAGCTGGTCCGTGAGGATCGTCTGTCGGTGGTCGAGTCGCTGAAGCTGGAAGCGCCAAGACCAAGCCTGCTGGTCGGCAAGCTCAACGGCATGGGTCTGAAGTCCACGCTCATCGTGGTGGACAACGAAGACGAGAACCTCTATCGGCGGCTCGCAACCTGCCGCACGTGCGTGGTGCTCGAAACCCGCCATCGACCCTGTCGCTGGTCCATTACGACAACGTCACGGTCACAAGCCGGCGCTGGCGCAGATTCAGGAGATGCTGGGATGAATCCGAATCGTCTGACACAAGTGGTGATCGCTCCGGTCATCTCGAGCAAAAGCCACGCTGGTGGGCGAAAAGCAGAACCAGTACGTCTTCCGGGTGATGCAGGGATGCCACGAGGCTGAGTCAAGGGCTGCCCATCGAGTCGCTGTTCGCAGGTGACGGTCGATGCGGTCCAACGTGGTCAACATCGCGGGCAAGCAGAAACGCTTCGGCCGCGGCATCGGCGACAGCGGAACATCCGCAAGGCGTATAGTCAGTCTGGCAGCGGGCCGAAAGAGATCAATTTCGCGGAGACCGGTAAATGCCGGTCGAAACTGAAACCGACGTCGCTCGCCGCGGGCGATGGTCAAGTCGTCACCCACCGACCTGCACAAGGGCGCGCCAGTTGCGTCGCTGATCGAACCGAAGAAACGCGGTTCGGGTCGCAACAACTGGTCACATCACCACCCGTCATCGTGGTGGTGGTCACAAGCGTCGCTACCGGATCGTCGACTTCCGCCGCAACAAGGACGGTATTCCGCCCGCGTCGAGCGCACGGAATATGATCGAACCGTAGCGCCCACGGCCCTGCTGCTGCCGCAGACGGCGAGCGTCTTCATCACGGCTTCGCGGGTGGCGTGTCGGCCCGGCGCCGAACTGATGTCGGTTCTGAGCGCCCCGATCCGGCGCCGCGGCAACGCCCTCGCCCATCCGGCAACATCCCTGTGGGTTCCATTTTCTCGATCCACGCCATCGTGAGATGCGGCCGTGGCGGCATGATTCGCCCGTTCCGCCGGTGGTTCCGCGCTGGTGCTGGCTGCGCGAAGGCACTCCACGCACGAGGTTCGGTTCTGCGTTCCGGCGAAACTGCGGTCGCATCATCGAGTGCGTGCAAACCGCAGGCGAAGTCGGCGACGGCGAGGCACAGCTCTGCGCCAGATCGGCAAGGCCGGTGCCACCGCTGGCGTGGGTATCCGCCCGGACGGTCCGTGGCGTGGCCATGAACCTGTCGACCACCCGCACGGTGGTGGAGGGTCGCAGGTGAGCCGCGTGCCTGCTGTCAGCCCGTGGGGCAAGCCGACCAAAGGCTATCGCACTCGTCGCAAACAAGCGCAGCGATTCGATGATCGTTCAGCGGCGCAAGAAGAAATGAATCCGGTAATATGACATGGCACGCTCAATCAAGAAGGGTCCGTTTGTCGACCATCACTTTGCTGGCAAAAGTCGATGCAGTTGCATCGGGCAAGGACAAGCGCGATCAAAACACAGCTCGCGTCGTTCGACGGTTCTGCCTGGGTCTGGCTGGCTCGACCATTGCCGTCCACAACGGCTTAAAGCAGACGTCCCGGTGTTCATCAACGGAGAACACAGGTGGGTCTGAGCTGGGTGAATTGCGCGCGAGCTCGCACGTTCAAAGCGCACGCCGCCGACAAGAAGCGCGCGCTGATGGTGAGGGCCGCCACAGCACCTGCCGTGCAGGTGCGCCCTACGTTGGCCTGACAAGACTGGCGGAAAGCTGACGAGATGGAAACTCAAGCCAGTCCCGGCAAGGGTGCCCGCGATTTCTGCCCAGATACGTCGCACAGTGGCGGAGTCGACATTGCGAAAGTCGGTGGACGCTGACAGCTCATACTATCCTGATTTCTCGCCCAAGAAAGCGGCGAAGATCTCAGAAAGGTGCAAGCCTGAATCGGCCATTGCCAATGCCGAGAAACACAACGATGGTGCAGACGTGGACGAGCTCCCGGGTCAGCCAGGTTCGTCGAGAAAAGCAGTCGCCATGCGTCGCGCTCTCGGCGCGCGCCATGGTCGCGCGTCACGTCGAGGAAACAAACCTGCCATATCTACCTCGACGGTCGGTGTACTGGCAAGGCGTGAGCTGAGTGAAGACCGAGAAAATGGGACAGGGAAATTCACCCGACCGGATTCCGGCTTGCCGTCAGCACGCAACGCTTCGCGTTGGTGAAGGCAGAGTACAAAGACTTCGCCGGCAAGCTTGCAGAGAAGACCTGCAAGTGCGCGTGAGTTCCTCACAGAAGCGCCTGACAGAACGCCTCGCTGGCCGCGTGCTGATCGCGAGCGTCCTGCATAAACGCACGCATCACCATCTACCCGGCTCGTCCGCGTGGTGATCGGCAAGAAGGGCGAGGACATCGAGCGTCTGAAGCTGTCGAGCTGACCAAGATGCTGGGCGTGCGCGTGCACAAAGTCAACACCGAGGAAATCCGCAAGCCTGAGTGTGGATGCTCGGCTGATCGCTGCATCCCATCACGCACGCAGCTGGAAAAGCGCATCATGTTCAAGGCCGCGCCAGCGAAGCGCGCCATGCAGAACGCCATGCGCACAGCGCCTGGGCATCAAGATCGCGAGCGCCGGTCGTCTGAACGGTGCCGAGATCGCGCGCGCACGTGGTATCGCGAAGGTCGTGTGCTGCGCACCCTGCAAGCGCCGACATGGACTACGGCACCTCGGAAGCCCAGACACCTACGGCATTGCATCATCGGTGCTCGTCAGGTGGTGGGTCTACAAGGGCGACACTGCGGGTCGCGCAGGCGCCCGAGACCACCGGAAGGAAGCCGCCGGCAACGAGCGTTGTGGAAGACCGTCGCGGTCGCCGCCCGGGCCCGCCTGCGCTGCCCCGGTCGTGGTCGCTCGCCGTGAGGCCGGTGCCGAAGGCGCCGATGCCCAGCCAGCCCACGGTCGTCGCAGCGCCGCAAGGCCGCTGGCGCGCGCAGCGCCTGCCGCGGCGGAAGCGACATTGGCGGCGACAATCTGATGGGTCTCGCTCGGTGCAGTCCGATGAGTGAGACCAAGCAGGTAGAAGAACTCACGCTGCAACCCTCCAGAACGTAAATACCGCAGGAACAGAAAGGCCGCAACACGGGTCTCGCCACGCCGGCGCCTCCGTTGCCTTTCGGTGACCCGTCGGCCTGAGCGACCGCTCGTGGTCGCCTCACGGCCCGTCCGAATCGAATCGGCTCGTCGCCGCGATCGCGTCGTCATCAAACGAGGGTGCGTCGGATCTGGATCCGCATCTTCGGACAAGCCGGATCCCAGAAAACCCGCGTGGAAGTCCGTGGCTGGCAGCCGCGCAAGGGCGACCCGGAACGCTGGGTCGCCGAGATCCAGCCCGGCAAAGTGCTTTTGCCGAAGACGGACGGCGTGAACGAAGCGCTGGCCGTGAAGCCTTTCAGACGGCGCGGCTGCAAACTGCGTTGTCAGCGTCCATGGCTCACCCGTCAGATTGGCGCCTGACGCCAGCTGGAGCCGAAGATGAAAGCGGCGAACTGAGAACCAAGGACGTGGCGGGTCTGCAGCAGGGAGCTGAGTGATCTGGAGCTGCAAGGCATTTCGCGCTGGCGCATGCAGATTGCCACCCAGCAGAACAGCAATATCGCCCAATCTGAAGCGGCTGCGCCGCGACTTGACTGCTCGCGTGCAGACCGTCATCAAAGAGAAGCAGGTGGCAGCCAAAATGAGTGATCAAGCAGCGGTGCAAACCACCAACACCTCCCGCGGTACCTGCACCCTCACCGGCCGGGCTCACCAGCAACAAGCGATGGTGCAGAAGAAGACCGTGACCGTGCTGGTCGAGCCACAAGGTCAAGCGCATCGTGATGCAGCAAGTCACGTTGTGCGAAACTGAGAAGTACCGCGCACACACCGACGCGCAGTACAACGAGGCGACATCGTCGAGATCTGGTGGTTACCGCGTCATCGGTCTCGAAGACCAGAGTCCTCGGTAGCGTTTCCCGTCTGCTGACCGCCGCCAAAGGTGGTCTGATCCAGTCGGATACGATGGCGCGTAGCACGCGCGGCCTTGCGCGGGCGGCGATTTCAAGTGGCAAAATCATGGTCAGGGCTCGTAAAAGCCGAGGTCCTTTCCTATGCTCCGAGCGCCCTTCCCAGCGCCAAGCTGTGACATCCTCGTCATCTGCAGGCTTGACTGCCGGTCAGGCAAACGGGCCCCAGCGGTCGTCATCGCCCTTTCCAGCAACGCGATCGGCTCTGTCCGCCCAGCCTGGTGTGCTATGCGCAGTCACTCACGGGCAGCCGTGCGTGCAGATCGTTTCAATGACTCAATCCGATCCGGCTGGTCCCGGCGTGCCAATCGGTCAACGGAAACCAAGAGACTGGTCTGCGGCGGCGGCGCACGCGGGTCCAAGTTTGGAGCGAGATCGTCAGGATATTGCAATGATTCAGATGCAGTCGACGCCGAAGTGGTCGCCGACAGCAACACGAGCGCGCGAGGTCGCGTGTATCACAGGTGCTCAGGCGTGCAAGCCGCCGCTACGCGGAGAATCGGTGACATCATCAGAGTCTCGGTCAGGGCGGTGCCTCGTGTGCCGCGTGAAGAATAGGCGAGATCTCACAACGCGGTCGTCGTGCCAGTACCGCGAGCGGTGACCGTCGCGAGCTCGCTGCTGCGTTTTGACGCAACGCCGCCGTAAGCTGTAGCAGCAAGTCTGAGGCCGATCGGTACCCGTATCTTCGCCTGTCACGCGTGAGCTGCGGCACCGAGCGGTTCATGGAAATCGTCTCGCTGGCACCCGGAGCGCTTTGAGCCTGCCGATCAACACGCGATTCTAGCCGAGGCTGTTTAATCGGCGATGCAAAAGATGCGTACCGCGTCGATGAGGCCGTCGTCATCGCCAGGCGGAGACTAGTGCAGAAACGCGCGCGGTCACCAGTCTGTATGCGTGGACGACCGTCACCTCGCTCGTCGACGTGTCAACATCTGATCGGGCAGGTCATCGTCAGCTTCGAGACCCTATGCGGGGCACTAGTGCGGCGCGGTGGACAAAGTCGATGCCCATCGACCAGTTCAACGTGATGCTGGTTCAACCCACGTCCGGCAGGGCGATCGCTGGATCCTAGGTTCTTGAGGATGGTCGCAAGGTCCGCGCCCTTTCAAGTCCAACGGCGAAGAGCTGCGTCCTGATTCCCGCGAGGAATCGGAAGACCCAAAAAGGTTCGATGGCGGCACCCTAGAAACCTGTCGCGGCGTTTCGTTCCCGAGCTGACCAAAGCGATTCGGCTTACAAATCAGTGATGGAAGTGCCCCGATCGCCAAGACCACGCGCTGAACATGGGCGTGGAACGAAGCCGGTCGCCGACAAGAAGATCATGGACAACGCCGTGGCCGACGACGGCCAAGATCGCTGCTGTGGCTCCGTGGTCACCAAGCGCCCTGCAGGCCATCTGCCGGCTTCAAGATCCGGGAAGGCTATCCCATTGGCTGCATGGTCACCTGGGTGCAGGGTCCGCGAACAGTATGAGTTCTGGATCGTCTGATCACCGTGCCTGCCGCGTGTCGCGCGGACTTCTGGGCGTGTCCGGCCGTTCAGCTCTCGACGGTCGCGCCTAACCATAACTTCGGTGTCAAGGGAGCAGACTGCGTGTTCGCCCGAGATCGAGGCGACATGCAGTGTTTTCGACGCACTGCGTGGTCCGAACATCAGCATCACGACGACCGGCAAAAACCGACGAGGAAGCAGGCGCTGCGTCCGCTTTCCGGTTTTCCGTTCCGCAACTGAGGGTTGGCTGGCATTAGCCGGAGACTGGAAGCTGACCTCCGTGGGTGAATGAATGGCAAAGGGCATCCGCGAGTCGAGCGCGAGAAGAAGCGCGAAGCACTGGTCCAAGTTAGTACGCCGCCAAGCCGCGCAGCACTTCACAGGCCGTCAATCGATGATCAGTCATCCGACGAGGGGCGCTATCAGGCGGCGCTCGCCATCCGAGAAACAACCGCGCGCAGCCAGTCCCACGCGCATGCGCAAGCGCTGCGCCCTCGCAGGTCGTCCGCGCGGCGTGTTCGCAAGTCTCGGCTCGGGCCGCAATGACAAGCTGCGTGAATTCGCCGCGTGTGCAGAGATCCCCAGAGCTGATCAAAAGCCAGCTGCACTGCGCCGGAGTGAAAGCAGCTGATCGCAAGTTTCGAACTGAATTCGGCCAAGCTGGGCGTCAAGCCGGCACTGGCCTGCTGGGGCGACATGCCAATGAGCATGAAGCGATCTGATCGCCGATCACGTTCTGCACGCGATCCCGCAACGCGCGCAGCGCGTCGAGACGAATCGATCGTGATCCCGTCGTCCAAACTGAAAGATTGGCGATCGCGCGTTCTGCAGGAAGAAGGCCATATGTCGAGGGGCTTTCGAAGTCCTCGCAGTGCAACGGCGACAGCCGCTGCCGAAAGTGGCACTGGCGTACCATACCGGCCGTCCGGTCATCGAGGCGCCTTGAGCGGGTGTCGCGTCGTCTGCGGTGATCTACAAGGCGCGCGGCGACTCCGCCTCGGGTGATGAACCGGCCCGGGCGTTGCCATCATCACCACGTCGCAGCGTGGCTGACCCGATCGGGCGCGAGGCACGTCAGACCGGCATCGGCGGCGGAAGTGCGGGTCACGCCGCTTGCGAGGCCAGAACACGTCCCGTATCGGAAAGATGCCGATCGCCGCGCCCAAGGGTGCGGAGGTCAAGCTTCGGCTGCCGACAGCGTCGTCAAGGGTCAGCTGCGGCACCCTGACCCGAGCAATCAACGCGACGCGCAGATCAAGCAGGAAGGCGACCTGGCCGCTGGTCAGCCCCACCAACGACCTCGGCGAAGCCACGTTGGCATGTTCGGGTGCGCCAGTGCGCTGGTGGCCAACATGCGGACGCCCATGTCACCGCGACTTTCGAGCGTCGCCTCACGCCGGTCGGCGTGGGCTTTCGTGCACGGTGGCTCGAGGCAGCAACCCTCAACCTGTCCGCTCGGTTTCTCGCGCATCTCTATCGTGCACAAGAAGCTGCCGGAAGGCGTGAAGGCGGAAACGCCCAGCCAGACGGAGATCGTGCTGAAAGGGCCGACAAGCAGAAGGCTGGTCAGGTGGCCGCCAACATCCGTGCCCATCGTCCGCCCTGAGCCCTGCGCGCGACGGGCGGCGCCCGCTACCGTGGGACGGAGCGGGTCGTGCTGAAAAGTAAACCGAAGCAAAGTAAGGGGCATGAGGTGACGTGTCATCCACGGGTCGGCCAGCAGGGCCCGGCCCGGCCGGCAGCGCCGACCATCCGGGTGCAAAGCAGCTGAAGACGCATTTGTCAGGCGGCATCGCGCCTGCGTGGCGTTTCGCGCCAGACGCGGCACGAATCAGCGAGTTGCGCGTCAACCGCTCGTCCGTTTTCTCCGCGCATGTGCATATCTACGCCATCATCTCCGGTCGCCGCCCGAGGGTGACCGGGTCCCGATGTCGGCTCACGGTTGAAGCCGATAGTGCGTGCGCGAGCTGTTGCAGCGCGGGTCGCGGCGGCGACAAGTCAGTGCAGCGTCGATCGTCGGCAAGCGCGCGGCGCAGAGAAGGCACTGAAAGCTGGTATGATCGAATCCGACTGCGTCTCGATCGCCCGGCTATCGACTATCGTCGGACGGGTCCGCGCGCTGGCCTGAAGCTGCGCGCGAGGCCGGACCGAAGTTCTGAGGACGGGAAAACGAATGGCAAAGGTTCAGGGTAGCGGGTATGCAGCGCGGGCCGATGGAGCGTGATGACGGTCTGAAGGAAAAAGATGACGGCATCAACCGGCTCGCCTGAGGTTGTTACGTGCGTCGCCGATTCTGGGTTTTACAGTTCGGTGCGTGGCTGGTGACGGTGATGGTCGCGGCGCACGAGCGCGCGCAGGCCCGGCGAGGTGCCCGTGGCGGTGCGCAGAAAGTTTTAGCCGGACGAAGCACGCCGCGGCGCCGTTCAGGTAAGCTGCGCAGCGCACGGTTCCTCACGTCGTTAGCAGGCCGGCGCGGCGCGCGTGTGCATCGCTCCGGCTGCGGACGGTACCGGCGCGATTGCCGGGCGGTCCGATGCGTGCCGCGTTCGAGGTGCGGGTGTGAGACAACGCGTCGTGGCCAGCAGCATGGCTCCAGCAACTTGGCCAACATGCGTCCGTCAACGCTGGACGCCTTCCGTAATTTGTCGACCCGCCGAGATCGCTGCCAAGCGCGGCAAGACGGTCGAGAAATCTGCAAGTTTGAACGTCCGCTGAGACGCGGACGTCTCGCGCGAGTAGAGACTTTGATGAGCAACGAACAGAAGAAAACGGTCAAGTGAAGCTGGTCCGTAGCCCCCAGCCGCGCACGGTCAGTGGGCATCGTGAGCGGCTCTCGCCTGGCCTGCAGCGATGAATCAGGTCTGGCGCGGAACTGGAAGATGTCGCGCGCGCGTGCGCGATCAGCTGGAGTGGCATGCGCACAGCGGCGGTCCAGGCGTGTGATTGATATGCGGGCGAATGACTTGAAATCGCAGAAGACGCGGCACGCATGAAAGCGTGTCGGCTCGCGGCATCGGTTCCGGCACGGGCAAGACGGCCGGTCGTGGCCACTGAGGCCGAGAAATCGTCCCGGCGGCTTCCACAAGGTTGGTTTCGAAGGCGGTCAGATGCCGCTGCAGCGTCGTCTCGCCCAAGCGCGGCCTTCAAGTCGCTGCAGGCTGTGCCGCGTTGCCGGTGCGCCTGTCGGACCTGCGGCGTCTGGAAGCCACCGACATCGACCCGGCGCGTGCTGAAGGCCGCCGGCATCGTGTCGCAGCCGGCGCTATCGCTGGCGTCATCTGCCCGCCGGCGAGACGGCTGCAAGCGCAAGCGTCTGGTTGGCGTGAAAGTGCCACCAAGCGGTGCTCAGGCGCGCCATTGAGGCCGCTGGTGGCGGCGTCCGCATGCGCCGGAACAAGCCAGCTGGTAAATGAAACACGAATCGGCTCGTGCGCAGGCTCGTGAGGCGTCAAGTACGGCGACTTGCAGCGCCGTCTTCAGTGTTTGCTTGCTGGCGCTCAGCGTGGTGTTCGCATCGGCACCCACATCCCTGTGCCCGAGAATCAATCCGGACGCAGATGGCAGGAAACTCTTCGGTAACCGGGAAGGTGGTGTCCTCGGCCTGCTCAACCTCTCTTCTCGGGTGGCGCGCTCAGCCGGTTCCCCGGTGTTTAGCTGAGTTTCGCGCCGCGCACTCTCGGCATCGACCATCGCGCAGCTGCCAGTTGACGGTCGTGGTGCGCGGTCGCTCGAGTCAGATCAGCGAAGGCGAGGGCCGGTCGGCGCATCATCACCAGAAGTACACGCGGTGGGCTACGCCGGCGGGCATGGCACACGTTCCGGGCACTGGGCATTTTCGTGGCGCTGGGTCTCAGGTAGCGCGCCGGGTCTCCGGCGGTTTGGCGTTCCGGGTGGTCGCGGTCATCTCGCTGCTACCGGCACGATGTTCCTGATGTGGCTGGGCGATGCAAGGATTACCGAACAGTCGCAACGGCATCTCGCTGATCATCTTCTTCCGGCATCATGTCCGGCCTGCTCGGCGCCATTGGCGGCATGGGCTCGCGGATCGCCAGCAACGGGTAACATGCCAGCCCGGTGGCGGCGCTTGATCATCATGGCGTTGGTGTTCGGGTGACGGCTTCGTGGTCTTTCATCGAGCGCGGCGGCGTCGGATCACCATCAACTACGGCAAGCGTCAGGTCGGTAACAAAGATCTGCCAGGCAGACCATCTGTCGCCGTGAAGCTGAACACGGCCGGCGTCATCCCGCCGATCTTTGCCAGCTCCATCATCCTGTCTCCCGGCCACGCAACGCGATGGTGGAGCCTCCGAAAGTAGCGAGAACGTCGCAGCGCACGCTGCGGGACGGGCCGCCACGCCGTCTGTGTCAGGCCAGTGTAACATGTTGCTGCATGCCATCGCCATCGTCTTCTTCTGCTTCTTTCTACCACGGCTCCCTGCAGTACGACAGCTCGCGCGTGACACAGCCGAGTCTGAAGCAGGTAGCGGCGTTATGCTCCCAGGCATCCGCCACCGGCGAGCAGTAGACGGCCGATACATCGACAAGGTACTGACCCGGCTGACGGCCGTGCGCTCTACATCACGCTGCTGGTCTGGCTCTGCTGCCCGGCCTCTCATCTCCGAGTGGAACGTCCGCGTTCTACTGCAGCGGGAACCTCGCCGCTGATCAGCGTGGTGATGACGATGGACCTGCGGCACAGGTCTCAGACGCACCTGATGTCCCAGGCGAAAGCCTGCCAGCAGTGCCAACTTCATGGTTGGTGTCGATGGGTCGCTGATACCAAGCGAATTTCGCGAAAACAATGTCGAAGCGAAGATGTCATCCAGATGCAGGCGAGTGGTGTTGGAGAACTCCCTCAACGCCACGTTCCGCCGGCTGGAGAATGTCATGGTCCTGGCCACATTTCCGGAAATGCGGATGCACTACATCCGGATCCTACCGAGAGACAAGGTGGATGGTCAGCCACGCTCATGATTCCTTCCAGGTGGCGCGTGCATCGTCTTTCGGCGCGAAGTAAGACGGGTGTTTGCCGTGGTGTCCACTGCAGTCATTAGAGGTTATTAAGGCGGGTGAGCCC
>BNJU01004088.1_pt1 | contig 77881 bp, 107 predicted proteins | sample 8539281 | NCBI WGS metagenome assembly BNJU01 (sample SAMD00202456, study PRJDB9452) | human saliva metagenome | isolation source: human saliva | place: Japan
TTTCCAATTGCGTCTCCTTAATAATAAAATTACCCGCGCTGACGGTGTTATTATTGCAACACCTGAGCACAACCATACTATATCAGCAGGTCTAAAATCTGTTCTAGAATGGCTTTCTTATGAAGTTCATCCTTTTGAAAGCAAACCTGTGATGATTGTGGGTGCCTCTTACTACGATCAAGGGACTTCTCGTGCTCAAGTTCACCTTCGTAAGATTCTTGATGCTCCAGGTGTCAATGCCTATACCCTTCCAGGAAACGAATTCCTTCTTGGAAAAGCGAAAGAGGCTTTTGATGCAGATGGCAACATCACGAACGAAGGAACCGTTAAATTCCTTGAAACTTGTTTAGATAACTTTGTTAAATACGTAGGAGTCGTTTCTAAATTGAAAAAACCAAAACCAATTGAACCAGAAGATTTGGATTGCGGAAAACCAATCGCTACTACTATCACTGAAGTTGATCCAGATGATCCAGATTGGGTAGAAAAAGTTGCAGAAATTACAGGCGCTGTATCAGGCGATACTTATGTCAAATTGGACCACGGTATCCTGACTGTTAATCAAATCGATATGTTCCTAAAAGCTATGCCATTTGAATTAACTTATGCAGATGACAACAACCAGTTCCTATACTACAACAATGCCCACCAAGATCCAGATACGATGTTTGCGAAACGCGTGCCACCGCAATCTGGTAGCCGGATGTCAACTGTTCACGGTTCACTTCCGCCAGCACGTATGAAAAACGTTGAATGGGTCATCGGTACTCTTCGCAATGGAAACCAGGAATATGTTCGTACCATTGTTCCAGGATCTCCTGAAGGCGTGATCAATACTCACAACTACCAAGCTATGTACTATCCAGATGGTTCCTATGCTGGTATCAACGAGATCGTCTTCAACTTCCAACCATGGTTGGACTGGTATCTTCAAACAACAGGTCAACGCCTTGTAGGTGGTAGTGGACCATTTGCTCCTGCTGCTGGTCATGGTGATGCAGATGCAACTTCAGGTGCTTCTGACTCAGCTGATGCCGGCCACGGAGCTGCTGATGCTACTTCAGGTGCAAGCAACTAATAAAAAAATGAAGCGTAAAGCTTCATTTTTTTATTTCAACTCTTTGATAATCTTCTTGGCATCTTCGTTTGAAATAGCCCCTAATTGAACATGTCCAATCTTTCCTTGGCTATCGATAAAGACTTCAGTAGGGATCGAACGAACTTGGTAATTTATGAAGGCAGAGCCGTCAGGATTGTACAAAACGGGTACTGATTGATAGTCTTGTTGGGCAAACCATTCAACAAACTCTTCTTCTGTTTTTTCACCTTGCATTCCCGGTGCCATAACCGTGAGAATCTCAAAGTCCCGATCCTTTTCTTCAACTAATTTGAGTGTTCAGGCATACTGTCGGCAAGGACCACACCAAGTAGCCCAGAATTTTAAGTAAACCTTTTTCCTTTATAGTCTGAAAGTTTGACCGTATTCCCCTTCATGTCTTTGAGTTCAAAGTCACTCGCTTCTGTTCCTACCAGAGGATGTTTACTAGTAGTCGTGTTTGACGTTGTTTGGTTATTCATATTGTTCATGTTGTTCATACTAGTCTCACTTGATTGCTTCATAGAACATGCGGTCAGTAAAGCGAGTGAGAGGATTGAAAAACAGGTATATTTAATAAATTTCATGGTAATAAACCTCCGTTAGATTTATGAAAAAATAGCAGACAAGCTATTCAATTGTCCCAAGAGTAACAAAAATCCCCATAATGATGATGATCAAGCCACCAATCTTCTTTAGTAACAAGAGATGGGGTTTTAGACGATTAAAGTATGGGAGAACAATCCCAGACGCTAAGGCCAAAAGCAAAAACGGAATGGCCATCCCTAATGTATAAATGAAAAGGTAAAGAGCTCCCATCAAGGCATCTGTCCATTTGATGCTGCTAAGGCAAGTACAGACCGAGAACAGGACCGATACATGGCGTCCAGCCAAAGCTAAAACCAAGCCCAATGAGAAAGCAGAGAACAACTCATTCTTCTGTTTTATTGGCCCCGAAATCCATTGTCTTCTGCTTCTCTAGGAAGTTGAAATGAAAGACTTCCATCTGATGAAGACCAGAATAATGATGAGGGCTCCCTATTAGGTAACGGAACCAATTGGTGTACATGATTTGACCCAAGCAAACCTGCCCTGAAACCAATGATGAGGAAAAATAACAGAAAATACCTGCAGATAAAACACAAGGTCTTTACAATCCCATGCCAGCGAATCTTTTTCCCAAAAAGCTGGATGGATCCTGATCGCTTCCTAGCAAGACGCCGATGTATACCGGAAGTAAAGGAAAGACACAGGGAGAGAAAAAGGAGAGAATGCCTGCCAGAAAGACAGTAAAGGAGAAACGATTTTGATTCATAAAACACTCGTATATTGGATATGCTACACCTAGTATAGCATTCAAATCTCTAAATTGAAAAATTTCTGCTACGCTTTGATTTCTAAAGGATCATTTAGAAACTAGTTTCAAAACTAATAAAAACCCAAAGCACATAACTTTGGAGTTTAATTTTCTACTTATTCTTCTGCTGCATTTTGTCGATTTGTCAAAAAGAGAGAGACAATACCAACTACTGCTGTAGTAACCATGGAAGGATTGGGTAGCAAATGGCAAAGTTTTAATGATAGTAGCTAAGCCTGAAAGTTTTCGAAGGTACTTGCAAGAACATCTGCAATCGCAACCAAGCTAACTGCAAAAATGGTTAGTTGCATCCCTGGTTTTGAAAGGTCGATAATTTTGATTACAATCACAATCAACAATGGTGATTGTAATTGGATAGAGAATCATCAAAACAGGCAATGAGAAGGTAATAATCGCGTTCAAACCAAGGTTGGCAATCGCAAACCCAATCAAAGTGAAAAGTGTCGCATAAACCTTATATGAAATCTTAGGGAAGGTCTTATGGAAGAATTCTCCTGTTGAAACGATCAAACCAGCTGTTGTTGCGAAACAAGTCACCGTCACCATCCCTGCAAGGAAGATTTGAGCAACTGGACCAAAGATAGCCTTGGTTGCTTCTGAGAGGACATAAACACCCTTATTGGCATCAGATGCCATCACTTCTGCTGGAATTGGGAAGTGATTTCCAAGGTATCCTAAACCGATATACAAAATACTAAAAGCCAATGGCTACAACGATTCCCAACAATCCAGATCGTTTTTAATGTATTCTTTTTGCTGAAAAACCCAGTTGATTGAGGGTGAGTTACTGCAATCACACTAAAGGCTACTGAAGCAAGAGCATCCAAGGTGTTATACCCTTCAAGGAAACCTTGACCAAAGGCAGACGCTTGATAAGCTTCTGTTGCAGCTTGTGGCGCATGTCCGCTGTATTTGAGGGCACCAAGGACAACCAATACAACGATCAAGATAGCAAAGACTGGTGTCAAAAATCCGACCAATACTATCTAGGATTTTAGAAGGATACAAGGCAATCAAATAAGCTAAAGAGAAATAAATCAAGGTGAAAATAAAGAGGCTCAGTTTACCACTTGATTGTCCCAACAAGGGAGCGATCCCAACCTCGTAGGAAACCGTAGCTGTTCTTGGAATGGCAAAGAATGGACCAATAGACAGATACAAGGCTACAAGATAAACGATGGCAAACCAAGGAGCGATTTTACGTGAAATCTCATGGATATATCCTTTGGGATTAAGTGTCCCAATGATCAAGGTAATAATCGCAATCCCTACTCCTGATAAGACAAATCCAGCAATAGCTGGCCCAAAATGGCTACCTGACTGGGCACCTAGCGCAGGTGGAAAGATCAAATTCCTGCACCGAAGAAAATACCAAATAACAGCAAACCTGTTAAGGAACCTTTTCGCAAACATATGTTCTCCTTTTACATTTTTCAATCCTATCTAGTATAACAGCTTTCATGCTTTGGAGCAATCATTTTTACTGAATCTATCTTATTTAACAGAAAGCTTTTCGTATGAACAACAAATTCTTTCTCCTCCTATCAACATAGCCTCTTATTCTCAATTATGATACACGAGAAACAGTTGGTCTAGTGTCCTTGTACTGGAACTGGCATGCTACTTCTTTAGCACTTCTATTTCTGCCTCGGTTCTTTTCACAAGTCATGCGACTAATTGAGTTCATGTTCAACATCTAAACTAAAGAGAGTGGGACAGAAATCGGTTATTCGTTAGAATTCTATTTCGTCGTCCCACCTCCGCACAGTTGAGTAGGGCTGTAAAGCTGATGAAATCAGCGTAGTAGAGCCCACTCAACCACTGCGTCTTGCTCGACAATCCAAAGACAATTGAGAGGCTGGGACTTTTGTCCCAGCCTCTTTTCTAATCTTCACTAAAACGTCTGTATTGAATGCGAAAAATCAAAATAATTCTCTTCCTGAAGTTTACGGAAGATATCACGATAGGCTTCCTCATCAAAGCCTTCTCCTCGATAGAGGATTTCAAAACTAAGCCCTTCATATTCAAGAAAGGCATTGGCTGTTTTGAAGCCGTTCCGCAAATAGAAGTCCATTCGAGCCCGTCGTTGTTCTAGATTGTCACATTCTTCATCCAAGCGCTCAACTTCTAACAACATGGTCCGATGGTAAAATTCGATTAATTTTTCAATGATTTCTTGGCCATAGCCGTGACTTCGCAAGTGAGGCATAATGGCAAAGAAGCTGACATAAAAGGCCTTTGGCATTTGAAATAGCAAAAGGCAAATCCAACAAATTCTTCCTCATTGTAAAAAGCAAAAAAATGAGCATCATCATTGTCTGTATAGCGTAAAAACTCAGATATAGGAATCCGTTCCTCTTCAGGGAAAGCCTCGGTATTCAACCGCTCGACCTTATCCAGATCTGGGAATGTTTCAGTGATTAATTGGCTTGTTAAGCGCATAAAGCCTCCATTTCTGCTACGATTATAGCAAATAAAATAAACATCTTCAAGAAATCCGTCTTCTTTCAAAAGCAAGTATGTAGCTTAAAAAAGGCTGGGACTTTTGTCCCAGCCTCTCAATTGTCTTTGGATTGTCGAGCAAGACGCAGTGGTTGTGTGGCTCTACTACGCTGATTTCATCAGCTTTTACAGCCCTACTCAACTGTGCGGAGGTGGGACGACGAAATCGAATTCTAACGAATTACCGATTTCTGTCCAACTCTCTTTTACGCTATTATTCAGCTTCTTCTTTTTTGGAGAATTGGCTCATGTACAAGTCGTAATAAAATCCTTGTGCAGCCAAGAGGGACTCATGATTTCCTTGTTCGATGATTTGACCCTCTTTAAGAACTAAAATCTTATCTGCTTCTTGGATAGTAGACAAGCGGTGAGCAATGACAAAACTAGTTCGCCCTTTCATCAAGTTCTTCATAGCCTTTTGAATCAAGAGTTCCAGACGCGTATCCACTGAAGAAGTTGCCTCATCTAAAATCAATATCTTTGGATCAGCTAGAAGGGCACGCGCAATGGTCAACAACTGCTTCTGCCCCAAAGAGATATTACTAGACTCCTGGTTCATCTCCATGTTGTAGCCTCCCGGAAGGGTCCGGATAAAGTGGTCAACGTTGGCAGCCTTGGCAGCAGCGACAATCTCTTCATCTGTCGCATCCAAGTTTCCAAAGCGCAGATTCTCTTTAATGGTCCCTTCATAGAGCCAAGCATCCTGAAGAACCATCCCAAACTGCTTACGATAGTCTTGGCGAGATAGGTCACGGATATCATGACCATCCACTGTAATAGCCCCCTTAGTCACATCGTAGAAACGCATGAGGAGGTTGATGAGGGTCGTTTTCCCTGCTCCTGTCGGTCCGACAATAGCCACCATCTCACCAGGATTAACCTCTAGGTTAAAATCACGGATCAGCGGTTTATCTTCCACATATTGGAAGTCTACATGATTAAAGCTAACCTGCCCTGTCAGTTCTTTGTCCAGAGATTCATTTTTACCGAGCACTTCATCTGGTTCATCAAGGACTTGGAAGACCCGGTCTAGTGAAGATTTGGCACTTTGCAAGATGCCAGCTAACTGGCTCAAATTTTGAATAGGCTGATTGATCTGCCAGACATACTGAACAAAAGCCTGCATATTCCCAACTGTAAGACGACCGGCAAGAACTTGAATAGCTCCGATAACGGCCACCAAAAGATATGTCAAATCAGAGATCGCATTAAGAACTGGCATCATCAGTCCAGAAATAAAATTCGCTTTAAATCCAACTTGTTGGAGACGACGATAATGTCACGGAATTCTTCTTGCGATGATTCTTCACGTACATAGAGTTTTAAGACGTTAAAGCCACCTCAAGTTTTTCCTGAACAAAAACCATTTAGAGCCCCAAGGACATCTGCCTGCTCTTTAAAATAAGGCTGGGATTTCTTCATAATAAACTGGGCACCGAAGAAGGTGATCGGAATAGAAGCAATCACGATTAACCCCAAAGTGAGGTTAAGATAAAGCACCATAGCAATAACCAAGCTTTAAGGTGAAGATCGCATTAACAATTTGAAGGAAAGACTGTTGCAAGGCATTGGAAACCGTTTCGACATCACTAGTAAAAGCGACCGAGAAGATCTCCAAATTGGTGCTGATCAAAGTAAGAAACAGGGATACGATTGATAGATAGGTCATTACGCATATCCTCAATCATGCTTTGAACAGCATTGGTCATGAAGTAATTCGAATAATAAGAGCCGAGTTCATACAAGACTCCACGGAAGAGATAGACAACCATTACCCAGCCAACATAGCCCGCATTAATCTGAGCTCCTGCTACTCCTCTAGCCATATCTATCAGGTTAGCAGTCAATTCCGTAATAGCGAGTCCTAGAATATAGGGTTCGATGACACTCATGACCACACTCAGAATTTTTAGAAGAGTAGCGAAAATAACGGCAAAGCGATAAGCTTTTAAGTAGCCCCAAAGGCGTACAAAACTGGAACGTTTTTCTTTCATTTTCTCCTCCCTCCTATTCTTCTGTCAATGATTGGTTATTCAACTGAGAGCGAGCAATTTCACTGTAGATTTCATTTGTTTCCAGAAGCTCTTCATGGGTTCCACGACCAACGATTTCTCCATGATCCAAGACAATGATTTGATCCGCATCCATAATGGTCCCAACCCGCTGGGCTACGATTAAAACGGTCGCATCTCCAGTTACTTCTTTTAGACGTTTTCTAAGCGTTGCATCTGTCTTATAATCCAGAGCCGAGAAGGAATCATCAAAGATATAGATATCCGGCTCCTTAACAACTGCACGTGCAATCGATAAACGTTGCTTCTGACCTCCAGAAAGGTTACTACCACCTTCTGCTAAATGAGTGTCAAACTGTTCTTCCTTACTCTCGATAAATTCCTTGGCTTGGGCCACATCTGCTGCCTTATCTAGTTCTTCTCATACTCGCATCTTCCTTGCCATAACGAAGGTTTTCAGCGATGGTCCCTGTAAAGAGCAGGGGCCTTCTGCGGATAAACTCAATCTTATGGCGCAAGGCTTTAACGTTAAAATCACGAACATCCACGCCATCAACCAAGATTTTCCCTAAAGTAACATCATAGAATCGAGGAATGAGCTGAACGAGAGGATTTCCCAGAACCGGTCGATCCGATAAAGGCGATGGTTTCACCCGGTTTAGCCTTAAAGGAAATATTGTGAAGGACTGGATTCTCTGTTTCACCAGGATAGGCAAAAGTGACATTATCAAATTCCAGATAACCCTTGGTTTCTGTCTCAGTTACCCCATTTTCATTTGGATCAATGGAAATGGGCATGTCCATTATTTCTTTCAAACGATGACTGGAGACAGCTGTCCGTGGGTACATGGTAAAGAGATTGGCTAGAAAGGAAATGAAAAGCAAGGCATGGAAACTGTATTCGATAAAGGCGACAAGATTCCCGATTTCTAAAGCTCCCATCCCCTAGAGGATCCAAGGCAAACCACACAATAGCTACAATCATAGCGATGATGATTTGGACAAAGAGTGGCTCCGTCAAACCAGTCAGTTTAAAGAGTTTATTAGAGTTGTCCGCATAGACTGCATTAGCTTGGCCAAACTTTTCCTCTTGGAATTCCTCACGTGCAAAAGCACGAATGACACGAAGGCCTGTAAGATTCTCACGTGCATATTGATTGAGCTTATCTAGGGTTTCCTGCTGCTTCTCTGACAAAGGCTTGGTCTTAACAGCTACATACCAGACCACCACGGCCAAAAAAGGCATCGAAATCGCCACAATCCAGGCAAGAGATGGACTCGTTTGTAAAATCAACAGAATACTCGACACCATCATGATGGGAGTAATGACCCCAAGTTTTAACATCTGGTCAGAAAACTGCATCAGGACAAAAGCATCAGACGTCATCCGTGTCACTAAAGAAGGAACGCCAATCTTTTCATACTCATGGTGAGAATATTCCTGAAGCTTCTCATAAAGATCATTCGCATATCCATAACCATGGTTGTAGTAATCTTCCCAACCGCATAGGCCAGAACGATTCGACCAAGAATTCCGACGATGATCACACCAAACATAACCCAGGCCCAGAAATAAACACGCTCTATATCTCTCGGATTGATTCCCTCATCAATCATACGGGCCAAAACAGTTGGCAAACCGAGATTAACAATCACAAAAAAGATGGCTGCTGTAAAATTCAAAGCACAACCATTTTTGGATATTTTTCTCAAATAAGACCAAATATATCCCATACCTTTTCTCCTCCCTATACAATAAAAAAGCACCGTCAAGTACTTTTTAAGATGATTTCTAGAAAGCTCATGCCTTCTTCATAGTAACCTCATTATATCAGAACCCTAGGTGGCTAGCAAGGAAAAGAGCTGATGAAAACCATGAAGAAAAAAGAGGATAGCCTCAGCCATCCCCTCAAGATACGATTATTTCTGACGTTTGAATTTTGCATCTTTGAAGAAAGCAAAAACTTCATAATCACTAGATTCTGCTTTTTGATACATCCAAAGTCAAAACATCACCATCAATCTTATATTTGACTTTATCTTTACCACCTTCTGCTGATTCAAGAGTTTTAGCATTTTGATCAGCTTTCAGATCAATTGTTTTCTTTTTGCTTTCACCAAGAGCTTTCATTTCGATAATCATCTTAGCTTTTGTATCTTTAATTTCAATTGTCATTGTCAAATCAAATTGATCAATCACCTGCTCAAGTTGTTCATCACTAGCCCCTTGCTTTTTAAGGATGCTTTTAATTTGATCCTTCTCAGCTTTATAGACATATTTCCCATTATCGCTAGTTGTAGAACCACAAGCTATAAGGAAAATCGCACCAACTGCCAACAAAGCAGCAAAGACAAGACGTTTAAAAGTATTTCATCAGAAATCTCCTTTATTTGTTGATAAGGACTATTCTATCAAAAAAATAGAGGTCTCACAACATAATAAATTAGTAAGAACTGGATAAGAATTGGGAGTAACCGTTGGGAATGCACTGTTCTACAGCGTTTAAGAGTGAAAGTACGCTGAATGATTTAAAGACTTTTTTTACAGTACCATACTTCTTTCGTGAAAAAATAAAGAAGATAGCAATACTATCTTCTTTTGAAACTATAGACTACTCCTGCTCATTCCCAAACAAACTAACTGAGGCAGAACTGCGTTCCTGTCTTATCCTTAATTTCAAGTTCAACTTTTAACTTTATTCGATTAACGAAAAGACTAGATCCACTATTTGTCCCACCTTCTTTTTCACCCATTTCTAAGATTTCTTCAGATATAGGATCAAATACAAAGAACTAAATTCAAAATTGTACATAAAAAAACCGAGGTCTAAACCTCGGTTTTCATTTTGATTGGAAACTCTATTATTTAAGAGTAACTGAAGCTCCAGCTTCTTCCAATTTAGCTTTGATTTCTTCAGCTTCAGCTGTAGCAACACCTTCTTTAACAAGTGCAGGTGCTCCATCAACAAGTTCTTTAGCTTCTTTAAGACCAAGACCAGTGATTTCACGTACAACTTTGATAACGCCGACTTTCTTGTCGCCTGCAGATGTCAATTCAACGTCGAATGAATCTTTAGCAGCACCTGCGTCAGCAGCACCAGCTGCAGCAACAGCTACAGGAGCAGCTGCAGTTACACCAAATTCTTCTTCGATAGCTTTTACAAGGTCGTTCAATTCAAGGATTGAAGCTTCTTTAATTTCAGCAATAATGTTTTCAATGTTCAATGCCATTGTTATTTCCTCCAAATAAGTTTTTATATTTTATGTTTTTATTTTTTGTAGCTAGGCTACGCTGCGTAGCTTAAGATTAAGCTGCGTCTTCTTTGTTGTCTGCAACCGCTTTGACTGCAAGAGCAACGTTGCGCACTGGCGCTTGAAGTACAGAAAGGAGCATAGAAAGAAGTCCTTCGCGGTTTGGAAGAGTTGCAAGAGCAAGAATCTCTTCTTTAGATGCGACAGCGCCTTCGATTGCACCACCTTTGATTTCAAGTGCGTCAGCGTTTTTAGAAAAGTCGTTCAAGATTTTCGCTGGTGCGATAACATCTTCGTTAGAAAATGCTACTGCAGATGGTCCAACAAAAACAGATGCAAGATCTTCAAGACCAGCTTTTTCAGCTGCACGACGTAAGATTGAGTTTTTAATAACTTTATACTCAACTTCGCTTCCACGAAGCTCACGACGAAGAACTGTATCTTGTTCAACTGTCAAACCACGAGCGTCCACAACGACGATTGATGCAGCAGCTTTCATTTTCTCAGCTACTACGTCAACTAGTTCCGCTTTTTAGCAATAATTGCTTCACTCATTAGTGTGTTCACCTCCGTAATTATTTTGCTTGGGGAATTTTTCCAAAAGAAAAACGCGCCCAAACCTAGACACGAAAGTACAATACGCTTCTTTTTACATGATACGTTTTGTCCTCGGTAGGATCTTTATGAGTCGAGCTCCCCTACTGTCTTAGGCAGTTTTTTCAAACCGTTATTTAGTGTATCACATAAAAAAAAAGAATGCAAGTATTTTTGCAAACTTTTTTAAAAAATCTTAATCTTTATAGATAGTCTTGGTACGATTGAGCCATGCATAGGCCAAGCCCATGATCACTCCTCCTCCTACCCAGTTACCTACAAAAGTGACAGCATAATGACGAAGGACATTGAAGAACTCCAAGTGAGGCAAATCTTTCGAAATAGAATTAAAAGTAGCTAATGAGAAAGAAGCAAAGTTTGCCGCGATGTGTTCATTTGTAAGAAATACAAACATATAAATAGCTGACAAAGCCATCAGAACTTTCGCTGTTTCATCTTTAAAGAAAAGGTAGGACAAGATCGCTATGTTAACGAAAGATGTTAGCAATCAACTCCCTTCGAAAAAGACCAATTGATTCGAACGTTGGAGCTTCATCTCAACAACCGAGCCAAGGAAGCCTTTTGGATTAAGATTTGAAAATGCACTAGTCTGACTGAAAAAGAGGAAATGCAGGAACAAAGCACCAACTCAGGTTAAAGAACGTACAATAGAGTAAAAATTTCTAAAAGCTTTTCTTCCAATTAATCTTTCTTTAAATAAACACCAGCTGTAAGGTACATCATATTGGAAGTCGTTAACTCACTATTTAAGAATAGTAAATAAACCAACTCCCCACGCAAAAATAAATGGGAATAAGAAACGACCCAGAACCTGGCAAGAAAGGTGTTGAGAAGATCTGCCCCACAATCCCCTACTGCAGTACTCATTGTCAAAAATGCACCTGCAAACATAGAGCGAACGGCATAACGAGCTTTTAGAAGCCGTATATAATTCTTCCTTCTTTCTGACATGCTGCTTCTACCTTTAAGAACAAAAATTTGATTCTCCCATCTGAATCTCCTTATATATTGAATTTGTGAACTTCTTCATTATATCATAGAATAGAATCTCTGAAAAGGCTTTTCAGAAAAATTTAAATAAAAAAATACTGGGTTCCCATAACAAATGATAAATAAAACGATTTAAAACGATGAAAATAAAAACAGACTATGATAGTCTGTTTATAATTCAATTTAATTCATATTATAAGAAACGATTCGCCCAAGCGATATCCAAGTTCAAGATTTCTTGAGTTGTATATTGTTGGCGATAAGGGTTGTAAACTGTCCCTTCATATCCACCATAAACACTTGGTGAATCATATTGAGTAAGATTGTAAGCTTCAATAATGTGGTTCAATTTTGCATAGTAACTAGTGTCAGTAGCATAGACACCCGTTAAAGCAGCTGTTGCATCCTGATAGCTTGTTGTATTGCTCTTCCAAGCTCCTGCAAAATGACCTTGTTTCAAAACCGCAACGTAGTCTTGTAATGATTCATAGTAGCTAGGGTATGAACGGAAAGCATCATTGATTGTATAGGCATTTCCATTACCGTCATCTTCCCAAGTTTGCATCACTGCTGATTGACCTGCATAGCTCCCTTTAATACCAAAAAGGTTATAGTGTGGATAAGATGACAAACCAGATTGACCAGATCCACTTTCTAAGATGGCTTGAGCAATCATAACAGATGCATACAGATCATTTTCTTGACCAAGTTGGCGAGCAGATTCACCGATTTGTGAGATGAAAGCTTCTGTTGGATCTGCGTATTGAGAATAAGCCTCATCGTTAGCATCCCAACGTTCCCTACATGCTCACTCATGGCTGCTGCTACTGTTCCTGCAGCAACCAGAGCCACTAATGATCCAATCAATTTCGATTTATTTAGTATTTTTCAATGTGATAATCTCCTAATGTTTTAATGAATACTCTTTAAGATGATTATAGCACAGAAAAAGCTAAAATGTTGAGTTAAATATTACATTTTAATTACAATATCGAGATAAATCAAAATCAAAATTAATAACAGCTTAGTAATAATACGATTTATTCCGAAAAACTAAAATCAAAAATTGCATTCCCAAGCTTCTTCTACTCCAGTTTTTATTAACGGATGAGAAGATGATAAAAGGTATCTGATTTATCAAAATCCAACTTCTTCTTGATCATGGATTCATGCTTTGTTCCATTTTCCTCTTGGAATTTTTATCTAGCTTTGGTCGCAACTAAGATAACAGGAATCTCGTAATATTTTTAAAAAACTCGTACATTTGGACATCATCTGCTGAGGGTTCATGACGAAGATCGACCAGGCTGACAACAGCTCTTAAATTCTCTCTAGTTGTCAGATATTCTTCGATCATCTTGCCCCATTTCTCACGTTCTTTTTTAGAGACACGAGCATAACCATAGCCAGGTACATCGACAAAACGAAGTTTGTCATCGATATTGAAAAAGTTCAACAACTGTGTTTTTCCTGGTTTTCCAGATGTACGGGCCAAATTCTTGCGATTTAGCATGGTATTAATAAAAGAAGACTTGCCGACATTTGATCGACCGGCAAGTGCAACTTCTGGGATATCATCTTGAGGATAATGACTTTTATTGGTAGCGCTCAACAAGATATCTGCATTATGAGTATTTACTTTCATAGAATTTCTTTCTAGGCAGTTTCTAAAATTGGTTTTTCAGTTCCGTTAACTGCTTCTTTAGTGATGCGAACCAGTTTGACGTCTTCTTGACTTGGAACTTCAAACATAACATCCAACATAGTTTCTTCGATGATAGAGCGTAAGCCACGAGCACCTGTCTTGCGTTCGATAGCTTTGCTTGCAATTTCTTCAAGTGCTTCGTCATCAAATTCTAATTCAACATCATCAAAGGATAAGAGAGCTTGGTATTGTTTCACCAAGGCATTTCTTGGTTCTTTCAAAATACGGACCAGATCTTCAACTGTCAGTTGCTCCAAAGCAGCAAGAACTGGAAGACGACCAATTAACTCAGGAATAATACCGAATTTTTGGATATCTTCTGCAATGATTTCTTGCATATAAGAGCTGGATTCATCAATGGCTTTGTTGATTTTGGCCAAATCCGATAATTTTTTCACCTAGACGTTGCTTTCACAATTTCTTCAATCCCATCAAAGGCTCCACCAACGATGAAGAGGATATGTTTTTGGTGTCGACTTGGATCATCTCTTGTTGTGGATGCTTGCGTCCGCCTTGAGGTGGCACGCTCGCTACAGTTCCTTCGATGATCTTCAAGAGGGCTTGCTGTACCCCTTCACCAGATACATCACGGGTGATAGAGACATTCTCACTCTTCTTGGCAATCTTATCGATTTCATCAACATAGATGATGCCTCGCTCTGCACGTTCAATATTGAAGTCAGCTGCTTGCAAGAGCTTAAGAAGGATGTTCTCAACGTCTTCTCCGACGTAACCCGCTTCTGTCAAGGCTGTCGCATCGGCGATAGCAAATGGAACGTTTAAGCTCTTAGCAAGCGTTTGAGCCAAGAAAGTTTTTTTCCTGAACCTGTAGGACCGACCATCAAAATGTTTGATTTTTGTAGATCTACATCGTTGTCTTCTTCACGATTTTCGTGGAAGTTAATCCGTTTGTAGTGATTGTAGACAGCTACTGCTAGCGCTCGTTTAGCACGATCCTGACCGATGACATAGTGGTTAAGGATATTGAGGAGTTCGATTGGTTTTGGAACCTCTGAAAGGTCTGCCAAGACTTCCTCAGCTAGTTCTTCTCGAATGATTTCTTGAGCTAACTCAACACATTCATTACAGATAAAGGCATTGTTCCCAGCGATAATCTTCTGTACTTCGTCTTGGTTTTTCCCGCAGAAGGAACAATAAACCATCATATCGTTTGATTGATTTGTAGGCATTTTCTTCTCCCGATTCTAAAGTCTGTTTGTAATTTATCTAAATAAAGTCATATAAAAGGCGTGAATAGAATTCACAAGATTAGTAAAGGCATTTAACAAGAAGAGGGTGGCTAAGCCATAGCGCTTTTTCCGAAAGGTCTGGGAAGCACATACTAGGCAAATCACGCATAAAACAGCTGTAAAAAGCCAAAAGATACTACGTTCCATGAACTAGTCTTCCTTTCTTTCAAAAATGTCTAATGGTAAAGTCGTAAGGGTTTTTCATCTTTTTCGATTGTCCGCTCGTCTAGTAAGCTGAAACTGATCCCACTGGAAGTCTTCTGGGAAGTAGGTATCTCCTTCCAATTCGGCATCGATGACAGTCTGATAGAGCTCCTCTAGATAAGGCTCGAAAAGACGAATGACCTTCTCACCACCGATAATAAAGAGCGACAAATCCTGATCCTTATACCAGTTTAAAACGTCCTCAACTGAGGTTTTTAACAAAACCTTTTCATTCTCTACATCATATTTGTCATCTCTAGAGAGAATGATATTGGTCCGATTTGGGAGGACGCGTTTGTTTAAACCTTCGTAGGTAACTCTTCCCATGAGAATCGCATGGCCTGTAGTCGTTTGTTTAAAGTGCTGCAATTCAGCTGGTAAATGCCAAGGCATCACCTGGTCCTTGCCAATCACCCCGTTCTTTGTCTGAGCCCAAATGCCAATTACTTTTCTTACTCATTTTTACATCCTTTACACTGATACTTCTATTTTATCAAATTTTTCAAGAAAAGACTGTTTCAACTATTGCTTCCTTGAGCAAAACTTCCTATTTTTTCCGTCAAAAAAACCGCGATTTCTCGCGGTTTTAATGAGGCAAATCCTAGATCTTAGTCTTCTTTTTTGCGTTTAGCAAGTCCAAATAATGAGAGACCTGTCAAAGCGCTAAGAATAGCAAGACCAGTTTTTGAACTTTCCTCAGTACCAGTTTCAGGAAGAACTGCTGTTTCATCAGATGGATTGATGAATTTAGTTTCCTTAGTTTCTGGAACTGGTTTTGGATCTGGTGTTGGAACTGGATCCGGAGTTGGTGCCGGTGTTGGAACCGGTGTAGGAGTTGGAGTTGGTGTTGGAACCGGAGTTGGTGTTGGAGTTGGAGTTGGTGTTGGAACTGGTGTTGGTGTCACCGTCTTCTTGTAGATGTGTTGAGTATTACCGTTCTCATCTACAATTGTCTTCACAAACTCGTAACCTGGAATATCTTTCTTCGGTTGCTCACCATCTTCTGTTGGATAACCAGGAATTGGATTTCCATTTTCATCTACGTGTGAAGTTGTAACTTTCTCGTAGACGTGCTCTGTATCACCGTTTGGTAATTTCTTCGTTTCAACGAAGCGGTAACCTGGAATTTCAGCTTTTGGTTGTTCACCATCAACTGTAGGATATCCTGGGATTTCCTTACCTTCTTTATCAACAAACTTAGTCACAGGAAGAACAGTTGGAGTGTAAGTTGCAGAAGCTTTCGTTCCGTTTACGTCTTCACGAACAACTGTCACTGATGGTGCTTCACCAACAAATTCTGGTTCTGGTGTGAAAGTTACTGTACCATCTGGTGCCACAGTGTAAGTACCAACACCTTTAATTGTCTTAGTTGTTGAACCATCTTCAAATGTTGCTGGAACTTCATCATTCATTGGAACATTTGGATTACCAGGAGTAAAGGTTGGTTTTCCTGTTTGGGTTTGTCCCTTGTTACCAATTGAAGTTACTGATTCTGCAGTTGGAGTCACAGGAGTTACTGTTGGTGTGTAGGTTGCAGATGCTTTTGTTCCGTTCTTATCTTCACGAACTACTGTTACTGCTGGTGCAGTTCCGACGAATGATTTCTCAGGTACGAATGTAACTGTTCCGTCTGGAGCTACTGTGTAAGTACCAACACCTTCAACTGTCTTAGTTGTAGAACCATCATCAAATGTTGCTGGAACTTCATCGTTCATAGGCACACGGCTGTCACCTTCTGTGAAGCTTGGTTTACCTGTTTGAGTAGCACCTTGTACATCAGTAGATGTAGCTGGTTCAGCTGTTGGAGTCACAGGAGTTACTGTTGGTGTGTAGCTTAGCTGTAACTGGAGTACCGTTCTTATCAACACGTTTAACTGTTACGCCTGTACCTGTTCCTGTGAATGATTTTTCTGGCACGAAGGTTACAGTTCCATCTGGAGCTACCGTGTAAGTTCCTTCTCCTGGAATTGTCTTCGTAGTTGAGCCATCTTCAAAGGTTGCTGGACATCATCATCCATTGGCACACTTGGGTCACCATGTGTGAAGCTTGGTTTACCTGTTTGGGTTTGCACCTTGGATGTCTGTAGATGCTGCAGGTTCAGCTGTTGGAGTCACAGGAGTTACTGTTGGTGTGTAGGTTGCAGTAACTGGAGTACCGTTCTTATCAACACGTTTAACTGTTACACCTGTACCTGTTCCTGTGAATGATTTTTCTGGTACGAAAGTAACTGTTCCATCTGGTGCTACTGTGTAAGTTCCTTCACCTGGAATTGTCTTCGTAGTTGAACCATCTTCAAAGGTTGCTGGAACTTCATCATCCATTGGGATTGCAGGGGTTACCAGGTGTGAAGCTTGGTGTACCTGTTTGTGTTTTACCTTGGATATCTGTAGATGTTGCAGGATCAGCAGTTGGAACAACTGGAGTAATCTTAGGAGTGTAGGTTGTTTCAGCTGGAGTGCCGTTTGCATCCTTGGCTTGAACCTTAACTGGAACGACATCACCTGAGTATGATTTATCAGTTGGTGTGAAGGTTACAACACCTGTTTCCTTTATCAACTGTGAAAGTACCGATTTCTTTACCTTTCTGGAGATTTAGCAACGACTGATTCAGCTGGTTGACCATTTTTCATCAAGAAGAGTAATAGTATCCTTGTCGATTGGTGCTACTGGATCACCTTCTGTGAAGGTTACAGTTCCTGTTTGTACCACACCTTGAGGAGCTTCTGATTCAGCTGGTGTTGCTTCTGGTGTTACCGGAGTTACAGTTGGTGTGTATTTAGCTGTAACTGGGTACCGTTCTTATCAACACGTTTAACTGTTACGCCTGTACCTGTTCCTGTGAATGATTTTTCCGGTACGAAAGTTACAGTTCCATCTGGAGCAACAGTGTAAGTTCCTTCTCCTTCAACTGTCTTAGTTGTTGAGCCATCTTCAAAGGTTGCAGGTGTATCATCGTCCATTGGGACGTTTTCATTACCTGGTGTGAAGGTTGGTTTACCAGTTTGGGTTTGACCTTGTTTGTCAGTTGAAGTTGCATCTTCTGCTGTTGGTGTTACAGGAGTTACAGTTGGTGTGTAGGTTGCAGATGCTTTTGTTCCGTTCTTATCTTCGCGGACGACTGTCACGGCTGGTGCAGTTCCTACGAATGATTTTTCTGGTACGAAAGTAACTGTTCCATCTGCTGCTACTGTGTAAGTACCAACGCCTTCAACAGTCTTAGTTGTAGAACCGTCGTCGAATGTTGCTGGAACATCTTCGTTGATTGGTACACGACTGTCACCTGCAGTAAATTCAGGTTTACCTGTTTGTGTAGCACCTTGAATGTCTGTTGTTTCTGCTGGTGTTGCAGTTGGTGTAACAGGAGTTACAGTTGGTGTGTATGTTGCAGAAGCTTTTGTTCCATTCTTATCTTCGCGGACAACTGTCACGGCTGGTGCAGTTCCTACGAATGATTTTTCTGGAACAAATGTTACTGTTCCGTCTGCTGCTACTGTGAAAGTACCAACGCCTTCAACAGTCTTAGTTGTAGAACCGTCGTCGAATGTTGCTGGAACATCTTCGTTGATTGGTACACGGCTGTCACCTGCAGTAAATTCAGGTTTACCTGTTTGTGTAGCACCTTGAATATCTGTTGTTTCAGCTGGTGTTGCAGTTGGTTTAACCGGAGTTACTGTTGGTGTGTAGGTTGCAGAAGCTTTTGTTCCATTCTTATCTTCGCGGACAACTGTCACGGCTGGTGCAGTTCCTACGAAAGATTTCTCTGGAACAAATGTTACTGTTCCATCTGGGGCTACTGTGTAAGTACCAACTCCTTCAACTGTCTTAGTTGTTGAACCATCATCAAACGTTGCTGGAACATCTTCTTTGATTGGAACGGTCTTTTCAACACCATTAACTTCAACTGTTCCACCCTTGAATTCAGGTTTACCTGTTTGTGTTGCACCTTGAATATCTGTTGTTTCAGCTGGTGTTGCTGTTGGTGTTACTCCTACAACTGTTGGTGTGTATGTCGCAGAAGCTTTTGTTCCGTTCTTATCTTCGCGGACAACTGTCACTGCTGGTGCAGTTCCTACAAAGTTTGGTTCTGGAACGAATGTTACTGTACCATCTGCTGCAACTGTAAATTTACCAACTCCCTCAACTGTCTTAGTTGTTGAGCCGTCGTCAAACGTTGCTGGAACATCTTCGTTGATTGGAACGGTCTTTTCAACACCATTAACTTCAACTGTACCACCCTTGAATTCAGGCTTACCTGTTTGAGTTGCACCTTGGATGTCTTTTGTTTCTGCTGGTGTTGCTGTTGGTGTTACTCCTACAACTGTTGTGTGTATGTCGCAGAAGCTTTTGTTCCGTTCTTATCTTCGCGGACAACTGTCACTGCTGTGCAGTTCCTACAAAGTTTGGTTCTGGAACGAATGTACTGTACCATCTGCTGCAACTGTAAATTTACCAACTCTCAACTGTCTTAGTTGTTGAGCCGTCGTCAAACGTTGCTGGAACATCTTCGTTGATTGGAACGGTCTTTTCAACACCATTAACTTCAACTGTACCACCCTTGAATTCAGGCTTACCTGTTTGAGTTGCACCTTGGATGTCTTTTGTTTCTGCTGGTGTTGCGTTAGTGTTACTCCTACAACTGTTGGTGTGTATGTCGCAGAAGCTTTTGTTCCGTTCTTATCTTCGCGAACAACTGTCACGGCTGGTGCAGTTCCTACGAATGATTTTTCTGGAACAAATGTAACTGTTCCGTCTGCTGCTACTGTGAAAGTACCAACGCCTTCAACAGTCTTAGTTGTAGAACCGTCGTCGAATGTTGCTGGAACATCTTCGTTGATTGGAACAGTCTTTTCAACACCGTTAACCTCAACTGTACCACCCTTGAATTCAGGTTTACCTGTTTGAGTAGCACCTTGGATGTCTTTTGTTTCTGCTGGTGTTGCGGTTGGTGTTACTCCTACAACTGTTGGAGTGTACTTAGCTGTAGCAGTCTTAATGTACTCTTTTTGAACCTTACCATCTTTATTGCGACCAACTGGCGCTGACAAGGTAACTTCCACACCTTTGGCTGTACCAGTAAAGCTTGGTTCTGGAGTGAAGGTTACTTCACCTGTTGTAGGATTAATGGTGTATGTTCCTTCCCCTTCAACTGTTACAGATGGCGCATCAGTAGTAAGACCTGTAGCTGGGTCAACCAACTTAGCAGGATATTCTGCGCTTGGAGTGACTGCAATCTTGTCACCATTTAAGTTAGTAGCAGTTGTATTAAAGGTAGGTGTTTCTTTTTTTGAGTTGCACCTTGAATATCTTTTTAGATGTCTTTGTCAACCCCTTCGATTTCAATCGGAGTAACTGTTGGGAACATATAGACCATCCATGGTATTCAACTGACCATTAATGTTTGGTTCTTGGTCTGGGAATTTTGTTGACCAACCAGTATCATAACCATTATTATCTGAACGACGGATAGAGATACCATCAGCTGTTCCTAGGAAGTTGTCCTCAGGAATAAACTCAACATCTACATCTTTACCTTTAGCAGTAATCTTGTACTTACCTTGTCCTTGAACGACATAGTAACCGTCTGCGTCAAGGGTTGCTCGGTTGCCATCTTTGTCAACAATGTATGGTTCTACAGTTTCATCAATAATAGCAGTAGAATCACGTTCAAACTTATGTTCTCCACGTGCTGTAAAGGTTACAGTTGCTGATTGTTTCGTACCTTTGAGGGCCACTTGTTTCCTTAAATTCTCCTTTTGGTGGGTGGGTGATTTGAGTCTTGAAGTCTTCTACTTCACCTGAGAAGGCCATGCCAGTTGGGCTTTCGATCTCGTTCGCTTTCTTAGCGATACGAACACGAGCACCTAACTCTTTAACGCTTGGGTCGACGTAAGTCTTGCTGTTTGCAAAGGTCAACTCAACAGTGCCATCTTGTGTGATTGTAGCGAGATTTGAGCGTTCATCCTCATCGAATTTACCATTTTGGTTAAAGTCTACCCAACCATAGATATGTGCTTCTGAAGCTCCATCCGTATGAGCTTGAATTGACATCTTATAGTTGCCTGGTTTGGTACGATCCATCTTAATCATCTCATTGGTTGTACCTTTGAGTTCATCTGGAAGCAATTGGTTAATTCCTTCATCGGCCGTAGTTGCCTTATCATCACCGAACCAGTCTTGAGTAGTGTTTTCATCCATATCTGGGCTCACATTACCAAGATACGGTTGATTTACTTTAGCTCCAGTAACACCGTCAACAGTTGCAATGGTATGAACTGCCTTACCGTATGACTCAGGAGCATCCCCTTCATCAAGTGGGAAGAACCCTAGCATAGCAGACTGTTTACCACCCGAAGCGATGTAAAGTCCCACTTCAGATGCTCCACGCGTCATAACAAGGGGAACAGAGGAATCGCCTGCAGAAATATTTGGCCCAAAGACACCAGTCCCAAGACCACCAGTTACTTGGTCAGGGTTCCCAAAATACTTCCAAGCGACTGGTTTCTTATCTGGGCCAACTTGAGTAGAATCATCGCGAAGTTGTCAGGTTAGGTCTGAATGATTTACCATTAATAGTATGTAGGGTTTAGGGGACCAAAAAGATTATCCGTATCTTGTAGTTCATGTACGGTACACAGGTGGCTGGTTAGTAATCTTTTTCCATTCTCCAAGATGTTGCCAACCTTGTCCGTTGGTAGTGAAACATAACAAATTCACCAGGGTTGGCAGACTCTCCATCAGCCATAACAATAGCTGGCTTAACTGTCTTACCACGGAAGGTTGCAGAGATTTCAAACTGAACTCCGATATTTCCACCATTTATCGCTGAACCCAATGGTTGTCTTCTTGGCTTTCGTATCAACGTTTCTTCATGTTTAATTTCGGTCTAACCATTTTTGAGGCATCTGCGATAACGTCATGGCTTCATCACCGTTATTGAAAAGTAACTTAGTAGCTATTTTGAACTCAAATTATTGACAAAATCGTTTTGAGCATTTGGATCATAGGTTGCTTTTTTTCAGCTTCAGTAGCTCCCTTGCTCTTCCAGTCGCTTTTTATAGATTTCAGTTGCTTGGAAGGGTTTCAAAGACTTAACTTTGATAGTTACCACATATCCAGGCATGATTTCCTTAGTATAGGTAGCCCCAACTTGAAGAGCCATTTTCTCTTGTAAGTTTTCAGTTGGTTTAACTTCGGAGGCAGGTACTAATGTCGTAGTGGTTCCTGTCCAGTTGGCTACATCTCCAAAGTCCAACCATGTGATCTGGCTAGTCAAAGATTTTGCGTCAAGGTCTGTTGTATATCCTGGTTTTTCAACCTTTGGAGTTGATGTTGCGTCTACAACGTCATCCCCGATCAAGCTTTCGTCATTAGGATCCCCGATTGCACGACGAGTACGATGGCGTTTACATCAGAAGTTTCTGCTGTTACAGCAGGAGTTTCAGTTGCTGGTGCTGCCACACCTGCAGCCACTTCTTTTTTCTTATCTGTTGCAGCTGCTTCTGTACCCTTGTTGTTAGGGTTTGTTGAAGCTTCTGTTGCTGCAGGAGTTGCTACAGCCGCTTTATCTTCAGTAGTAGCTGCAGTTGTTGGTTCAGTAGTTGCTGGTGTTGCACCTGCGGCAGTTACTGGCGCATCAGCATTGTAAGTGGTAGCTGAAGTTGGAGCTTCACTTGTTGTAGTGGGTGCTTCAGTTGTCGTAGAAGCAGCAGCTTCTTTTGTTGTAGCAGGTTGAGCCCCTTCTTCTGTTGCCTTTGCAACAGTTGCTGGGTTCTCTGCCTTTTCTTCGGCTGCTACGCTTGACGCTGTACCAACCATTACGAGTGTTCCTAAAAGGACAGAGCAAACTCCGACATTCAATTTACGAATCGAAAATCTGCTAATGCGATCATTAAATAAATCTTTGCCCATATTTTCCTCCATAATTTTTAATAATTAATAAGCTAATTTATTGGCCTATATTTTTAAACCCTTATATATTCTATCAGATTAGTTAAAAATATCAAAAGTGAAATGACTCAAAAACTAATCATTTTTAAAAATTTTTGATGATATTACTAATCATTAAATTTAAATAATAGGAAGTATGGTTCATTTTTATGAAAAAAATTAAACCTTTCTTCCTATCTATATAGTGATTTTTTGTTTAAAGCCTAAATAGCCAAATCAAACTTCAATTGAGGTTTGACTGGATCATAATCTTCCAAAACAAAGTCCTCGGCTTTAATCTCAAAGAAATTGGTGCCATCTGGTACATTCAATACCAAACGAGGCTGGCAATCAGAGGGCTCGCGTCGAAGCTAATTCTTCTGCCTGTTCGAATTGGTTATCATAGATGTGCAGGTTGTTGATAAAGTAAAAGAACTTGCCAACCTTCCAGCCAAAGTGCTTGGCAATCATCATCTGAAGAGCCACATACTGCATGGCATTGATATGGTGCGCCACCAACATGTCATTCGAACGTTGGGTCAAGGTCGCATCCAGATAGATTTCCCCATCGACACGACGAACATCAAACATGGTTTGAAAAGCACAAGGTAAGAGTCCTTCGCTCTCTTCAAAGGCTTGGTAGTCCCAGAGAGAAATGATATTGCGACGATTCCAGGGATTGGCTTCCAGCTGTTTGAGAATTTTGTTGATGATGTCGTGCTTTTTAACGACAGCACCATAGCGCTCTCCAATTGTTCCCGTATCTCCTACTTCCCAGTCATTCCAGTAATGAACTTGGTACTTGTCATTTAGGAGTTCCAGACTATTGGACTGGTCCTGGTAAATCCAGAGCATCTCCTTGATAGCCGACTTGATGGCGATAGGACGAAGAGTTGTAATAGGATACTCGCCCTTGGCCAGATCAAACTCCATAAAAGCTCCAGTGATGTACTTGGAATTGGCTGTTGTGCCATCCTTGTACTTGGGCCGAGCTTGCTCAGACCAGACGCCTTCTTCCATAATTCTTCGAATATTTTCTTTAAAAAGGATATCTGCTTTTGTCATTCAATCTCCTTAAATACTGTAATACCTTCATTATAACACAGGATAAAAGAAAAGAGGTCCAAATGATTCGATTTGGATCTCTTTCAAATAAATTCTATTGTAAGACAAGTGACGCAGCTCCAATAACTCCTGCATCATTTCCAAGATTAGCAAGCACCAGTTGGGTTGACGTACGGACTTGTGGGAAGGTATTTTCATCAAAGACCTTTTTGAACCCCATCCAAGAGGAATTGACCTGCTGCTGATACACCACCACCGATGACGATGTTTGCTGGGTTCAAAACACTTGCGATGTTGGCACAAGCAATACCCAAGTATTGAGAGAAATGACGGTAGACAATCAAGGCCAAATCATCCCCATCTTTAGCCAAATCAAAGACAGTCTTAGCTGTGACTTCTTCTCCATCGTCAATCAAGCGTTTCAACTCCGCATCTCCTGCATATTCATCTGCATAGCGACGAGTCAAATTGACAATACCAGTTGCTGAAGCTACTGTTTCCAAGCAACCTTTCTTACCACAGGTACAATCAAATGGACGATCGAAGTCTACTGTGATATGGCCAAGTTCACCAGCTACACCACCAGCACCGTGCAAAAGTTTTCCTTCCGCCACGATACCGCCACCAACACCTGTTCCAAGTGTCATGAAGACGACATCTGGTTGATTTTCGCCAGCACCTTTCCAACGTTCACCAAGGGCAGCTACGTTGGCATCATTATCGATGAAGAAAGGAATTCCCAAGGCAGACTCAATATCTTTCTTGATAGGCTGAAGAGTTTTCCAGTTGAGGTTGTAGGCTCCAACGACAGTTCCTTCGAAGCGATCCACTGCACCAGGTGACCCCATTCCGATTCCAATAAAATCTTCTGCTGATAAGTTTAACAATTCCAAGCGGTGTTGAATGGAAGCGATGATATCAGGAACGATGTGGCTTCCTTCGTCGAGGATGTTGGTCTTGATAGACCACTTCTCTTGAATCTCTCCTTCTTGCGTCAAAATGGCAAATTTGACAGATGTTCCACCTAAGTCAATACCAATAATTTTTTTGGACATTTTACACTCCTTTGTTCCTATTCTCTTGACACTAGTATACCAAAATGTGAAAAAGGGTTTCAATTGTTTTTTTCAAGAATTCTCTCAATTTCATTTACAAAAGAACCTGTCTGCAAAAACACAGACAGGAGTTTCATTTACTCTTCGTTATGAAGTTTTAAAAAGAGCCTCAGGGATTGGACCCCAATCACGAAGAAGAACAATCCCAAAATATGTAATAAGAAGATACTAATAGATAGTGGACTGACAATGAGAAACAATCCTGTAAACAGTTGAATAAGCCCTCAAAAATGTAAACTTCTTGGATAATTCTTCAGATCGTTTGGAAAGATAGTGAGCCTTTTCCGCAAACTCAAGGCAGACTTATATAAGAGCCAAATTCCAAGTGTAATCGGAAAGACAATCGGCAAGGTCTTGTAGCCATATAGTAAGAGATAGACTGCAAAGACCAGTGAGACCGCACTTTGAAACAAATAGGGATCCGACAAGGTCGCTTGGGTCCGTAGACGATAGTAACGTGACAAACGCGAAACTGAAATCAAGAAAAAGCCCAGAGAAATCAACCAACTAAAGGTGGCAATTTTTTCGATTGGATTTACAAAGAGAATAAAACCAATGCCACAAAATAAAAATGATGACAATAACAGACTGTATTTACTAATATGCTGCATTCTTTCTCCTTTAGTTTTCTGCCAACTCACTCAAGTACTCATAGCGTTCATACTTGGCTAAGAGTCGCTCGTTTTCTTCATCCATCTGACGCTGGAGACTGGCCAACTTACCGAAGTCAGAACCATTCTCATTCATCTCAGCCTCGATGGTTGCAATCTTGTTTTCAATCTCTTCGATCTCACTCTCAATGGTCGCCCACTCCTGCTTTTTCTTGGTAGCTCATCCGTTTCTTTTCTTCCCGGATCTTGACTACCTTTTTCTTTTTCAGGCTTGCTATTTTCAGCAACCATTTCTAGCTCAAACTTTTTCTCATCTAGGTAATCCGTATAATTTCCAAAGAATTCGCGGATACCACCATTTTCAAAAGCTAGAATCTTAGAAGCGACCTTGTCTAGAAAATAGCGATCATGACTAACCGTGATGACTGGTCCACCAAAGCCTTGTAGGAAGTTCTCTAACACTGTCAAAGGTCGACGATATCCAAATCATTGGTCGGCTCGTCCAAGAGCAAGACATTTGGTTTTTCGATGAGAAGCTTTCAAGAGATAGAGGCGTTTTCTTTTCACCACCAGAAAGTTTCTCAATCAAAGGTACCGTGAGTCGAACGTGGAAAGAGAAATTGCTCCAGCAACTCAGCAATCGACGTAGAGCCTGCGCTAGTCTTAACCTCTTCCGCTACTTCTTGCAGGAAGTTGATCATCCGCTTGCTTTCATCCAAACCTTCGATCTGCTGCGAGAAGTAAGCAATTCTCACTGTTTCTCCAATAACAACCTTCCCAGCAGTCGGTTGGAGTTTCCCAGCAATGAGATTGAGCAGGGTCGATTTCCCAACACCATTATCTCCCACAATTCCCAATCCGATCCTTGTTTTTGAACCAAATAGGTTAAACTGCTGCAGAATAGGGTCCTGGTCATAGGCGAAATCGACATCTTTGAAATTCGATGACTTTCTTACCGATCCGACTGGTTTCAAAGGACATTTCCAGATCTGTTTCTGTAGTCTGGTGAGATAGGTCCTTCTTGAGGTCGTGGAAACGATTGATCCGCGCCTGTTGCTTAGTAGCACGCGCCTGCGGTTGCCGACGCATCCAGGTCAATTCCTGCTTATACAGTTGTTGCTTCTTATGAAGAAGAGCCGCATCTCGTTCGTCCTGCTCAGCTTTTCAAGCGGACATAATCCTGGTAGTTTCCTTGATATTCGACTAGACCAGCCACGATCCAGTTCAAAAAAATACGAGTTGAAATATTGTCCAAGAAATAACGGTCATGGGTGATGAAAAAGAACGGTTTTTCTTAGAGTTCTTTCAAGAAATTGGTCAACCATTCAATGGTATCAATATCCAAATGGTTGGTCGGTTCATCTAACAGGAGCAAATCATGGTCTCCCTAGGAGAACCTGAGCTAGCTGGACACGGCGACGCAACCCTCCAGACAAACTACCAACCTTAGCAGATAAATCCTGAATCCCCAGTTTAGTTAAAACTGTTTTGACCTGGCTTTCAATTTCCCAAGCATTGAGAGAATCCATCTCGCCATCACTTTTTTTCCAGTTTCGCTTGCTGACTCTCATCATACTGGCTCGTCAACAGTTCATACTGACGAATCAATTGGAGTTCTTTCACATCTTCTGACAGCACTGTATCGAGGACAGTCTTTGTTATCATCAAACTGAGGTTCTTGAGTGAGATAGCCAATCTTATAATCATTCTTTGCAGAAAAAGGAGAACGATCTCCGTCATAGCCTGAACGACCCGATAAAACATCTAAGAGAGTTGTTTTCCCTGTCCCATTGACCCCGATTAGTCCAATCCGATCCAGCTCATGAATGATGAAAAGAAATATCTTTAAAGACCGTCTTATCCCCGACGGACTTGGTTAGTTTTTCAACGATAAAATCGCTCATGCTTCCCCCTTCTTGGCTTCAAGATAGTCGACTCAAAAAAATCATCCAATCGCTTCTTTTGTCATTCTCTAATTCACCATCTACAATGGCCCATTCTATGGCAGAAAGCACTTGTCCTAGACCTGGACCTGGTTTTTAAGCCGTATTCCTTCATCAACAACCCACCATTGACTACAATTTCATGCTTATCATGAATAGCTAGAGAATCATACAATTCCTCAATAACTTGGAAATCTACAGGCAATCCATGAGCCTGACGTAGTTCTTCCGCTGATAAGAGCAGAGGCTCAGTCATAGCGATAGACGTCCCGACGATTTAAACTAGTCTTTTTCACGCAAAGCGGTAGATTTCAACCAACTGCTCCACCTTCTTAGCGAAGTCACGAGAGGTTTTCCATTTCTTGAAAAAAGCAGAAACCTTATTCTCATCTAAGGTCAAGAGTAAGGCAGCCCATGCTTGCTCTGAACTCGTAAAGCTATAGTCCATGGACAGCTGGAAACAGTTTCTCTAGTGACGATTGGCTATTCTGTAAGAGAGGAGGTACTGATAGCTTTGACTAGCAATCAGCACCCTTCTAAGCCCCTTGCGCCAAAAAAGGAGCTAAGAGGAGCTTATCCAACTCAATAAAGACTCGTTCGACAGAGATCTTTTCTCCAGCAAGGGAGCGCAATCTGTCATAGCTTTAAAGGTCTGCTTCTTCTAGATCAAAGCCAAGACTGGCCTGAAAGCGAAAACCACGCATGATCCGAAGAGCATCTTCGTTAAAAGCGTTCTGTCGCTACACCAACAGCTCTTAGATCCCGATTCTCCAAATCTTCCAGTCCCATTGAAGAGATCAATGATTTCCCTTCTTCACTCAAAGGCAAAGGCATTGACGGTAAAATCGCGGCGCTTGAGATCTTCTTCTAGGAACGGACAAAATTAACCGCAGCTGGGTCTTCGATAAGTCGACGTAGACATCCTCTGTCCGAAAAGGTGGTAATTTCATATTCCTGATGATTCTCAAGAACCAGGACCGTCCCGTGTTCAATCCCGACATCAATGGTCCGCTCGAAAATAGCCTTGGTCTCTTCCGGGTAAGAGGAGGAAGCGATATCGACGTCGTGAATGGGACGACCTAAAATGGCATCCTCGCACAGAGCCCCCGACGAAATAAGCTTCATATCCCAGCTTTTCGAATCTTTTCTAATATTGGCAAAAGCCTCCTGAAATTCAGAAGGCAGTTTTTTTAATCTCATAATAGATGTTCTAAACCATAGACAAGCTCATGACGCTTGACTACTTCTTTTTACTCCCTAGATTGACCCCTGTCATGAAGGACACCCGATCATAGGAATCGTGGCGTAAGGTCAATCCTTCTCCTTGACTACCGAAAATCACTTCTTGGTGGGCTACCAGACCAGGCAAAGCGAACCGAATGGATATGCATCCCTTGGTAGTTGGCACCACGAGCTCCTGGCAGACTTTCTTCTTCGTCCGGCGCACCCTGCCCTTGCGGTTGACGAACCTGACTGATAAGCTCAGCCGTCTTCACAGCAGTCCCGCTCGGAGCGTCCTTCTTTTTATCATGATGCAACTCAATGATTTCTACATTTGGAAAGTACTTAGCTGCCTGCGCTGCAAATTGCATGAGCAAGACCGCACCCAATAGCAAAGTTTGGCGCGATGAGGCCTCCAATATTCTTCTCACGAGACAATTCAATCAAAGTCAGTGATTTCTTCTGTTGTAAATCCCAGTTGTCCCGACCACAGGCGCCAGTCCATGCTCCAAAGCAAAGCGGGTATGTTCATAGGCAACTTTAGGGATGGTGAAGTCAATCCACACATCCGCATCCAGCGATCAAAACTCCTTCCTTTGTCATGAAAGACTGGAACACCCTGCCAACTCGTTTTTCAGACGCATGGGGATCAATCAAAGCCAACTAGTTCAAGCTCAGGATCTTCTAACACCATGTGATAAGCCGCTTGGCCCATCTCTACCTTTTAAAACCTGCAATCACTACTTTAATTGGCATGTTTTCTCCTTATACTTTTCGGTACAAAACTAATAGCAACGCTATGATTTCCTAAGTGCGTACCAATGACACTGCCAAAGGTTGCAAATGGAATCTCACCAGCAAAACCATCTTGATGAAGAATATCACGAAGTGTTTCCGCTTTATCCAGTGCATTCCCGTGAATGATAATGATCTGATAGTCTTTTATCTGCAGTTCCTTCTTTGACAATCTCAGCTAAGCGTTTGATGGCTTTTTTTCTCAGTCCGAACTTTCTCGTATACCTCAATCACGCCTTCCTCGTTAAAAATAGAGGATGGGCTTGATGCTGAGAAGATTCCCAAGGATCGCAGCTCCATTAGAAAGACGGCCCCCTTTGACCAAATGGTTGAGATCATCTACCACGATGTAGGCAGAAGTCCCATCGATTTGCGTCTGGATGTTGGCTAGAATTTCATCAAAATGAACGGACCCTTCATCAGCCCATTTGACTGCTTCTTCAGCCATCCACCCAAGAGGTGCACTGGTAATCTTAGAATCTGGGAAAAAGCGATCGTCAGATTTGGGAACTCATCCTTTCAAATACTGGATATTCTGATAGAAACCAGAAATACCTGAAGATAGGAAAATTCCTAAAACATGGGTATAGCCTTTTGATTCTAGTTGCGCCAAGAGTTCTTCTAATTCCGCGATACTAGGTTGACTGGTTTTTGGAAGTTCAGACGAAGCTTCCATCTTTTGATAGAACTCTTCTGCTGTCAGATTTTTACCTTCTACGTAAGATACTCCATCAATGACAACTGGAATATCTAGGACAAATAAATTATCGTGTCCTCTTGATTCATCTGATAGATAGGCAGAAGAATCTGTGATGACTGCTAATTTCATGCATTAAAACTCCAAATTGATTCCCTGGTAAATCAAGGGCGATTTCAGTAACCTCATAGGTCAAACGATTCAGCATATTTCAAGCAAGGACGAGCTAGTTCTTCCACTTCTTCTTTGCTGAACTCACTTGGCTCGTTGACCAAACGATTGTGAATGTGGTTGATTTGGGTAATGGTCCCGCTGATGACAAAGCCATCAAAGACAATCATATAGGTCAAAATAACGATTAAAGAGGTTGTCTTTAACTCTGTATCGCGTTGAATCAATTGAAAGTTGACGTCTACTTTTGTCTCGGGAGTTCCATTTTTCTTTTTCCCATTCAAAGTTACGAGCATCATAATGATACTGGCTGACGAAATTCTTTTTCACGTTGGATATCCATACTTGTTCTCCTAAAAATAAGCGTTATGAAAATTATACCATAAATTAAATCAAGATTCTATTGCAGAACCATGTCTTTTTCACTCTGTTTTCTATCAGAGAGAGAAGAAAAGGCTGGGAAATCCCAACCTTTTAATCATATTTAGTTTTTTAGGTTTGCGAAGCAATCCGAACAAGATACCACTTACGACTGCACCAATCAATACGAAACAAGATGTAAAGAAGTGGATTTGAAGTAAGAGCGATAACGAAGATTCCTCCGTGAGGAGCCATCAGTTTCAAAGCCTGCAAGACCAACAAGGGCACCTGTCAATGCTGAACCTGCAATGAAAGCTTGGGATGGCACGAGCTGGGTCAGCTGCACCAAATGGAATGGCACCTTCTGTGATGAAGGAAAGACCCATAACAATGTTTGTCAAACCAGAATCGCGTTCTTCTTGTGTGAATTTATCTTTGAACAAGACGGTTGCCACAAATACTGCCAATGGAGGAACCATACCAGCTGCCATAACGGCTGCCATCACAATAGAACCACCTGAAGCAACAGATTCAGCAAGTGTACCTGTAGCGAAGACATAAGCAGCTTTGTTAACTGGTCCACCCATATCGACAGCCATCATACCGCCAACGAGAAGTCCAAGAAGGACAGCTGAGCTACCTGACAAGCTTGAAAGGAAGTTGTTAAGACCAGTATTGATAGCAGCCATTGGAATATTGATGAGGAACATCAAGAATCCTGTCAAACCAACACCAAGTAATGGCAAGAGAAGGATTGAACGGATACCCATCGAGAGAGCGTGGAAGACCTGCAAGAGCTTTTACGAAGAAGAGAATCGACTCCACCTGCAAGGAAACCACCAACCAAAGGCACCAAGGAAAGCCAGATGATACTGCTGCTGGTAACTCACCTTAGCAGCGCCGTAAAGCGATGTTCCAAAAGGCTGACCCTGAGCTAGCAATAGATCCAGCGATAAACCCTGCTACAAAAACCAGGTTTTTTTCAGCGATGGAGAATCCGATGTAACCTGCGAGTACAGGAAGCATAAAGCCAAAGGCTGCACCACCGATTGTTTTGAATTGAGCTGCTAATTCATGGTATGAACCAAGTTGAGACAATTGATCTTGAGGTACCCCAAGAATTTGGTCGATCAAGAAGGCAAGGGCGATCAAGATACCACCACCGATAACGAATGGAAGCATTTGAGAAACCCCACTCATCAAGTGTTTGTAGAAGGCTCCACCCAAGCTCAATTTTTCTTGGCTAGCGCTAGCTTCTGCAGCATTTTCAGCATGGAAGACATCTGCTTTGCCATCCAAGATGGTTTGGATCAATTCTTCTGTCTGACGGATACCGGCTGCGACTGGTTTAGAGATCAATTTTTTGCCATCGAAACGAGCGGTTTCAACTGCTTTATCTGCTGCAATGATGACTCCTTCAGCTTTGGCGATTTCTTCAGCTGTCAAGCGGTTGCCGACACCGGATGCACCGTTGGTTTCAACACGGACCGTAACACCCATTTCTTCACCCTTTTTGATGAGGGCTTCTTCTGCCATGTAAGTGTGGGCGATACCCTGTTGTACATGCTGTAACAGCAACGATGAGTGGTTTGTCAGATGAGGCTGCTTCTTTGACAGCTTCTGCTTTTTTTCGCTTCTTCAGCTGCAGCTTCTTGCTCTTCTGCATCGAGACTGCGATCACTTGATCAGGAGTGCTTACTTGGCGAAGTTTGTCTGCAAATCCTGGTTTCATCAAGTACTTAGACAATTCAGCAAGAGCTGCCAAGTGAGTGTCGTTTGCCCCTTCTGGAGCTGCGATCATGAAGAACAAGTCCGTTGGTTGACCATCCAGCGATGCATAGTCCACACCCTTATTTGATTTTTGCGAAACAAGACTGTTGCTTCTTTTGACAGCTTCGTTTTTTTGCTGTGAGGCATAGCAATCCCCATCACCCAAACCAGTTGAAGTTTGTGCTTCACGGTTCATGATTCCAGTTTGAAAAGGTTTCAAAATCTGTCACCACACCATTGTCAACGAGCGATTGGACCATCTCATTGATTACGCCCTCTTTATCTGTTGCCTGAAGATCAAACAACATCACGTTTTTATTTAAAACGTCTTGAATTTTCATAGTTTTTCTACCTCTACTTTTTCATAAGTTTCTTTAATATAGTCAGCTGTCGCCAAATCATCTGAGAAGGTGGTTGCTGTGCCACAAGCCACGCCCCATTTGAAGGCTTCGATGACATCTCCCGTCGTTGCGAGCTTACCCAGTGAAGCCTGCCACCATGGAATCTCCAGCTCCCGACCGAATTCTTCACTTGTCCTTTGATTGGTTTTGCGAAGTAAGTGCCGCTAGGACTGACAAGAAGAGCTCCATCACCAGCCATGGAAATAATGACGTTTTGTGCTCCTTTGGCCAAGATTTCTTTGGCGTAGCGTTCAATTTCTGGCAATTCCGTCAAGGTCACGCCAAAAATATCTCCCAACTCATGGTTGTTTGGTTTGACCAATTGGGGATTGAACTCCAAGGAGTCAATCAAGGTTTGCCCTTCAAAGTCACAAACGATTTGCGCGCCTGTTGCACGAGTTGCTGCAATCAATTGTTTGTAAACAGCATTTCCAAGTGAAGATGGGGCAGAGCCTGCAAAGACCACTACATCATCTGCTGATAAGCTCGATAGGATGCTGAGCAGTTCTTGCAACTGACCTTCTGTCACTTCTGGACCATTGCCATTGATCTCTGTCTCCTCATCGGCTTTGATCTTGACATTAATCCGGGTGTCTTGGTCCACGGTCACAAAGTTAGTTGAAATAGCTTCGCTTGTTAGCACGTCTTCGATAAAGCGTCCTGTGAAACCACCGATAAACCCAGTTGCTGTGTTCTCGATATCGAGTCGCTTCAAGACACGACTGACATTGATTCCCTTACCACCGGCGAATTTATCTTCCGAAGCCATCCGATTGACCGCCCCTGTCTCTACATGATCGAGACGAACGATATAGTCAATGGCAGGATTCAGTGTTACTGTATAAATCAAACCTCTATAACCTCCGTTTTTTCTTTTAATTTAGAAAGGATTTCCGTATCCGAAGTATTAGTAATAATGGTTGCTCTCTTAACCGGAGCTACCTTGACAAAAGATGTCCGCCCAAGTTTTGACGAGTCTAGAAGAATGTAAGTATTCTTTGCATTCTCTATAAATGGCCCGTTTGACGGCCCCCTCTTCAAGATCCGGTGTGCTGTACGACTCTAGGTCGACGCCATTCATTCCAATAAAAGCTCGATCAAAGCTCAACTGGCCGATTTGATTCAAAGCCATCCCTCCGATGCTAGCGTCAGTCGAAGTCTTGACCATCCCGCCGATGATGACCGTCGGAATGTCTCTCTCTACTAAACTAGCTGCATGGTGAATGGAATTAGTCACAACTGTTACGGTTGGGTTGGCCAATTCATGAACCAATAATTCATTGGTGGTTCCTGCATCGATAAAGACAACTTCAAAATCTTTGATCAATTCTGCTGCTTTTTTTGCAATAGCAGATTTTTCTTGCACGTTTTTGATTGCTTTATCTTTATTGCTTTCTTCTTCCTGCAAGGAATGGAGACTTTCAGCCCCACCGTGAATTCGTCTTAGTTTATTCTCAGCTTCTAATTCATCCAAATCACGTCGAATCGTTGATTCTGAAGAGTTTAGCTCTTGAACCAAATCTTCAATAGAAACGATTCGCTCTTTGATAACCTTTTCTAAAATGATGTGTTTTCGTTCAGATTTTAACATATAAGCTCCTTTCGGAAACGATTACAAGGACTATTATACTATCTTATCTTTCAAAGTCAAGCATTAAATATCATTTTTCTTTCATTTTTGTCGTTTTTTTCTATCAATTTCTTTTCATTCTCTCTTTTAATCTCAGTAGTCTTGATCCAAATTTCTAAAACACCTCAGCAGCAAATTTCTGATAGAACAAAAAGTATCACTAGATACCTTTCGAATGAGATAAACTATTTCTTCACATGAAAACAGCTAGTACTTTAAAAGAAAATGACTCATTGTGCTGTTTAAGAAGATTAAAAGACTTTCGTCGTCAGCACTGCTCGACACACGTTTCGAGCACTGGAGTCTGAAGCTAGATTCAAAACTCAGAGTCATGGAACCTACTCAGTTCACTGACGTCCGTACTCACTCAGATAGTTTTCTTTAAAAGACTTTATCTTCAAGCTGAGGTATCACTAGGATACCCAGCTCTTTTATGTCATCAGTAATACTCTTCCATTGGGATGTATGATCCAGCATAGACTATTATTTATAATTATAAGCCCAATAATAGTATCCATCTCCATTTACAACTGCTGCTACAGCTCCTTCAGTTGCGTTTGGATCTAGTAACAATTCACGCAAGCCACTGTTGAACCATTTTCGTTGCTACAGTTGCTGAGTCTTCTTCACGACGAGCCACAAATCCTGTACTATCGTATTGTCTTGAGATTTGGTTTGCTTTTTGGAAGAGCAAAGCTTGTTGTAGATATCATCTGACCAAGTCAACTCCTTCAAGCCTTGAGCTTTTTCTTAGTTCATTGATTTTGGTAAATGCTTCTTTGGCCTTATCTAAAGAAATATAGTTGGTATCGTCTGTTGCTTCTACACGGAATACGAATTTCACATAGCCGAATTCAACGTCTTTGTATTCTTTTTCGTCAACACCACTCTTTCAGATTAGCAATCAAGACATAGTCTTTTTGCCCATGAGTTATCTTTTTGATTGTTCAAAAGAGTTCAGGGTCTTCGATTTCCCACTCAACTTTACAATCCCAACCCAGCGTTGTCAATGAACTTTAGGATTCATTTTTTTCTCAATGACATAGTTCTTAAATTCTTCGACGTTTTTTTGAAACGGTAACGGTTGGCCGGCTTTTGACTGTTTCTACCACATTGGTAGAGTATAGTTTCACACTTGAGTCACGATCGCTATAAGCGTACTCGTCATCTTTTGCATCTTCGTGGAATTTTGGATCGACGACAGGGTCATTTGGATCTGTCATTCCTTGAAGTTTCCATTTACCATCAATCCACTTCCAGTATGCAGAATATCCTGTAGCTTCTGTATCAGATGGAACATAGTAGTAATGAGTTGTCCCATCAAAGTAATAGTTCTTATCGTTACGCAAAGCAGCTGATCCAGGCTTACCAGGTGGGTAGACTAACTTAGGTACACGACCATTTGGTGCCCAAGGAAGGTGTTCCAATCCTTCTGCTGGTGCTTCAACGTATGGTGGAATTTGGTTTTCACTTGGCTGGTCAGTTGTTACCAAATCCGTCATTTCCAGGTACTTCAGGCTGAACCGGCACTTCTGGTTTTCGGCTCAGCTGGATTCTCAGGAGTTGGAGCGAATGGATCGAATTCACCATCTGCTCCCTACAAATGGCGGATTCTCAGGGAAGACCAAGTTACCTGTATCTTCAGGTGTAGCTGGTTCTGATGGTTCCACCGGTTGATCTGGTTTATCAGTTGGGATTTGGTTCCTCCGGTGTTGGGAGTAGGAGTTGGAGTTGGGTGTTGGAGTATCCGGCGTTACAGGGATTTTTCTGTTTCGCTAGAATTCTTCACGAAATACCCACTTTACCATTTTTGATAGTAATAGTAATCCCCATTATCTAATATATAGTAATGGTAACCATTCTCATAAAGGTAATGAGGATCGTTGGCTAGATTATTTCTAGAGTTGTTACGATTGGTCAACGGTAGCCACTGCCCATTGCGATAGATCCGGTAACTGCCATCACTCATGCGATAGTAGTGATTTGCCATTCCAGTAAATGTAATTCTCATCACGTGTGAGATTGTTATAGCCATAGTAGTTATTCCAGTTATTATAACCATAGTTATAGCCATAATTGTAATTATTATAGCCGTAATTGTTATAACCATAGTAATAATCATAGTTATTATAGCCCATAGTTATAGTTGTAATTGTTGTAACCATAACTTGGGAGTATAGTAACTGTAGATATAACGACTGGTGTTCCAACTATAGCTCTCAGCCTGAACATTCGACGCGAGCAAAATACTGGAACTGCTACAGCAGAGGCTAAGATAGCCCGAGTTACATATCTATATTTTTTTATCCATATCAATAATCTCCATTAGGATAGTATTATAAATAAAAAGGATGAAAAATACCTATGCATAAGTGTAATTTCAACTATTCTTTCCAGTTTATATAGGGTGAGAGAGCTCCTGAATGAGACGTTCATTTTATTTCTAAGGCCTATTTTTAAAAATGAACACATCAGTCAGATACCCACATATTTTTGCCTAAAAACTGATAACGACGGCATATTTTAGTATCGACACTTTTTTTCTTCCTTTGTGAAAATTATAGCACAGAAAGTTTTGAATAGCAAATAATTTGAGAAACCTTCTTATTTTACTCATAGAACTATACTCATTCTTTATACAGATAGTTTTTACCCTACTATTCTCTGGTTGAATGGTATGGGTTATAAAGGATAAAACAATAGGATAGTATTATACTATTGTTTTATCCTGTTTCTATACTGCTAGATTATACAAAAAGAGGCTGGGACAAAAGTCCTAGCTCTCAATTGTCTTTGGTTATCGAGCAAGACGCAGTGGTTGAGTGGGCTCTACTACGCTGATTTCATCATCTTTTACAGCCCTACTCAAATGTGCGGAGGCAGGACGACGAAATCGAATTCTAACGAATTACCGATTTCTGTCCCACTCACTTTAACAACTATTCATCTTTTTTAAACCCTAGCCCTCGGAACCATTTGGATAATCCCTTTTTACTTTTTGTGCTTCGTCTTTTCCAGTAGGTTTCTCGAAAGTTAGCTTCAGTCTTGCAAGTGATCTTCTGATTTGAGTAGAAGCCAGTGACGAAACTGAGCCTGATCAGTAACTTCTTCCTCTCCTGCTACTGCAGATTTGTTTCCATCCTCATTTGACTGAATTTTCTCTATCCGACTCCTGAACTCACTAGCTTCTTTTTGATAAGCCATAAAACTTGCAAAGGCTGTTTCAAATTCTACTTTTTTCTCTTCAAGTTCAGTTTTTGCGGAAGCCACCAAGGCTTGGGCATCAACTAGCAGTTCAGATGAATTGGTAAACAGTTTAAGATGACCTTTAGCTTGCGTTAATTGTTTTTGAGCGATTTGAAGTTGGGCATGTGCGCCTTCAAGTTTAGATGCAGTCTCTTTCGCTGCATTCTGTAAAGCTTCTAATTGCTTTTTATCTTCTTCTAATGCCAGAGTAACATTTTTCAAGGCTTCTTCTTTCGGGCTAATACTACCTTGTATACGAGCTCGTGATACTGCCAGTGAGTTTTCGGCTTCCTTGACTTCTATCGACGCAGCCTGCCATTTCTTCATTGCTGAAGCTAGGTTACGTTGAGCACGCGCCAATAGTTGCTCATGACTTGCAAGAGAATTCTTGACATCGAATAAATGCCCAGAAAGGATATTGATGCGGGATTCTTGGTTAATCTTTTTCAACCTTTAGGCTCTCCAATGTATTTTTTTACAGCCTTCACATCCGCTTTTGTCGTCCTTGCATTGGCAACTTTTCTCATCCACTTGGTCAGTTCTTCACTGGTATAAAGCGGGCTTCCTTCTTCAAAGAAAGCTGCTTGAGATACCTCTAAATCTGGATCATAGGCAACTGAAATAGCCTTGTATTGATTTCCCATCATGTGGACATAGTGGCCAACCTTAGCAAATAGCTCCGGTCCCACTTTTCTGGAGATCTGACTAGGATCTAGCTGACTTTCATCCGTTGGTAAATCGAATTGCTTGGCTAATTGACGATAGTGGTCTTTTTCACTATACCAGAAGGCAACCGCTTCTCTAGGTCGATAGCCCCAGGCAACATTCTCATTCTCTTGGTAACTGGACAAGCCTTTTCGATGGTTTACATAATACTCTGTTTGAAGTTGACTAGCAGGCAATTGATAAGGATCTACCAAGAGCTCCTCTAAACCAGCCTGGCGACGGTACAGATTAATCGTATCTACGATTTCTAACGCTTTTAAGACGTTATCTAATCTAGTGACCTTTCCACCTGCCAGCTGGTCCTCTTCACTCCTACGGCTATAAAGAGACAAGGCTTCGACAGCATCATGGTCACCTGCTTTGGCCCACTCTTGAAGTAAGATCTCATAACTTGCCTGTTGAAGATTGATGGGACTTAGCATTGCCGCTTCACGGACCTGTTCTAACTCCACTTCTTTTAGGGAAATTTGATGGGCTAGTTGCTCAATTTTCTCCTGTGCGCCAGCAATCTCACTGGAAACCTGCTTTAAGACCTGAGGCACATTGGCATGAGTTTCTGTCAGATTAACTACTAATGCTTGAGCTATTTTTAATTCGTTTTGCGCCTGCTCCTCTTTTTGCTGTGCGTTGGCTAATACTGTCTCATCATTCTGGATGGGTTGTTTGGCTTTTCTCAATTCATTTCCTGCGATATCAACAAGTAACTGTTGGGCAGCGATTTTATTCTCTTGATTCTTGATGGCAGAACGGACTTGGCGATCGGCTTCTGTTGCTTGGCGTACCTTGTCTTCTTCTAAAGTAACAACTGCTTCTGCAACCGCAACTTCATTTTCAGTTTTGCTAATGGAGGTTTGATTGGAGTCTTTAATCCTTGCTTCAGTTGTCTGTAAGTTAGCTTCAGCAGCTTCAAGACCCAGACTTGGCTACATTGTATTCAGATTGAGCCTGGTTCAATTGTAACCGTTGGTCTTCAACTCTTTTTTCAGCTTTTTACAACTGTTCATTTAAGATATTCATATCCATAAAACTTGAATCCATTTCAGTCACATCCAGTCGATTGCTGATCCCGCAGGATCCTTCTGGGCGATTTCCTCTGCCTGCGCCTTATGTCCCAGCCAAAGCTGAAAAGAGAGTTGTCGCTGCGACACCCGTTGTGAAGACTGGTTTTCCTATTTTTTTGCCCATTGCAAACACCACCAAAACTTTTTCATATCTCTTTTCTCTCCATAAGGATACCACATTTTGTTACTAATAACTAGTAGGATGAGGAAGAATTTTCTATTAATTTTAGGGCAAAAGAAAAACAGCTAAGTCGCTGTTAGTCTTCTTGTTTAATTTGCTCCAACATCTTCTCTTCTTCTGCTGTCAATTCATAGTTTTCTAGCAGATCAGGGCGACGCTCCAAGGTCTTTTTCAAACTCTGATAGAGACGCCATTGACGGATATTTTCATGGTGACCACTCATGAGGACATCTGGAACCGTCATCCCTCGGTATTCATAAGGCCGTGTGTATTGAGGATACTCTAAGAGACCAGACGAGAAACTATCATCCTGGTGGCTGGACTCTTTTCCGATCACCTCTGGAATCAAGCGGACTGTCGCATCAATCATGGTCATGGCTGCTAGCTCACCGCCCGTCAGAACATAATCTCCCAGAGAAATCTCATCTGTCACCAAGGTCTTGATCCGCTCATCGTAGCCTTCATAGTGACCACAGATAAAGATCAATTCATCTTCCTGAGCTAATTCTTCAGCATAGGCTTGGTCAAAAGTCCGACCAGCAGGGTCCAGTAAGATCACGCGCGGATTCTTTTTCTCAATGGCATCAAAGGCATCAAAGATCGGCTGCGCTCGTAAAAGCATCCCTTGCCCGCCACCATAGGGTTCATCATCGACATGGCGCGCCTTCTCCGCGTTTTCACGGAAATTATGGTAGTTGATTTCTAATAGTCCTTTCTCACGCGCTTTGCCGACGATCGAGTGCTCCAAAGGCGAAAACATCTCTGGAAAGAGGGTTAAAATATCAATCTTCATCGTCTAACCCTTCTAAGATGTCCACATCGACCCGATTACCCGGGATATCGATATTGAGCACCACTGGTGGGATATAAGGCAAGAGAAGGTCGCGTTTGCCTTTGCGTTTGACTACCCAGACATCATTGGCACCTGGTTGCAGGATTTCCTTGATCTGACCGATTAGTTGGTCATTTTCATAAACATCAAGGCCGATGATCTCATGGTAATAAAACTCGCCCTCATCCAAATCCGTCAAGTCTTCTTCCGCAACCTTGAGGCTAAAGCCCTTGAATTTTTCGATGGCATTGATATGGTACATATCCTTAAACTTGATGATATCGAAGTTCTTGTGCTTACGGTGGCTAGCAATGGTCACTGTTTGGACGAACTGATCCTTCTCATCAAAGAGAGCCAATTCAGCTCCTTTTTTAAAGCGCTCTTCCGCAAAGTCTGTCACAGACAAGACCCGCATCTCTCCTTGTAAGCCTTGGGTATTGACAATTTTCCCAACGTTAAAATAATTCATGATTTCTCCACTGTAGTTTATTCACTCTATTTTATCACGTTCAAGGGATTTTCTCAAATGGACTTATCTGCTAGAAACTGCTCCAAATCCCGCTCGTGCTGGTATTTTACTGCTGCTGTTTTATCTTTTTCAAAGATGGTTTTAGTAAGGTCGATCTCATTGATAGCAGCGATGGCAACCGTGTAGTGAATGATATCAGCGAGTTCTTTAGCCAATTCCTCATTCGAATCCTGAACCCCTTCTTTCCGTCCAGAACGTCCATTTAAGACCTCGGCTACTTCCCCAACCTCTTCGACGAGCTTGATAAATAGACCTTCTTCTGTACGACTGTCTTTGTAATGTTCTTCTAAATAGGCTTGTAATTGCCGAATGGTTACTTCTTTCATAGCTTCTCCTTGTAACAAAAAAACGGGACAAAGTCCCGCCTTTTTATTTTTCGTCAATAACGATTCTTACTTTTTTATCTTCAGTTGGGACAGAGTAGACAATCGTTCTTATCGCAGAAATGGTGCGACCTTTCCGACCGATCACTCGACCAACATCGCTAGGATCAAGGTCAAGGTGGTACTCCAAGAATTCAGGAGTATCTTCGATCTTGATGGTTAAGGCATCCGGTTGTGAAATCAAAGGTTTCACAATTGCAATAATAAGATTTTCAATCGTATCCATACATCAACCTACTTTATGATTATTTTGAGAATTTAGAATCGTGGAATTTCTTCAATACACCTTCTTTTGAAAGAATGTTGCGAACTGTATCTGAAGGTTGAGCTCCATCAGCCAACCATGCAAGAACGCGGTCTTCTTTCAAAGTAACTTGGTTTTCTTCAACAAGTGGATTGTAAGTTCCAACTGTTTCGATGAAACGTCCATCACGTGGTGAACGTGAATCTGCTACGTTGATACGGTAGTAAGGTTTTTTTCTTAGAACCCATACGAGTCAAACGAATTTTTAACTGCCATTTTTTTATAAGTCTCTTTTCTATATTTTTAATTTTCGGTGAAATAGACAAGCTATTTAGCACATGATCTATTATAACACATTTTTATAGACCTGTCAAGAAAAAAACTTGACACTATTAAAAAAATTTTTTTAATCGATCTCAAAAGTAATAAGATCCTTCATTTTTTTGGAATCCGATTCAATCACATAGTTCCCAGAGGAAGACCGGATACATCCAAGTGCTTCCCTTCAAATTCTTTGTGAGGGAAGTCACTGTAATGGTAAAGGAAAAACCCCTTAATTTGGCGGTAGGTAGCATAATCCAAGGTCAGAATCCCTCGAAGATCTGTTTCTCCAGCTTTTTTTCAGCAGCCAGTAAGTCTCTTGCCAATTGATCTTCAAAATCGGGATTTTTGGATTGGTAACTGAAGACGAACCTCGCTTACCTCGAGGCCTTGTTGATGAAATCGCTCTTTTTATCTCTTGCTTTTAATTGTTGAAATCCTTGAGATTCCGTAAAGGCTCTTTTCGAAGAACGGGAGCTACTAACCAACTGTTGTAATGTTGAGCCAGTTCTCCTGCCGTGTCATAGTTTTTTTCCCAGTTTCTTCTTTTTGATAGATGAGTCGCATCGGGAAAAGTCAAACTGAACCGTCTTTTCCCTCAACCCTTTCTTGATAGCTATAGGCATATTTGGTCGACATCCCATGGAGTTTTAGCTGCTTTAAAATGTAGGTCTCCTTTAAATCCCGCTTCCTGATAAAAGCCAGAAATTTGCTGTTGGATTTCTTTTTCTTCTTGATTAGTAAAATAAAAGAGAAAACAAATCAAGAGAGCGACCACTGTGAAGAATGCACGAACCAGGTAGCCGACCCATTTCTTGATATTGAATGGTATTTGTTTAAATATAATCATTTTTCCATAATAACAAAAAACTAGCCCGAGAGCTAGTTTGTAATGGAATGAAATTTGAACAAAGCTTGTTCAGGTTCTTAAAGAAACGCTTATATTTGATGTTCCTCCACATCACCGCTGCACTCTATCCATGGATATTCCCTGATCAGATAGGACCAAAAGTGATGCCACTCCTCTTTCTGATAGCTAATAGCGAGATAGTATTCCTTGTAGTCAAAATCCCTTAACACAAGAAAATACTTAGGAGGAAGAAGTGATTTGTTTCTACCAGAGTATCTACTATAACTATACTTTTGAAATTTCTGAAGTTGGATTTTCCAAATGTCCTCATCTATTCTCAGATAGTCGAAACAAGAGCGATAGGTTATCAAATAGCCCTTATAAATCAGTAATTTTAGCCTCGGGTCTCTGAATTCCGCTTCCTTCTCTATTTCCTGCAAAGAGATTGATTCGTTCCATTCCTGCGAAAAACTCTCTGCCTTTTCTGCTTGTTTTACAAATCAGACGAACAAATTCGAATACTTGCCGAATGAGAATGAAAGAAACCGTGCAGCCAAGCATGATCCAGGCTCGAAACCCTTTTCTTTCCTGGACAGTAGCTTGGTCCCAATCCATCCCATTCAATAAGCATAACAGATAGAAAGCTGCACCAGCTAATAGGAGGATATAAGCTAGTCGAATAAGAAATTGAAAAAATAAACTCTTTCTAATCATTTACCCCTGTTTACACTCTCCTTCTTTTCAGGTCAATTCCTTTTTCACCTCTAACTGAAAGCAACTGGTATCCGTACTAGGGCTAATCCTTTCGCAAGAGCGCCAATAAAGCCTCATAAGAATACACTTCATAAGTCGGCACTGCTTGACTGGTATTTTCTTTGTGATCCGGATTGTACCAGACGGTATCAATCTCCGCAGCATTGCCTCCAGCGATGTCCGCCGTCAAAGAATCGCCAATCATGAGAGCTTGTTCCTTAGCAAATCCTGGGATCAGGTTCCCAATTTTTTCGTAAAAGGCCACTTCCGGTTTTTGAGTTCCTAATTGTTCAGAGATGAAAATTTCTTTGAAATAAGGGGTAATGGCTGATTGCTTCAAACGCCCTTGTTGAATGGCAGTAACGCCGTTGGTAGCACCATAGAGCTGGTAACCTCTTTTTACTAGCTTAGCTAACAAGTCTTCTGCTCCTGGGAAAGTCTGTCCCTGTTGACTAATGTAGTCCTGGTAACGAAGAGCCATCTCTTCACCATCTACCTCTCTACCAAAATGGGCAAAGGCAATGGCAAACCGGCTGTTAATCAAGTCTTTCTTGCTAATCTTCTTTTGCTCCAAATCTTTCCAGAGCCCTTGGTTCATGGGTTTGTAGTAATCCTTTAAAGGCTTGGATATCTTGAACCCCCTGATCTTGGAGGAATTGTGTTAAGGCCACTTCCTCCGCTGTATCAAAGTCCAACAAGGTGTGGTCTAGGTCAAAAAGTAAAAATGTATATGTCATTACAAACGATCCTTCAATTTTTCTACAAATAAATAGGCTGCTGGGCAAGTGAGGGTATTCTTGATAGTCAGATGGTTGATCTGGTAGATTTTCTTTCGGTCTGTATGAGGAAATTCTCGACAAGCCTTAGGACGCACATCGTAGATGGAACAGAGATTATCACCACCCAAGAAAGGGCAAGGCATGGATTTAAAAACCTTATCTCCATCTTCATCGACTTGAAGAAATTCCGCCTCAAAAGCGGGAAGCTTCATCTTGAAATACTTGGCGATGCGCGTGATATCTGCTTCCTTAAAATCGGGTCCTAGGGTCTTACAGCAGTTGGCACAGGCTGTACAATCAATTTCTTGAAAGACTTCATCGTGAATCTCTTGGGCTATTTTATCTAGATTTTTAGGAGGCTTCTTTTTCAGATTCGCCAATACCTTGCGGTGCTCCTTTTGTTTTTGAAGCGCTAACTGATGGTATTTTTCTAAGTCAATTTCTTGAGACATAAACTACTTTCTAATTGCTAAATGGATAAGAGCATTATACCATACTCAACAAAAAAGAGCAGGTTAAAATAAATGGAAGACACCATTCATTCTATCCTACCCTCAAGATCTTCGATTAAGAGAAATTCAATTTCCCATAGTAGCTACTTTTCCAGCGCCTCATGACTTTTATCAGACCCTTTCTAGCTTAGACATATTGGCTTATTCTTCATAAGAACTTAGGCTTTTGGACCTTTCTCATCCAAACTCCAAGTTTCCTCAATGTAAGGAATGAATTGAGCCAAGGTCTTTGGATCCCCTTCAAAAGACATCAAGTATACCTTATCATCCTTTTGGAAGACCCAAGTAATGAGGTACTGTCCAGATTTAAGGATAATATTCAGCTGCAAGGCTTCATTCCCTGAGACAGTGGTCTTTAGCTCCCCACATTTTCTCTACTTCTTTATTGTCATTCCAATAGTAAGCAATTCGGTTCGCAATCAACTCTGCGTTGAAGACTTCCCCTTCACCGACATTCGCTTTCTCTTTAGTATACCCGTTCATGGTAACGATATTGTAGGCACTTCCATCTGTGTATTGAATACTGTCTCCACCATCTATATCTGTAAATTTAATCCACTTGCTTGGGATATCGATATAGCCATAATCTGCAGAACCAACCCGTTTGGTTTCGACAGAACTCTTGGTATTATCCGATGATTTTGACTCTACCTTGCTAGAAGTCTTTTTACTAGAGGATTTTTTACTCTTTTTTACCACCTCAGTGGAACTAGATTCAGATGACAATGGTTTTCTAGACTCTTTTTTAGGTGTGCTACAAGCTACAAGGGCAACAGCTGATAAGACCGAGACGGTCGCTAGTAGGAACTTATTTTTCATCTTTCCTCTCCTTTGTGATGGATTTTGATACCTCTAGTGTATCACGTTCAATAAAGATTTGAAAGCGCTATTTGTCTAGTCCGATAGAAAAACGCCCCTAGCGGGACGTTTGATTTGTTGGAATATTTCAAAGAGAAGCTTACTCCTCATCCATTGACAGAACTGACAAGAAGGCTTCCTGTGGTACTTCTACCGAACCGATAGCTTTCATCCGTTTCTTACCAGCTTTTTGTTTTTCAAGAAGCTTACGTTTCCGTGAGACGTCCCCACCATAACACTTGGCCAAGACGTTCTTACGAAGAGCCTTGATATCTGTACGAGCAACGATCTTATGACCGATGGCTGCTTGGATAGGCACTTCAAACTGTTGACGAGGAATAATCTTCTTGAGTTTCTCAACGATCAGTTTCCCACGTTCATAGGCAAAGTCCTTGTGAACGATAAAGCTGAGGGCGTCGACGGTATCGCCATTGAGAAGGATATCCATTTTAACCAATTTAGAAGGACGGTATTCAGACAACTCATAGTCAAAGCTTGCATAGCCACGAGTGGAGGATTTCAATTTATCAAAGAAATCAAAGACAATTTCAGCCAGTGGGATTTGATAGATCACATTAACCCGATTTTCATCGATGTAGTCCATGGTTACAAAGTCCCCACGTTTGCGTTGGGCCAATTCCATGACAGCTCCGACAAACTCTTGCGGCACCATGATTTGCGCTTTGACATAAGGTTCTTCGATTGAAGCAATCTTAGTTGGATCTGGGAAACTCAGATGGGTTGGACACATCTAGCACTTCTCCGTCTGTCAAATTGACCTTATAGATTACAGACGGCGCTGTCATGATCAAGTCAATATTGAACTCGCGCTCCAAGCGTTCCTGGATAACGTCCATATGAAGGAGTCCCAAGAAACCACAACGGAAACCAAAACCAAGGGCTTGAGATGTTTCAGGCTCAAATTGAAGACTGGCGTCATTGAGTTGCAACTTTTCCAGTGCTTCCCTAAGATCATTGTATTTGTTGGATTCGATCTGGTAAAGACCAGCAAAGACCATTGGGATTCATTTGCTTTGTATCCATGAAGAGGCTCAGCTGCTGGATTGGTAGCCAAGGTCACAGTATCCCCGACACGAGTATCCGCAACCGTCTTAATAGAGGCTGCAATATAACCAACATCTCCAGTCGCAAGGAAGTCACGACCCACTGCTTTAGGAGTAAAAATCCCAACCTCAGTCACATCAAAGGTCTTGCCATTACTCATCAACTGGATGGTGTCGCCTGGCTTCACTAGCCCATTGACCACACGGACTTGAAGAATGACTCCCCGATATGGGTCGTAAACAGAGTCAAAGATCAGGGCTTGCAATGGAGCAGCAACGTCCCCAGTAGGAGCTGGAACTTTCTCGACGATTTGTTCCAAAATCTCTTCGATCCCGATGCCGGCCTTGGCAGAAGCTAGGACTGCCTCACTGGCATCCAACCCGATCACATCTTCTACTTCTGTACGTACACGTTCTGGATCTGCAGCTGGCAAGTCAATCTTGTTAATGACTGGAAGAATCTCCAAGTCATTGTCCAGCGCTAGATAAACATTGGCTAGGGTCTGCGCCTCAATCCCTTGAGCCGCATCAACTACTAAAATGGCACCCTCACAGGCTGCGAGCGAACGAGAAACCTCATAGGTAAAGTCCACGTGTCCTGGTGTGTCAATCAAGTGGAAAATATAGGTCTCCCCATCTTTAGCCGTATAGTTCAACTCGATGGCATTGAGCTTAATGGTAATTCCACGTTCCCGCTCTAGGTCCATACTGTCTCAGGAGCTGGGCTTGCATTTCCCGACTAGAAACGGTCTCGGTTTTTTCTAAGATTCGGTCCGCCAAGGTTGACTTTTCCGTGGTCAATGTGGGCGATAATTGAGAAGTTCCGAATCTTTCTCTTGTCGTTTCTTTAATTCTTCTAAATTTGGCATAATCATCTTCCTAGTAAAATTAATCGTACTCTTCATTATAACAAAAAAAGATAGGCCTTTGCCTATCTTAATTCATTATTTTCAAAAATCGCTTCTGCGTTCTATTTCCCTCATAGCCTATTCGTTCGTAAAAAACATGGGCTTCTTTTCGATGAGAGGCAGAACTCAAACGAATAAAGGCATAGTTATGTTTTTGAGCAAGAGCTTTCAATTCGCTCCATCAACTGCCGACCGATCCCACATCCTTGGGCAGAAGGGAAAACAGCAAGTCCTAAAACATTTAAACCAGGATCGCTATATATACTCTCATAGGCTTCAGCTTCGACATAACCAAGAATATTGCCTGTTTGGTCATCTTCGTATACAAAGCAAAAAGTGACCCGAGTCTGGCTCATTAAATTTATCGATCTGAGCTGCTACTTTCTCAAGGGTCGAATCATACTCCAATGCTTGGTGGCACAAATCTCGAATTTGACCTGCATCTTTAACTTGAACGGTACGAATCATACTTCACCTCCATGAAGTCTTTTTATTTATTCTATGCCTTATCCCTAAAAAATCAAGCATTAAAAATATGTTAACAGATTATTGAATCATACTATTTAATTCGAATTGAAATAATTAATTAACAATAAAGGATTTCTATTTACTTTTTCGATTTAATTCGCTATAATGGATTGTAATGTAAAAGGAGGTGAAGCTCTTGGCAAGAGGACGTGGAAAAGCAAGCCCACAGGATAGAGAGGCTTTGCGTATTATTTCCGAAAAATAAGAGAACTATTAAAGATTCAAAAATAAGAAACAGGTCGATTTATCTCGTACAACCGGTATTCCAGCTAGTACTTTTAACGGGCTATGTGAAAGGCACTTCTCTCCCAGTCAGTGAGAACTTAGAAAAGATCGCTAGCTTCTTTGAAATTCCCATCTCTGATCTTGACCCACGTTATGGTCAACCAGATACCTTGGAGGATTCTAAGATTGAATTTATCTATAAGCAACTAGATGAGGATTTTTCAAGACTCTCTCTTAGAGGAAGCCAATCGCTTATTGGTTTTACAAGCGAGCGCAAGCGTATTGAGAAGAAATATACACCCCTATACAGTCTTTGACAGTTATGCTGCGAGTCAAAAGTGCTTCTAAAGGGAGATTTAGTTTGGTTTGATCAAAAACTCAGCCTATGATTTAGCACTTTTGGATTCATACTGACTCGCTAGAGCCAAAATATCCAAAAAGGATCTGTTGCCTTAATCAAGCAAACTTTCTATGATACTGCTGGTGCCATCTATGCTATTGAGTACGATGGGCAGACCTTGATTAAGCGTGTCTTCCGTGAAGCCCAAGGAATCCGTCTTGTTTCCCTTAATAAAAAGTATAGTGACAAGGTCATCCCCTTAGAAGAGGAACCAAGAGTAATTGGAAAAGTCATTGCTAGCTTTCTTCCTGCTAAGGAGGATGAGTTATGATCCGATTGATTGCTATCGATTTAGATGGAACTCTTTTATCACCAGATAAAACCATTAGCCCTGCTAATCGGCAGGCTCTTTTTAAACGCTGAAGCTGCTGGCGTAGACGTCGTCATTTGTACGGGACGCCCCCTATCTGGTGTCCGTCCAATCTTTGAAGAAATTGGTTTCAAAAGCAACCATTCCTATTCGGTGATTAATAACGGTTGTACCACTGTCAAATCTTCAGATTGGTCCGTCATTACCTATGATGCCTTATCTGAAGAAGATTTGGTTTATCTCGATCAATTGACTCAGGAAATTCATCCTCAATTAAGTTTATTCGATTTAAATCGCTATATCATTTTGAATCGGGATCCTTCAGAAATAGCCAAAATGGACGCTAGTATCGTTTCTGCTGTGCCTGTATCATTGGGATTGCAAGAAGCCCTTGAGGCACAACCAATTTTCCAAGGATGTTTATTGATCAGAAAGAGCAGATTGATGCCTTTCAAGAGACCTATGAGGAAGCATTAGCCCAGCGCTTCCACACCATTCGCTCTCAACCTATTCTCTTTGAAATTCTTCCCAAAGGCGTAAACAAAGCGACTGGTTTAAAAGCTCTTGCTGAACACCTCGGTATTCCTAGAGAACAGATCATGGCTATCGGCGATGAGAACAACGATATTGAAATGATTGAGTACGCAGGTCTTGGAGTAGCTATGGGCAATGCTCCAGATGCTATCAAAGCCTTGGCTGATGTCACAACAACTTCTAACGAGGAAGACGGCGTCACACTGCTATCAAGCGCTATGTTTTTACAAGCACAGAACTAGAAAAGGAAAAACAGATGAAATACCCAACATTACTAGAACGATTTTTAACCTATGTCAAAGTCAATACTCGATCTGATGAGACTTCAACAACAACTCCTAGCACACCATCACAAGTAGAGTTTGCAAAGAATGTGTTACTTCCTGAAATGGAAAGAGTTGGACTGCAAAATGTTTATTATCTTCCAAACGGTTTTGCTATTGGAACTCTTCCAGCAAACGATCCAAGTCTCACACGAAAGATTGGCTTTATCTCACATATGGATACAGCTGATTTCAATGCGGAAAACATCAGTCCCCAAGTTATCGAAAACTATGATGGTGGCACTATTGCTCTTGGTGATTCTGGTTATTCACTAGATCCTGCTGACTTTGCTAACCTCCATAACTACAAAGGTCAAACCTTGATTACGACAGACGGTACGACCCTGCTTGGTGCTGATGACAAATCAGGGATCGCTGAAATCATGACAGCCATTGAATACTTGACTGCACATCCTGAAATCAAACATTGTGAAATTCGAGTTGGTTTTGGACCTGACGAAGAAATTGGGATTGGAGCGGACAAATTTGATGCAGAAGACTTTAATGTTGATTTCGCTTATACTGTAGACGGTGGGCCTCTTGGTGAATTGCAATACGAAACCTTCTCTGCTGCAGGCGCTGAAATCACCTTCAAAGGGCGTAATGTTCATCCAGGGACCGCTAAGAACCAAATGGTTAATGCACTTCAGTTAGCAATTGACTTCCACAATCAACTCCCTGAAGAAGACCGACCTGAAAAAACGGATGGCTACCAAGGTTTCTACCACTTGATGAATGTGGATGGAACTGTTGAGGAAGCTCATGCTAGCTACATCATTCGTGACTTCGAGACAGAGAATTTCGAAGCTCGTAAGGCAAAGATGGAAGAGATTGCAAACAAGATGAACCAAGAACTTGGTGCAGAAAGAGTCCTTTTGACCCTTAAAGACCAGTACTACAACATGAAACAGGTTATTGAGAAAGATATGACACCTGTTAACTTGGCTAAGAAGTTATGGAAGATCTGGGCATCACACCTATTATCGAACCAATCCGTGGTGGGACAGATGGCTCTAAGATTTCCTTCATGGGAATTCCAACTCCAAATCTCTTCGCTGGTGGCGAAAATATGCATGGTCGCTTTGAATACGTCAGCCTTCAAACTATGGAACGTGCAGTTGATACCATTATCGGTATTGTTAGCCATTCCTAATTCACTATATTGTTCAAAAAAATGAGAGTGGGACAGAAATCGGTACTTCGTTAGAATTCGATTTCGTCGTCCCACTCTCCGCACAGTTGAGTAGGGCTTTAAAAGCTGATGAAATCAGCGTAGTAGAGCCCACTCAACCACTGCGTCTTACTCGACAATCCAAAGACAATTTAGAGGCTAGGACTTTTGTCCCAGCCTCATTTTTCATTCTATTCATTCATGTATTCTACCCTAGCAAACTGTCCATCGATTTGACTCTGGTAACTTTCATAAACTGAAAGAGGGATTCGCAAGCAGGCATGAGCCACTTGGCCAACGAAAGGTAGATTACTAAGAAGGGCTACTTTTCTTCCAGCTTCCTTCTCTATTCTTAAACGTTCAATGATTTGTAGAATCCTTCTAGGTTCGTCTAGAGATCCTCGATCAACCAACAATGTCCAGTCACTCCAATCTGATGCCTCGTCGTCTCCAAAAATAGAACTAAGAAGGTCACTCCTTCTCCAACTTGCCCAAATCCAGCAGTTAAATCCAAAGGGTGAAACTTTAAAGAATGATTTGTTTGGGGCTGTTCTTGTCTCTCGTACAAGTAGATATTATACAAAAACTGGAGATAGAAAGGATCCATTCGACTCAGGTCACTTACTTCTTCCATTTCGAAGCCTCTATGGAAAGCCTCTAAGATTGATGAGAAACGATAGGGCATCCGTTTGGCAATCCGTTGAATCAATTCATCGTCCGAAACATCCTTCAGAATATTCTTAGGCCACTGATCCGAACCAAAATTTTCAACAGCTTGCTGATAGGCTTCTTCTAGACTCGTTCCAAATCCATAAAGAGCACCGATTGAATGAATCTGAGTATTGAGGACTCTTGAAACTTTCTCAATTGGAAAGACAGGGAGTTTAAAGAGAATACGATCTAGAGTGGGTTCAAATAGGGCTGTCAGACCCTTCATGGTAGGGTGAGGAAGATCTAACAGATGGTCGCCTAATTTTAAGCATAGAGCCTGGTGGTAGATCGAATAACCCAAAGCCATCGACATGGTCGAGAAAGAATCGGATGCAAAAGGATTGACCTCAAGAATATAAAATTGGTAACTGTTTGGATCTAGCGCAAACTTGATAGAGGTCGCTCCAACCAATCTCAAATGGCGTACAATAGACAAAGCTGCCTCTCTCAATGCCTGGTGCTCTGTATCCGTCAAGGTCAAACTAGGGATGACTTGATAGGAATCACTGGAGTGGATCCCCACCGGGTCGACACTTTCAATGTTACCCGCAAGATAATAATTATCCTGGCGATCTCGGACGACGATGTATTCCAACTCCTTGAAGCCAACTGTCGAGAACTCCAACAAACACTGGCCTTGCGGCGATACTTCTAGCCCATTTTCGACAGCATCACATAGATCATCCAAGTTATTAGCGATCCGACGACCTTGCCCATGCTTGCTGGCAAGTGGCCAAACAACAATTGGAAATTGGATCTGTTCCGAAAACTCAATGGCCTCTCTGACTGTTGAAACCAAGGAAGAGGAAGGAACTTGATAACCCAGATCCTGTAAAAATGACTTTTGGTCTGCCTGATGATAAAAAGTTCGGTACTGCCTAAGCGAAGTTCCTAAAATACGAATTTTATGCTCTTTAAGAAATCCGATTTCCTCCAATCTGAATAAAAGCCCAAGAAGTTGCTTATCCGCAAAAGATAACAGTAGATTCTTTGTTTTCGACGCTAGAAGAGCACCTTTCAGACTGTCTAACTTTAAACGGATGACTCTAACAGCTTCCCCTGCTTCTTTGGTGATACCATTCTCGTCTCCACAATAGAGGATTTCAGTATGGTAGCCACGTTCTTTTAATAAGGGACAAGAAGTGAGTGCTCCGAGCAAACTGACATCGTTAAAAGATTCTGCACACAAAAGCGTTACTTGATTCATGACCATATCTCCTCCCTTCTTTCGTCCGATTTACTTTCAATCAGATCCATAAATTCATCATAGAAATAGAGACTTTCCCTTGGTCCTGGACTGGACTCAATATGGTAGAGGACACCAATTAAAGGAAGGTAGCGATGACGAAAGGCTTCAATAGAGTGATCATGAAGCTCCTCATGCGTGATCAGAAAATCACGTGGAAGAGTATCGCGTTCGATGTTGTACTGATGATTTTGGCTAGTGATTTCGACTTTCCCGGTAGCAACCTCTTTTACAGGAATGTTGAGTCCTCGATGAGGACTTTTTAGTTTGGTGAGGCTTCCTCCGTGGGCAAGGGCCAGTAATTCTGCCCCCAAGCCGATCCCCATGATCGGAATATGTGGATCGATATTAGCAATAACCTGGCAAATACTATCAATATGATGGGGATTCCCTGGACCACTGGACAGAATGATCGCATCTGGCTGCAAATCCTTCAATTCTTTTAATTTAATGGAATAGGGAACGACTGTTACATTACATCCTCTCGCGATTAATTGACGTAAAACGGAATGGCGTAAGCCCAGGTCGATCAAGACAATACTCTTTCCAAATCCTGGTGCAGCATAAGGGGTTTTAGTCGATACTTGACGGACTTGGTCAAAAGGCAAGACGGTTGCCCGAAGTTGATCTAGGATATGCTCAATCGCATCCCCTTCATTAACCACTGTAGCCTTCATGCTTCCATGTTCTGTAACAATTTTAGCCAGCTTTCGAGTATCCACTCCTTGAATCCCTGGAATGTTGTGTTTTTTCAGGTAAGCATCTAAGGACAGCTGTTTGCGCCAATTACTTGGATGGCTTGCTAATTGGTTCACTACCACTGCTAGACAACCTGGAAAAATCGATTCATAATCATCTCGGTTAATCCCTGTTGTACCGATAACTGGAAATGTAAAGGCTAAAATTTGCCCCTTATAGGACTGGTCGGTGATCAACTCCTGATAACCCGTCATGGCAGAATTCAAGACCAATTCGCCACTAACATAGGTATCCGCTCCAAAACCAGTTCCTTCAAAAACCGTCCCATCTTCTAATACTAAGAGACGTTTTACCATAAATTCTCCTTACAAACTCCAAAAAGAAAAGTGAGAAAAGACCACCAGATTGTAGACCCTCTCACTTCTCCTTTCTTTTTCTAATCTATTATTTACGTCCAGCTAATACTGCTTCAATGATAGCCATGCGGACGAAGACACCGTTGGTCATTTGCTCCACAATACGTGATTTAGGAGCTTCTACCAAGTGGTCGGCAATCTCCACATCACGGTTTACTGGAGCTGGGTGCATCAAGATGGCTGTGTCTTTCATGCGATCATAGCGTTCTTGTGTCAAGCCATGCAAACGATGGTAGTTTTCTTTTGAGAAGAGTGATTCGTAATCATGTCGTTCATGTTGAACACGGAGGAACATCATCACATCAACTTCTTCAATGACTTCATCAATGGTCACAAAGGTACCATATTCTTCGAACTCTTCACTTCTCCATTCGTCTGGACCAGCAAAGTAAAGGGTTGCGCCCAAGCGTTTCAAGATTTGCATATTGGATTTTGCAACTCGTGAGTGATCCAAGTCACCAGCGATACAAACCTTCAAACCGTCAAAGTGACCAAACTCTTGATAGATGGTCATCAAGTCTAGTAAGCTTTTGGCTTGGGTGTTGACCAGATCCATCGCCCCCGTTGACAATAGAGGCTGTAATGGTTGGGCTTTCAATCAATTCCTTGTAGTAGTCTACTTCTGGGTGACGGATGACGCAGATATTAACTCCGAGAGCTGACATGGTCAAAATTGTATCGTAAAGAGTTTCACCCTTGTTTACAGAGCTCGTTTTCACATCAAAGTCAAGGAGATCACAACCTAATTTTAATTCAGCCACTTCAAATGCTTTGTGTGTACGTGTTGACGACTCAAAGAAGAGGTTAGCCACGATATGTTGCTCGTCATAATGAGCTTTTGCTCCATTTTTAAACTCAATCCCACGCTTAATCAAGGCCATAACTTCTTCGTTTGATAAAGCTTCCATTGAGACAAGGTTTTTAAGTGCGATTTGATTTGTAGACATGTTGTAACTCCATTCCAAAGATATGCATATGTGAAAACGATACAGGAAGCTCCCTCAGTCGCTCCTGTATATAGCGACGATTGAAAACTACCTTATTCACTCACCTCGATCAAGATGCGATCTTGACCATCTAGCTCCGTCATTTCGACAATGATTTCCTCTGATCGACTTGTTGGAATGTTCTTTCCAACATAATCTGGTCGGATCGGCAATTCTCTATGACCACGATCCACTAGGACAGCCAGGCTGACGCGCGATGGACGTCCACGACTGACAAGATTATCGATGGCAGCTCGAATAGTCCGACCTGTATAAAGGACATCATCAATCAGGATGACATCTTTGCCAGTAATATCTACTGGTAAAAAGGTTGAATCTTCTGTTACTTTAATATCATCACGGAAAGGCTTGGTATCCAATTCACAGACTGGAACTTCTATTTGTTCTAGCTGTGCTAACCGTTCTTTGATGCGATTGGCAATGAATACGCCACGAGTTTTGATCCCTACCAAAACAATTTGGCTCAGATCCTTATTCCGTTCGATGATTTCATAGGTGATACGGGTGATGGCCCGTTTCATCGTTAAATCATCAACGACTTCTTTGATCTTCATCTTTTCCTCCTAATTGATAGAAAAAAGCCTCCCTTTGCAAGGAGGCTTCAGAAAAATGCTAAGAGATAGTATCTAGAACGCATCCAGTCTACCCCTTATTTTGATCAGACTCCTTGCCTGCCTCACGGGACAGGATTAAAGGACTATTTAATTATCCATACTATATCACAGTTTATAGAGCGATGCAAGAAAAAACTCATTTTTTTCTAATAATGTTCGGATTTATGGTCTCAATCCTTCTATTCAATGGTGGTCCGTTCCTTTTTACCAATTTTCTTCAAGGCAAACAAACCAAATCCAGCAACTAAATAAGCGACAAAAATGATCGTCGCCATCTTAACGACATAGAGCCAGCCGAAACGATTGACATTGATAAAGAAATAAGGGAAAGGACTGTCTTTCGCGCCAGGTACTGGCCATTTAAGGACCAAACCGTTGAGAAGAGCAAAAAGCATATAAAGAACGGGAAGCACAGTCCAAGCCAAAGGATCTAACTTCCGGTACTGTTTTGGTTTATCAATCACCAGAGTGTCAAAGAAGAACATCAAGGGAACAATGTAGTGACATAGGAAGTTTTCCAAGCGGTAAAACTTCTCAGGTGTCGCGATGGGTGCTAGCATAAAGTGATAGATGACACAGGTGATCATGATAGACATGGTGACCCCACCCTTCAAGCGAAGATAGCCCTGAGTTTGGGTCGAACGACCACGAAGCATGCGCCAAACCATGTCACCCATGAAGAACATGACCAACATGTTGGATAAAATGGTGTAATAGAGCATCATCCCAAAGCCACCATGCTTGGTGAGTTGCAGATAAACACCGATGACACTTAAGATAAACAATAGAAAACGATAACTAAACAATAGTTTGAATTTCATAGTATTCTCCGGAAAGAAAAGGGCTAAGCCCTTCTTCTTATTCTTAAATCTTCTTCACAAATTCTGATTTGAGTTTCATTGCGCCAAAGCCATCAATCTTACAATCGATGTTGTGGTCGCCTTCAACGATACGGATATTTTTCACGCGCGTTCCTTGTTTCAAATCCTTAGGTGCACCCTTTACTTTCAAGTCTTTAATCAAGGTAACAGTATCACCGTCAGCCAATTTGTTTCCGTTGGCATCAATCGCTACGACACCTTCTTCTTCTACGACTTCAGCTGGGTTCCATTCATAAGCACACTCTGGACAGACCAAGAGGGCACCATCTTCATAAACATATTCAGAATTACATTTTGGACAATTTGGTAAGTTATTCATTTCAATCTCCTTAGCAAAATTAACTCCCATAGTATACCATGAAAGGGAAGTTTTGACAAATTCTGCTCAACTCTAGCAGTTTGTATAAAAGAGGAGGCAACTCGGCCTCCTAGAATCGATGATAACCTTTAATCTTCTTGTAATTCCTGAATACCTCGAATCACGCGTACTCCTGCTTGACTCCTATCTCGTAGTTCTTCTTCAGAGTATGGGATGGTATTGATCAAGATACTTTGCATACCAATACTTTTCGCTACGGCTACATCTGTAGTGAAGTCATTCCCTACCATGACCGTTTTATTAGATTCAACTGGTGTTCTTTGATCACTTTCACGAGAAATTCGGACTGAGGTTTTTCGAATCCCAGCATCTGACGATAGATAAATGTCGTGGAAAATCTCTCTCAAGCCAACTAAATCAATCTCTGGGTTGGTAAAGTCCGCTTGCGCATTGGATAAGAGATAGATCCGACAACCTGCAACTTTCATATCTTCTAAGATTTCTTTCGTGTGCGGATAGAGCTCCAATCGTTTACGAGAGAGACATGGAAGGTCCAGTGCCATCAAGCGTCCCCACTCTTTTGAGATGATGGACACTTGCTCCAGTTGGATGACTATCTAGATAGAGTTGAACAAAGATCACTGTCAAATCAACCTCAGGATAGGTCACTTGTTTTTCTTTGGCGATACTTTCCTCAGCTTGCCGCACCAACTCCTTATAGCGGACTTGCAGGCTTTCTCCTGTATAATGAGCCCCATAGGATTGGTAGATTTGGGAGCCATGGTATCCCACAAAAGTTGGCTCGGCCTCATCTGTTTCGATGTCGACCAAGGTTCCATAAAAATCAAAAATATAGTTTTTAAATGCGTACTTTTGCTGATTCATCTCTTTCTCCCGTTACAAACATGGTAAAGGTGGCCTTACAGACATTGGCACCGTCTTGATTGGTAATATCGACATCCACAACTCTAGTTGTCCGTCCACTGTGAACACATTCCCCGTGAATCGTTAGGACATCTCCTAGGCGCCCTGCTTTCAAATAATTGATCGACGATTGCAAGGTTACCCCATCTACTCCCTGTGAAATAACGACCAAGCCACTGATCTGGTCACACAGGGTAAAGAGATAGCCGCCGTGCGCATTTCCATAATAATTGAGAGACGATTCGACCACCTTAGTAGTCACAACGACATGACCATCTCTCATGGTTTCGATCTCATAATTTTCAAATGCTGCTATGGCGTCAAAGTGAAAATCCTTCATGTTAAACCTTCTTCCCCTTATATAAGGTATTCCTAAACCCTTCCATCATACTACTTTTTTCCACTTCTTACAAGAATAAGAAAAGAGCTGGTGGAACCCAACTCCTTAATAGCGAAATTTTTCCCAACCATCGTCTGTCCGTTTACGATAAAAGTACTCGGACAAGTCTGGGTCTTCCATGACCTCCAGCAAAGGAAGCATGTCGTAGGATAAATCCAACTTTTCTAATTGGTCCTTCTCGACCCAAGATACTTCTCCTTCTTCAGACGACCTTAGCTGGCCTGTAAATTCTGTCGCTTTGTAGCAAAAGACGATATAGCGAGTTCCATCCTCCAACTGCCAATTTTTCACAGCTGCAAGTTGAGGATTGGAGATCGTTAGGCCAGTTTCTTCCTTAATCTCTCGAATGACAGACTCGACTAGACTCTCTCCTTCTTCAATGTGGCCCCCTGGAAAAGCATAGCCTGACCAGTTATTCTTTTCAGGTGAGCGGTATTGAAGGACAACCTTATTCGATGTACAGTCTTCGATCAGACATAGATTTGTTAGAATAGTGGAAGTTGCGCGTGACATAGAAACCTTTCTTCTCGTTTAATTTTTAAAATGTGTCCATCGTTTCTTTTTACATAATAAAGGGATTGAAACTCCTTTTTACAATGCTTTGATTTTTTCGGCATGCTACCGTCCCTTAAAGGAAAACAACAGCAAAAGTTTAAAAATACTTTCTATTGGTTGCCATTAACTGTATTAACCGGAACTTGTACATGCAAATAAGATAGTTGAAAATAAGAAATGAGAATAAAATACCGTCTTCATTTCTACTTTTTCCCAAATACTCTAGTACCAGATTCATAGCGAAAGGCATTACAACTCCATGATGATAGGATTAACTAGCTTATGATACATAGTTCTATAGACACTCCATGAGCCAATTCCATGTTCGTAAGAGCCGTGGTCGATAATCACGTAGTTCCCTTCCATTCTTGCGTTGTGATAAATTGGTGGGATTATTGTATTAGGCGACATAGATATTGACATGTTTAACATGAAAACCAAAAAAACAAAAAGCAAAAATAAAAACTAAAAATCAATGAGAAAACATGATTTGATTCAGTTTCTCTTTATAACACAGGTCCAAAAATGCCAAAAATAATGCTAAAACTAGAGGTCAAACCACAAACAGCAGAGAATCGGAATAAAGGATAGACCCAAAACTACTAATAGTAATTCAAGGACGAAAAAAACTAGAGAGATAAATAAAACTTTTTAAAAACCATTTAATCGTTTCAACATGAATCTTCCTCAAAAATACAATTAATTAGGGTGTTTCATTATACAGCAATTCCCTGAGGGGAACGACAGAAATAGTTTAAAAATTTTTCTACTATCCCTTAGTTTCCAACAAAAAGCGCTAAAGATGAACATTTAGTTATCAATGAGATAGTAGAAATAATGAATTAGAAAAACAGCTTTTCTGATTAGAACCCTTCATGAGTATATTTCACTTCTAGTTTCATAATGAAGGGATTGACTAGTTCATAGTAATCACGACTCCGTATAGGGATCACTCCATGGGAATTGCAACAAAATTCCCTCGTATCTCCGCATTATGATGGATTGGAGGATTATGGTATCAGCTGAGTCTGTAAAAGACACTTGGAGAATGAGCCAAATGAAAAATGCTAGAATGACACTCAAAAATTGTAAGATTAGATGAAAAACTTGAACTCTCTTTTTATAAAAGATAGACCAAAGATGGAGAACTAGAAATAAGAAATCAAACCAGAGACAACTAAGTAGAGGAGTAAATGATAGACCAAAGACAATTAAAATCAATTCAATCACTAAAAAGGCCAACCAACAGATATAAAAGACTTTTAAAACCATTTAACTTCTTCAGCATGAGAAGACTCCTTATTTATATATGCTATAACTAACCATATTATAAAGCTAATCCATAACTACGTCAATGTGCATTGAATGGATACCTTCATTTAAGATTTTTCACTTCCGTCTCTGGTGGGTTGCAAATCTCAAGGGACAAAAACTACACATTCAGGCTTGAAAGTGGAGTTCTTGCCTTAAATAATGATCAATAAGATATGAACTCCCAATCGCAAACCAATGATCAACGAGAGGCGCTTTCCGGATCACTTTTTTTGCTATCTAAGTATAGGCTAAGAGATAGCAAAAGCAAAGCAAGGGCAATAACTAATTTAAGAGATAGCATCATACCTCCAATAGCAAGAGCCGCTAGAAAGCCAAAAAATGGCAATGGGTTAAATAAAAATGACAATAAACTCAAAATAGAGCATAAACGTAGATAGAATCAATAGGCCATAAACAATCAAATTAGTAAAAATAGAAACCCTTTGACCTTCTCTTTTTCATTTTTGAAATTGAAGAAATGACATAGATCATATAGATAAAAAGCAGCATATTGGATCATCCCTATTTTTTATAGATTATATTGATGGTTTAACTAAATCCTATTCAAAACACAACTAAAGACACTAACTTATAAGAAGAAACTGACTTTTCATCAGAGTTTCTTGGCTTCTGCTGCTACCTTTTGGAGATGCTGTTCACGGACGCTAGCTGTATTCACATCCCGGCCGACTTCTCCCAAAATACAGACACGCTTGGTTTTAATCCCACAATGGTTCAAGATAGCATTCTTCAAAACAGAAATGCCGTAACTATCAGGAATGTTAAGAGGTCCCGAAAAAATCTTGTACCACCAAGTTGGCGCCATGGAAGTCGCATAAATACTGGCAGTTCTCCCTTTGAGCAACTTCTTAAATTGCTTACCTCTGATGTAATTCCAGACAAAGCTACCCTGATCATTGGCCGAGTAGGCAATCCCTGGTGTAAAGACCCGATCAATCCAACCTTTCAGGAGGCTAGGCATACTACTCCACCAGATGGGATAGACAAAGATTAGGTGATCCGCCCACTGGATCAATTCTTGGGAACGAAGGATAAAGGGATCTTCATCCATCCGTTTTCGATAGCCGTAGCGAAGGACAGGATCAAAGTCCTCTTCATTAAGATTGATGACTTCAAGCTCATGGCGACCTGAGTCAATATTTTCCACAATCGTTTGAAAAATAGATTGACAGTAACTTTCCTTATCAGGGTGCCCATTGATGACTAAAATTTTTCATTCGTTCTCTCCTTCATCTCTTTGTTTCATTCTATCTCTTTTCACTCTTTATACTTGATTAATTGATAATGGCTCAAAGATTGATAGATACGTCCTTTAGGAATTTTTATTTGAAGAACACATCATCCGCAATTCCTTAACAGGTTTTCCAAGTTCAAGTATTTTTTCTTGGCCATCAAAAGTAAAACCCATTTTTTGATAGAAAGCAATCGCTCGCTTATTCTCTTTTAATACCCATAAATAAATTTCAGAGAAATGATCAAGAGTGCTTAGAACTTCCTTCATTAACTTCTGAGCAATACCTTTTCCGTAATAGTCTTTTAAAAAATATAAGGCAATAATTTCACCAGCTTGAACAGTCTCATCACAAAAGTTTCCATAACTGATAAAACCAACTACCTTCTTTCCATCCATCGCAATCAAGGTATTTTCTGGATAGTTTTGACTAAAGAAACGACATCTATCTAATGTCATTGTCTCCTGAAATTCTGCAGGTAAAAGGTCGTCATAAGCCTCTCTCCACGTTTGCCAATGAACGAGGGACTTGCCTTCTATCTCTTCAGGAGTTTCCATTACTTTGATAGTGATGACCATTTGTTTCCTCCCATTCTTCTCTCAAAATACCGTATTTAATACTATCATAATAAACACCTTGATAATAACGAACTTTTGAATATAAAGCTTTTTCATTCTTAATTTTTCACCAATTTCATCATACCAAAATTTCCTGACCAAGTTGTTAAACCAAGATGCTCCAACTCCAAGAAATCCTGAAATGTCCGATCTATCCACTGTAGCATAGCAGTTTTTCCAATTCCAGAGTTCCAAAATTTGTTATCATAAATACAAATTCCCAATTCCATCCATCTTGTTTCTTTACATACCCAGTAGCGGGAAACAGTCCCAACTAGTTTATCATCAACAAAAATACCAAGTCGATTTGAGTTGTTTAGAGCGGATTCTGATTTTTTTAGTTTAAATTCTTGAAAATTAGGAAAATACTGATAATCGTCATAATAGGGAGCGTCATACTGCTTCCAAATTGGATTAGATTGTGAATAAGCAATTTCCCACAAAGACACCAAATCTTCTTCTATTAGTTTTCTTAAATAGATCATAGTTATCCCTCAATCCAAGGCCTTGACTTCCAACATCATATCACGAATCTGTGCAGCCAATTCAAAGTCAAGCACTTCTACAGCTTCTTGCATTTGGCCTTGCAGTTTCTGACCAGTTCCTTGCGCTCTTGGCGGTTGAGACTGGTGATGTCCACTTCCTTGTCCTCTTCCTTAGCAACCACCTTGGTGACGGAGATAAGGTCACGGATTTCCTTTTTGATGGTTTTGTGGCACTACCATGCTCTTCATGTGAGGCCATCTGAATCTGACGACGACGAGCTGTTTCATCGATGGCTTTTTGCATGGATTGGGTCATGGTGTCCGCATACATAATCACGTGTCCTTCACTATTACGGGCAGCACGACCAATGGTCTGGATCAGCCCCCGTTCATTACGGAGGAAGCCTTCCTTGTCAGCGTCGAGAATGGCAACTAAGCTGACTTCTGGCACGTCAATCCCTTCACGAAGGAGGTTGATTCCAACCAAGACATCAAAGACCCCCAAACGCAGGTCACGGATAATTTCTGTCCGCTCCAAGGTCTTAATGTCCGAGTGCATGTATTTGACCTTGACGCCCATTTCCTTGAAGTAGTCCGTCAAATCTTCTGCCATCTTCTTGGTCAAGGTCGTGACAAAGGTCCGCTCTCCACGTTCCACACGCGCATTGATCTCACCTAAGAGATCATCCATTTGCCCCATGGTAGGACGCACTTCCACCTCTGGATCCAGAAGGCCGGTCGGACGAATGATCTGCTCAATCACAGTGTCCGTTTGTGACATCTCATAGTCGCCTGGTGTCGCAGATACATAAACGATCTGGTGGACATGGCTTTCAAACTCTTCCCGACGGAGAGGACGGTTGTCCAAGGCCGATGGCAAACGGAAGCCATAGTTGACCAACATCTCCTTGCGCGAGCGGTCTCCATTGTACATGCCTTGATTTGTCCCATGGTCATGTGACTTTCATCAATCATAATGAGAAAATCTTCTGGGAAGAAGTCCAGAAGGGTGTACGGTGGTTCTCCTTCGCTCCGTCCATCCATGTGACGAGAATAGTTTTCCACCCCATTGGTGTAGCCCATCTCTCGCAACATTTCAATGTCGTACTCGGTGCGTTGCTTCAGCCGTTGAGCTTCCAAGAGCTTGCCTTCTTTTTCAAAAACCTTTAACTGCTCTTCTAATTCAGCCTGAATCTTGGCAATGGCCACTTCCATATGATCGTCATTGGTCACAAAGTGAGTGGCTGGGAAAATCGCCAAGTGGTCCACTTCACCAAGGACTTGACCAGTCAGAGCTTCAACCTCACGGATGCGGTCAATCATCCCCGAAAAACTCAACCCGAAAGGCATGCTCATCACGAGAGGCTGGGAAAATCTCCACCACATCCCCACGGACACGGAATTTCCCCCGTTGAAAGTCGATGTCATTGCGCTCAAACTGGATATCCACCAAGTCGTTCAGCAATTTATCACGAGAGATTTCCAGACCTGGACGCAGGCTCACTACGCTATCCGCGTATTCCTTAGGCGAACCCAAACCATAGATACAGGAAACAGACGCGACGACAATGACGTCATTTCGTTCTAAAAGAGCGGAGGTTGCTGAGTGACGAAGCTTGTCAATCTCATCATTGACCGAACTATCTTTTTCGATGTAGGTATCGCTCGATGGCACATAGGCTTCTGGCTGGTAGTAATCGTAGTAAGAGACGAAATACTCGACCGCATTTTCAGGGAAAAATTCCTTGAACTCCCATAAAGCTGGCCAGCTAGGGTTTTATTATGGGCGATGACCAAGGTCGGCTTATTGACCTGGGCAATGACCTGGCTCATGGTATAGGTCTTCCCTGTACCAGTTGCCCCCATCAGGATTTGGGCTTTCTCGCCCCCCTCGATATTATCCACCAACTGTTCGATAGCCTGCGGTTGATCCCCAGAAGGTTGGTATTTGGAGACGAGTTTAAATTTGTTGTCTGTAATTCGGTTAATCATCTCTTTGTCCTCACATATATAGACCTTATTTTACCATAAATTACCAAATTTCTCTGAGATGGGAAATGACAGGGAGATACAAGATGTAACAACATAATCCATTAATTCAGTACTGCTTAATTTAAAAATTATAAATTGGAAACATCTTAGCATGAAAACTAAATTAGACTCTCGAAATTAATTCAAAAGTCTTGTCTTTTGATTATAAAACAATGCAATATGTAATAAACTGTATTATCAATGACTTCACAAATGATTAAGGCTTACATCAGTAGCAATTTTTCGGAATCGCTTTACTACTTAACTTCTTGATTCCTTACCAAGAGGTAGAGAGTTGCTCCAAGTGAACATACCAGTCCAATAATGTAGGTACAGAGTTGCAAATTGGAAGCACTACCTAAAATGGTATCTGCAACAATATTATAAAAATAGGTAACTGGTCAACGGTTCCACTCACTCTTTCTATGAATGGTTGTACCAAAATAGGAAATAGCAGCAAGATAGCTAAAACTCCCCATTGGACTTTTGTAAAAATAACTTAAAAAGTAAGAAATCAAAAAGTATTGGATGGAGCCAATCAAAAAGAAACAGAAAATTTCTAAACTTACACCATTTTCGCTCCTAAAAAAATGAAACCATATAAGCAGTACAATGTAATATAAGGTTGATTGTAGTAATACATCAAATAACTCTATGAACAGGATCCTAATTGAACTTAAGATCCTTTTTCCGCTTACCAAATAAACTAGTTTTGTTTCGTATGATTGTAACTCAACAAATGCATTAACACATCCAATACCAACAGAAAGCATTGATGCAAAAACAAGAGCTTGCTTTAAAGATAATTCTACAATTGCACCATTAATTGCAACTGGTAACACACTCAATAGACACACAAAACCTATTAAAAGAGACTGTATGGCTATCTGGTACTTTACGGGTTTTAAACTATATTTTTTGACGATAAGACTTCTAAATAGACTTGCCATTCTTCCTCCCCATTCGAATCTTTTCTACAACAATTATTAATACCAAGAACAAGATCCCTTCAACCACTAAAAGAGTAAATCCATACAATTGACTCGTTTGAGTCCCTTCAATTCTGCCAAAAGCAAATGATTTTGCTCCAATCAAAAGGCAATAGATTCTCTAATTTCAGGAAATTCCTCTTAAAAATACCTGACAAAGTGATGACTAATAATAAAACGATTGCAATTAATGAGAGACATTGATTTTTTGTTAGTCTTATTAAAAATATAGCTAATAAAGTGAGAACAATCGCAAATATCATAACTCTTATCGTGACATCTAAAAACATTGTAAATTCTAAATAGTTCTTTAAAGTTGAATCTAGAAAAATGAGTAAAAGAACAGCATTTACTATAGATAGATTAGAAGTGGAAAGTAACGATAGGACAATCGAACTAGCAATAAAACCAGTAAGACCAACTTTCCAGTTAGGAATCAATAACTGAGTAAAATTATCATCACCAAATTGGTAATGGGTTGAATAGACAAAGGAAACCAAGATTGGTATACTTGCTTGGTACGGTGAGGATAAGAGGCATCCCTGACTGTATAGACTGGATTCGACGATAACATAGACGGATCAAGGTTAACTGTAGCCATTTCCTTCACTAAGGCATTTATCACCTGGATATTTTTGGAATTGTAAAAATATGCTGACTCCCAAAATAAGAAAGAAGTGAATTTAAAAAGTAGGTAAACTACTATATTTATAGAGATCACTAAAAAGGAACGCTTTAACATATTATTCACCCTCTTTCCCTTCGAGCGCTTTAAAAATATGCTTCCTCAAAAGATCCAAACTGTTTCAAAATATCTTTGTGAGGAGCATCAAGAACTAATTTTTCCATTAGAAATACCAACCAAAATGATCTACAGTTAATTCTAACTCACTCATATAATGACTTGTCATTAAGACAGTTTTTACCTTCATTGACAAAAAGATTTTTAAAAATTGCGTACCCAGCGTATACCCTCTGGATCTAGTCCATTGATTGGTTCATCTAAAATTAAGATATCAGGATTTGCTAATAAGGCTAGTTGCTAAACCAAGACGTTGCTTCATTCCCTAATGAATAGTCTTTTTACTTTTTATGTTTTAGCTTCACTTAACTCCCACCAACTCTAAGCATTCCTTTGCACCTATTTCTATCAACGCCATGCTAATCAATCACCGAGATGCTGGAATCCTGTTCTTTGTTGGGCAGGTTAGCATGTCGAGAATGATCCCAACAATACCAAAAAGGATTATCTCCCAATTGAGAGTATTGCCATCGATCAGTGCCATCCCCATTTGACTATTTTTTCTAAACCAAGTAAAATTCTAATTAAAAGTTGATTTTCCAGATCCATTCGGTCCAATCAATCCGAATCTCACCTTTCTTAGCTTTGAAAGACACGTTTTGAAGGACAATTTTTGTTATTATATTCCTTTATGTAGATTTTGATGTTATCATTCATTATATTTCCTTTCTGACTTTTGGTGAAATTTTCACCTTCACTTGGAGCCAGTATAACAGGAGAAAATCAGGAAATTCTCAGAATAATTATCATTTCAACAAATTGCATTCTATATTTTGCTATAATATGCTCATATAATTGGAGGAACTATGAGATATGAAAATTTTTAGCCATTGACGATGATGAAAAATCTTACGATTAATAGCAAATACATTAAAGTGAACAACTTTGATGTCGAAGCTCGTAAGAATATAGAGAGATTAATATCGTGACTTTACTGGATTCGATCTAATTTTACTTGACGTCATGATGCCTATTTCTGGTTTAGAAATTTGTCGTTCCATTCGTTCTCATTACTACTCAATCCTATTTCTCACCGCTAAAGATTTTTGAAAGAAAGATTTACTAAAAGAAAGGATACAAGCCGGAGCCGATGATTACATCACAAAACCATTCAGCATTAAAAGAATTGATTGCAGAATTCAAATGCATCTTCGTGAGAGAAAGATCTCACGATTCCTCTAAAGAAGAAATAGATACGGAGATATAACTTTTATCGAGGATCGTCAAGAAGTTTATTATCAATCAAAAGAGAATATCGCTCAACTAAGCGAGAGTTTGATTTCGCTTTATCTTTGGCCAAAAATGAAAACAGGTATTTAGCATAGAAAGAACTTTACAATTATCTTTATCCTGCAAGCTCTGATGCTCAACTACGGTCAATCACCAGAATACATCTATCAAATTAGACAAAATTTAAAATTCGATCAAATCGAGTCCAATCAAAACAGTATGGGAGGAGGATACTAAATGGCAAAAAGAATTGACAATCAGCAACTCATTAAGCGTACCTACCTTACAATCATTTGGCAATTTCTTCTATGTTTGATACTTTTTACATAGTTCCAGCTCTTCTATCTTCTGTATCTGGAATTAATGAGAAAAATGCCAATCCTTTGCTTTATTTTTAGCGTCAGTTCTTGGATTTATCTTGCATCATTTTTAATTGTTATCATTGTAATCAATATTGAACAATTATTAACCAAGATTCAGAAATGAACATGGTTTTATCATAGCAGTCTATATTTTCAACAAAAATGACAATCCGCCTTTTACAGATTAAAGAATTTATTGAAACAAATGATCTGATCGAAAAATGCAATCTGATATAAAACATAGAATTCAAAAATGAAAAGATCAGAACTCATGTTTCAAGTATCTAGCGCAGCACATGGACCTTCGTAGCCTCTAACTGTCATCAGAGAAATGCTGAATTCTTACAATCCACCGAGCAAACACCTCAAGCAATGGAATGTCTAAAAGATCTTGAGCAAGCAAGTATTCAGTTAAACGATTATTTTAATCACTTTATCCAATACTCCAAAAACCTTTTTACGACCATGATATCCAACGAAAACATATCAATTAAACAAGTAACTCATCAATTAAAAGAACATATCACTCCTTCCTCCCCAGAAATACACATTTTGTTTTTCAAATACGTAACCCCATCGACACAAGTGCAATTCATTTCAATCTATCCGAGCCATCCAAAATATTATTAATAATGCTGTACAACATCAAAAAGAAAATGATCACAAATCCACCTAACAATTTCACAGAAAATAGTCAATTAGTTTAACTATATGGAATAACCAATCTAGTTTTTCAATAAATATATTAGAACATGCTGAAATCTTTTCTATAAAGATGATCAAGCAAGAACACCTTCACATAAGTCACTGGACTTGGTTTTATCTTTCGTGAAACGCGTCATGAAACTTCATAATGGAACGATGCATTTTAGAAAAGTATTAATCATGATTGCACAAGTCCAGCTCATCGTCATCATATAGAATAGAGCCGAACTGTCAAAATGTGTTCAGCGCCTCCTATTATAATTGATACAGGCTCAGAGAGCCTGTTTTCGTATTCATCATCAGTCCTATCAGCCATTTCACTTTTTGTTCTTTAACAACTCTCCTTCTTTCCCTAAGCGATAAACAATCACTAGGGATAAAATAAGAACCAGAGTTGTGATGATAGATCCTTCACTCCAAATGCTCCTCCGGTCAGCCAATCAGGTCCTGATCCCTTAGGTAAAGCTAAATATGAGGTATCTGCTCCCGTCCCACGACTTGAAAACCAAGGAGATTTCCTTGTCTGGTTCAAGTCCGTGTTGGGCGACCGCAACCAGATGCTATCGGGTGTAGATAAAGAACAGACCATGCTAGTACCCCATCAAGAACAATATTCACTACGGTTAGAAGGTCGCTCCTGAATTTCCCCAGATGGAAAGCCAAAGACTACTAAATCGCGATCGCTGAGGAAGATTCGCTCTTGCTGCAATCCGAGTTAGGAGCCAACCCCGGGTCGCTACTTCTTCCGTTCCTCCTTGAAAGGGCAAAATGGGAAATAACCCTAGAAGATAAGAGGATGGGTTCAAAGCTTAATTCATTTTGAGCTCAAAAGACCCGTTCACTTGCTTGGTGAAAGGGCAATCACCCCCATTTGAAGAAGGCAAAGATCCCCAGCCAAGATATTTAAGCCAGTTCTTTTTACAAAACCTACAGTCGATAAAGGATTCTTCTCAATGAACTTCACCCAAAAATAAAGAGTAACAGAATAAATACAAAACTGAAGAGCTCATAATAAAGAAAATAATGATAGAAGAACTCTTGAACACTTGCCTCCATTTCTGGTGAAAGATCTCTGTTACTCATGACCAGAAAATGGTCCCACAAACTCTCCCAAACCAAAGCCCACCTTCAACAAGAGGAAGGTTAAAAGACTATAGAATAGTGTAAGTAAGGTACTGGCCATGAGGTGTTGAGTTTTTATATCTTGAATATCAATCCTTTCTTCATCAGTAACCTCATTTATCTAATAGGTCCACTTTATAACGAAAAATCAGACCTGCAACACCAACTCATGTTAGATAACTAACATGAGTTGGTGCTTCTGTTTTAAGATTGATTTATGATATAATGGTCCTTGTAAAATAAAATAGATGAAATTCATACTTGTTTTCAGTATGAATTCTTTATTTTTGCAAGCCTCTTAGAGTATTCCTTCCATTGCTCTTCATCAGACAATGGATTAGATATAAGAACGAAAATGAAGAAAAAACTATTAACATGTTTGCTATTTCCACTATTCGCCTTTTGCAAGTCAGCACAGGCTGAAACTGTTAAAAGTCGTTTTTCGATACAGCATATCGCCCTTCAATTCAAGGCTCAGACCAATGCCTAAGAATTGATGTTGAAATCTTGGATAAGGTCCTTTGAAATCAACGGTTGGACCTTAGAAAAGTCTTTCCCTGGCTTTAAAAGTAGCAATCAATATGGTCGGTCTGGTCAAGCCGATGCCATTATGGCAGGGATGACCAAGACCAAGCATGAACAAGTCTTTGCGATGTCTGATACCTACTATGATACAAAAGTCGTGATCACCAACTAAAGCTAACAAGATCACTTCCTATGACCCAGCTCAAAGGGACGATTTGAGTCAAAAACAGGACAGCCGCTCAACGCTTCTTCAGAAGAACAGGACAAGTATGACTATACCATCAAAACCTTCGATACCGGTGTTTGATGAACAACAGTTTATCAACTGGTGCAGTGGATGCCATTATGGATGACCAACCTGTTATAGAATACGCGATTAAGCAAGGACAAGACCTTTCTATTAATATGGAAGGGGAAGCCGTTGGAAGCTTGCCTTTGGGGTCAGGTGGTTCCCACGAAAAACTCATCAAAACAGTTCAATACTGCTCTTGCTCAAATGAAGAAAGATGGTACACTTGGCCAGATATTGAAAAATGGACTGGTAGTAGTGATCTTTCATCTTCAGCAACTACCTCCAAGTACTTCTGCTGTTCCAGAAACGAGCACAAAAGCAGGACAAAGACAGCTCTGAAGAAAACTACAAGATTTCGAGCGATTCCTCTTTTGCTCCCTTTGTCTTTCAAAATGATCAAAGGCAAATTACTGGAATCGATATGGAATTGATTAAAACATTGCCAAAGACCAAGGCTTTACCCTAGAGATTAGTAATAAAGGTTTGGAACAGCATAGTAATGTTCAGAACGGAAATGCCGATGGAATGGTGCAGGAGCCGTTACTGATGAAGGAAGGAAACTTTCAATTTTTCGGATCCTTACTACAGCAAATTCAATCTTAGCTGTTCAAGAAAAGTAGTACCATTTCTTCCTCGAAGACCCTAAAAGGAAAAACAGTTGGCGTCATGGTGCAGCTTCAAGCCTTCCTCGAGAAAAACAAAGCAAGTACGGCTACAAAGATTAAAAACTTTTTCAGATGCCATCCATGTACGACAACGAACTCTGGTTCTGTAGCTGCTCATGATGATGAACAGTTATTAAATACGCCATCAAATGAGGGCGTAAAATTACCTATCGAAGGAACTCAGAGTGGGCAAGTTGCCTTTGCAGTTCAAAAAGATTCCAACCCTGAATTGATTGAAATGTTTAACAACGGCTAGCGCTTAAAAAAGTGGCCAGTACCAAAAATCCTGGATAAGTACCTTTCAAGCGATGGCGAAAAACAACTGAATCTACTTCAGTAGATGAAACGACTATCTGGGGCTTGCTCCCAAAACAACTTCTAAACAATTGTTAGGTGGATTAAGGTGTTACTATCGCCCTAGCTTTAGTATCCTTCATAATCGCAACGGTAGTATAGCATCATCTTTGGAATGTTCAGTGTTAGTCCCTATAAATGGCTTCGTTGGACTGCTGAGATCTTTGTTGATGTCATCCGCGGTATCCACTCATGATCCTTGCCTTCATCTTCTGGGAATTCCTAATTTGATCAGGTCATGACTCGCCACCAATCTCAATCAATGACTTTGTTGCAGGGACCATCGCTCTCTCCCTCAATGCTGCAGCTTATATCGCTGAGATTGTTCGTGGAGAGGGATTCAAGCGGTACCTGCTGGTCGAGATGGAAGCCAGTCGAAGCCTCAGAATCTCTTATGGTAAGACTATGCGCAAGATCATCTTCTAACAACTAAACTCATGCTTCAAACTTTGTCAACCAATTTGTCATTGCACTGAAGATACGACAATCGTGTCAGCGATCGGTTTTGGTCGAGCTCTTCAAGACTGGTGAGTATCATTGCTCGAAACTACCAAAGTTTCAAGATGTATGCCATCCTTGCAGTATTCTACCTCGTCATCATTACCTTATTGACACGCTTTTGCAAAAACGATTAGAAAGAGGCTAGTAGTGGTTAAATTAAAATTGATGTCCATGACCTCCATAATACTGGTGAAAATGAGGGTCCTAAAAAGGCATCTCCAACAAAAATTCTACGAAGGAGATGTGTTTGTAGTATCGGACCATCTGGTTCCTGGTAAATCAACCTTCCTCGCAGTCTCAATCTTCTTTGGAAGAGAGTAACCAAGGGACAAATTACCGTGAACGGCTATGACCTCACTGACCCCAAAAACCAATATTGATATCGTCCGTGAAATGTCAGGATGGTCTTCCAGCACTTCAACCTCTTCCCTCATATGAGCGTTATCGAGAAATATCATGTTTGCTCCCTTGGGCACAAACAGATGAGTCGTGAAGAAGCTAGAGAACTGCGATGGAACTCTTGGAAAAGGTTGGTCTTGCTGATAAAAGCAGATGTTCTCCATGACAGCCTCTCCGGTGGACAGAAACAGCGCGGTATGCCATTGCGCGTGGTTTTGGCAATGAAGCCAGATGTTATGCTCTTTGACGAACCGACTTCTGCCCTCGACCCAGAGATGGTTGGGGATGTACTCAACGTTATGAAAGGATTTGGCTAAGCAAGGCATGACCATGATTATCGTCACCCACGGATGAGGATTTGCTCCTAGTGTGCCATCGCGTGATCTTCACAGCTGATGGGAAATTCCTCAAGACAGGGAAGCAGACCAAATCTTCGATAATCCACAACACCCACGATTGAAAGAATTCCTGGATAAAGTGTTAAACGTTTAAAAATACAAAAGTCCCATGTGGGTATGGTCTGAATTCATTAGTGCTTCTTTCAGTATTCCTGAAGAAACTAATAATGATGTCGGATATCGAAAACTTTCCGCTGTGATTAAAGTTCTTGAAATGAGATCATTTCAGAACTCCGAGTATTGAGTAAAACAGTTTGGAAACTGTTTTGGCCCGAAGCCTAGATTTAAAAGAGCGAAGGGGCTCAAAACTAAGTCATGGAACTATCTTTGAAGTTCGCTGACGTCCGTACTCACCTGTAGGAAAGTTTCTAGAAATCATTTTCTGCAATTTAAAACTGGGTTAAAGCTCAGTTTTTCTTCTTCAAAAATATAAAAATATTAGAAATTTCATTTAAATAACTTGCTAAATGAAGCAAAAACTATACCATAGTAGAGTGTCTTTTTGACCAAATATGTGACTGAAGGATGATTATGATTATTAGAAAAGAGGTTAGTATCCTTTCTTTATCTCTTGTATTAACGACGTCTTTTTCGATTTCTAGTGCTCTTCCTTATATGTTCGAATACTATAAGGATCTCCCCAAAAGTCAAATCGAACTTTCTGGTATCTCTTCCATCGCAGGAGTTATGGTCACCCTCTTTCCTAAATACCATTATTGAACGCTACTTGGATGAGAGGAAGATGATTATACAGGACTCTTCATACTCTCACTATTTGGTATGGTCCCTTTTCTAACAAAGCCTATCCAATTCTTTTCATTTCTCGTTTCATTTTGGGATGGGGGTCGGTTTTTAATCAAGCTAAAAGCTATATCTATTATCAGCGAGAACGCTACCAGGGACGTGAACGGATCAAACTCTCGGATTTCGTGGTTCTGCTGAAGTCGTAGGGACAGCCTGGTCACTTTGTTAGTCGACTTCCTCAACTTCAATTCGGCTGGACTTCTAGCTGGCCTGAGGGCGGATTAATCGTCTGTTTCTCTTCTTGGCCTTTGTCCCTTACCACCGCAACGAAAAGCCAGCATACAAACCAAACATAAAACCACTCCAAAAGAAGAATGGAAATTAACCATTATCTTGGCTATTGTGGCTGCCGTGATTGTCCTGTGTAATGTTGGAGTAACTCTTCGTATCCCAAGTATTGTCGCTTACACTTTCAAGGATCAGCACAACTCAGCCGACTTTATTCTAGTGCTATGCAATTGATTGGAATTCGCTGGTCTCTCCTTCTCTGGACATTCATTTATTTAAGACAATTGATCACTTATGCCGGGATTGCTTACGGATTCTCAATGATGGCTGTAGCCTTTCTCAAGCATTCCTCTCCTAGCTATTTCCGCCCTCTTTTCTGGCTATACTATACTCTCTCTCACCATGGTTTTCCAAATCTTGTCGCTAAGATTCCTGCCAAAACAATTAAACAGGTGACCTCTGCTCAGCTGTCTTGGGCTAGCTTTGGAGCAGCCATTACACCCTTCGCCCTCAATACCATCGGTCTCATTTCCGACTAACTTTTTATCTTTACTGTATTGGGAATGGCTATGGCACTTCTCGCCTTCTCTCTTCTCATCTTTTAAAAGATCATCATGAATAAACAAAAGAGAGTGGGACGGAAATCGGTAGATTCGTTAAATTCGATTTCATCGTCCCTACCTGCGATGAGTAGGGCTGTAAGCTGATGAAATCAGCGTGGTAGAACCACTCAGCCACTGCGTCTAACTCGATAATGCAAAAGTCAATTGGGAGGCTAGGACTTTTGTCTGGCCTCTTATCTTACTGATTCGAAAAGTTGGGCAGTTTGCATCTGGTAATAGACACCTTTTAGCGCCATCAATTCCCTATGTTCCATGTTCAACGCTTTCCAGCGACCATGACTAGGATGAGATCTGCATTTTCAATGCTGTGAGACGGGCGATGGGCGATCACAAAAGCTGGTCCGCCCTACATTAACTTATTAGGCATCCTGAATAAAGTAACTCTGTCCAGTATCAATGGAGCGTTACCTCATCTAATATCAGAATCTTGGCACCGCAAAAAGACTTGAGCAATGGTTAGAGTTGTCTTTGTCCTTGAGATAAGGATCTGCATCTGCTGAATGGTATCATAGCCATCTGGAAAGCTGTTGAATAAAGAAATCAGCATTGGCTAGCTGGCAATCGAATCACGTCTTCCGACTAGCATCGGTCGACCAAAGTGCGATATTCTCATGAACCGTTCCACTTTGAGCCAAGTCTCTTGTGGGATCATTCAAAACTGCTTGCGGTAACTTGCTGGGCTATGGTATCACAGCTTGGTCTAGGGGCAAGCGACCTGATCTACATCATAAAATCGCATGAAGATTAATCGTGGTTGATTTCCCAGCACCTGTTGGCTAACAATAGCTACCTTACTGGCGGCAGGATGGAAATGGAGAGATCCTTTATGAGGGCTGGTCAGATCGATACCCCAAAGCTGACATGATCAATTGGACACTCAGCTGACAGCCTCTTGCAAGTCTTTCTCCACTTTCTCCTTCCTCTTGGTCCAAGACTATAGAGACGTTCCACTGGCTAGCCTGCAATTCAGCAAGGACAGAGGAGATGTCATTAAAAGGGTTTGGTGTACTGATTGACATAGTTGAGGATTGTAACTGGCGAAAATTGTTACCCGATGGGTTGGAGGCACCAATCCGTCTGAGGGCATAGTCATGGTTAACAAGCGTGTCGCTGGATTAACGGTAGAGAATAATAGCCTCTTGGGGAATAACCAACAGTCGACCAGTGCTGGTCGGAGACGGTCGACACAACAAACCTGTCTGTTGTGGTCAACCAGCTTCCAGATCTGGCAGATAGAGACTCTCAGGACAAAAGAACAACTCAACAAATAACTCGGAGCTGCGGTATGGGTCTGGTGTTGAGGCAGCGCGATGTTTTCCGATGGTCTCCGGATGAGGTCAGGATGCCGCTGTCAAGTTGATGTGATCGCCCATCGCCTGGCTCTGGCACGGATCATCCTGATCATGGGGAATGATCTACCGGATGCAAACTGCTGTTTCGGTCGTGGACAGCAGGACGGGGTCAACCTCGGTGTTTGCGATATCGGCAGGGCTGCCAGTGATTGGTGGGCTCTACGCTGATTCATCGCTACAAGCCATCAACTGATGTGATTGAGGGACGACAGTCGAGATTCTGATTGTTCATGATCTTTGAATGGAGGAGAGAGGAGGCAGGAGGTGGGCATTCTGTGCAGTGAGATAGGGGTGGCTGGCCGATGGGGCAGAAGAAGATGGCTGTCAGGAAGCTGACCAGGTGCAATACGGTCGGACAATCGTTTGAAGTCTTGACTGGTGAACTGAGCGGTGGGCTGGTGCTATGTGGCCGGGCGAGGGCGGCTGTGGGAGGTGGAGAAGGGCTACGTCCGTAATGGTGATCGGTTGAGCGCGAAGCCCGGGGAGAGGTGAGACCGGCGGGGTCAGTCGGTGCGCCCGCTGGCGGTGTGCTGATCGCGGTGTGGCGACGCAACGGATGCGAGGATACTCCAACATTCACAGGACTCACCGGCTTCCACAGCAACCAGATAATGGTTAATTCCATTCTTCGATTCACCTCGTTTGTGTCTTCTTCTTCTTGCTAATGTGGTATATGGCTGGGGCTGATCAGCCGTGGGCAAAAAGCAAGTCGGCCGGTGAAGGGCTGGAACGGCGCGATGGGCAGGACTGTCCCGACAGACGTCCGTTCGTCCTGTGGCGTTCGCTGACCAGCCAGATAACTGGCGTTGAGCCGACTAATCAAGGCGGGCAATGGTGGATGAGGGACCACTGAAATGGTGGGGTATCGAAGAGTCTGTGTCATCTTTCCTCTCATCAATGACAATAATGTTGGGAGGTGACCATAATCCTGCGGATGGAAAGACACCAAGTTCGTTGACTTTGAGGAGATCTTATGATATTCGACGCGCAGGCACTAATCAGGCGTCGTTAACCTGAGATGAAAGGATGCAACCTTTCTGTGGCCTGTGATCATCGCTCGTCATGATCCGTGCTCGTTATGGGATGACCGTGAGGGGCTGTGCTCGGCCGAAGAAGAAAGAGCTTGAACTGCTCGGTTAAGTGGAAAATATGACCTGAAACTTTCTGAGGTGCGGACGTCATGAACTTCAAGAGAGTTCATGACAGTTTCAGGCCTTCTGTTCTGGGCTCAGGCCGTTTCCCCAGTGTTTACTCAATACTCCGGACAACTGAGTGATCGTGGGGCAATCACGGCAGAGAATATCGGCCAGTTTCTTCAGGGCTACTGAGAAAAGAGCGCAATAATTCGGACTGCCACGTAGGGTTTCACAAACGTTGTGCACCTCGGTGCGCAAATGAGTGACGGTCTGGTTCCCCATCGGCTGAAAAATGCGCGATTGACTGCACTGGCCATCCGCTCGTGTTGTTTAATCGTAGTCATGCTGCTAACAATAATCCTTCATGGCGTCATCTATTATCTCTGGGCGAGGCTGAAAGCCGGTTCGTCAAGCGCTCTTTATCTCAACTGTTAACAAACCACGCGCAACCCTCTTCACCGAAAACTGTCATCC